>Ga0256841_1000415_pt1 | contig 44415 bp, 39 predicted proteins | sample 356308metaG_FD_185971 | JGI IMG/M metagenome (GOLD analysis project Ga0256841, IMG submission 185971) | Hydrothermal vent microbial communities from Mid Atlantic Ridge, Atlantic Ocean - 356-308 | ecosystem: Environmental > Aquatic > Marine > Hydrothermal vents | place: Atlantic Ocean: Mid...
ATTTGGTTATTGATATAATTGCTTTCGCCGTTGCCTTGGGAAATCCGCCTTTGCCTTTGAATTATCTGTTCGGATATCCATTCAAAAAAATTTTCATTGTTTCCATGCTAACAGCCGGACAAATTCTGCGGATTTATATTATCTTTTTGGTTTGGCAAATGTTAATTGGAAAAAAAACTTCAATCTATTCAAAAGCTGCCGGAAATACCGTTTTATTGATTATTTTGTTCATTGTATTGACGTACATAAATAATTTGAGATATAAACCGCTGGAACCTGATAAACTGGAAAAATCGAAATACGATGTAGCGGTTGTACTTGGCGCTGCAGTTTGGCAGAAAAATAAACCGAGTCCTATTTTCAGAGGTAGAATTGAAAAGGCGTTTGAATTATTGAAAAAAGGGATTGTAAAAAAAATTCAAGTTACCGGTGGAAACGCCCCGGGCGAAATAAGTGAAGCGAAAGCTGCGTTTAATTATTTAATCGAAAAATTCAATATTGATAAAAGCCTTGTATTTATTGAAGAAAAAACCTCCACAACTTCCGAACAAGTGCAATTTATCAAAAGAAATTTGGTGGAAAAAAAGGGTTTGAGAAACATCTTGATTATATCGGATAGATTTCATTTAAGAAGGGTTTTGGAAATGTGCGATTTTTTTAATACAAATGCATATGGAATTTCATCCGATTATGAATTAAATTGGAAAGAATTATTTTTATATAGATTCCGTGACAGCATCGGAGTGTTGATTTTTTGGCTGTTTGCAGTTTAAAATAATAAATCTTTAAGTGGGAAAAATAAATGAAAGATTTTGAGATACTCGAAAAGTTCGGTCATGAACAGGTAATTTATTGTTCGAATAAGGAAGCCGGATTACGGGCAATTATAGCAATCCACGATACAACATTAGGCCCGGCTATAGGCGGCACAAGGATGTGGAATTATGCAACTGTGGAAGAAGCATTGAAAGATGTATTGAGACTTTCGCGTGGAATGACGTACAAAGCTGCGGTCTCAGGATTAAATCTCGGTGGCGGGCAAGCGGTAATTATAGGAGATTCTGAAAAGGATAAAAGCGAACTGTTGTTCAGAACTTTCGGGAAGTTCGTCGACGGCTTGGGAGGAAGATACATTACCGCCGAAGATTTGGGTACGAATGTAAAAGACATGGAATATGTGCGAATGGAAACCAAACATGTAACCGGAATCTCACGGGCGCTTGGTGGCTCGGGCGATCCCGCACCGGTTTCCGCTTACGGTGTTTATCTCGGCATGAAAGCTTGTGCCAAAGTCCGGTGGGGAACCGATTCCCTCGAAAATAAAAAAATTGTAGTGCAAGGAGCCGGACATGTTGCACGCTATTTATGCGAACATCTGCATAACGAAAACGCGGAAATTTATATTGCCGATATCATTCCGGATAAAGCCGAAAAGTTGGCTCGTTCGCTCCGGGCAAGTGTTCTGCATGCATCAGAAGTTTATGATTTCCCCGGTGATATCTTTGCACCAAGCGCTTTGGGCGGAATCCTTAATGATGAAACCATTCCCAAATTAAAATACGAAATTGTTGCCGGCGCAGCAAATAATCAATTGGAAGATGAAGACAAACATGGCAAAATGTTGATGGAAAAAGGAATTTTGTATGCACCGGATTATGTGATAAATGCGGGTGGATTAATAAACGTAGCCAACGAGCTTGAAGGTTACCGGCAAGACAGGGCACTTAAGCGTGCGGAAGGAATTTACGATGTGATTATGAATGTCCTTAAAATTTCACAAGATAAAAATATACCTGCAAATAAAGCTTCGGATATGCTTGCCGAAGAAAGACTTACAAAAATCGGTAGAATCCGTACAATTTATTCATCAAAAAGATAAAATTTAAATAAATTATGTTTCAGCCACCCAGAAAATCCAAAAGAAGAATATTGCGTGAAAAAGCCTTGCAAATTTTGTACGGCAATGAACTGAACGGCGATAATCTGGATAAGACCATAAACCAGGTTCTGGGCGATGTTAGTTTTGCAGACAGGGATTTCAGCCTTTCACTGGTAAACAAAGTAATCGAAAACCAAAAAGAACTGGAAGAGCTTATAGTTGGAAAACTTTCCAATTGGGAACTGGAGCGAATTGCTTTGATTGACAGATTGCTTTTAAGATTGGGAATTGCCGAATTGTTGTTTTTCCCGGAAATCCCTCCCAAAGTTACGATGAATGAAATGATAGAAATTGCGAAAGAATACAGTACCGCCAAGAGTGGAAAATTTATTAACGGAATTTTGGATGCAATTCTTAATGATTTGAAAAAAGCCAACAAACTGAAAAAATCGGGTAGAGGACTGATTGAACAATCCTTCCACAAAAAATCTTCCTAATGAGATAAAAGAAAGCAAGTTCAAAATTTTTATTTGGACGCTTTTCGATTTTGCCAATACTTCTTATTCTATTATCGTTGTAACCTTTATTTTTGCGGTTTATTTCAAAGAAGTAATTGCTTCGAACAAACCGGTAGGCGATTTGTTATGGAGTTTAGGTATAAGCATTTCAATGATAATTACCGCAATTATTTCTCCGGTACTCGGTGCAATTGCCGATTATTCTTCCGGCAAAAAAAGATTTCTCTTGTTTTTTACTTTAATCTGTATTGTTTCAACGGCATTAATGTATTTTTTGAATCAAGGTGATATCCTTTACGCTTTGATTCTTTTTATTCTTGCAAACATCGGTTTTGAAGCCGGATTGGTTTTTTACGATGCTATTCTGCCTGAACTGACTCAACCTAAAAATTACGGCAGGGTTAGCGGGTACGGATTCGGCATGGGATATCTCGGCTCACTTGTTGTTTTAATGTTGGCGGTCAGTTTTATTCAACGGAATTTAATTAAAGAAACTTTTCCACTTTCGGCAGCCTTCTTTTTGGTATTTGCTGCTCCGCTTTTCTTCGTTATTCATGATACTAGAAAAAAAATTGAGAATAAGGAATCGTTTGTTAAAATCGGTTTCGGCAGGGTGATTTCCACCATTAAACATTTGAAATATTATAAGAATTTGGTCGTATACCTTCTGGCTTTCTTTTTTTACATCGAGGGAGTAAACACTGTAATTTTCTTTGCGGGGAATTATGCAAAAACCACGCTGAATTTTTCAATGACGAATTTAATCTACTTCTTCTTGATTGTTCAAACCACGGCTATTTTGGGCGCTGTTGTTTTCGGCATCATATCGGATTCCGTTGGACAAAAAAAAACAATAACCGTAACTTTGTATATTTGGCTGTTTACCATTTTTGTAGCTTACCTTACAAGCGGAACAGGCGGAATTGTTAAATCGCTTGGAGAAATTTTCGGTACAACTGTTGAAGGATTCAGACAAGGTTCATTTTATGCTGTTGGGCTTTTAGCCGGAACGGTTATCGGAGCCACACAGTCAACCAGCCGCAGTCTTATGTCCAAACTGACGCCGTTCGACAAGAAAACTGAATTTTTCGGTTTTTATTCACTTTTCGGTAAAAGCTCTGCTGTATTAGGTCCTCTGGTTTTCGGTTTGGTCAGCTACATAACCGGAAGTCAAAGATACGCAATTTTATCCATTGCATTCTTCTTTATCGTTGGTATGATTATCCTTAAATATGTTGAGGATCCCGATGCAGGAAAAAGTTAATCCGCTTTAACTTTATTTCGATGACTTGAATCCTTTACCGTAACTGTGCCGGATTAGCAGAAAAACAACCGCTGCTGAAATTATCAACCATACAAGCCCGAAAACGATTGCAGGAATTCCGGAAATTCCCTCCAACAATTTTGCATCGGTTATCCGGTCGGAGTTCGAAAGTATATCTTCTTTGATGTCGGTTAAAACGTAAAGAGAAGAAATCATTCCGATTGTTTTCATCAGATATGAGTGAACTTTTTTGTTAAAATATCTGGGAGATAATATAAGAAGTGCTGCGAAAAACAAAGATGCAAACACCGTTGCTGAGCCTTGCAGAAGATTTGCAGTGAATATCAGCAGTATAATTGCGATTGTTGTGCAAATATATTTACTCAATTTTTGATTATATGCCGATACATAAAGAACGGAACCGAAAAACAAACTTCCCAGATAACCGGCAAAAGCAATAAGGAAGCGGTTGCCGCCCTCGGTTACCGTTACTCCGCCCAAATAATAATTTATTTTTATCACATCCACTTTCCCACCGGTGAAAAAAGCGGCAAAAGCGTGACTTATTTCATGCAGCAGAATAACGAATAATTTAACTGGATAAATAATGATTGTATCCCAAAACAGAATCGTAAAAATCACAATGCCGGCAATAATCATCAACTCGAAATTTTTATCTTGTCCCTTGTTTGATTTAGCCCGGGTTTTTCTTTTGGTATTTTTAGTGTTTTTCGACTTTGCCATATTTTTACTAAATGAATACTAATTAACTGCAAATATACTTCTGGGAAATCAATAAATCACCTTGATATTTTTTGATTTTTTATACGGGAAAATTTATTTTAGAATATGAAAAGCGAGCGTAACTCAGTTGGTAGAGTGTCAGCTTCCCAAGCTGAAAGTCGCGGGTTCGAATCCCGTCGCTCGCTCGGGAAATTGATTTGCATAAAAGAAAATATTCGATTAAGTTTACAATCTCAATTATAAGTTCATTTTACTTATTGATAAGATTAATTCCAACTCCGGTTGGATTATGGTTTTCAGGGGGCCTTAGCTCAGTTGGTTTAGAGCACCTGCCTTACAAGCAGGGGGTCAGAGGTTCGAGTCCTCTAGGCCCCACACAACCCCGCAACGGTAAAGTTGCGGGGTTTTTTGTTTTAAAATAAAGTTAATAATGAAAAGGAATAAAAAAAGACTTGTTTTCTTTGCAGATAAATTCTATCTTTCGAACCAAAAATTAAAAAATTCGAAAAATTTTGAAAAAATATCTCGAGAAAAAAGAATCCATAAAAAACGCCGGCAGGGAATTGTTTGTGACGTACGGATTCCAGAAAACAACCCTTGAAGATATTGCCGCAAAAATCGGATTGAGAAAAAACTCTCTTTATTATTATTTCCCCGACAAAGAAACTTTATTCAAAGAATTAATTGAAGACGAGGTAAATTATCATTTCGAGAGATTAAGAAAAATTGTTGCTTCCCAGAAAAGCTCAAAAACAAAAATTTTATCAATCATCAAAGAACTTACAAATTTTGTCCACGAAAGGGGAAATAAGTATTCCATAACAATGAAAGCCTTTCTTGAAATCAATCAAATTGTGGAAAATGATTTTCCCGAATTTAAATATCAAGTCTCCGAAATCATAAACAATATTCTCAAGGAAGGCATTAATAATAAGGAATTCAAAAAACACAATACCAAACAAGTTGCCGACGATATTGTTTTTTTGGTTCGTTCGATAGAATTGAACTATTTTTATAATTCCCGCGTTCAATTCGTTTATGAACTCGATTTCGACATGTTATATAAAACAATGAAAAGAATTACAAATTACATTTTTAATGGACTACAGTAATTTACAAGACGAAGGTTTAAAATGATAAAAAAAACAAGTACGTTAATTTTCATTTTTCTGATATCCCTTTTGGTTGCAACGGCAAAAGCACAGAAAACTGCTATTACCTTGGATGAAGCGATTGATATTGCGCTGGAATCAAATAAACAAATTAAAATATCGCAACTTGAAGTGAAAAAAGCACGTGCAGCTGTTAGCGAAGCTTTCGGTTATGCATTACCTACGGTGGATGTTTCAGCCGGACTTACAAGGTTTCTGGAAAAACCGCGTGTGCCGTTCCCCGATTTTCAATCGTTATTGGGAAATTCGGTCTATAGCATTTTATTTAACGAAGGTGTTTTGCCTTTCGACAAAACGAAATTCCGCCCGCTCGAAACAAAATTGCAGAGTTTTGCACAAACAAATAATTACGAAGCAACCATTACGCTTACTCAAATTATCTTTAACTCCGCCGTGTTCAGAGGTATTGGCGCATCGGCTATTTATCTCGATTTGGCAAAGGAAAGGTTAAAAGCCACGGTTTCCGAGACCGTCTTTAACGTAAAAAAATCTTTTTATGGTGTGTTGCTATTAAAGGAAATGCTGAATATAACAAAAGAGCGGCTGCAAAATGCCGAAGAGAATCTGCGGAATCTTAAATCGATGAATGAAAAAGGATTGGTATCCGATTTTGACGTTATGCAAGTGGAAGTCCAAGTGGAAAACATCAGACCAAAAGTAATTGAACTTGAAAACACGTTGTTAAAAGCTAAAGACGGACTTAAAATAACATTGGGTTTAAGCCAGCACGATAAACTTGACGTTACGGGTAAGTTCATTTACGATGCAAAAGAGTACGGGAGCGATTCTTTGCTGATTCGTGAAGGGCTTGAAAATAATTATAACCTAAAAGTATTAAAATTAAAAAAACAAGTTGACGATGAATTTGTGGAAATTGACCGTTCCGATTATTGGCCTACAATTGCCCTTTTCGGTAATTATAAATTTGCCGGCAGTTCCGATAATTGGGACTTTCAAAATTACACCTCTTCCATGATTGGAATTAATTTTTCCATCAACCTTTTCAAGGGAAGAAGAGTTGTAAACAAAGTCGAACAATCGGAAATAGCGGCTTTCCAAACGTTGGAACAAATTGAATTGACAAAAGACTTTTTACAACTGCAAATCAAAGAAAAGCTGAACCAGTTGAATCAAATAAAATCTCAAATTGAAGCTCTCGAAAGAAACGTATCGCTTGCCGCCAAAGCTTACGATATTGCCAAAGTAAAATACAGAGAAGGCTCCGCTACCCAGTTGGAAGTTAAAAATGCCGAGGTTGAGTTGAGCCTTGCAAAAACCAACCGAATTAAAGCTATACACGATTACGTTTTGGCGCAAGCCGAGTTGGAAAATTTGTTGGGTAAAGTTGACACAAAATATTTTGTAAAATATAAAGATTATTTAGAATAAAAATTCCGGGAAGATAAAATGAAAATACAAAAACGTGGTATTTGGTTTACATATTTTTTTGTCGTCTTGTTGGCTTTGTCGCTTTCCGCTTGCGGTGGAAGTGAAAAGAAAACAAAAGCCAAAAGTATAGAAGAAATACAAAAGGAAGAAGGGGTTCCTGTAGTTGTAGAAGTTGTTAAAAAGAAACCTTTTGCCAAGCAGTTCAGTTTCTTCGGTACGTTGGAAGGAATTAAACAAACGGTGGTCGGGGCTATGATTGGCGGGAGAATTGAGAAGATCAATTTCCGTCCGGGTAGCTTTGTGAGAAAAGGGGATATAGTTATTGAATTCCCTGAAGATTCCCCGGCTGCAAAATACCAACAGGCAAAAGCCGCATATGAAAATTCCAAGAAAAATTATGAACGGATAAAAGCTTTGTACGAAGCGGGCGAAACTTCAAAAGCCAATTTCGAAGGCATTGAGGCTAAGTATTTGGTGGACAAAAGAAACTACGAGACTATGAGACAATTGTTATTCCTCGATGCTCCGTACAACGGTGTGATAACGGAAATGATGGTTGACGAAGGCGATAACGTTAAAGCCAAAACGCCTCTTTTCACAATTGCACAACTTCATAAATTGAAAACAAAAATTTGGCTTTCACCAGAAGAAGTACACTTAGTTAAAAAAGGTATGCCGGTTAAAGCCAAATATAACGGGAAAACTTACAAGGGTAAAATCCAAGACGTATCCGTGGGTATTGATCCGTTCAAACAAGCGTTCGGCGCAACTGTTGTTTTTGATAACCGGAACGGTGATTTGAGACCCGGCTTAACTTTGGAAGTAATTGTTCTGGTTTACCAAAATAGGGAAACGGTTATTGTTCCGTTGAATCTTGTAAAGCAAGATGAGCAAGGTGATTATGTTTTTACAATATCCAACTCCAAAGTGAAAAAATCGTACGTGACGCCCGGGCAAAAAAGCGGTCTGTTTGTCGAAATTTCAGAAGGGTTGCAACCCGGCGACAGTTTAATAATAAAAGGTGTCGACAGGGTTTTTGAAGGAACCAAGATTAAAGTGATTGAATAGGAGGGGAATAATATGTTTTTGGTAAAACTGTCGCTTGAAAGACCCGTCTTAACAACCGTTGCTATTTTGATCTTTATTATCTTCGGAGGCTTGGCTTACTTCGGATTAAATTTGAATCAGATGCCGGACGTAGAAATCCCGTTTGTAACCGTTTCCACCGTTTATCCGGGTGCCGGACCGAAAGAAATTGAAAATTTGATAACGAAAAGAATCGAAGATGCCGTCTCGACTATAAGCGGAATTAAGCGGATTGAATCGTATTGCCTCGATGGTGTGGGAATTTCTTTAATCGAATTTCAATTGGATAAAGATGTTAACGTTGCCAATCAAGAAGTAAAAGACAAAGTCGAAACGATAATCAACCAACTGCCCCGTGAAGCAAAAAAACCGATTATACAAAAATTCGACTTTTCCGCTTTCCCCATAATCGATCTCGTGTTGAACGGTCCGGTTGAACCACACACATTATACGAATTGGCCGATAAAAAAATAAAAGACAGGCTTTCACAAATTAGCGGTGTTGCAAATGTAAACATTACCGGCGGGCAGCAAAGGGAAATCCGTGTTGTATTGGATAATAAAGTGGTTTATGAAAACAGAATTTCACTTCCGCAGTTGCTTCAAATTTTGGGTGCTCAAAATCTGGATATACCGGGCGGTTATTTTCAAAACGGCGATCAAGAATATTCGGTACGTTTTAAAGGACAATTTACCAGCGTAGACGAAATTAAAAATCTTCTTGTTCGCACACCTTTCGGAAATAAAAAACTGGGACAGATTGCCAAAGTTAAAGACAGTGGCAAGGATGTAAGACTCAGATCCGTTTACTTCGATGCCGGTACAAAAATCCGGGATGAGAATGTTGTACGGCTTTCAATTATCAAAAGTACGGACGGTAACGTTGTAAAAGTTGCCGATGCGGTAAAAGCTATACTGCCCGAACTACAGGCATCCCTTCCCGACGGGATAAAAATTACAATGGTTAACGATAAATCGGAGTTTACCCGCAGTACGGTTGACGATACGATGAGTAATATTATTTTAGGTGTTATTTTTACTTCCGTAATTCTATTTCTTTTCCTTGGCGATTTGCGTTCTACCTTCATAGTTGCGTTATCAATGCCCGCATCAATTATTGCAACCTTTTGGGCGCTGCAGTTGATGGGTTTAACTTTAAATATTATGACCTTAATGGGTCTTTCGGTTTCGGTCGGTGTTTTGGTTGCCAATTCCGTTGTGGTGCTCGAAAATATTTTCAGACACAGAAATATGGGATTGGATTCCAAAGAAGCTGCATTAACCGGTACAACCGAAATTGCAGTTGCGGTAATTGCCGCCACGGCAACGAACCTTGTTGTATTCCTCCCAATTGCCAATATGTCTTCAATCGTTGGAAGGTTTTTAAGGGAACTAGCGCTCGCAGCATCGTTTGCCACTATCTTCTCACTTCTGTTTTCATTTACTCTCACTCCGATGCTTGCAAATTTGTTGATTTCCAAAAAGGAAAAAGAAGGCGGATTCAAATCCAAGCTGAACGCATTTTATGCAAAGTGGGATGAGTTTTACCGCACGCTATTAAAAAAATCACTTAAAAACAAATTTGTGTCGTTTGTTGTTGTTGGAGTTTCTTTTATTTTGCTTGTGCTCTCCGTTGTTGTTTTCGGTCCTAATTTGGGTTTCGATTTTATCCCGCATTCGGATGACGGCAGAATTTCAATTACCGCGGAACTTCCGCAAGAATACAATATTCATGAAACCGCAATGACATTAAAACAAATAGAAGATAGAATTAAACGGCATAAAGAAGTAGTGCATATCTTAACCGACTTGGGCAAAATAGACAATTTGAATACAGGCACCAATCTCGCCCGCATGGAAGTTAAATTGGTTGACCAATCGGAACGCGATATTAAATTGCAAGATATGATTAATATTTTCGTTTCCGAACTTGCCGATATTCCGAACGTAAAAATTACTGTCGATTTCGGTTCGAAGGAAGGAAGACAAGGTGCACCGATTCAGTTTTTCGTGTTGGGGCAAGATTTGGATAAACTTGAAGAATTAAAAGATATTATTTTTGAAAAGATAAAAGATGTTCCCGGATTGATTAACCTCGATCAGAGTTCACGGAAAGGTAAACCGGAAATAACCATCATTCCCAAAAGGGTAAAATTAGCTCAAACGGGAATCACCGCACAAGAAATTGCTTTAACCGTACGGTCGGCAATAGAGGGAATGCAAACTTCCAAATACCGTGAAGCGGGTAACGAATATGATATCACGGTAACGTTGAACGAAAATTCGGTTAACAGTCCGGAAAAAATCGCTTCAATTCCAATTGTTGCACGGAACGGAGCCGTTTACAGAATTGCCCAACTTGCCGATGTGAAATTCACGCGCGGATTCTCCAAGATTTTGCACAGGGATAAATATCCCGCAATCCAATTTACCGGCTCGCCGGTTCCGGGCACTCCGCTTGGAGATGTTACATCCGAAATTGACAAGCGGTTGAAGGAAATTGACTTTCCGCAAGGATACAAAATAAAATGGACCGGAAATGTTGAAATGATGAACGAAATGCTCGCCGATTTTGCTTTTGCTTTTATTTTGGCAATGGTGCTCACATACATGCTGCTTGCAGCAATTCTTGAAAGTTTTATTCAACCTTTCTTTATTCTGCTTACCGTTCCGCTTGCATTAATAGGCGTACTTGCCTCACTCTTTTATACGAATATTCCCTTTGCAATTACTTCTTTAATGGCTATTGTGATGTTAATCGGTATCGTAGTGAATAATGCTATATTGATGCTCGATTATACAAACCAGTTGGTACGGGAAAAAGGGATGAAAATAAAAGACGCGTTAATTCAAGCGTGTCCCACAAAACTTAAACCGATTATAATGTCTACACTGGCAATAATCTTGGGAATGCTGCCAATGGCAATCGGAATAGGCGCTGCCGGTAAGGAAATGAGAATGCCTTTGGGTGTTGTAAGTGTTGGCGGATTGTTGGTTTCAACTATACTTACGCTTTTTGTAATTCCGGCGTTCTATTATTTGATATCAAAAGAAAAATCCTGAAAGCGTTACGGTTGCAAAGTATTTAATTTAATATTGAATTCAACCGGCTGACGGATAACTATCGGTGTTTCCCGGTTTAATAAAAAATAACAGTTTTTGTTACAAAATAAATTGTTAATAAATGCTATATTTGAAAACCGTAAAAATTAAGATAAACCGGAAACTTTCATGGTAATTTTCTTTATAACAAATTGATATTTTCGATAAGCGATTAATATTATAGCTAAACGTATAAAGCAATTGATGAATGATTCCGGATAATTATAAAATTTTTTCCAAATACCGATAATTTTTCTCTATTTTCTTGTGTAATTGATTAAATTTTTTTTTAAGTTTTAACTTATTATAAGGTAGTTTTGGTAAAAAGAGAAAAATTTTTTTCGTATTAAGAGGAACCCAAATGCTAAAGAAAATCACATTTCTTTTCCTGATATTTCCGGTCTTTGTTTTTGCTCAAGTTAAAGATTACCAACTGGGGTCGCCGGGCATACTTAAAGGTCAGCGTTACGGCGCTTATTACGATTACTCCGACCCGGAAGCAGTTAACATTAAAGTTTCCGTATGGGGTTGGGTTAAGTATCCGGGTAAATACAAAGTGCCCGATTTTACTTCGGTAGCCGAATTGATTTCTTATGCAGGCGGACCTACAGACGATTCGGATTTGGAACATTTGCGAATTTACAGAATAGATGATAACAACAAGCAAAAAATGATAATGTTCGACTATAACGATTTGATGTGGGAAGACCAATTGGAATACAGACACAGAAGGGTTCCCAGCTTAAAACCCGGTGACGTTCTCATAATTCCCGGAAGTCCAAGACTCTATTTCCGGGATTGGTTCAGTATCAGTCTGTCGGTTTTCTCGGCGCTTATCCAATTAACAATTTTAATATTAAACATTACAAAATCAAAGTAGAAAACAGAGGGAAAAAGTGAAAGGTAAAAACAACCCTTTATATACAGACCCGAACGTTGATATTATGAAAGATTATTTCGACGAAGGTGATACACATACAATTAGGGATTATATCAAAATTGTTCGGGATAATTTGATTCCGGTTATTCTTATTAGTCTTGGTGTGCTGCTCGCTTCCATAATTTATGCGATTACGGCTAAAGATATTTACAGGTCGGAAACCGTACTTAAAATTTCCCAACCGAAAGGAAATATTTTGGAAGCTCCGTTGTTGCCGGAATTCGGAAATTACGGCGCCGACAGGTTTATAGCAAACGAAATCGAAACAATGAAAAATATCACAATCCGTGAACAGGTTGCTCGCGTTATATTGGATTCCTTCAAAACTGCAGGGCACAAAGATAAATTTGCAATGATTTTCAAGCGCAACTATTTCTCGGATGAAAACGACTCCCTCAAATCCATTTACGAAATTGCCGATATGCTTGAGGACATTATAAATATTGAACAAAAACGCGGACTTGATTTCATCGAATTGTCGGCGGAATCCCCGTCACCTTACGAAGCGGCGTTGTTTGCCAGAACTTATGCCAATGTTTATCATCAATTCAATCTGCTTGACAACAGAAAACAAGTTACAAAAATCCGCGAGTTCCTTGCCGAACAAAGGGATGAGAAACTGGAAGAATTACGACTTGCCGAAAATAAATTGAAAACCTATAAATTGACCAGCGGTTCAATTGAATTGGAAGAACAAGCAAAATCCCTCATCGAAACGATCACGGATTTGGAGGCGAAACTTAATGCAACGGCAATTGATTTGGCGATATCCAAAGAAAAGCTTGATCAATATAAATCGGAATTAAACAGAATCGATCCGACGCTCTCACAATATTTGGAAAATAAAGCATCCGAACCTTACATAACTAAACTTCAAGAAGAAATAGCATTGATTGAAACTCAACGGGACAGGGCAATTGCAAGTTTGGACGGTCAAAAATCCAATAAAGATGTTATTAATAAATATGATCAGAAGTTAAAGGAACTCAAAAGCAAACTGAAGAAAAACGTTGCGGAATATCAAGCATCCATACTTGCGGCAAGTCCCGAAGAAATAAAAGATCTTTCAAGAAAAATTTTTGAAGAGGAAGTATATTACAATTCGCTTAAATCTTCCCACGACAAAATGAAACAATTTATCCAAAGATATGAACAAAAATTTAATGCTTTACCCGCAAAATCAATCGACTTGGCAAGATTGAGCAGGGAAGTATCTGCTTTGGAAAAATTGTATTTGTTACTCGAAGAGAAATACCAAGAAGCATTGGTTAACGAAAAATCCACAACCGGAAACGTACTTATTTTGAACGAAGCCAGAATCCCACGGGAAGCGGCAAAGCCGAACAGAAAATTAATAATTCTAATCGGCCTTGTTTTGGGATTGGGTCTCGGATTCGGATACGCCTTGATGAAAAATTATTTTGACAGAAGAGTTAAATCGCCGGAAGATATCGAAGAAAGAAATATAGAGTTGTTAGCCTGGATTCCGAAAATCGAAAAATTCACTGTCAACGGTTCGGGCGAAGGTTCCGAGTTTATTGTTGCAAAGAAAAGCGATTCCGTTGCAAGCGAGGCTTTCAGAGCACTTAGAACAAGGATACGCTATTCAAGATTTGATAAAGAAAACAAAGTAATTTTGATAACTTCTTCGGCACCCGGCGAAGGTAAATCACTTGTTTCCGTAAATTTGGCCGGTAGTTTCGCGCAAGTGAACAAAAGAACGGTTATTGTGGATTGCGACTTGCGTAAACCGAGAATTCACACAATCTTCAACCAGAAACGTTATCCGGGCTTTACCGATTATTTTGTAGGAAAAGTGGCTTATGAGGAAATCGTAAGACATTCGGATGTGGAAAATCTGGATTACATCACTGCCGGAACCATTCCACCGAATCCGTCGGAAATTCTGGATTCGAGAGGAATGAAATCCTTTTTGAAAAAATTAAGAACAGAATATGACATAATAATTTTGGATTCACCACCGCTGGTAACGGTAACCGATGCCGAAATTCTTTCCCGTATTGTGGATGAAAGTATTCTTGTCGTTTCCGCTAATCAAACCGATATCGATTTGATGGAAAAAGCCGTTTATTTGTTGAAGCGGGACGGACGCGATACATTCATCGGGGTACTCCTTAATAATTTCGATTTCAAATCGAGTTACGGCTCTTATTACAAATATGCTTATTCATATTCCAGAAACGGGGAAAGCAAAAAGAAAAAGAAAAGTGTTTTTTCAAGGTAAATAAGTTGAAAAATAATTGTTTGGAATTTATTATTTTATCCCCACTTTGTGGGGATTTTTTTTGCCTTTTAACAAAATGTGAAAAATTATGAATGAAATTACACTCAATACCGATATTCTTATCTCTTTCGGAATTTATTTTATTGCCATGTTGGCTATTGGCTGGTATTTCTATAAACGTACACAGAACCTATCCGATTACATCCTTGGCGGGAGAAGTTTGAATGTTTGGGTTACTTCATTAAGTGCGCAAGCTTCGGATATGAGCGGATGGTTGCTTCTGGGTTTACCGGGATATGCTTATTTGGCCGGACTGGAATCGGCGTGGTTGTTACTCGGTTTGATTGTGGGAACGTACGCCAACTGGAAATTTGTTGCTTACAGATTAAGAAAATATACTGAAATTGCAGGCGATTCTTTAACATTGCCCGATTTTTTCCAAAACCGTTTCAAAACCGATTCGAACATAATCAGAATTGTCTCCGCCATTTTTATTTTGGTCTTCTTTTTGATTTACACCGCATCCGGATTCGTCGCCGGTGCGAAATTATTCAATACGGTTTTTAATTTTCCATACGTCACTGCCTTATCAATAGGGGTTTTTGTTATTATAGCTTATACGTTTTTAGGTGGATTTATGGCAGTGAGCTGGACGGATGTAATTCAAGGTACAATTATGTTTTTTGCCATAATTATCGTTCCGGTTTTGGGAGTTTTTGCCATTGGAAGCCCTGCCAATTTTTATGAAGCCATTCAGATCAAAAATCCAAATTATTTGAGTTGGTTAACAAATTCCAATGGCAATCCGCTCTCCGCTATTGCCATAATTTCACTCCTCGGTTGGGGATTGGGTTATTTCGGCCAACCGCATATACTGGCTCGTTTTATGGCAATAAAAAAATCGGAGCAAATAAAATATGCACGAAGAATTGCAATGATTTGGGTTGTCATTTCGCTGTTAAGCGCCGTTATTCTCGGAATGGTTGGTTTTGTATATATCGAACCTGCTCTTAGCGGGGCGGCATCGGAAACCGTTTTTATGGTTTTGGTACATCAACTGGTACCGTCAATTTTTGCCGGTGTTTTGCTTTCTGCAATCTTAGCTGCGATTATGAGTACCGCCGATTCGCAATTATTGGTAGCTTCATCAGCTTTTACCGAAGATATTTACAGGGCTTTAATCAAAAAAGATGCTTCGCAAAATGAATTGGTGTGGGTTAGCAGAATTTCCGTACTCGCAATTGCTGTTATTGCCTTTTTGATAGGCCTTAATCCCGATTCAACGGTTTTGGAATTGGTTGCTTATGCCTGGGCGGGATTTGGATCTGCATTCGGTCCCATTATTATTCTTTCTTTATATTGGAGAAGAATGACGGAAAAAGGCGCTATCGCAGGTATAATTGCAGGCGGTTTAACCGTTATTATTTGGAAACAATTAACCGGGGGAATTTTCGATTTATATGAAATGGTTCCCGGCGTGTTTGCCGGCTTTCTGGCGTCTTTTCTGTTCAGTTATTTCGATAACATGCCTTCCGGTGAAGTTTTGGCCGAATTTGATTCGGTAACCAAATAAATACTGTTGTATTTAAAATGAAAACGCACGCTTCAAAAAAGAAGTGTGCGTCTTCACTTGGAGGTTGGTTACTAGGTAAAAAACTTTATAAAAGCATTAAAGATATAATCAAAAGAACAACATACATCGAAACCAAACCTAATATAATCGATCTTCGTTTCCGTATTTTTTCTTGAATTATCATGTCGTCTTCATGAAGATTTTTGCTTTGAAAATCTTTGCTGAGAGTGTTCCAACGTTTATGCAGTAGGGTTTTTTCCATTATATTACCTGTAATTTGTTACTAAATTATTTCTCGATAATTTTTTCGTAAAGTTTATCGGAGCTGCGAGGGAAAATTTTGTAAAGAATATTAAAAAGAATGAAAACCATTAAAAGAATGATTATGCTGAAGATGTCGATATTTCCCATGGTTGTCCTCTTTTTTGAATCCTCATTTCAAATATATAATAAATTTTAACATATTGCAAGTAAATAAGTTAAGAAATTTATATAAAGTAAAATTCTAAATAGGATAGTTAAAATATTGTTTTTTCATAAAGCGGAATGCGAAAAAATATGGACACGGCATCTTAATTGATTAACGGTAGCGTGGAATTAAGCTTTTCCGCGTTAATTACTCGTACAAAAAATATTTTTTTGCCCTGTTTCTGAATTCTTCTTGATCTTTGTTCAAGTAATCTCTGATTTTGTCGAAGGACGAGTGTTTTGTTAACTCTTTTCGAATGTAAGCCGAACCTATGGCTTTATCGAATGCTTTCTGCTGATTCAATGTTGACATTTCAAAAAGATTTTTTCCGGGATAAAGCTTGCGTAACACTTCCATTGCAATGAATTGAATTTGCAAAAGATTTACTTTCCGGTAATCGGTTATATGGATTTGAATTCCGTGCAAATGTTTTCCTTTTCCGAATGCATAATACGGAGTGTAGTGGATTGGACGGAAGATTACGCCTTCAAGAGCTTTTTCATTCATTCCCCGGGCAAATTTTTCAGCATCAATCCATTCCGCCGCAATGGTTTTAAATGGCAAAGTATAACCGACACCGATTGATAATGAGTTCCGCAGCTCACCAAGAACACCGGTTGCAACATAATAAAATGCGGTTTCCCAAGTTGGAATATGCGGGGAAGTGGGAATCCATAATAAACCGGTTTCTTTAAAAGTCATTTCACGTTTCCAGTTTTCCATAGGAACCACAGTGAGTTTGCACTTTATCCCGTTTGCCAATAAACCTTCACCGTTAATGAATTTCGCAAGTTCACCGCAAGTAAGTCCGTAAACATACGGAATGGGATATTTACCGATAAAAGAACGGAGTGAATCTTCAATTATATTACCTTCGATTCTTTTACCGCCAAGCGGGTTGGGTCTGTCCAATACAACAAATTCAATATTATTTTCAGCTGCCGCTTCCATTGCCAAGCCCATCGTACTTATAAAAGTGTATGACCGCGCTCCGATATCCTGGATATCGTAAACCAGTACATCAATGCCTTTGAGCATTTCCGGTGTGGGTTTTCTGGTTTTACCGTACAAAGAAAAAACGGGCAAGCCGGTTTTTGAATCGATATAGTTTCCTATTTTTTCTCCGCCTTCCACGTTCCCGCGCACTCCGTGTTCGGGACCGAAAAGAGCGACAAGGTTCAGTGAACCGGCTTCGAACAAAATGTCTATTGTCGATTTAAGATTGCTGTCGGTTCCCGTTGGATTGGTAATCAATCCGACACTTTTTCCTTTAAGTATTTCAAAGTTGTTGTCTTTCAGTACTTCAATTCCAGGTTTCACTTTGCCGCTTTGGGCAATTATTGTAGAAATGAACGCAATGAATATTATTCCCGCCGAAGCAATTTTTTTCAATGATTAATCTCCTTTTGCAGTAGTGAAAATATTTGATTGGAATAATTAAAAATACTTTCCGAAAGCATACCGGACCGTTTGGATATGTTTCCGGCAAGTCCGGCATTGTTTTTACCGGGAAGAGATTTTATTGTAAATAAAATATTTCCGGTGGCTGCATTAATCAAATTGGCGGATGCATATACTTCGTTGTGTTGATATTTTTCCGAAAATTCGGCAACGGAGCGGATCATTGAAATTACTTCGTAAGCATGTTTCAGGAAATCGATAAATATTTCCGATATTTGTTCTTGTTTTCCGGAAGTTGCAAAATCCCCGGGAAAATTAATCCCATTTGACATGGATTTGAAAATTCCGGAGAGTTCGGAAAATCTTTTTTCATAATGTTCAAGTTGCAGTTGGATTCTTGATAATCTTTTATTTGCTTCCGTATATTCGCTTGATTTTGTCGCTTCGAAACAAACGTCTGCACTCAACCGGCAAGCGGTACTTGCCATAAAAGCCGATACGGAAAAGTTATCTGTTACCGGTTTTGTCGAAATTAATTCGTCCAGAAAATTTTCGGCGATTGACGGTTTCATTTTACGGTTCCTTTTTATAAACCAGTTTACCTTTTTTGACTGTCATCCAATTGAGATTTTTCCCAACGTTGTAAACAATGTCTGCGTATTCGTTCGTATCGAAAATAGCAAAGTCGGCATTTTTACCGGTTTCGATGCTGCCGGTTTCTTTTTCCTTGCCCAGTGCTTTGGCAGCGTTTATGGTTACCGCAGAAATTATTTCTTCGACGGACATTTTCATTTTAATTGCCGCGAAGCTCATTATTAAGTTCAGATTTTGAATGTGTGAAGAACCCGGATTATAATCCGTTGCAAGTGCGACGAGTGCACCGGAATCGATTAATTTTCGTGCCGGTGCGTAATCATAATCCAAGAAGAAAGAAACTCCGGGTAATAACACCGCAACGGTATCCGAACCGGCAATGGCATGAACTTTATCTTCCGGCAGAACTTCCAGATGATCCACGCTTACCGCATTGTGTTTCAAAGCCGTTTCAAGTCCGCCGATGTTATTAAACTGTTCGGTATGCAGTTTTAATTTCAATCCAGCGTCTTCCGCAGCCGAGAAAATTACGTCCACTTCACCGGCGGAAAATGCCGTCGATTCGCAAAAAGCATCACAGAATACGGCAAGATTCTGTTCGGCAATGTATGGAATCAATTCATTTGTAATTATATCGATATATTTTGCATGATCGTTTTTGTATTCAGGCGGAAATGTGTGCGCACCGAGGAAAGTTGGAACAATATCGATCGGGAAAATATCATTCAATTTTCCAATAACTTGCAATAATTTAATTTCGTCGTAAAAACTTAATCCGTATCCGCTTTTTATTTCGAGGGTTGTTATACCTTGGGCTATAAAATATTTCACACGTGGAATCACAAGCTCCAGCAGTTCCTCGAATGAAGCTTTTCTGACGGCTTGAACCGTTGTGTTAATTCCGCCGCCAGCTTTGGCTATCTCTTCGTAAGATTTGCCTTGCAAACGTAATTTAAATTCGTTCGCCCTCGAACCGGCAAAAGCCGTGTGTGTGTGGCATTCTATTAAGCCGGGCAATACGGTTTTACCGCTCAAATCCAAAACTTCGTCATATTTTCCAGTTGCGTTACGCGTATGAATGAGTTCAACTATTTTACCGTTTTCCGTCACAATTGATGTATCTTCCAAAACCCCGATTTCCGAAGCCTCGTGCCCGCGCTTTTCATTTTTTCCGTTGGTATCAACCGTAACAATCTGCGCCGGATTCTTAAATAATGTTTTCATTTTAAAACCAGTTTTATAAAATGACGGATTAAAATGTTTTTACAAAAAAAATAACAAAACTGCTAATTACAAAAATTTTTGTCAATAATAAAGCATTTTAGTAAATTTATATTTTAAAAATCACGGACTCAGGTAAAAAATGGCAGCTCCAAAACAATTAAAGATCCTTTTTGTCACATCTGAAGTTGTACCTTTTGTTAAGACAGGCGGTTTGGCGGATGTATCTTCGGCTTTACCGCAAAAATTGCAAGCGTTAGGTCATCATGTAAGAATTTTAATGCCGAAATACGGTGCTATTGATGAGAGGAAATACAAAATTCACGAGGTTGTCCGGTTGAAAGACCTTTCGACCGAAATAGGAAAAAACGAAGTAATATTTTCCATCCGCTCATCTTTTTTGGTTGGTGCCAGAGAACGGGTTCAACTTTATTTGCTGGATAACAAACATTATTTTGGAATCAGAAGAAGTTTGTATTCCGATCCAATTACCGGAAAGGATTTTCCCGATAACGACGAGAGATTTATTTTACTTGCGAAATCGGTTTTCGAGTTGATTAAAAAACTCGGGTGGGTTCCCGATATTATTCATTGCAATGATTGGCAAGGGGGATTGATTCCGGTTTACTTAAAAACTTTGTATAAAGACGATCCGTTATTCCAAAACGTAAAAACAATTTTTACTATTCACAATTTGGCTTATCATCCGGAATTTCCCAAGTCCACTTTTGCCAAAACGGGTTTGCCCGAAAACCTTAATTCCCCAAAAGGTTTGCTTAACGGAAATAAAATCAGTTTCCTGAGAAGCGGTCTTTTGTTTGCCGATGCAATAACAACCGTTAGTGAAACTTACGCAAAAGAGATTAGCAAGAAGAAAGAATATTCGGGCAACGTTTTTGATGTTTTGAAAAAAAGAAAAGACTCACTTTACGGAATTACAAACGGAATTGATACGCGCGTATGGAATCCCGAAACGGATAAAATTATTCCCAAAAAGTACTCCGTTAAAAATATCGCCAATAAAGTAGAGAACAAAAAAGCCCTTTGTGAAAAATTCGGTTTGAAATTCGACGAGGAAAAACCTGTAATCGGAATGATTTCCAGAATGTATGATGAAAAAGGATTCGATCTTGTTCAGAAATCATTTAAAGAGATGATGAAACTGGATGCATATTTCATTTTGCTCGGTACCGGCGATAAAAAGTACCACAGGTTTTTCGAAACCGCTTTGATGAAATATCCCGAACAATTTTCATGCTACATTGGTTTTGACGACAGTTTGGCGCATCTGATTGAAGCCGGTGCGGATATGTTGCTTATGCCTTCTAAAAAAGAACCTTGCGGACTCAACCAAATGTACAGTTTGGTCTACGGCACCATTCCGATTGTACGTGAAACGGGCGGATTGGCAGACACAGTTAAAAAGTTCGACGAAAAAACCGGCGCGGGTAACGGATTCGTTTTCAAAAAATACGAGACCAAAGACATGATTAGGGAAATTCAGCGGGCTATTAAAATTTTTAAAGATAAAAAGACCTGGCAAAAGTTGATGAAGACCGGTATGAAATCAAATTTCGATTGGGTGAAACCGGCGAAAAAATATATTGAAATCTACAAAAAAGTGATTGGTTAATTTCAATTTGGCAGGAAGAAACGTTGCTGTATTTCTCGATAGGGACGGTACAATAAATTACGACCCGGGTTACCTCGGGGATCCGGAAAAAGTTGAACTTCTTCCGGGGGTTGGTGAAGGGATTGCAAAACTTAAAAATGAAACCGGCGCCAAAATAATTGTTATCTCAAATCAATCCGGTATTACACGTGGATTGATCAGCGATTCCGATGTAAATGCGGTTAATACGAAAATCAATGAATTGCTTGCTAATTACGGAACGGAAATTGACGCATTCTACTATTGTCCGTTTCATCCCGAATTCGATTCGCCCGAAAAAGCCAAATGCCGGAAACCTTCGCCGGAGATGATTCTTAAGGCTGCAAAAGATTTCGATATCGATTTGACCGGATCTTATATGGTGGGCGATATGATTACGGATGTTGAAGCAGGTTACAGAGCAGGAACAAAAACGGTACTTCTAACATCTAACAAGGAAGAATCTGAAAATTTAACGTTGCAAAACAAAAGTATTATGCCCACTTTTGTAGCTACAAATTTTTTGGATGCTTGCAAATTTATTATTGATGATTTTCTAAGGAGAAATAATTGAAACTTCCACGAGTTTTCGGATTTATCCTCGGCTTAATATTGTTTGTCTCTTTAACTGCTTGTGATGACGACCCGGCTTCGCTTGGTGTTGATTTACTTCCCGGTTCCGATTTTTTGAATTTGGTTCACGCAGACAGTCGGCAACTGAACTTACCTCAAAACGTTTCCGTTTTTACCGATTCAATTTCGACCGGAAGTTCCAGTAGAATATTGCTTGGTAAATTTGAAAATCTGGAAGCCTGGATGTTGATCAAATTTAATTTTGTTTTACCCGATTCAATTACGAATGCATTAAAAAACGGTGAGATAACAATTCTGAACAGCTGGATTGAATTGCAACCCAATTATATTTTAGGTGATTCCGTCTTTAATAATTTTACCTTTGAAGTCAGAAGGATTAACGCCCGGTGGAATCCGAATACATTTACAGCCGACAGTTTGATCACGCTCGATTATGACAATACCAATCTCGCAAGAAATTTTTCATATTCCGATACAACCATCCGGTTCGATTTTTCGAACGATGTTGTTTCCGGTTGGTTGAAAAGGCAAGTGGACGATACTCAACCGGACGATAACGGAATACTGTTTGTCCCGCTTACCGGGAACATGGTATTGGGCTTTCAGGCTTTAACCTTCAAGCCGGAAGACCCGCAACCGGTGCTGAAAATTGTACTGGAAAAACAAGGTGAATTTACCGATACAATTTCGGCTACACCAACGAGCGATTTACACGTAATAAAAGGAAGCCAACCGCAAAGCATTCCGGGAAGTTTTATTTTGCAAGACGGTTTGCCTCTCCGGGCAAAATACCGCATCGATTTGAGTACGTTGCCTCAAAACAGTGCCGTAAACAAAGCACGGTTAACGTTTTTTATAAACAAGGAAGCCACAGTTCAAGGCAGTGTGCCAAGCGATTCTCTGGAACTATATATTTATTCCGATTCATTGAAAAATTCGGTGGAAAGACGATACGGTCGAGTTGTTCTCAAACGGCAAGCCGATGCATACAGCGGTGATGTGACTTCATTCATACAACGATGGCTAAACGGTTTGGATAATCAAGGGATGAGAATCAATTTAACGGATGAAGCCAGAGCGTTATCTAAAATTGTTTTGTATTCTCCCTCAGCTGCAGATACGGACAAAAAACCTTTACTTGAAATCGATTATTTGATAAAAAAATAAATTATTTAAAAAAGAAAAGTTTATGAAAAAAACAAAAGTTGTAATTTTATTCTCTCTTGCAATTCTGTTAAGCGGAATCTCTTCCGGTATTTCTTTCGCTCAAGGCGGTTCGGTTTATACACGTTACGGGGTTGGCAATATTTTCAATACTTATTCCGCAAGAAAGTCGACAATAGGACCGGGCGTTTCCGTGTTCGATAAGTATTTTCTAAGTCCCGTTAACCCCGCTTCATTTGCAAATTTGAAAATCACGAGATTCAGTACAGGTATGAACTATGTCGGTTACAGTTTGTCGGGTGCAGCTGACAAAGCATTTTATTCGAATACCGATTTTACCGGGTTCTCATTGGGTTTTCCGCTTCAAAGGGATTACGGTGTTTCATTGGTTTTGGGAATCTTGCCTTACTCGAAAGTTCAATATGCAGTTACCCAAAAAAACATTCAATTAAATGCCGATACAAAATACGATTTGAATTTACAAGGCAGCGGCAGTATCAACAAATTCTTTATCGGAACTTCATACAAAACCGGCTTCGGATTTAATTTGGGTGCAACCTTCGAAGTTTATACCGGCAGTATTAAAAGAACCTCGGATATTGCATTTGAACAATTTTCGGATTTTAGCAGTGCAGGATATGAATTAAAACTTGCCTATAACGGTTTGGGTACCACACTTGGCATTATCTCAAATGATTTATCGTCAATATTTAATTATTCTAAAATAAATAATTTAAGATTTGGTATTGCTTATAATTTTACGGGCGAGTTGAACACAGACACAACATTAACTTCTTTTACTCAATTGGGTTCTTCAACGGTAGCCGAAGGACTGACCAAAACCCGGCTCCCTTCAAAATTATTAACTGGATTAAGTTTTGCTTGGGATGAAAACTATCTTATTTCTGTGGATTATGTGCTTCAAAACTGGTCGGGTTACACATATAACGGCTTCAAAGATAAGCACTTACAGGATTCCTACGCAATTTCAATCGGGATGGAATACCACCGCGGGCGCGAAACTTCAACAAGATTTTGGGAACTGTTCAGGTTATGGGGCGGTTTAAGATTTGAAAAGACCCCGTATCTGATTAACGGAATTAGTGTTGAAGAATATAGCATCAATACCGGTTTTTCGATTCCCCTCGGTTTGAGAAGTTCCATAGATGTCGGATTTTCTTATGGAATTAGAGGTTCAAATGAGTTAAATTTAATAAAAGAAAATATTATTAAATCATATATTTCCGTAAATTTGGGAGAAATTTGGTTCATAAGACAAGAGAGATAAAAAAAGGAGTGTAAAATTGAAAAAGTTAGTATTCTTTTTTATTGTTTCGATCCTTTCTTTGGGAAGTGTTCAAGCGGCAGAAAATCATTCGTTAAACACTACAGTTGCCGAAAGCGACAGTATTAACTTAATGGCCGAAGCAAGTCTGTTTTTCGAAGCCTACAAAAACAAACAATTTGACGATTGGACAATTGAGAAAGGGTTCAACATAATAAACACAAAACCCGATGCTTTTCAACAGTACCATTTGCTCAGGAAGCTCGATAAAGTAATTTGGGCTGTTCACGACGACAGTACAACATCGGAAGAACATAAAAAAGAATTGGCCGATACCGTACTTTATTTATATAATATTGCCGTAAAATATGATACTGCCAATGCCGGAAACTATTTGGTAAGAAGAGCTTACGTTTTGGAAAACTGGCTTCATGCGCCGGCGGATACGGTAATAGCCGCATACGAGAAGGCATTTGCCACAGGTCAAAAAATTACGGCAAAATCATATTACATGGACAGATTGGGACAACTTTATGCCGAAAACGCTTCGGATGATAATGATTACCAAATGAAAGCTTTGAACATTTATCTTAAACTTTCCGAAGAGGAACCGGATAACCAACGATGGATTCAAATGATTAGCTCGTTGGCCGAAGATGAAGATCAACTTTTGGATGCTTTGAAAAAAAGTTGGGAATCCAATAAAGATAATACGGAAAAAGCCTGGGCTTATGCAATTCAAAGTATCAAATTCCAAGCATGGGAAAGAGCGATCGAACCGTTGGAATACCTGGTTGAAAAACATCCCGATGTTATCAACTATTGGAAAGAATTGGCTCGCGCTTATGATAAAGCCGGAATGACGGACAAAGCTATTTCCGCCTATAAAAAACTGATTAAACTTCAACCAGATAACAGGGATAATTACCTGAATTTGGCTCTGATTTATAAAAATATCGGACAATTGGCCGTCGCCCGCTCCTATTTACACAAAGCAAGCAAAGTTAGTCCCGATTGGGATTATCCTTATTACGTCGAAGGCACTCTATACGAACAAGCCGCTAGGGAATGCGGTTTCGATTTTGAAGACAAACTCGTTTACCTTTTGGCAATAGAGATGTACAGAAAAGCAAAAAACATGGGCGGACAATGGTCATCGCAAGCAGCGGAAAGAATTGATGCACTTAAAAATTCAATACCGACTAAAGAAGATTATTTCTTCCGTCACTACAAAAACGGTGACAAAATTAAAATTAAAGGTAAATGCTACGATTGGATTAACAAATCGGTTACGGTTAGATTTTAATTAAATATATAATTCAATTTAACCCCGAAATTATTCGGGGTTATTTTTTGTAATTTTAATTAACAAAAAAGAAGATAAAACCATGTTGGAACATCTGAAAAACGACCCGGAAATTTTTAATGTAGTTAATCTTGAAATCGAAAGGCAATCGGATTATTTGGAACTGATTGCATCCGAAAATTTTGTAAGTCTGGCGGTGCTCGAAGCAGCCGGCTCGGTATTGACAAACAAATATGCGGAAGGATATCCCGGCAAAAGATATTACGGTGGTTGTGAATATGTTGATATGGCCGAGAATATTGCAAGGGAAAGGCTAAAAAAAATCTTTAATGCGGAATATGTAAATGTTCAACCTCACAGCGGCTCGCAAGCAAACATGGCCGTTTATATGGCATTGCTCAATCCCGGCGATACTTTTCTCGGTTTGAGTTTGGATCATGGCGGGCATTTAACCCACGGTTCCTTTGTGAATTTTTCGGGTAAAATTTACCGCGCCGTGGGATACAAACTGAATGAAAAAACCAAAACCTTGGATTATAATTACATCGAAGATTTGGCAAAGAAAGAAAAGCCGAAATTAATTGTTACCGGAGCAAGTGCCTATTCACGGGATTGGGATTATGCCAAGTTCAGGGAAATTGCCGATAAGGTTGGAGCTTATTTGATGTGCGATATGGCTCACCCAGCAGGATTGATTGCAAAAGGTTTGCTGAATAATCCTATTCCTTATTGCGATGTGGTAACATCAACTACCCACAAAACTTTGAGAGGTCCGAGAGGAGGAATAATTTTAATCGGTAAGGACAGGGAAAATCCGATGGGAATCAAAACACCGAAAGGTGACCGGGTGAAATTAATGTCGGAGGTATTCGATAGTATAGTTATGCCCGGAATTCAAGGCGGACCTCTAATGCATATAATTATGGCAAAAGCAGTGGCGTTCGGAGAAGTATTGCAAGATTCTTTCCAAACTTATGCGGAACAAGTAGTTAAAAACGCCAAGGTTCTTGCCGGAAAACTGATGGAATTGGGATACGATATCGTTTCCGGTGGAACGGACAATCATTTAATGCTTGTTGATTTAACTAATAAAAATATAAGTGGTAAAAAAGCCGAAAAGGCGCTCGAAAAAGCGGGAATTACGGTTAATAAAAATATGATTCCGTTCGATACGAAAAGTCCGTTCGTTACAAGCGGAATTAGAATCGGAACACCGGCTGCAACAACAAGGGGAATGAAAGAAGAGCAAATGATACAAATTGCCGGATTGATTGACAGGGCAATTAAGAATTTTGAAAACGAAGATGAATTGAGTAATATTAAAAAAGAAGTAAAAAATCTTTGCGCTCAGTTTCCTCTTTACACCGAGCTAAGAAACAGAATTGCATAAGTGGGTTCTCAAAAAGCAATCGAAAATAATCAAGCACCCGCCGAAGTGGCGGAAATGTCGTTTCTCGACCATCTGGAAGAATTGCGCTGGCGGGTAATCTATGCCTTAATCGGTTTGGTAATTGGAACAATTATAGCATGGATTTTTATTGATTACATCGTTGAAGGGTTTTTATTGATACCGGCCAAAAGTGCCGGCATACATCTTCAAAACTTACGCCCCTTCGGTCAGCTTTTTCTCTATTTCCAAGTCGCAATGATTGCCGGATTCATTATAAGCTTGCCCAATATTTTTTATCAATTTTGGAAATTTGTTGCTCCGGCACTGAAAGAAAACGAAAAAAAATATATTTCATCAATTGTAATATTTTCAACAATATGTTTTCTTATCGGTATTCTGTTTGCGTATTATGTAATGTTGCCGATAACACTTAAATTTGCGGCACAATTCGGAACCGAGCAAATTGAAAATAACTTTGCTATTAAAGAATATTTATCAATCATTATCAGCATTATGCTGGCTGCGGGTTTGGTGTTCGAATTACCGATGCTTTCGTTTATTCTTTCCAAAATCGGAATTTTAACACCCAAGTTGATGCAAAAATACAGACGGCACGCAATTGTTGTAATCATGATTTTAGCCGCAATCCTTACTCCGGGTACGGACCCCGTAGCTCAATTGTTACTTGCCATACCGTTGGTTTTATTATATGAAATAAGTATATTCGTTTCGAAAATATTTCAGAAAAAAGTTGAATAAATAGTGAATCTCTCATTAATAAGCAGACCAATAAAAGACGAGCTTGATCATTTCAATTCTTTATTTAAAGAGTCTTTGCGCTCAAAGGTTGGAATTGTAGACCTTATTGCAAAATACATTATAAAGCAAAAAGGGAAAAAAATAAGACCTTTGCTGGTTTTGTTGTCCAGTAAAGTTTCGGGCGGGGTAACGGAAAGAAGTTACCGGGGCGCCATTCTGGTTGAACTTTTACACACTGCCACATTGGTTCACGATGATGTTGTCGATTCTGCTGAAAAAAGAAGGGGATTGCCCTCAATCAATGCAATTTGGAAAAACAAAGTTGCGGTGTTAATGGGCGATTATCTGCTTTCCCGCGGATTGCTGATTGCAGTTGAAAATGATGATTTCGATTTTTTGAAAGTAATTACCAATACCGTTAAAAGAATGTCTGAAGGTGAACTGCTTCAAATAAACAAAACCCGCAAACTCAATATTGACGAGAAAACCTATTTCAAAATCATATCCGATAAAACGGCATCGTTGCTTTCAACATGTTGCGAAATTGGGGCGGCAAGCGCAAGTGCCGACCCCGGAAAAATTGCTGCGATGAGAAACTTCGGTGAGAACCTCGGAATAGCATTCCAAATTAGAGACGATATTCTGGATTTTATCGGAACAAGTAAAATAATTGGAAAACCCTTGGGCGGTGATATCAAAGAGAAAAAAATCACTCTTCCTTTAATCTATGCGCTAAGCAATGCCGATAAGAGCACCGCTTCTTCAATAATCAAATTGATAAAGAACGGAAAAGACAAAAACAACGTGATGAAGGTAATTGAATTTGTAAAGGAAAGCAAAGGAATAGAGTATGCTTATTCCGTTGCGAGAAATTATACGCGCGAAGCAAAAAAATGCTTGGAAAAGTTCCCCGCATCGGAAAGTAAATTGGCTTTGGAATCTCTTGTCGATTTTGTAATTGACAGAAAAAATTAAGCGTTCCAACACAAAAAATCCGAATTAACTGATTATGTTTATCCATTCGCTCGGGAAAAGATTCAAAAATTTTTTTCGAATTAAAATATTTTCAATTAAAAGAAAAAAGAATTATGCGGCACCGGGGAATGATGATGAAAATACAAAAACTTGGTTTTACGAAAACGGTAGTGTGAAAGCCGTGTGCCGCTACCGGAACGGAATGCTGCACGGAATTTCCGTCCATTATTACGAAAACGGGAACGTGAAATTAAAAGAAACCTATAAAAACGGCATTCTTGACGGAATGACAAAACTCTACGACGGGGAGGGAAAGTTGTTAAAAGAAAAATATTTTAAGCGCGGTGAACTGGTAAAGGAGAAATTTTACGGTATAAAAGATAATTTATCTGAATAAATTTTTGAAAACAACGAAAAATATTTTGCAATTAAACAAATATTTTTTATTTTCACTTTGTCATTTTTATTCAAGAATGAATAGTCTGAATTTTGTGGGTAATCGTCATACCTTTGACGTAGTAAAACATTGGTAATTTTTCCCTCTTATATAATTTTTTTTTGGTTTAATACTGAAATAAATTAGGAATTAAATGAACAATAAGTTACTGGATTACGCTTTAAGAGTTCGCCTTCCTATTACACTGTTTGTTATTGCTCTTGCATTCACTGTTACGTTTTACGTCTCTAGAGCCGAAAGAGACGGCATAGGTTATCAACCGGATCAACCTATAAAATATTCACACAAACTGCATGCGGGCGATTTACAAATTGATTGCCAATATTGCCACACCGGCGTTACAAAAGGAAGGCATGCTTTGGTTCCAAGCGTAAATATTTGTATGAATTGCCATACAATAGCACGCAAGGACAAACCGGAAATAATTAAACTTACCGAGTACTATAAGTCGGGTAAACTGCTGCCGTGGAAACGTGTGCACAAAGTTCCCGATTACGTTTATTTCAACCACAGCGTTCATGTTAACTACGGAATTAAATGCGAAACTTGTCACGGTGATCCCAGAAAAATGGAGAAAATCGAACAAGTTAAAAATTTTAACATGACGGGTTGTTTAAATTGTCACAGAAATCCGGAAAAACAACTTCCGTACCTCGCAGATGTTAAAAAAGGTCCGGAAAATTGTTTCGCTTGTCACAGATAGGAAAAATAAAATGGATAGAAAAAGATTTTTTCAAAATTTAGGCAAAGGGGCATTATTCGTTGCGTTGTTGAAAGCTTTCCCTTTTAAGTTTTTCAATAATGTAAACAGAAATGCCAAAAAAGTAAAAGTAAAAATTCATCCTTCAGCAATTAAAAGAAATAAATAAGGTTTATTATGGCTAAATCTTTTGATAAATCCGGAACGAAATTTTGGAAAAGTTTAAAAGATTATTACGACGATCCGGAAATTTTAAAAAAGAAAGCAAATGAATTTAACGACGGTGTTACGGACGATTTTGATCCCGGTAAACTGAACGGAATCTCGAGGCGTAAGTTTATTGCTTTACTTACGGCTTCCGCCGCTTTTACCGCAACTTCATGCACGGATTACAGAGACAAAGGGGAAATTGTACCTTACAACAAACGTCCGGAAGAAATTCTGCCGGGCAAACCGAATTATTATGCGTCCACTTGTAAAGGTTGTGAACTTGAATGTGGAATTCTGATTAAAACCCGTGAGGGACGACCGATTAAGGTGGATGGTAATCCCGAGCACCCCGTTTCACAAGGTAAAATTTGTGCAAAAGGTCAAGCATCAATCCTTAATCTTTACGATCCCGATAGATTGACCGAGCCTGTGAAGGGAAGTATGGCTACAACTTGGAAAAAAGCGGATTCCGAAATCATCAAATTGCTAAAAAGTGCAGTTGATGAAAACGGTGAAATTGCAATTGTTTCCAAAATTATCAACTCTCCCTCGACCTTAAAAGCCATTGAAGAATTTAAAACCGCATATCCCACCGCCAAAGTTTATTTTTACGAATATTTCGGTGACGATTTCAAAAGGAAAGCCTGGGAAAAATGTTACGGAACTTCCGCCCTGCCTTCGGTAAAATTAAATGAAGCAGATGTTATTCTTTCCCTCGAAAGCGATTTCCTCGGACGTGAAGGAAATTATATAGAAAATGCAAGACTTTATGCCGAACGTAAAGACATTATGAAAGGAACCGACTTTAACAAATTATATGTCGTTGAAGGCGGGATGTCGTTAACCGGAATGAATGCGGATGTAAGAATAAGAATGAAGCCGGAATATCAAACCGAGTTTCTGCTTTCTTTAATAAATGAATTGGTTGCCGGAAATCATGTTCCGGGAGCATACAGAACCGGTGAAATTTTAAACACGGTCGGTGGATTTACATTGAGCGGTTTTGCTCAGAAATATTCCGTCGATGAGAAAAAATTAACGGAATTAGTTAAAGATTTGGTTGATGGTAAAGGTAAATCGATAATACTTGCCGGAAATACAATGCCCGAAGAAGTTCATGTTTTGTCGAACCTCTTAAATGAAATGCTGGGCAATACTGCATTGTATGATTATTCTTCGGTTCATCTTAAAAACACGGCGCCGTCATCAAACGAAGAAATGAAGCAGCTCGTTGAAAAAATGAGCAACGGATCGGTTAAGGTTCTCATTCATTTCGATTCGAATCCCGTTTACCATTTACCAAAAGATTTGAATTATGAAGAGAATGCCCGTAAAGTGCCGGCGGTTATCACGCTTTCGGAAGCGCCGAATGAAACCGTGTCCGTTTCAACTTATACTTTACCGCTGAACAATCCGCTCGAATCCTGGGGTGACAGTATTGTCAGATCGAACGTAATTACATTGCAACAACCGGTGATTGCACCTTTGTTCAATACAAGGGAGAAAGAAGCGGTTCTTTTAACGTGGGCAAGCGGCGATCCGGAAAAATATAATTTCGATATTTACCACAAGTTCGTTCAGAATAATTTTAAAAACGGAATTTACACGAAAAATAAATTTGCCGTCGATTTCGATACATTTTGGTATTCCGCTTTGCACGACGGTTTTGTTGAAGTTAACGGTGAACAAAGTCCGCCCAATTTTAACATTTCAGCAGTCACAGGAATTTCACCATCGGTCAAAGAAGGAATATCGGTGCATCTGCAACCGAATTATTATTTGGGTGACGGCAAGTTTTCCAATAACGGATGGTTGCAGGAAATTCCCCATCCAGTTACAAAAGTTGCTTGGGATAACTTTGCCGCTATGTCTTTGGCGACTGCAGAAAAACTTGGCGTTACTTTCAACGATGTTGTTAAAGTTAGCGTGAACGGTAGTGAAGTGGAATTGCCCGTTATGATGCAGCCGGGAATGGCTGACGATTTAATAGTGGTGGAAGGTGGTTACGGAAGGAAAAATTCCGGAGAAGTAGCGCAAGATGTCGGGTTTAATATCAATACGTTAATTGTCACTGCCACCGCTTCACCGTTTGTTCTGCAAGCGGCAAATGTCTCGAAAACAGGCAAAACTTACAAGTTGGTTTCCACACAAGAGCATAATTTCTTGGTCGATCCTTCCTTGCGGGAATTTCATAAAATCAGAAAAATTATATTCGAAGGGACTTTGGAAGAATATGAGAAGGATCCCAAGTTTTTAAAGGAAGAAGAAAAAGTTCTGAAAGGTATTACGCGGGAACACGAATACCCCGGTTTGAAATGGGGAATGGCGATCGATCTTAATAAATGTATTAGTTGCGGAATTTGTGTGGCATCGTGTAATGTGGAAAACAATATTCCGGTTGTAGGCAAAGATCAAGTTGAAGTGGGACGTGAAATGCAATGGATGCGAATCGACCGGTATTATTCCGGTGAACCTGAAGACCCGCAAGTCAGCAATCAACCGATGCTTTGCCAGCATTGCGATAATGCACCTTGCGAAAATGTATGCCCGGTTAATGCAACAAACCACAGTCCCGATGGAATTAACCAAATGGTTTACAACAGATGTGTTGGAACAAGGTATTGCTCTAACAACTGCCCGTACAAAGTAAGAAGATTCAACTTTTTCGATTTCCGAGACCATTTTGCCGATGCTTATTACCAAAACGATATTACGGCTTTGGCACACAACCCCGAAGTTACGGTCAGGTCGCGCGGAGTAATGGAAAAATGTACTTTCTGTATTCAAAGGATTATGGAAGCAAGGGAAGATGCAATCAGGGAAGGAAGGGAACTGAAAGGTACCGATGTTCAAACGGCTTGTCAGCAAGCGTGCCCGTCAAATGCGATTATCTTTGGAGATATTAACGATCCGGATTCCGAAGTTTCCAAATACAGAAATCATGATATCGGTTATCATGTTTTGGAAGAATTATACGTAAAACCAAATATAACTTATATGGCTAAATTGAGAAATACTCGTTCGGAGGATGTATAGTGAGTAGCATTGATTATACTCAAGAATTACCGGTTATTGAAGGTCGCCCCACGCTTAAGGAGATAAATGAGTTAATAGCCAAACCTTTGGACCAAAAGCCGGATAAGAAATTTTATATAGCGCTGTCAATTACCTTAACGATGTTGCTTGCCGGAGCGATAGCGCTTGGATTTACTTTCTATTACGGCGTAGGTCTGTGGGGAAATAACAATCCCGTCGGTTGGGGCTTCCCGATTGTAAACTTTGTGTTCTGGGTTGGTATCGGTCATGCCGGAACTTTGATTTCGGCTATATTGTTTCTCTTCCGCCAAAAATGGAGAAACGGTATTGCAAGATTTGCCGAGGGAATGACAATTTTTGCAGTGATGACAGCGGGGCTCTTCCCATTGATTCACGTCGGTAGACCTTGGTTGGCCGGATATTTAATTCCTTATCCCAATCAACATTCGCTTTGGGTGGATTTTAATTCACCGCTCTTGTGGGATGTTTTTGCGGTATCCACTTATTTTACCGTGTCATTTATCTTTTGGTATGTGGGTTTAATACCCGATTTTGCATCTTTAAGAGACAGAGCGGTTGGCAAAGTTAAAAAAACAATTTACTCCATTTTCAGTTTGGGTTGGAGGCATTCCAACAGACACTGGTCGCACTACGAAATGGTTTACCTGGTACTGGCCGGTTTCGCTACTCCGTTGGTGCTTTCGGTTCATACCATTGTTAGTTTCGACTTTGCCGTATCGATTTTGCCCGGTTGGCACGCTACAATTTTCCCGCCGTATTTCGTTGCGGGTGCCGTATTCTCCGGTTTCGCTATGGTGCAAAATGTTCTTATTTTTATCAGGAAAATTTTCAATTACGAGCATATTATTACGTTGGACACTCTTGAAAAAATGAATAAGATAATTATTTTGACCGGTTCAATGGTTGGTTATGCTTATGCAATGGAATTTTTTACGGCATGGTACAGTGGTGTTCAACCGGAACAATTTACATTTATTAACAGGGCTTTCGGACCTTACGCTTGGGCATATTGGATAATGGTTTCTTGCAATGTGATTTTCCCGCAGTTATTCTGGATTCGTAAAATCAGAAGAAGTATTCCCGTTATGTTTGTAATTGCGGTTTTAGTTAACGTTGGAATGTGGTTCGAAAGATTTGTAATTACCGTAACTTCCTTGCATCGTGACTTTTTACCTTCGAGCTGGGCGTATTTCAAACCTACTGTGGTTGATGTTGCGATTCTTATTGGCAGTTTCGGATTTTTCTTCACTTGGATATTGTTATTTACCAAATCGTTACCAGTAGTTTCAATAGCAGAAATAAAAGCTGTAAACGAAGGTGCGCAACCTTCTCATGGGGAACATTGAAATGAGTGATAAAATTTTATATTCATTAACAGGACTTTTCGATACTCCGGATGAAATAATCGCCGCTGCCGAAAAAGTGCAGTCGGAAGGTTATACTAAATATGATGTAAATACACCGTATCCAGTTCACGGCATGGATTCGGCAATGAAACTGCCGATGTCAAGATTGCCTTACGTGGCAATGGTTGTCGGTATAACAGGAATGTTCTTGGCTCTGTTTTTTATGTGGTGGACAAATTCGGTTGATTACCCGCTGGTTATTGGCGGAAAACCTTATTTTGCATTTCCGGCTTATGTGCCTATCATGTTCGAAGTAACCGTTCTTTCGGCATCAATTGCCACTGTGGTTACCATGATAGCCATAGTTTTCAAATTCCCGAATAATAGCCATCCTCTGATGGATACGGAGTATATGAAAAACGTTTCGGTTGATAAGTACGGTATAAGTATTGCTGCCGACGATCCGAAATTTGATTTTGATAAAGTTAAATCTCTTCTCGAATCACTTGGAGCAAAAAATATTACTCCAATTTATTACAAGGAAGAGGACTTAAACTTCAAACCGAAAACATTTGAACCCAAGTTTGTTATTGCAATGATAGTGTTGTTTGCAGCTGTTTCGGCTGTAACTTACATAACATTGAATAAATTAATGTACTTGCCTCCGTTCGATTGGATGATGGAACAATCGAAAGTGATTGCCCAGGAACGAAGCGATGTATTTGAAGATGGCAGGGGAATGCGAACGCCTGTGGAAGGAACGGTAGCCAGAGGATTTTTGCCTTATAAATTTAAAAATAATCCCGAAGCAGCCGGGAAATACTTGGTTAATCCTTTGGCTGCAACGGAAGAAAATTTGAGCTTGGGTGAAAAGAAATTTGATATTTACTGCAGTCCTTGTCACGGTTATTTGGCTGAAGGAGACAGTAGATTGAAAGGACAGTTCCCGAGTCCGCCCAGTTTACATTCGAAAAAAGTGAGAAATTGGAGCGACGGCAGAATTTATCATGTAATTACCGAAGGGCAAAATGCAATGCCGTCTTATGCATATCAATTAAGTCGTAAAGAAAGATGGGCGGTTGTACTTTACATTAGAGCCCTACAACGTTCATTAAATGCTAAGGAGTCTGATTTACAATGAGTGATTCACCGGATGTAATCAATTATACCAAAAAAGAATTACCGTCGAATTTTGTAAAGTTCGGTTACGCCGCTTTTGTAGCCGGTCTCGTTCTCGTAATTCTATCGCTGTTTGTCGATAATGTGAGAAGTGCTTTTAGCGGTGTTATGCTTTTAATGTTTGTTGCCAGTATCGGTGTCGGTTCGTTATTTTGGATAGTAGCCGAATATTTAAGCGGCGCCGTTTGGAGTACTCCTTTCAGGCGTGTGGCGGAATTTCTGGGAGCGGTCTTGTTCGTTTTGCCTGTAATTGCTTTACCCGCATATTTTAATATGCACGATATTTTTCATTGGACACACCAAGAGGTTGTAAAATCCGACCATTATCTCTCAGCCAAAGCACCGTATCTAAATGTACCGTTTTTTACAATCAGATCAATAGTATTCATCGGAATTTGGGTATTGTTTTATTATTTGATTACTAAAAATTCAAGATTACAAGATTCAACTAAAGATCAAAATTTGACCAGAAAAAATATTAAACTTTCAGCGGTATTCGTTCCGTTGTTCGCCTTGTCTATAACGTTTTTTGCCATAGATTGGTTGATGAGTCTCGAACCGCACTGGTTCTCTACGATTTTCGGTGTTTATTATTTTGCGGGCACCGTTCTTGCCGCCATGGCTGCCATAACATATATTGTTGTTACTCTAAGTGAAAAAGGTTACTTTTTCGAAGGAGTTAAAGCCGATCATTATTACAGCTTCGGTGCTCTGTTATTCGGATTTGTGAATTTTTGGGCATACATTGCTTTTAGCCAGTTTCTGCTTATTTGGTATGCAAACCTTCCCGAAGAAACTATTTGGTACCTCCAACGTTGGGAAGGTTATTGGATGTATTTTTCCATAGCTTTGATTTTTATACATTTTATAATCCCGTATTTCGGACTTTTGGCCCAACCGTCCAAAATGAGTCCGAAACGGCTTAAATTTATGTCGCTTTGGATATTATTTGCCCATTTCTTCGATATAATGTGGATGACTATGCCTACTTATCAAGAGTTCGGTTATATTCCCGGATGGATTGAATTGGGTTATGCTTTGTTCGCTATCGGATTGATTCTGGTAGTTTTTAATTGGAAAGCCAGTAAAGAAAACCTTGTCCCTGTTGGCGATCCGAAATTAAAAAGAGGAATTAATTTCAGACTATAAAATTTTGTGAAAAACTATGAACGAAAAAAGAAAAATTGAACCTGAAGTGGATTTCAACGACATGTTGAAAAATCCGCACAGATTATTCGGATTATTCTACATACTTGTTTTCCTTGTAATTCTTGCGGGTGGAATTTATTATGTGAAACATCTCGATCAAATAGCATTTAACCGGGGCGGTTATACCGTGCCGGATATAGATTTAAGCGAATTTAAAAAAATCGAAAGAAAAAAAGGCGGGGTGAAACCGGCAATCGATATCGCTTCCATTAAGAATTCGAGCAAAGAAGATATTGCGAAAGGAAAGGAATTGTTTGTCAAGAATTGTTCGGCTTGTCATGGTACTGAAGGTAAAGGCGACGGACCAGCCGGAGCCGCATTGAATCCCAAACCCCGTAATTTCACAAAATTGGAAAATTGGACTAATGGTCCCGACATTTTTAACATGTATAAAACCCTTCAGGAAGGTGTGCCGGGAACCGGAATGACGGCATATGAATTTTTACCTCCTTCCGATAGAATTTCGATTATTCATTTCATCAGAACGCTAGCAGATTATCCTGAAATTACTGATGAACAGATTAAGAAATTGGATGAAAAATATCAATTGTCAAAGGGCGTGATTGAGCCTAATACCGTACCGTTACCTATTGCTATGAAAAAGATTTCCGAAGAGGAATCGTTGGTATTGAAGAAAAAGGATGAGTTGGTTGATAAAGTACAAAACGACAATAGTAATGAAGCAATGTTGCTGAAAAAAGTAGCTAACAATCTCAATAATGTTATATATCTCTTTGCTTCCCATAAACTTAATAACGATTATGAGAATTTTGTCCGTAAAGTAGCAAGTGATCCGGTTACTTACGGATTTAATTCTTCAATCCTTAGGCTCAACGAAGAAAACCTTAAAGCCCTGTATGATTATTTGAGTAAGTTGGCTGGCTAATTAACAATTTTATATGAGCATTAGAAATTACCTAACACTAATTGTTTTGGTGTGTGGAGTATTTTATTCAAACACCGGAGCAAAAGAATATCAAACCGTTGATATTGGTATTGATGAAAATCGCGGTGGCTATTTGCCACTTGATGCCACTGTGGTAACTTCAACGGGCGATACGGTTGCGCTGCGTGATATAATTAAAAAACCTGTATTGCTTGATTTGGTATATTATGAATGTGCGGGAATTTGTCATCCCCTATTGCAAGAATTGACTTGGGCGGTAGATAGATTAAATATGGTGCCGGGAAAAGATTTTGAAGTAATTACCCTGAGTTTCAATCCGGGGGAAGACTACCGCACTGCCCGTAAGTGGAAAAAATCATATTTGCAAAGTATGAAAAGGGAATTCCCGGAAAATGCATGGTATTTCCTTACCACCGACAGTTTGAACATTGCCAAGGTTACAAACGCAGTGGGCTTCAAATATCAACCCCGGGAAGGGATGTACGTCCATGCCGGATGTATTGTAGCCATATCGCCGGAAGGAAAAATTTCAAGATATATTTATGGTGATTCGTTTAATCCTTTTGATTTGCAAATGGCATTGATTGATGCACAAAAAGAGGAAGTAAGACCCACTTCGGCAAAGCTCTTGCAATTTTGTTTTAGTTACGATCCCGAAGGTAGAAAGTATACGCTTAATATTACACGTATTGCAGGAAGTCTGATTTTATTGGGTATTTTAATTTTTTTGGTGGTATTAATATTTAAAAGAAAAACTAAGGAGACATAAATGGCTAACGGAACTGCTGTTATAGCAGGTAAAAGCTTTTATGAAGAAGGCACAACAAAATCCAAAAGCGGGATTGCTTCGTGGATTTTCAGTACCGATCATAAAAGAATTGGCCTGTTATATCTAATTTCCATTGTTTCATTTTTTATTATTGGTGTAATTATTGCCGAATTAATACGTTTGGAGTTAATTGCTCCCGGAGAAACAATTGTTGATGCGGAGACATACAATAGATTATTCACGCTGCACGGCGTAATAATGATCTTCCTTTTTATAATTCCGGGCATTCCGGCTGTTTTCGGGAATTTCTTCCTGCCTATTCAAATAGGTGCAAAAGATGTTGCTTTCCCGAGGTTAAACTTATTGTCGTGGTGGTTATATATGACCGGTGCTGTTCTGGCAATAACTTCACTCTTTTTGCCGGGCGGACCAGCAGATACGGGATGGACATTTTACGTTCCTTACAGCGTGCGTACAGGGTCAAACGTCATTTTTGCTTTACTCGCAGCTTTTATACTCGGTTTCTCATCAATTTTAACCGGTTTGAATTTCGTAACCACTGTGCACCGACTGAGAATAAAAGGGATGTCATTTTTCAAAATGCCTTTAAATATTTGGGCTTTGTATGCTACCGCATGGATTCAAGTAATTGCCACACCTATTATCGGTATTACGTTGCTGTTGATAATTATTGAAAGGACTTTCGGGGTAGGAATTTTCGACCCGACCCTTGGTGGCGATCCGGTTCTTTACCAGCATTTGTTTTGGATTTATTCACATCCCGCAGTTTACGTTATGATATTGCCCGCAATGGGAGTGGTTTCCGAAATAATTGCCACATTTTCGAGAAGAACCGTTTTCGGATATAAAATGGTTGCGTTTTCTTCGCTTACCATTGCTTTTGTGGGTTATCTGGTTTGGGCGCACCACATGTTTACCGCCGGTTTGAGTGAAACCGCAGCAGTTGTTTTTTCATTACTAACTTTTATAGTAGCAATACCAAGCGCCATTAAAGTGTTTAACTGGGTTGCAACTATGTACAAAGGCTCAATCGATCCGAGAACACCGTTTAAATGGGTAATGGTTTTTATATTCCTTTTTTCTATCGGCGGATTGACCGGTTTGGTTTTGGGTTCGTTGGCAACCGATGTTCACCTTCACGATACTTATTTCGTTGTGGCGCATTTCCATTTTGTAATGTTCGGCGGGGCTGGTACAATATTCTTCGCGGCAATGCATTACTGGTTCCCGAAAATGTTCGGGAAAATGTACAACGAAAAAATTGCCGATATTGGTGTGTATATGTTTTTGATTTCTTTTTTAACCCTTTATTTCCCCATGTTTTTATTGGGGTATAACGGTCAACCGAGAAGGTATTTCGATTATTTGCCGCAATTCCAAACCCTTCATGTTATTTCCACAATTGGTGCATGGATGATGTTAATAACAATTACACTGGTAGTTTGGAATTTGATTCATGCATTACGCAAAGGGGAGAAAGCACCCGACAATCCGTGGGGTGGCGTTACACTCGAGTGGCAAACTTCTTCTCCACCACCTTTGGAAAATTTTGAAGAAATGCCGAATGTGCCTAATGAACCTTACGATTTCAGTCATTTAACGGGAATTAAAGATGGAAGCAAATAATATTTCTGAACATGTAACCCACAGGCACCGCGACGATGTTGGAGCCAAACTTGGTATGTGGTTGTTCTTGTTTACCGAATTGTTACTCTTCGGCGGTATGTTTTTGGCCTACGCCGTTTACCGGATGAAATATCCGCAGCAATTTCATATTTCCGCTATGGAAATGAATACAACTATGGGAACACTTAATACCATTATTCTTTTGACGAGCAGTCTTACAATGGTACTCTCAATAGCAGCAATGCAAAAAAGAAATAAATTCCTTTCCATAATCTTTTTGTTATCAACTTTATTTTTAGGGACTTTATTTTTAATTAATAAATATTTTGAATGGTCACATGAAATTTCCAAGGGGATTTATCCGGGCAGCGAAGTTTTGCTTTCGAAACAAAACGGGGAAATTTTATATTTCGGTTTATACTATGCTATGACCGGACTGCACGGATTACATGTGATTATCGGAATGATCGTATTGGTGTTTATGTTGGTTTTTGTAATTAACGACAACATAAAATGGGATGATTATGTAAAATTGGAAAATGCCGGATTATATTGGCATTTGGTAGATATTATCTGGATTTTCTTATTCCCCTTATTCTATTTAATTCAATGAGGTCATAATGCAAGAAAAAAATACTGGAAATTCTCATCATATAATCGATTACAGCACTTATGTATTCGTTTGGGTAATGTTGGTGGGTTTAACAGCCCTTACCGTTACCATAGCGGGTATAAATTTAGGCGATTATACATTAGTTGTTGCCTTGTTTATCGCTTTGATAAAGGCTTCGCTTGTAATTGCAATATTCATGCATATTAAACTTGAAGAACCGATTTTTAAAGTCTTTATCGCAATTATTCTGGCTACATTGGCAGTTATTTTTATATTAACGTTTATTGATTACACTTTTAGATGAGGTAAATAAAACATGCTTTACTTGGAAGTAACCTCCCACGCGGAAAAAGTGGACAGCGTAATGTTATACATTACGGTTATCTCCTTGATTTTTTTGATCGGTATAACAGCAACAATGTTATACTTCGTTTACAAATACAACCGCAAAAGAAATCCCGAAGCTAAAAATATCCATGGAAATTTTTGGCTGGAGTTCGTTTGGATAGTAATCCCCACAATTCTGGTTTTAACAATGTTCTATTACGGCTATGTTGGATATAAGGATATAAAAGCCGATCCCGGGGAAGATGCCTTAACCGTTCGCGCAGTTGCCCAGATGTGGAAATGGGAATTCGTCTATGAAAACGGGAAAAAATCCGATACTCTGTATGTCCCTTCCGGCAAACCGGTAAGATTGTTATTGGTTTCGCTCGACGTAAACCATTCACTTTATATCCCGGCATACCGTGTAAAACAGGATGTTGTTTTGGGCACTACCAACAAATTGATTATTTATCCCGAAAAAACCGGTGATTACGATATTGCTTGCGCCGAATATTGTGGATTGAAACATTCGATGATGTATACAAAACTTCGCGTAGTGGATGAAAATAATTTTAATGATTGGTACGCAAAAAAATGAATATTAGGGAAACGATAAAAATATTAATGGAGCTTTCGAAATTCCGGATTACCGTTTTCGTTGGATTTTCAACTTCCGTAGGATATATTCTCGCTTCCGGTAAACTTGATCCGTTTATGATTGTGCCCACGTTTGGAGTGTTTTTGTTGGCATGCAGTTCGTCGGCATTAAACCATTATCAAGAGCGTGATGTTGACGGTTTGATGGAAAGAACAAAACAAAGACCTTTACCCGCCGGAAAAATTTCCGTTCGTAATGCTCTGTTGTTTATTGTTGTATCTTTTATAACCGGTTCGGCAATTTTGTATTTTAGTGCAAATACAATTTCACTTTTATTAGGTTGGTTGGCTTTTATTTGGTATAATCTTGTTTATACGCCGCTTAAAAGGAAATATGCATTGGCGGTAGTTCCCGGTTCACTTATTGGAGCACTTCCGCCGATGATAGGATGGACGGCAGCGGGTGGTAATGTTTTCGATCCCCAAATATTGGCTTTAAGTCTCTTTTTCTTTATTTGGCAAATACCTCATTTTTGGCTGCTGCTCTTGCTTTACGGTAAAGAATACGAAAAAGCGGGGTTCCCTTCGCTCACAAGTGTATTTAGCGATAAACAGTTAATGAATTTAACATTTGTTTGGATTGTTGCATTATCAATATGTTGCCTGTTAATACCGTTTTTCGGGTTTACAAAAAGTTTAATTACAATTATTTTATTAGTAATTTTAGGAGGATGGTTAATTTTTTCTTCCGCCAAGCTTTTATATTTTATAAATGCGGTACAAGTTAAACGTGCGTTTATGAGAATCAATATGTATATATTATTTGTGGTTCTTTTAATTTCAATAGATAAATTAGTAATAATTTAATAAGGGAATTTAGCAATATGGACTTTCTACAAAACATCGTATTACCGCAATCGGCTGAACATATTGAATTAATCAGAGGTTTGATAATAGTTTCATTTGTGATTTTATTACCGTATTTGGCATTTGTAACAGGTTCCGTATTTTATTCTTTGCTGTATGCCGGAAAAGGAATTAAACAAAATAATTTATTACCGCTTTTGTTGGCAAAAGATTTGAGTGAGCAAGCGGCATTCAGTTTCTGGCGTTTATTTGCATTAATCGTCATCCCGGTTTTGGCAATCATTTTCGGATATGCTCAATTACTTAAAGATTCGGGCTCCCTCGCCGCAGAGTATTTGGTGCTCGGGTTATTGTTTTTCATCAGTGCCGTTGTAGCCATTTATGCTTACAATAACACTTTTAATTTAATTGAAGAAAACAAAGAAATTCAATTCGGTAAAAACAAAGTATTCAAAACCATCGGTTGGCTCGGTTTCTTTTTATTATTGATCGGCGTTTATATTACAATAAGTTCGATACAACTTGCAATTGAAAAAGTTTACTGGGGAATGCCGGAACAAATATCGGCAGTTTCTTTTTCCACGCCAACCATAGTGGACTTTTTCTTATTTCTGGTTTTTGCTTTGGCTATTTCGCCGGTTGTTTTACTTGCCGTTTATTTCCGTCCGAATTCCACTAAAAAGGCAAACGAGGAACATAAACAATACATTAAAAACTTTGCGCTAAAGTCCGCATTGATTTTCTCGGTTATTCTACCCGTTTACATGCTTCTTGGAGTTGTATCATTACCGGAATACTCATTGAACAACGTATCTTTCTTCGTTACCTTGGTTGCTTTGTTATTAATGATTTTTGCAGCAAGTTACATTTATGTTATGAGAAGGGATAACAACGGAGAATACGCACCTCTTACACTTTTTTTGTTCCTTCTGATTTTTGCTCTCGTTATTTTCAAAGATCATTATGCGATGGGCACCACAACAAAAGAACATGCTAAACTGCTTGCGGCAAAATATGAGGAATATCAAGCGGAAGTTAAAAAAGAATTGGGTATAGCAGTTGAAGAGAAAATTGACGGAGAGCAAATTTATAACACGATTTGCTCCGCTTGCCACAGCTTCGATAAAAGAATAGTAGGACCTCCGTACAACGAAACACTTGTTAAATACGAAGGGAAAATGGATGATCTGGTGGATTTTATTCTAAACCCGAGAAAAGTTAATCCGGATTATCCGGCAATGCCCAATCAAGGGCTTAAACCGAATCAAGCAAAAGCTGTTGCGGAATTTATTATGAAGCACTACCAAGAAAATAAAAAATAGATGATATTTTCATCATTGAATTATAAATTGCATGATTAATTTTTAAAGAAAGAAATTAATCATGCTAACGGTGCTCGAATCGATTAAACTGTCCGAAGAATATCTTCAAAAAAAGGGGATTGAATCCCCGCGGATAAATGCGGAACTTTTGTTAGCCGGCATCTTGAATTGTAACCGGCTGGACTTGTATCTTAAATTCGATCAACCACTCTCGGAAAAAGAAAAAACACTATACAGAAATTATATTGCCAGAAGGGGCAAAAAGGAGCCCCTTCAATATATTTTGGGTAAAGTCGATTTTTTCGGTTTGAAATTAAAAGTAAACAATTCCGTATTAATTCCCCGCCCGGAAACGGAATTGCTGGTTGAATACATTTTAAATGATTTAAATAGTAAAGAAGAAATTTCTGTACTGGATATTGGTTCCGGCTCGGGGAACATTTCCATTGCATTGGCCAAAAGCCTGCCTCATGCGGAAATTACCGGA
>Ga0256841_1000416_pt1 | contig 44343 bp, 45 predicted proteins | sample 356308metaG_FD_185971 | JGI IMG/M metagenome (GOLD analysis project Ga0256841, IMG submission 185971) | Hydrothermal vent microbial communities from Mid Atlantic Ridge, Atlantic Ocean - 356-308 | ecosystem: Environmental > Aquatic > Marine > Hydrothermal vents | place: Atlantic Ocean: Mid...
CTACCCCGACCCCGGGTACGCCGAACTCCGTGCCCGCTTGGGCGGGCTCGAGCGGGTCGCGGTGGGGGCCGGAGCCAGCGAGCTCATCCACCGCCTGGTGGCGGTGTCCCGGGGACCGGTGGCGGTCTTCTGCCCCGGCTTCGGCGAGTACGCCCACGCCGCCCGGGTGCGGGGCCGGAGGGTGATCGCCGCCCGGGACGAGGAGGCGTTCCTGGGCGCCATGCGGAGGAGCGGGCTGGGGTTCCTGGCGAGCCCCAACAACCCCGACGGCCGGGTCTTTTCGCCGGCCTTTTTGGAGGCGGCGGCGGGGGTGGGGGGGCGGCTCGTTTTGGACCTCGCCTACGCGCCCCTCTCCGAGGCCCCCGTCTTCGTGCCGGAGGGCGCGGTCCGGCTCTATTCCCCCAACAAGGCCTTCGCCCTGCCCGGGGTGCGGGCGGGGTACGCGGTCTTCCCCGAGCCCGCCCTGGCGGCCAGGGTGCGCGCGCTGGCCCCCTCCTGGGTGCTCTCCGCCCCCGGGGAGGCGTTCCTGCGCCGGGCGGCGGGGGGGGAGGCCCAGGCCTGGCTTTCCGCCACCCGGCCCCGGCTCTTCGCCTGGCGGCGCGCCCTGGCCGAGGGCCTGGCCCGCCGGGGCTTCGCGGTCGTCGAGGGGCGGGCGAACTTCCTGATGGCGCGGCTCGGCAGGGCGGGGATGGCCAAGCTCCGGGAGGCCGGGGTCTGGGTGCGGCCGCTCGCCGACAAGGGCCTTCCCGACTGGGCCCGCCTCTCCGCCCAGGGGCCGAAGCGGCGGCGGAGGCTTTGGGAGGCGCTCGATGGCTAGGGCGATCGCCGTTCTCGGAACCGGTTCGGGGGTGGGCAAGAGCCTCCTGGTGACCGCGCTCGCCCGCTACTTCGCCCGGCGGGGGCTGCGGGTCGCGCCGTTTAAGGGCCAGAACATGTCGAACCACGCCCGGGTGGCCGAAGGCGGCGAGATCGGCGCCGCCCAGTACTACCAGGCGCTGGCCGCCGGGGTGGCGCCCGAGGTTCGGATGAACCCGGTGCTGCTGAAGCCCGAGGCCGAGACCCGGAGCCAGGTGGTGGTGCTCGGCCGGGCCCGGCCCGAGCTCGCCCGGGTGCCCTGGAGGGAGCGCGCCGGTCACCTCTGGCCCCCCGTCGAGGCGAGCCTGAGGAGCCTTTTGGACGGGTTCGACCTGGTGCTGATCGAGGGGGCCGGCAGCCCGGCCGAGCCGAACCTGCAAGGCAGCGACGTCACCAACCTGCGGGTGGTCCGGGCCGCCGACGCCGCCGCGATCCTGGTGGCCGACATCGACAAGGGCGGGGCCTTCGCCGCCCTTTTGGGCACCCACGCCCTGCTCCCCGAGGCCGACCGCTCCCGGCTGGTCGCCTTCGTCCTCAACAAGTTTCGCGGCGACCCCGCCCTCCTCGACCCGGCCCCCACCGACCTCTGGCGGCGTACCGGGATGGCCCCGCTGGGGGTGGTTCCCCTCCTCGCCCACCGGCTTCCCGACGAGGACGCCCCCCGCCTCGGCTCCCTTCCGCCCGGGGGCGGGCGGCGGGTGGGGGTGGTGCGCTACCCCTTCGCCGCCAACCTCGACGAGTTCGGGCCCCTCTACGAGCTCGCCGGCTTCCGCTGGGTCGAGGCCCCGGGGGACCTCGACGACCTCGACCTTCTGATCCTCCCCGGGGCCAAGAACGTCGCCGCCGCGCTCGACGCCCTGCGGGCCGGCGGGCTCGACCGGGCGGTGGCCGCCTTCGCCGGCGCCGGCCGGCCGGTGATCGGGGTCTGCGGCGGCCTCGAGCTCCTCGGCGAGGCCATCGCCGACCCCGACGGGGTCGAGTTTGGAGGGGTGCGGCGGGGGCTCGGCCTGCTCCCCCTGGCGACCCGCCTCGTTCCCGAGAAGCGGGTGCGCCGCCGGGCGGTTCGCTTCCGCCGGCTGGCGCCGCCCTTCGAGGCGCTCGCGGGGGTTCGGGCGGTCGGCTACGAGATCCACCACGGCCAAAGCCGGCCCACCGGAGAGGTTCTAACGGCCCTGCCCGAGGGCCTCGGCTACCAGAAGGGGAACGTCCTCGGGGTCTACCTCCACGGCCTCTTCGAGGACCCGGCGGTCCAGCGGGCCCTCTTCGGCCGGACCGCCACCGGGCTGGAGGCCACCTTCGACGCCCTCGCCGAGGCCGTGGGGGAACACCTCGACGAGGGGTTCCTGATGGCGATGGTGGAGCGGGGCCCGGCCGCCCGGCGGGCGCCTCCGGGGGCGGTCTACTTCCTGCTCGGGGGGGCCCGGAGCGGCAAGAGCCGGGGGGCGCTCCGGCTGGCCCGGCGGCTTGGCGGCGACGCGGTCACCTTCGTCGCCACCGCCCGGGCCACCGACCCCGAGATGGAAGCGCGGATCGCCCGGCACCGGGCCGACCGGCCGGAGGCCTGGCGGCTGGTCGAGGCCCCCCGGGGCTTCGGCCGGGCGGTGGCCGAGGCCGCGACCCCGGTGGTGGTCCTCGACTGCCTGGCGGTGGGGCTCGCCAACGCCCTGGTGGAGGAGGGAGAGGCCGCCGCCCTGGCCGAGCTCGCCGAGTTGGTCGCCGCCCTCGGCCGGCGGGGGCGAACCGCGATCGTGGTCAGCAACGAGGTGGGGATGGGGGTGGTGCCCCCGAGCCCCCTCGGCCGCCGCTTCCGCGATCTCCTGGGCGGGGCCAACCAACGCCTGGCCGGGCTCGCCGACGCCGTCTACCTCTTCGTCGCCGGCCAGGCGGTGCGGTTGAAAGGAGGACAGGATGTTCAAGTTTTCGATTCGACCGGTGGATGAGGCGTCCTATGCCCGGGCCTGGGCCCGGCTCGACCGGCTGACCAAGCCGCCCCGCTCGCTGGGGCGGCTGGAGGCGCTGGCGGCCCAGATCGCCGCGATCCAGGGGACCGACCGCCCCGCGCTGGGCCCGGGGGCGGTGGTGGTGGCCGCCGCCGACCACGGGGTGACCGCCGAGGGGGTCTCCGCCTACCCCGCCGAGGTCACCCACCAGATGGTCCAGAACTTCCTGGCCGGCGGCGCCGCCATCAACCAGATCGCGGCCGCGGCGAACGCCCGGGTCTACGTTCTCGACGTGGGAGTCCGGGGACCGGAGTTTCCCGAGGCGGCGGGGTTGATCCGGGCCCGCGTCCGCCCCGGCACCGGGAACATCGCCCGCGAGCCGGCGATGACCCGGGACCAGGCCGCGGCCGCCCTCGAGGCCGGCCGCGCCGCCGGCCGCCGGGCGGTCGAGGCCGGCGCCACCCTGCTCGCCGCCGGCGACATGGGGATCGGCAACACCACCGCCGCGGCCGCCCTCACCGCCGCCCTGCTGGGCCTCCCCCCCGAGGCGGTGACCGGCCGGGGCACCGGGGTGGACGAGGCCGGCTACCGGCGGAAGCTGGCGGCGGTGGGGCGGGCGCTCCGCCGGGCCGAGAACCGGCTGGGCCGGCTGGTCGAGGCCGATCCCCTCGCGGTCGCCGCCGAACTCGGCGGGCTCGAGCTCCTCGCCGCCGCCGGGGTCCTTCTGGCCGGGGCCGAGGCCGGGGTGCCGGTGGTCACCGACGGCTTCCCGGTCACCGCCGGGGCGCTTCTTGCGGTGCGGCTGGCCCCCGAACTCCGGGACTACCTCTTCGCCGGGCACCGCTCGGTCGAGCCCGGCCACGCCCGCCAGCTCGAGGCCCTCGACCTCTTCCCGGTCCTCGACCTGGGGCTCCGCCTCGGCGAGGGGACCGGGGCGGTGCTGGCCTTCCCCGTCCTCCGGGCCGCCGCGGCGGTGCTGGCGGGGATGGCGACCTTCGACGAGGCGGGGGTCAGCGAGGGCTAGCGCTGGGGCTCGATGATCACCTTCATCGAGTCGCCGCCGGCGGCGGTGAGCCGGAACCCCTCCTGGGTCTCGGCCAGGGGGAGCCGGTGGGTGATGAGGTCGGCGACCGGCACCCGCCGGGCCCGGATCAGCTCCAGCGCCTCCCGGAGGTCGCGGGGGGCGGCGGCGTAGGTGGAGACCAGCCGCACCTGCTTCTTCCAGAAGGGGAAGGCCTCGAACCCCACCTCGACCCCCGGGGCCATGATGCCGTAGAGGAGGATCGTGCCCCCTTTTCGAACGGTCTTCAACGCCTGGTCGAAGAGCACCCGGGCGCCGGCGGTGGGGATCACGTAGTCGGCTCCCTCGCCCCCGGTCGCCTCCAGCACCCGCTCGACCACGTCCTCGCGGCCGGCGTGGATCGTCACCTCGGCCCCCGAGCGCCGGGCCAGCTCGAGGCGGAACTCGTTCAGGTCGGTGGCGAGGATCCGCCCGGCCCCCAGCGCCCTCGCGGTCCGGATCACCAGCTGACCGGAGAGCCCGCTCCCCAGCACCAGCACCGTCCGCGCCGGCTCAAACCCCATCACCCGCAGACCCCGAACCACGCAGCCGAGCGGCTCGGTGAAGCTGCCCTCCTCGTAGGTGACCGTGTCGGGGAGCTTCAGCATCCCCCCGGCCTCGATGTTGATCGCCGGCACCCGCACGTACTCGGCGAAGCCCCCGGGGTCGTAGGTGGTCTTGCCGAGCAACTCGCAGAGCGTCTCCTGGCCCCGCTGGCAGTACTGGCAGCGGCCGCAGGGCACGTGATGGGTGGCGGTGACCCGGTCGCCGACGGAAAAGCCCTTCACCCCCTCGCCGAGCTCGACGATCTCGCCGGCGATCTCGTGGCCCAGGACGATCGGCGCCTTCTTGATGCGGTACCACTCCATCACGTCGGAGCCGCAGATGCCGCTGGCGTGGATTTTGATCAGGGCCTCGCCGGGGCCGATCCGGGGCCGGGGAAGCTCCTCGAGGCGGACGTCCCGGTTGTTGTAGTACATGGCGACGCGCATGGCGGCCTCCAAGAAGGGACCGGGGGCCTTCGGCCCCCGGTCTGCTCACGACTTCGCCTTGAGCTCCTGGTAGTAGGCGTAGGCGTCCTCGACGGTGCCGTCCTCGTGGACCAGCTTGGCCAGGGCCCGCATCATCGCCACCGGGTTCTCCGCCTGGAAGACGTTCCGGCCCATGTCCACCCCGATGGCCCCGGCGTCGAGGGCGTTTCGGGCCATTTGGAGGGCCTCCTTCTCGGGGAGCTTCTTGCCGCCGGCGATCACCACCGGCACCAGGCTGGTGTCCACCACCCGCTCGAAGTTCTCGCAGTAGTAGGTCTTGACCAGCCGGGCCCCGAGCTCGCCGACCATCCGGGTGGCCAGGCTGAGGTAGCGGGCGTCGCGGTTCAGCCCCCGGCCCACCGCCACCACCCCGAGCATGGGGATGCCGTAGCGCTCGGCCTGGTCCACCGCCTTGGAGAAGGCCAGGATCGTGTCCCGCTCGCTGGTGGGGGTGCCGACCATCACCGAGAAGGCGACGAAGGCGGCGTTCAGGCGCACCGCCTCCTCGATCTCGACGGCCAGCCCCTCGTGGAGGAGGTCCTCGTTCAGGATGCTGGTGCCGCTGGAAATCCGGAGCGAGATCGGTTTTTTGAGCCAGGGGTCGACCGCGTTCCGGAGCGCCCCCCGGGTCAGCATCAACGCGTCGGCGTAGTCGATCGCCGGGTGGATCGCCCGGGCCATGTCCTCCAGGCCGGTGGTCGGTCCCATGAAGTAGCCGTGGTCGACCGCGAAGAAGATCGTCCGGCCGCTTTGCCGGTTGAAGACGCTCAGGTACCGGTTCTTCATCCCCCAGTCCATGTGGGGGTCGTGGGGTTTGGTCATGCTTCCTTTCCCTCCAAGATCGTGTGGAACTCCTTCAGGTTTTCCCTAGGGCCCGGCGCCTTCATCACCGCCGAACCCGAGACCGCGAAGTCGGCGACCTCGGCGATCGCCGCCAGGTTGGAGCGCTTCACCCCGCCGTCGATCCCAACCGCCACCTCCTTTCGGCCGAGCTCCGCCAGCTTCCCCCTGAGCCGCCTGGCCTTTTCCAGCACGGCGGGGACGAAGGCGGCGCCGGGGAAGCCGGGGTCCACCGCCACCAGCAGGACGTGCTCGACCACCCCGATCACCCCCATGGCGCCGCTCAGGTGGCTCCCCGGCAGGAGCGCCACCCCCGGCCGCGCCCCCGCCCGGCGGACCTCCTCCAGGGCCCGGTGGAGGTGGGGGGTGGCCTCGGCGTGGACGGTGATCCGGTCGGCCCCCTCGTAGGCGGCGACGTGCCGCTCGGGCTCGCGCACCATCAGGTGGACCTCGAGGGGCAACTCGGCGACCCGCCGGAGGGCAGCGAAGAGCTCGGCCCCGCCCATCAACTTGGGGACGAAGACCCCGTCCATCACATCGAAGTGGAGCCGCCTGGCGCCGGCCTCGGCGAGCTCGGCCACCGCCTCGGCGAGCCGGGCGAGGTCGGCGGCCTGCACCCCCACCGAGAGCTCAGGCAAGGGCGGCCTCCGTCTCCTCTCGAACCACGTCGAGCATGGCGTCGATGTCCCGGATTCCCTCCATCTCCTTGACCCAGCGCCGGCCCACCCGGATCGCGAAGCGCTCGGCCACCGCCCGCTTTTCGGGATCCTCGATGCTGGAGATGTCCCACACGCTGACGATCCCCATCATCCTCCGCAGGGCCTTGGTGCCGGCGGTGCCCACCACGTCCTGGAAGATTCGGTCGAGGTAGTGCCGCCGGAAGCGGGCGAAGTCGGCCTCGCCGCCGGGGTAGTCCCAGTAGCCCTGGGGGGCGAGCTCGCCCCGGTCCCCCTCGGCGACCCAGAGCGCTTCGAACTTTTCCGCGAACTTGGTCCAGACCTCGCGCATCGTCGCCAGCAGCCAGCCCTGGTAGTCGGCCCGGAGGGCGGGGTCCTCGGTGTGGGCGAAGTGGGCGGCGTAGTTCAGCATCAGGTTCTGGATCACCGCCGCCACGTCGTAGCCCGCCGGCCCCACGAAGGCGAACTCGGGATCGATGACCCGGGTCTCCTCCTGGTTGATCATGATCGAGCCGGTGTGGAGGTCGGCGTGGATCAGCGACTGGGCGTGGGTCATGTACCCCTCCTTGAGCCAGGTCACCCGCTCCTTGAGCTCCCCGTCCTTGCGCACCTCCTGCACCAGGTCGTCGACCAAGGGGTTCCAGTTGTTCTCGGGGGCGTCCATCAGCGGATGGGAGTAGACGAAGTCCTCCTGGAGCTTCCTCAGCTCGGGGTTCATGAACCGCTCGGTGAGGGCCTTCTTCTCGGTGGCCGGGAGGTAGAGGTCGGAGGTGTAGAAGAGGGTGCGGGCCAGGAAGGTGCTGATCTGCTCGGCGAAGTTCGGGAACTTGACCCGCCGGACCAGGGGTTTTCGCATGATCTCGTGGCGGTTTAAGTTCTCCATCACGAGAAGCGACATCTCGTAGTCGTGGTCGTAGACCTCGGGGACCAGGCCGGGGGCGTGGCGGTTATAGAGCAAAAGCGCCTCGGTCTCGTAGACCACCCGCTCGCGGGTCAGCGGCCAGCTCTCCCCCACCACCCGGAGGTAGGGGAGGGCCTGCTTGACCACCACGGTGTGCCTGGGGTCCTGCTCGCTCTCGACCACGAAGACGAGGTTTAGGTTGCCGTCGCCAACCTCCCGGACCCGGTAGGTCTCGTCCGGGGGCAGGCGGTCGTTCATCGCTTCCCTCGTCTGCAGGTAGTCGAGCAGGGTCTCGGGGGTGAGCGGCCGGTAGCTCATTTCCGCCTCCTTTCCGGGTAGAGCGAGAGCAGCCCTTCCTCGCTGGCCTCGGCGATGCCCCGCTCGGTGATCAGACCGGCGACCAGCCGGGCGGGGGTGACGTCGAAGGCGTAGTTGGCGGCGGGGCTGGCCTCGGGGGTGAGGAGCACCCGCCGGACCTCGCCGTCGGCCAGGCCCTGGATGTACTTGACCTCCTCCTCGCCGCGCTGTTCGATGGGGATCTCGGCCACCCCGTCCTCGATCGTCCAGTCGATCGTCGAGCTGGGCAGGGCGACGTAGAAGGGTACGCCGTTGTCGGCGGCGGCCAGGGCCTTGAGGTAGGTGCCGATCTTGTTGGCGACGTCGCCCCTGCGGGTGACCCGGTCGGCCCCGGTGATCGCCAGGTCCACCATGCCGTGCTGCATCAGGTGGCCGCCGGTGTTGTCGGCGATCACCGTGTGGGGCACCCCCTGTTCCAGGAGCTCCCAGGCGGTGAGCCGGGCCCCCTGGTTCCGTGGCCGGGTCTCGTCCACCCAGACGTGGACCGGGATCCCCCGTTTTTGGGCCTCGTAGATCGGGGCGGTGGCGGTGCCGTAGTCGACGAAGGCGAGCCAGCCGGCGTTGCAGTGGGTGAGGACATGGACGGTATCGCCCTTCTTCTCGTAGATCTCCTCGATGAGCCGGACCCCGTGCTCGCCGATTCTGCGGCAGAACTCGGCGTCCTCGTCGGCGATTCGCTCGGCCTCGGCCAGGGCCACCCGAACCCCCTCGGCGGGGCTCGCCGCCCGCTCGCGGATCGCGCTTAACTGGCGGGCCACCGCCCACTCCAGGTTCACCGCGGTGGGGCGGGTCTTCTTTAGCCGCTCGCCGGCGGCCTCGAGGTACTGAAGGAAGGCCTCCAGCGAGGTTTTCGGGGCCTCGAGGGTGGCCAGGTACATGCCGTAGCCGGCGGCCGCCCCGATCAGCCCGGCCCCCCTCAGGTGCATCTCCTTGATCGCCCGCGCCATCGCTTCCACCGAGGCGATCTCCTCGATCACGAAGCGATGGGGCAGGGGGCGCTGGTCGATGATCTCGATCACCTCGGGGTGACCGGGCTTGAGCCAGATGGTGCGGTAGTGCTTGCCTTGGACCCGCATCAGCTTTCCTTCTTTCCCGCGAAGACGATGTTGAACACCAGCGCGGCGAAGAGGATCACGCCGGTGATCAGGGTCTTGGCGTAGATGTTGACCGAGACCTGGTCGAGGCCGTTCCGGAGCACCCCCAGGATCAGGAGCCCGACCACCGTCTGGGGGATGCCGCCGACCCCGCCGAAGAGCGAGGTGCCCCCCAGCACCACGGCCCCGATGGCGTCGATCAGCATGCCGTCGAAGGCGGTGGGGGTGGCGCTCCCCAGCCGGCCGATCCCCACCACCCCGGCGAAGCCCGCGGTGAGGGCGGCGATGACCATCACCAGGGTGATCACCCGGCGGGTATGGACCCCGGCGAGCTCGGCGGCCCGGGCGTTGGCCCCGGTCATGTAGACGTAGCGCCCGAACCGGGTGTAGCGGAGCACCAGGTGGCCGGCGAGGAGGGTGAGGGCGGCGACGATCACCAGCCACTTGACCCCGAGGACCCGGCCGCTGCCCAGGGTCTTGGAAAGCGGCGGCAGATCGAAGAGGATCCGCCCACGGGTGAGGTAGAGGCTGAGGCCGGAGGCGATCAACGACATCGCCAGGGTGGTCATGAACGAGGGGATCCCCAGGTAGGCGGTCCCCACCCCGCTGATCCACCCCAGCGCCGAGGCCACCAGGAGGGCCACGACGATCGGCCAGGGCTGGGGCAGGTGGCCGGCGGTGGCGAAGGCGGCCACCACCCCCGCCAGGGTGGCCATGTAGGAAACCGAGAGGTCGATCTGGGCGGTGAGCAGGACGAAGGTGATGCCGGTGCCCATGATCGCGAGCAGGGCGACCTGGTTCAGGATGTTGGCGAAGTTGTTCAGGGTGAAGAAGCTGTCGGAGTAAACGGCGAAGAAGGCGATCAGCGCGAGCAGCGTCCAGACCGGGGCGAGCTCGCGGGCCTTGGCCCAGAGGCGTTGGGTGGGTTTCTCGGTCATCGGGTACCTCGGTCAAGCGCTCCGTTGCATCTCGCCGGCAGCGGCGTGGACCAGCATTTCCTTGGTGACCTCGCGGTCCTCCAGGTGTTCGACGATCCGTCCCTTGGCCATGACCAGGATGCGTTCGGCGACCGCCAGCACGGTCTCGGGCTCGGAGGAGATCAGCAGCACGGCGACCCCCTTCTCGGCCAGCTCTTTGAGGATCTTGAGCACCTCCTCCTTGGCGCCTACGTCCATCCCCCGGGTCGGCTCGCTGACCACGAAGACCCGGGGCGGCTCCACCAGCCAGCGGGCCAGGACGACCTTCTGCTGGTTGCCGCCGGAGAAGGCGCCGACCGCCCTCAGGGGGTCGGGGGGGCGGAGGCCCACCCGGTCGGCGAGCCCGCGGGTGAGGGCGACCTCCCGGCGCACCGGGGGCACCACCCCGCCGATCCGACCGAGCCAGGGCAGGGTGACGTTCTGGTAGACCGGCTTCTGGAGGAAGAGGCCCTGGCGGCGGGAGGGGGGGAGGTAGGCGAGGCCGGCGGCGATCGCCGCCCCCGGTCCCCCGGCGAGCGGCCGCCCCTCCAGCCGCACCTGGCCCCGGCTGGGGCGGTGGAGGCCGAAGAGGGTCTCCCCCAGCTCGAAGTGGCCCGAGCCGATCAGGCCATAAAGCCCCACGATCTCGCCGCGGTGGAGGGTGAGGTCGACGTCGGCGAAGCGGCGGGGGAGGGTGAGGCCCCGGACCTCGAGGACCGCGGGCTCCCCGCTATGGGCGTCGGCGACCCGGCGGCGGCCCACGTAGGACGACTCGAAGAACCGCGCCTCCCGGCCCAGCATCAACCGCACCAGCTCGGCCTTGTCGGTGGCCCGGGCCTCGAGGGTCGCCACCCGCTCCCCGTTGCGCAGGACGGTGATCCGGTCGGCGACGTGGGTGACCTCCTCGAGGAAGTGGGAGATGTAGACCACCGCTTTGCCGGCGGCCGCCAGCCGGCGCACCAGGGCCAGGAGCCGCTCGGTCTCCATCGGCGAGAGCGCGCTGGTGGGCTCGTCCATGATGATGACCCGGGCGCCGGAGGTCACCGCCCGGGCCACCTCGGCCAGCTGGTGCACCCCCAGGGGGTAGTCGGCGAGGGGCGCCCGCACGTCGATGCCGCCGAAGCCGAGCTCGGCGAGGATGCCCTCGGCCTCGAGGAACATCCGCCGCCAGTCCACCACCCGGCCCCGGAGGGGTTGCCGCCCCAGGAAGACGTTCTCGGCGACGGTGAGCTCGGGCATGACGCTGAGCTCCTGGTGGATCATGGCGATGCCCAGCTCGAGGGCGTGGCGGGGGTTTTTAAGCCGGATCGGCTCCCCCCGCCACCGCATCTCGCCCCGGTAGTCGGGGATCACGCCGGCGAGGATCTTCATCATCGTCGACTTGCCGGCGCCGTTCTCCCCCACCAGGGCGTGCACCTCGCCCGACCAGAGCTCGAAGTCGATGCCCTTCAGCGCGTGCACGCCGCCGAAGCGCTTGTCCACGTTCCGGAGCTCGAGCAGGGGCGGGGTCCGGGGCATGGTCTTAGGCCAGGAAGTGCTTCTCTTCCCAGAGCAGGCCGGGGCCGGCGCCGATGCCGTAGCCCTTGAGGAGCCAGGGCTTGTCGGTCTTCTGCTGGGAGGGCTTCAGGATGACCGGACCGTCGGCCAGGATGAACTCGGGGATGTCCTTGCCGCCGACCTCCTTCTGCATCACCGCGTAGTAGCCGGCGACCAGCGCGCCCCAGTGGATCCGGGGGGCGGAGTTCCGGGCGGTGGCCAGCATCTTGCCGTCGAGCACCGCCTGCACCGCCGGGGACATGGCGTCGATGCCGCCGATCACGATCTCGTTCTCGCGGCCGGCGTTCTTGATCACCTGGTAGGCGGCCAGCGCCATGTCGTCGTTGTGGAAGAAGGCGGCGTCGATCTTCTTGTAGCGGTTCAGCAGGTTCTCCCAGAGCTGGGCGACCTTGGCCACGTCCCAGTCGGCGGGGGACTCGTCGAGCACCTTGATATCGGGGTAGCGCTTGATCACGTTGTAAAAGCCCTGGGCCCGCCCCTGGGCGCCGGTGTGGCCCAGCGAGCCCTGGGTCATGACGATGTTGCCCTTCCCGCCGATCGCGTCCACCAGCGCCTGGGTGACCTGCTCGCCCATCCAGACGTTGTCGGGGGCGATGAAGGTCTGCAACTTGAGGCTGCCCCAGGGGGCCAGCATGGTGTCCATGGCGATGACCGGGATCCCCTTGTCGATCATCTTCTGCACCGGCTCGACCAGCGAGCCGATCGAGAGCGGCTGGATGGCGACGAAGTCCCAGTCCTTCTCGGCCATGGCGTCCACCGCCGCCCGCTGCTTGGCCACGTCGAGCTGGCCGTCGTACCAGTGGATCTCGACCCCGAGCCACTTGCCCCACTGCTCGACGGTGTCCTTGCCCTGGGCGCACCAGGTGGCCTGCAGGCCGGCGTTGGAGAACGCCGCCTTGAGCGGCCGGTTCTTCCCCTCGGCGGCCCGCACCGTCTGGAGGAAGGCCGGCCCCGCCATGATCCCCATCGAGGCCAGGGCGCTTTGGATCATGAACCGCCGCCGGTCGAGGCTCGGCGCCTGCTTGGTGTCCTTTTGCTCCTTGCTCATCTGTGCTCCCATCCCGCGTCGCGCGCGGTCAGCTTGGTTCTAGGGCCTGGGTGCCTGGGGCCGGGTTTCGCTCCTCCTCCCACCTCCCTAGAGGGTCTTGGCGGCGAGCGCCTCCCAGATCCGACGCTCGTCGGCCTCGGCGGTCTCCAGCCGGCGCAGGCTCAGGGCCACGTACAGCGTCTCCACGATGGCGAGCTGGGCGATGCGCGAGGAGGCCGCCTCGGGCCGGAGCTCGTGGTAGCTGGAGTAGAGCGTGAGGTCGGCGACCTCGGTGATCGGCGAGGCCAGCGAGCTGGTGAGGGCGATCGCGGTGGCGCCGTGCTTCTTGGCCTCCTTGAGGGTGAGGACCGGGTCGATCGAGGCGCCGGTCTGGGAGATCCCGAAGACCACGTCGCCCTCGCCGAGGAGGGCGGCGTGCATCAGCTGCAGGTAGGAATCGGTCTGCACCCAGACCGGGAGGTTGAGGCGGAAGAGGCGGTTGTAAAGGGCCAGCGCGATGGGGGTGGAGGTGCCCACCCCGATGATCAGGATGCGGCCGGCGCGGTCGAGGGCCTCCACCGCCCTTTCCAGCACGGCGGCGTCGAGCCCCTGCAGGGTCTCCAGCAGGGCCCGGTTGGCGGCGGCGAAGACCTTTTGGGCCACCTCGACCGGGGCGTCGCCGGGCTCCACCGCCTCGTGGATGAACTTCACCGGGGCCGCCAGGTCCTGGGTCAGGGCGACCTTGAAGTCGAGGTAGCCGCGGTAGCCAAGCGCCCGGCAAAACCGCAGCACCGAGGGGTCGCTGACGCCGCTTTTCTCGGCCAGGAGCGAGAGCGGCATCTGGATCACCTCCTCGGGGTGGGCGAGGACGTGATCGGCGACCTTGCGCTCGGAGGGCGAGAGCTTGTCGTAGAGGCTGTGGATGCGGGAGAGGACGCGGGCCTTGGTCTCCATCTGTAGCCTTACTACCTCCTGGTGGTAGTAAGTGTATCCCGGTCCCCGCCCGCTGTCAACGCCCGCCCGCTAGTCGAAGTCGGGGAAGGGCTGGCCCGGCCGCCAGTCGAGGTCCACCTTGTCCTTGGGGTCGTAGGGGGCCTTGACGAAGATCGCCTTCCAGGGCACCTCGCCGGCGTTCTTGAGGTAGTGGGGGTGCATGGGGGGAACGTGGCAGAGCTCGCCGGGGCGGAGGACCCGGCGTTCCCCGTTGATGTAGATCTCGACCTCGCCCTCGAGGGTAAAGAAGTTCTCCTCGACCCGCCGGTGGTAGTGGGTGGGGAAGTCCTCGCCGGGCAGGAGCACCACCATCCCGAAGTCCGACCGCGGGCCCCGGAGCAGGTACTTGGGGCCGGACACCCCGTCGAAGCGGTAGGGCACCTCGCTCTCGTGAATGACGAAGGGTTTCATGCTTCCTCCTACTCGCCGGGGGCGCGCCACATCGAGGTGGTGAGACCGCGGTCGGCGAGCTCGAGCTGGGGCGGGTAGACCGCCCGCCAGCGGTGGTAGGCCTCGTCGTAGACCTGGCGGTGATCGGGGTTGGGCTCGACCGTCCGTTCGAAGCGGACCCAGGCCCGGGCCGCCTCCTCGGCCTCGGCGAACAGACCGAGGCCCACCGCCGCGGTCATCGCCGCCCCCAGGGCGGTGGCCTCCTTGACCACCGGGATCCGGAGGGGGATTTGCAGGACGTCGGCGACGATCTGGGGCCAGAGCCGCCCCTTGGCCGCCCCCCCGGCGAAGACCGCCTCGGTCACCGGCCGGCCGGTGAGCTCGGCGATCGCCTCGAGGTTGGCCCGGGTGACCAGGGCGGCGTTCTCCTCGAGGGCCCGGAAGAAGGTGCCGCGGTGGGCCTTCTCGGGGTCGAGCGGGAAGTTGAGGAAGGAGGGGGCGGCGTGCCGCCAGTGCAGGTAGTTCATCGCGTCGGAGAGGATCGGGGTCAGGCCGTAGGAGCCCGGGGGCACCCCGGCGGCCAGCTCCTCCAGCAGCCGGTAGGGGTCCTCCCCCCGCCGCGCCGCCTCGGCCTTGAGGTCGGGGGCGAAGGCGTCCCGGAACCAGCGCACCGCGATCCCGGGGAAGAAGACGATCGCCTCGGCCTGCCAAAGCCGGGGGTCGGCGGCGAAGTTGATGCGCAGCCGCCCGGTCGCGTCGGCCAGCGGCCGGTCGAGGTTGACCTCCTGCTGCCAGAAGGAGCCGCCGAGGATCGCGGCCTCCCCCGGCCGGGTGGCCCCCAGCCCCACCACCCCCAGCTGGGCGTCGCCGCCGCCCATCAGGATGGGGGTGCCGGGGGCGAGTCCGGTGGCCCGGGCGGCCTCGGCGCTCACCTCGCCGATCGGGGTGCCCGGCTCGTGGACCGGGGCCGAGAGGAGTTCGGTTTTGACGCCCACCCGGGCGGCGATCTCGGGGTCCCAGGCCCGGCGGGCGAGGTGGAAGAGTCCGGTGGTGCCGCCGTTGGTCGGGTCCACCGCCACCGGGGCCCCCAGCCGGGTGGCCACCCAGTCGCTCAGCATCGCCATGCGGGCGGCCCGCCGGTAGAGCTCGGGACGGTGGCGCTTGAGCCAGAGCAAGCGGGGGGCGGCCCCTAGGGCGAAGGTCTGCCCCGAGCGCAGGTAGGCCCAGCGCTCCAGCTCAGGGTCGGCCTCCCGCAGCCCCCGCACTTCGTCGGCGGCCCGGGCGTCGACGTTGGCGCAGGCCCAGAGCTCGGCCCCCGCCTCGTCGTAGAGCGCGATGCCCTCGCGCATGCTGGTGGCGACGACGCCCCGCACCTGGGCCCCGGGGACGGCGGCCAGAACCTCGCGGATCGCCTCGGCCAGCAAGCCCCAGTTCCGTTCCCGGTCGAAGTTCATCGAACCCGGCACGCCGGGCTCGGGGCGGTGCTGCCACTCCCGGCTGGCGGCGGCCAGGGCGCGGCCCTCGGCGTCGAAGAGAACCGCCCTTCCGCTACCGGTGCCGGCGTCGAGGGCTAGGATCTCGGCCATCGTGCCTCCAAGGAGGGGAGGTGGGGGCCGGCCGCGGCCGGCCCCGGGGTGCGGTTAAAAGTCGTAGTTGTCGATGTTCTCGATGGTGAAGACCACCCGTTCGGGGAGCAGGATGATCCCGTTGTTGACCTTGCCCTGGTAGGTGTAGCCCTGCACCGAGTTGGGGTAGACCTTCACGTGGCCCACGTCGGGAACGTCGAACTCGTCGCCGACCTTGAGCTTCTTGCCCTGAACCAGCAGGTTGGCCACGTAGATGGTCAGCTTCCCCTGCTTGACCACGTCCCAGAGTCCGAAGGCCTTCACCGTCCCCCGCTTGACGTAGGGCCGCATCACGTTGGGGGTGGAGAAGCCGGTGATGATCACCTTGCCGGCGATCCCCAGATTCTCCGCCGCCTGGGCGGTGCCGGGCAGGGCGTTGGCGTCGGGGCAGATCACCGCGTCGAGGTCGGGGTGGGCCTGGAACAGCGCGGTCGGCACCTGCACCGCCTGCTGGGCGTCCTCGTGGCTGAACACGGTGGCCACGATCTCCCAGTTGGGGTAGTCCTTCTTGATCTTGGCCTTGGCCACCCGGACCCACTGGTTCTGGTCGGTGACGGTGGGGCTGGAGTAGTGGAAGGCGACCTTCTTCTTGCCCGACTTGGGGTCCTTCATCTGGTCGGCGGCCATCTTGACCAGGAGCTCGCCGAGCTGCTGGGCGGTGCCCTGGCTGATGTAGAAGGTGCGGTAGCGGGGGTTGACGTCGGAGTCCCAGGTAAGGATGATCACGCCCTTGCGCATCGCCCGCTTCAGCGCCTGGTTGAGGCCGTCGGGGGAGAGGGCGGAGATCGCGATGGCGTCGTACCCTTGGTTGACGAAGTTGTTGATGTACTCGATCTGCCCCGAGACGCTGGCGGTGCTGGGGCCGTCGTACTTGACATGGATGCCCAGCATCTTGCCCATGGCCACCGCGCCCTTGCCGCCGGACTCGAAGAAACCGACCCCGGTGAGCTTGGGGATGAAGGCGATCTTCACGTCCTTCTTGGCCAAGGCCAGGCCGGCCAGCGCCAGCGCCACCGAGAGGAGTAGTGCGATTCGTTTCATCTGCTCGCTTCCTTTCCTTGCTGAAAGAGACCTAACCGCCGGGGACCGATCGATCGCCGCTGGTCCTCACCCCCCTTCCTTCCGCCGGAGCGCCCGCCGGTTCATTCGCCGTTCGCCGAGCCAGGCGAGCAGCTGCTTGGTGGCGAGGACCAGCACCAGCAGGGTGCCGATCACCACCTGGATCAGGTCGTTGGTGACCCCTAGGGCGAGGAGCCCCTGGCGCAAAAACCCCAGCACCAGCCCGGCCAGCAGGGTGCCGAGGACGGTGCCGCTGCCCCCCAGGATGTCGGCGCCCCCCAGCACCACCGCGGTGATCACCGGCAGCAGGGCGTCGCCGCCCAGGTCGGCCCGGGCCGAGGTCATGTAGGAGGTGAGCAGGACCCCGGCCAGGGCGGCGCCGAACCCCGAGAGGGCGTAGGCCAGCACCAGCGTGCGCACGATGGGCACCCCGCTGTAGCGGGCGGCCTCGGGGTTGACCCCGATCAGGTAGAGGTAGCGCCCGAAGCGGGTGCGGTGGAGGAGCACCCCCAGGGCCAGGGCGAAGAGGAGGACCAGCAGGAAGGGGTAGGGCACGATCCCCAGGGTTCCCTCGGTGAGGGCAATGAAGGCGTCGGGCAGCCCGGTGATCCCCTCGTACTGGTAGGCGGCGAGCCCGGCCGAACCGTAGGCCTTAAACCCCAGGAGGTCGAGGAGCGAGGGCAACCCCTGGGCCAGCCCGGCGTACATGAAGAGGGTGCCGAGGGTGACCACCAGCGGGTTGACGTCGGTCTTGGCCACGAACCAGCCGTTGAACAGCCCGGCGGCGACCCCCACCAGGAGGGCCAGCCCGGCCGCCGCGAAGACGTTGAGCCCGGCCACCCAGGCGAGGCCCAGCACGATCGAGGCGAGCCCCATCACGCTGGGGCTGGAGATGTCGATCCCGGCGGTGATGATCACCAGGGTGAGGGGCAGGGCGGCGAAGAGGATGTGCATGAAGTCGAGGGTGGCGTAGAGGAGGTTCTCGGCGTTGTAGAAGGTGGGGTTGATCGCCCCCAGGATCAGGATCTCGACCCCGAGGAGGATCAGCAGCCAGAACTCCCAGGTGCGGAGAAAGCGCCTCACCGGGCCTCACCCCCCGCCGGCTCCCCCTGGATCCGCGCCTGCCGCCGGCGGAGCTCGAGGGAGCGCCGGAGCCGGAAGTCGGCGAAGACGACCAGCAGGAGGATCACCCCGGCGAAGGCGTTGTCCCAGACCCCGGGGACCCCGAGGAAGATCAGCATGCTGTGCACCGCGGTCATGAAGAGCGCCCCCACCGCCGCTCCCAGAGGGGTGCCCACCCCCCCGGTGAGGCTGACCCCGCCGAGGACGTTGGCGGCGATCGCCTTGAGCTCGTAACCCTCGGCCGCGTTCATGGAGACGAAGCCGATCTGGGAGGTGAAGACCACCGCCGCCAGGGCGGCGAAGAGGCCGGCCAGGGTGTAGGCGAGGAACTGGGTGGCCCGCACCGGCAGGCCGAGGAGGTAGGCCCCCGCCTCGTTGTCGCCCACCGCGTAGAAGTAGCGGGCGGGGCGGTAGCGGAGGGCGACCCAGGCGGTGAGCAAGAGCACCGCCAGGGTGACCCAGACGAAGAACGGCACCCCGAGGAAGTGCCAGAGGTTGGGGGCCTTGATCGACTGGGGCAGGTTCTCGATCCAGCTCCCCCCGGTGATGATCCGCATCAGCCCGCGGTAGATGCCCAGCGTGCCCAGGGTCATGATGATCGGCGGGACCCGCAGGACGGTGATGCCGAAGGCGTTGACCGCCCCGGCCGCCAGGCCGGTGGCGAGGGCGGCGCCGATGGCGGCCGGCAGCCCCCATCCGAGGTTGAGGACGGTTCCCAGCACGGTGGCGGCCAGGCCGGCGCTGGCCCCCACCGAGACGTCGATCCCCCGGGTAAGGATCACGAACATCTCGCCGAGGGTGATCAGCACCAGGGTCAGGCTGGCGTTAAGGATCTCGACCAGCGACTTGAACTGGAGCACGTGGGGGTTGGCCAGGGCGGTGAGCAGGATGAGCGCGACCAGCAGGCCGGTGACCAGGAGTTCGCGGCTTACCCGCATCACGAGGCCTCCTTCAGGGGCAGGCCGAAGGAGGCCTCGGTGACCCGCTCCAGGCTGATCTCGGGCCCCCGCAGCTCCCCCACGATCCGGCCCTTGTGCATGACCAGCACCCGGTCGGCGAGCTCCACCACCTCCTCGAGCTCCGAGGAGATCAGCACCACCCCCACCCCCTGGCGGACCAGCGAGCGCACCAGCCGGTAGACGTCGCGCCGGGCGCTGGCGTCGATGCCGCGGGTGGGTTCGTCGAGGATCACCGCCCGGGGCTGGGTGCTCAGGGCTTTGGCCAGCACCACCTTCTGCTGGTTGCCGCCGGAGAGGGTGCCGGCCGGCTGGTCGAGGCCGGTGAGCTTGATGTTGAGCAGCTCGACGAAGCGCCGGCCCACCGCCTCCTCCCGCCTGCGGTCGAGCAGCCAGCGCCCCAGCCGGGGGAGGATGCCGGCGGTCATGGTGTGGAGGCTCGGCAGATCGAGGAAGATTCCGTGGGCGTGGCGGTCCTCGGGGACGTAGACCAGGCCGTGGGCCTGGCAAAGGGCGGGGTTGCGGCGGGGGAGGGGAACCCCGCCGACGCGCACCTCGCCGGTGGCGTGGGGATCAAGGCCCACGATCGCCTCGGCGAGCTCGGTGCGGCCCGAGCCCACCAGGCCGGCGATGCCCAGCACCTCGCCGGGGTAGAGGGTGAGGTCGGCGTCGTGGAAGGCCTCGCTGGAGAGCCCCCGGACCTCGAGGACCGGCGCCCCACCCCGCCGGGGCGCGGCCGCGGGCTCCTCCTCGTCCGAGGCGGCGGTGTCGGGGAGCATCGCCCGGACCAGGTCGTGGGGGGAGAGGCGGCGGGCGGCGTCCTCCAGCACCACCCGGCCGTCCCGGAGCACGGTGATCCGGTCGGCGACCTCCATCACCTCCCCCAGCCGGTGGGAGATGAAGACGATTCCGATCCCCCGGCGGGCGAGGGCGCGCATCTGGTCGAAGAGGTGTTCGGCCTCGCGGAAGGTGAGGGCCGAGGTGGGTTCGTCGAAGATCAGCACCCGGGCATCGCGCAGGAGGCCGCGCACGATCTCGAGGAGCTGCTGCTGGGCGATCGAGAGAAAGGCGGCCTCCTCCTCGAGGTCGACCTCGAAGCCCAGGCCCTCGAGGAGGGGGCCGAGCTTCTCGGCCAGGGGACGGGGCCCGAGGGCGAGCCCCATCGCCAGGTTCTCCCGCACCGAGAGGTGGGGAAAGACGTGGGGCTCCTGGGGGACCATGTAGATCCCCAGGGCCTGGGCGGCGTGGGGGGACTCGGGGCGGACCGGGCGGCCGAGGAGCCGCATCTCCCCGGCGTCCATCCGGTAGGCCCCGGCGATGATCTTCATCAGGGTGGACTTCCCCGAGCCGTTCCCCCCGAGGAGGGCGTGGATCTCGCCGGGGGCCAGGTCGAAGTCGACCCCCTTGAGCACCGGAACGCCGGAGAAGACCTTCCAGACCTGGCGGAGCTCGAGCAACCGTTCGGCCATCGCGGCTCCTCTAGGCGGGGGGCGTACCCGGGAACGGGGAAGGGGTTTGGGCCACGGCCAGGTTCCTTTCCGCGCTGAACTTCACATATGTCAGCGCTTTGTGTCTTATGTGACCATGCTATGCCGGCCGCTAGCCGGCTGTCAAGCGGGGTTTTCCGGACCCCTTGCCGGGAAAAGGTCAGGTTATAATCACTTTCGTGCAGAAGCCGGCGACGCGCCGCAGGGGGGAGGAGCGGCTCGCCTACCTCGCCCGGGTGGCCGAGATGTACTTCGAGGAGGGCCGCACCCAGGCCGAGATCGCCCGGGCGCTGGGGGTCTCCCGCTCGGGGGTCTCGCGCCTTTTAAGCGAGGCCCGGGCCCGGGGGGTGGTGGAGATCGTGATCCACCACCCGCTGCCCACCGACGGCGCCCTCGAGGCCGAGCTGGTGGGGCGCTTCGGGCTCAAGGACGCCCGGGTGCTGGCCTCGGGGGGGCTCGATTACGACGCCATGCTGCCCCGCCTCGGCCGCCTGGCCGCCCGTTACTTCGAGGGGCTCCTGCAGGATGGGATGACGGTGGGCATCTCCTGGGGCACCGCCCTCTACGAGATGATCCAGGCGATCCGCCCCCGCCACTACGCCCACGTCGAGGTGGTGCAGCTGATCGGCGCCACCGGCGCCGAGGCCACCCCCGAGAGCGGGCCGATTCTGGCCCAGCTCCTGGCCGGCCGCCTGGGGGCCCGCAGCTACCAGCTGCACGCCCCCCTCATCGTGGCCAGCGAGGCGGCCCGGCGGGGGCTCCTCGAGGACCGCAACATCCGCGACGTCCTCGAACGCGGCCGCCGGGCCGACGTCGCCCTGGTGGGGATCGGCACCACCCGGGCCGGCTACTACAGCCTGGTGCGGGCCGGTTACCTAGGCGAGGAGGAGGCCGCCGCCATCCGGGCCCAGGGGGCGGTGGGCGACGTCGCCGCCCAGCACTACGACTTCGAGGGCCGCTGGCTGGACATCGAGCTCAACCGCCGGGTGATCGGCCTCGACCACCTGGCCCTGCGCCGGATCCCCACCGTGATCGGGGTGGCCGGTGGAGCGATCAAGAGCCAGGCGATCTATGGGGCCCTCAAGGGGGGCTTCGTCAACGTGCTGATCACCGACGAGGCGGCCGCCCGCAGGGTGCTGGCGATCGGGGGTTAGCCCCCCGGTAACCTGGAGGGGTGCGGCCCTTCTGGCTGGCGCTCTCCTTCCTCACCGTCCTGCCCGCCCCCGGGGTGGGCCGGGTGGCCCCCGGCGAGATGCGGCGGGCGAGCGGGTTTTTCCCCTTGGTCGGCTGGCTGGTGGGGGCCGCGCTCTGGGCCGCCGACCGGCTCCTGGCCGGCCCCTGGCCGCCGGGGCTGCGGGCGGCGGCGGTGCTGGCGCTTTGGCTGGGGATCACCGGGTTCCTGCACCTCGACGGGCTGCTGGACGCCGCCGACGCCCTCCTCGCCCCGGTGGACCGGGCCCGGCGGCTGGCCATCCTCGACGACCTCCGGGTCGGCAGCTTCGCCTTCGGGGTGGGGGCCGCCCACCTCCTCCTCAAGCACCAGGCGATCGCCGCCGCCGACCCCCGGGCCCTCCTCCTCGCCCCTGCCTTCGCCCGCTTCGCGGTGCTCCTTCCCATGAACCTCTTCCCCGCCGCCCGGCCCGAGGGGCTGGGGGCCCGGGCCCGCGAGGGGAACCTCGGGCTCGGGCTCCTCTTCGCGCTCCCGGCGCTGGCGCTGGCCCCGGTCGCCGCCGGGCTCGGGCTCGCGGCGGTGCTCTTCCTCGCCCTCTTCGCCCACCGCCGGCTGGGCGGCCTCTCCGGCGACGTCTACGGCGCCCTCGTCGAGCTCGGGGAGCTCGCCTTCCTGCTCGCCGCCCTGACCATTCCCTGAACTCCCCTCCGTAGACTGAGGGGGGTGGCGAGGATCCTCCTGGTCGAGGACGACGACGGGGTGCGGGTCGGGCTCCGCTACCGCCTCCGCGCCCAGGGGTTCGAGGTGCTCGAGGCCGCCAGCAGCGCCGCCGCCTGGCCGCTTTTGCCCCAGGCCGACCTGGTGGTGCTCGACTGGATGCTCCCCGACGAGCCGGGGGTCCGCCTCCTGGAGCGGATCCGCTCGGGCCCCCACGCCGAGCTCCCGGTCCTGCTCCTCACCGCCCGCGCCGCCCTAGCCGACCGGGTCGAGGGCCTCGAACGGGGGGCCGACGACTACCTGACCAAGCCCTTCTCCACCGCCGAGCTTCTGGCCCGGATCCGGGCCCTGCTCCGGCGGGCCCGCCGGGGGCGGCTGGTCTACGGACCGCTGGCGGTCGACCTCGAGGCCGCCCGGGTCTGGCTGGCCGGCGACGAGGTCGCCCTCTCGCCCCGGGAGTACGCCCTCCTCGCTTTCCTGGCCCGCCACCCGGGGCGGGTCTTCGCCCGCGAGGAGCTCCTCGACGCGGTCTGGGGGGCGGACTACTTCGGCACCGCCCGCACCGTTGATCAGCACGTCGCCCAGCTCCGGGAGAAGCTCGGCCCCGGCTGGATCGAGACCGTGCGGGGCCGGGGCTACCGCTTCAAGGGGGCCCCGTGAGGGCGGCCTGGGAGAGCGCCGAGGAGGGGATCCTGCTCCATTCCGAGGGGCGGGTCCGCTACCTCAACCCGGCGGCGGCCCGGATGCTCGGGGTCGACCGCCGGGCGGTGATCGGGGCGCCGTTGCTCTTCGCCCTCAGGGACGAGCGGCTGGAGCGGCTGGCGGGGTCCGGCGGGCGGGGGCGGTTCGAGCGGGGCGGGCGGGTGATCGAGGTCCGGGCCCTGCCGGGCCGCCTCCACCTCCACGACCGCACCGCCCTGGAGCGGGCCGAGCGGGCCCTGGCCGAGGGACGGGCGGTGCTCTTCCACGAGCTCCGCACCCCGGTGGCCGGGCTGGTGGCGCTTTTTGAGGCGCTGGGGGGGGACCTCACCCCCGAGGAGGCGGCTGAGGTCCGGGGCCTGATCCAGGCCGAGCTTGCGCGGCTGGCCCGGCTGGTCGAGGGGCGGCGCCCCGAACGGGCGGCCAACCCCTGGCCGATCGAGGCCCTACGGCCCCGCCTCGAGCGGCTCCTCCCCGGGGCCGCCGGGCTGGTCTGGCAGGCCCCCCACCGGCTTCGGCTGGAGGCCGACGCGGTGTTTCAGATCCTCCTCAACCTGGTGGAGAACGCCCTCAAGTACGGCCGGCCCCCGGTCCGGGTGGTCAGCCAGGAGGCCGGCGGGGGGCGGCTTCGCCTGGAGGTTCAAGACGGCGGCCCGCCCCTGCCCGACTACCCGGCCCTCTTCCGCCCCGGCCGGCGGGGGGTCCACGCCGCCGGGGTGCGGGGGAGCGGGCTCGGGCTCGCCATCGTCCGCCGCATCGCCCGGGGCTTCGGGGGCGAGGCCTACGGGCGTAGGGTGGGGGAGGCCAACGCCTTCGGCGTGTATATTCCCCCCGAGGGTTGGGAGTAGGAGGCCGAGATGCGGCAAGCCCTGGAGCAGGAGATCGGGAAGGTCATCGAGCTCTTCTTGAGGATGGCCAGCAAGACCAAGGAGATGCTGGAGGAGGCCACCGAGGGCCTGGTGCGGGGGGATCCCCAGCGGGCCCAGGCGGCCATCGCCAAGGACCGCGAGGTCGACGCCCTCGAGGCCGCCATCGAGAACGAGGTGATCGCGGCGATCGCCCGCCACCAGCCGGTGGCCGGCGACCTCCGGTTCTTCGTCACCGTGCTCAAGGCGGTGACCGACCTCGAGCGGGCCGCCGACTACGCCGCCCACGTCGCCGAGGACGCCGCGGTCCTGGCCCAGGAGCCGCCCCTCAAGCGCTACGTCCTGCTGCCCCAGATGGCCCGGCGGCTCGGCGAGATGCTCGACCTGGTGGCCAAGAGCGTGGCCGAGAAGGACGCCGGCGCGGCGATGAAGGTCCTCGAGCTCGACGACGACGTCGACGACCTCTACGAGCAGCTCACCCGCGAGCTGATCACCTACATGCTGGAGGACCCCCGCACCATCGGCAAGGCCCTCACCCTCCTGCGGGTCGCCCGCAGCTACGAGCGGTTTGGGGACCACCTGGAGAACATCGCCGAGCGGGTGGTCTACTGGGTCACCGGCCAGACCCCCCACCGATGACCCGGCCCTGACGTTGCTCCCCTACCCTCAGGGCGTGCGCCGGGGTATACTCGGCGTGAAAGGAGGGGCAAGTATGAAGCGTTTCATTCTGGTCCTGGGCCTGGCGGCGCTGGCGGTGCCGGCGTTCGCCGCCAAGAAAGTCGAGATCACCTTCTGGCACGCCTTCGGCGGCGGACGCACCGCGTTCATCAAGCGGATGGTCGACGACTTCAACTACACCCACCCCGGCATCGAGGTCAAGGTGGAGTACAAGGGCTCCTACCGCGACACCCTGAACGCCGCCATCCTGGCCGCCCGGCAGGGGAGCGCGCCGCACATCGTGCAGATCTTCGAGGTCGGCAGCCAGCTGGCCCTCGACTCGGGGATCTTCGTGCCGATCGAGGACTACGTCCCCGCCGACCTGAAGTTCCAGCTCGCCGACTACATCAAGCCGGTGGCCAACTACTACCGCATTAAGGGCAAGTTCAACTCGATCCCCTGGAACTCCTCGAACCCGATCCTCTACTACAACAAGGACATCTTCAAGAAGGCCGGCCTCGACCCCGAGAACCCGCCGAAGACCTTCGGCGAGGTGATGAAGGCCTGCGAGAAGATCGAGGCCACCAAGGCCGCCCCCAAGTGCATCACCTGGCCGCTCCACTCCTGGTTCGTCGAGCAGTGGATCGCCGAGCAGGGTGCCCTGCTCGCCAACCACGAGAACGGCCGGGCCGCCCGCGCCACCGACGTCTACATCGACTCCGAGGCGATGCGCCGGATCGTTAAGTGGTGGAAGGAGATGTACGACAAGGGCTACTACGCCTACTCCGGCAAGCCCGAGGACTGGGACGGCGCCAACCAGATCTTCGTCAGCCAGCAGGCGGCGATGCTGATCACCTCGACCTCCGACGTCACCTTCCACCAAAACGCCGCCTTCGAGAACGGCTACCACCTCGGCACCGGCTTCCTCCCCATTCCCGACGGGGTCGAGCGGAACGGCACGGTGGTCGGCGGGGCCTCGCTCTGGCTCACCAAGGGCCACCCCGACGCCGAGATGAAGGCCGCCCTCACCTTCCTGCTCTGGTTCACCAATACCGAGAACATGGTGCGCTGGCACAAGGGCACCGGCTACTTCCCGGTGCTGAACACCTCGGTTAAGGTGCTCGACTGGGAGCACTGGTTCACCCGCAACCCCGCCTACAAGGCGGCCTTCGACCAGCTCCTTCAGTCCAAGGCCAACCGGGCGACCCAGGGCGCCCTCCTCGGCCCCTTCCCGGAGATCCGCACCATCATCGAGAACATGATCCAGGCGGTCTTCCAGGGCAAGCCGATCGACCAGGCCCTGAAGGAGGCCGACGCCCAGGCGGATAAGGCCCTCAAGGATTACAACGCCTCGGTCGGCCAGTAACGGGTGGTTAAACCCCCGCGCGTCCGCCCCTTCGGGGGCGGACGCCCCGTTGGTATCGGTTAGTATGGGGGCACCCTATGGAGACCCACGCCGTTTACAAGCACCGCTGGCTCCCCTGGATCCTCCTCCTCCCCACCTTCGTCATCCTCCTCGTCTTCCTCTACTACCCGACCCTCGAGACCTTCCGGCTCTCGCTCTACCGGGTGGCCTTCCTGGGGCTTAGGAAGACCTTCGTCGGCCTCGCCAACTACCGCGAGCTCCTCACCAACCCCACCTACCACCAGGTCTTTTTAAACACCGCCGTCTTCTCCGCCCTGGTGGTCTTCTTCTCGATGGCGATCGGGCTCTTCCTCTCGGTGCTGGCCAACCAGAAGATCGGCGGGCGGCGCTTTTACCGCCTGCTTCTGATCTGGCCCTACGCCCTCTCCCCGGCGGTAGCGGGGGCGATCTTCCTCTTCCTGTTCAACCCCCAGGCGGGGATCGTCAACTACTTCCTCCAGGCCTTCTTCAAGGTCCAGCCCGACTGGCTGGGCCAGCCGACCCTGGCGGTGGGGGTGCTGGTGGCCGCGGCGGTGTGGAAGAACGTCGGCTACAACGTGGTCTTCTACATCGCGGGCCTGCAGAACCTGCCGGGGGACGTCCTCGAGGCCGCCCTGATCGACGGCGCCACCCCCTGGCAGCGGTTTTGGAAGGTGACCTTCCCCCTGCTCTCCCCGATGACCTTCTTCCTCTTCGTGATGAACACGATCTACGCCTTCTTCGACACCTTCCCCTTCGTCGACCTCCTGACCCAGGGCGGCCCCAACGGCGCCACCAACATCCTGATCTTTAGCATCTACCGCGACGGCTTCCGCTTTTTGAAGACCGGCGTGGCCGCCGCCGAGTCGGTGGTGCTCTTCGTCGGGGTGGTGCTCCTCACCATCCTGCAGTTCCGCCTCGGCGAGCGGCGGGTGCACTACGGAGGCTAACCATGCGCTACCGCAAGTTCCTCCCCCGGATCCTGGTCCACGCGCTCCTCTTGATCTCGGTGGCGCTGGTCGCCGCCCCGGTGGTCTTCGCCTTCATCTTCTCCACCCAGACCCCCGCCGAGATCTTCCGCTACCCTCCCCAGTTCACCATCGGCAGCGCCCTGCGGGAGAACTACAGCATCGTCTGGAACCAATACCACCTGGGGCTCTACATGAAGAACTCGCTCTACATCTCGGTGGCGGTCACCATCGGCAAGACGATCGTCTCGTTCCTCGCCGCCCTGGCCCTGGTCTACTTCCGCTTCCCCCTCAAGGGCTGGGTCTTCACCTTCATCCTGCTCACCCTGATGATGCCCACCGAGATCATGATCGTGGCCCTCTTCGAGCTGGTCACCGGCCTCGGCTGGTCGAACTCCTACGCCGCCCTGATCGTGCCCTTCCTGGCCTCGGCCACCGGCACCTTCCTCTTCCGGCAGCAGTTTCAGCAGATCCCGGTCAGCCTGGTGGACGCCGCCCGGATCGACGGCGCCGGGCCGCTCCGGTTCGCCTGGTCGATCCTCCTGCCGATGAGCTTCAACGTGGTGGCGGCGATGGGGGTGATCCAGTTCGTCTACATGTGGAACCAGTACCTCTGGCCCCTGGTCATCATCCGCGACAGCAGCAAGCAGGTGATCCAGGTCGGGCTCCGGATGCTCACCAGCGGGCAGGACGCCACCAACTGGGGGATCGTCACCGCCGGGGCGATCGTCGCCCTGCTCCCGGCCCTGGTGGTCTTCTTCCTGCTCCAGGAGCAGTTCTCCCGGGGCTTCGCCCTGGCCGAGGAGAAGTAGATGCTCTTCGCCGACCGCAAGCGTCCCCTCCTGCTCGGGCACCGGGGGGTGCGCGAGGGGGTGCGGGAGAACACCCTGGCCGCCTTCCAGCGGGCGATCGAGGCCGGGCTCGACGGGGTCGAGTTCGACGTGCAGCGGAGCCGCGACGGGGTGCTGGTTGTCTACCACGACTTTTGGATCGACCGGGGGTTCATCCACCGGCTCACCTACCCCGAGCTCAAGGAAGCGCTCCCCGACCTGCCGACGCTGGAGGAGGTGCTCGCCCTCTTCGAGGCCTACCCCCGGGCGATCCTGAACGTTGAACTGAAGAGCATCCCTGGCCTTCGGGACGGCCGCACCGCCGAGCTCGCCGGCGTGCTTTCCGGCTGGGCCGGGAAGGACCGGGTGCTGGTCTCCTCCTTCGACCCGGTGGCCCTCTTCGAGCTCCGCGCGCGGGCCCCCGAGCTGCCGCTGGGGTTTTTGTTCCACGGCTTCGACGCCGGGGCGATGGCCCTGCGGCTGGGGTTCGAGGCGGTGCACCCCCGGCTGGAGCTCGTCGTCCCCGAACGGGTCGCCGCCTGGCACCGGGAGGACCGCTTCGTCTGCGCCTGGCCGGCGGCCACCGCCGCCGAGGCCCGGCGGGCGATCGCCGCCGGGGCCGACGCGGTGATCGGGGGCTGGCCGGAGGCGCTCCTAAAGGCCCAGCAGGAGCTTGGCGACGTTTAGGTAGATCACCAGCCCCGAGATGTCGCTGACGGTGGCGATCAGGGGATTGGAGATCAGGGCGGGGTCGATGCCGAGCCGGGCGAGCAGGAGGGGCAAGAGCGAGCCCGCCAGGTTGGCGACGATCACCAGGAGAAAAAGCGCCAGCGCCACCACCGGGGTGATCCCCAGGTGCCCGTCGATCACCACCTTGACCGCGATCAGGGCGGAGAGGGTGAGGCCGAGCAGGAGCCCGACCCCGGACTCCTTGAGGAGGATCTGGGGCCAGTCCTTGATCTCGATGTCCTTGGTGCCCAGGGCCCGGACGATGATGGTGGCGGCCTGGCTGCCGGAGTTCCCGCCGGTGCCCAAGAGGACCGGCAGGTAGAAGGAGAGGGCGGTGACCGCCTTCAGCACCCGCTCGTAGCTCCCCAGGATCGTCGAGGTGATCATCCCGGTGAGGATCAGGATCACCAGCCAGCGGACCCGGGCGCTCCAGAGCTCGAACACCCGCGAGCGGGAGTAGACCAGCTCGGGGGCCTCGACCGCACCCAGGCGGTAGATGTCCTCGGTGGCCTCCTCCTCGAGGACGTCGATCACGTCGTCCACGGTCACGATCCCGACCAGCCGCTGGTCCTCGTCGACCACCGGCAGCACCGTGAAGTCGTAGTCGGCCATCAGCCGGGCGACCTCCTCCTGGTCGGTCTCGGTGGTCACGTAGACGACGTTCTCGTTCATGATCTCCTTGACCCGGGTGGCGGGGTCGGCGACGATCAGGTCGCGAAGGCTGAGGACCCCGATCAAGCGGCCCTGGTCGTCGACCACGTAGATGTAGTAGATGGTCTCGGCGTCGGGGGCGACCCGCCGCAGGAAGTTGAGCACCTCCTCGACCGTCATCCCGGCCCGCACCGCCACGTACTCCGGGGTCATCAGGCCGCCGGCCTCGTCCTCCTCGTAGGCCAGCAGGCGGGTCACCTGGGCCCGGGTCTCGGGGTCGAGCAGCTCGAGGAGCTCGCGGTAGAGCTCGGGCTTGGCCTCGTGGGCCTCCTGGAGGAGGTCGGTGAGGTCGTCGGGGTCGAGCTCGGCGAGGACCCCGCGGACCTGGAAGCGGGGCAGGGTCTCCAGGAACTCCAGCTGCTCCTCGGGCTCCAGCTGGGCGATGACCTCGGCGGCCTTGGCCGGGGGCAGCACGGTGAGGAGGACGTAGCGGTGTTCCCCGGAGAGCTCCTCCCAGCCCTCGAGGATCTCGTGGACCGGGGTCGCCTGGGCGAGGGCCTCGAGCGCCGGCAGGTCGCCGAGCTCGAGGGCCTCCTTGAGCCGTTCGAGGTTGGCCTGCTGGGTGGGCATCGCCGCCTCCTCCCCGGGGAAAAAGCCCAACCGGGAGTCTAACACAGCCCCGAAAAAGTGCCAAACGGGCGATAATGAGCGAACGAACGCCGGCCGGAGCCGTGCTTAAAATATCAGAAAAATTGCGGTTGACACGCTAAGGGTGGGGCGGCTATCCTTGACGCCGGGTTTTTATGTTCGAGAGCCTGAGCCGCCGACTGCAAGCCAGCATCGACCGCCTCCGGGGGCGCGGCCGCATCACCGAGGCCGACCTCAAGGAGGTCCTCCGCGACCTGCGGCGGGCGCTCCTGGAGGCCGACGTCAACTATCAGGTGGCCAAGGCCTTCGTCAAGCGGGTGGAGGAGAAGGCCCTGGGGCGGCGGGTGCTGGAGAGCCTCACCCCCGCCGAGCAGATCCTGGCGGTCGTCCACGAGGAGATGGTCGAGCTCCTCGGCGGCCGCGCGGTCGAGCCCCGGCTCCTGGCCGAGGGGAACCTCTGGTTCCTGATCGGCCTCCAGGGCACCGGCAAGACCACCGCCGCCGCCAAGCTCGCCCACCTCTACCGGAAGAAGGGCCGCCGCCCGCTGCTGGTGGCGGCCGACACCCAGCGGCCGGCGGCCCAGGACCAGCTCGAGATCCTGGCCGAGAAGGTGGGGGTGCCGGTGCTCCGGGTCGAGCGGGGGGAGCCGCCGGCGTCGGTGAAGCGCCGGCTCGACGCCCGGCTGGCCGAGGAGTTCCGCGACCTGGTGATCGTCGACACCGCCGGCCGGCTCCAGGTCGACGAGGCCCTGATGGACGAGCTCGCCGCCCTGGCCGAGGCCCTTTCCCCCACCGAGAAGATCCTGGTGGTCGACGCGATGATGGGCCAGGAGGCCCTCGCGGTGGCCGAGGCCTTCGACCGCCGGGTGGGGGTCACCGGCCTCATGCTCACCAAGCTCGACGGCGACGCCCGCGGCGGCGCCGCCCTCTCGGCCCGCCACGTCACCGGCAAGCCGATCTACTTCGCCGGCACCTCGGAGAAGATCGACGGCCTCGAGGTCTTCCACCCCGACCGGCTGGCCGGGCGCATCCTCGGCATGGGGGACCTCGCCACCCTGGCCGAGAAGGTGCGCGAGGCCGAGCTGAAGGCCCCCGAGAAGGCCCCCGGCAAGTTCGACCTCAACGACCTTTTGGAGCAGATGCGCCAGATCCAGAAGATGGGCTCGTTCGGCGAGCTCCTCAAGATGATTCCGGGGCTGGCGCGGGCGCTTCCGGCCAACCTCGAGGTCGACGAACGGGGCCTCAAGCGGATCGAGGCGATCATCCTCTCGATGACCCCCGAGGAGCGGCGGAACCCCCGCGTGCTCAACGCCTCCCGCCGCCGGCGGATCGCCCGCGGCAGCGGCACCACCGTCCAGGAGATCAACCGGCTGATCAAGACCTTCGAGGAGACCAAGGCGCTGATGAAGCGCCTCGGCAAGCGAGGCGGCCGGAGAAGCCTCATGGGAGGGTTTGGAGGAAGACCATGGTAAAGATTCGTCTGTCCCGTTTTGGCTCGCGGCACAACCCCCACTACCGGATCGTGGTCACCGACGTGCGCAAGCGGCGCGACGGGGCCTACCTCGAGCGGATCGGCTACTACGATCCCCGGAAGACCGTCCCCGACTGGTACAAGGTCGACGTCGAGCGGGCCCGCTACTGGCTCTCGGTGGGGGCCCAGCCCACCGAGCGGGTGAAGAAGCTCTTCAAGCTGGCCGGGGTCTACGAAGAAAACCCCGCCTAAGGGGGCGGGGCCTTCGCGCCGCGGGCCGACCGGCTCGCGGTAGGCTTTTGGTATGAGGGAAGTCGTCGAGTACCTGGCCAAGAACCTGGTCGATCGCCCCGAGGCGGTGCGGGTGAGCGAGCGCCGCGGCCGGGGGGTCACCGTCTACCTGGTCGAGGTCGACCCCGAGGACAAGGGGCGGTTGATCGGCAAGAAGGGCCGGGTCATCGAGAGCATCCGGGTCCTGGTGCGGGCCTTCGCCCGGGGGCGGGTCAACGTCGAGGTGCGGTGAGCCGGCGGGTCCGGATCGGGGTGCTGGGCCGCCCCTACGGCCTCCAGGGGGGGCTCCGCCTTCGCACCGAGGCCGAGCCCGCCGTGCTGGAGGCCCTGACCCGGCTCTACCTCGAGGGCCGCGGCTGGCGGGCGGTCGAGCGGCTGGAATGGGTGGGCCCGGTGCCGGTGGTCTACCTCGCCGGGGTCGTGGGTCGCGACCGCGCCGCCGAGCTGGTGGGGACCGAGGTCTACGCCGAGGCCGACGACCTCCCGGTCCTCGAGGCGGGCCGCTACTACTACCACCAGTTGGTGGGGCTTCCGGTGTTCCTCGAGGGCGAGCCCTTCGGCGAGGTGGCCGACGTGCTGGCGGCCGCGGCCCAGGACCTCCTGGTGGTTCGCCGCGGCCTGCGGGAGTACCTGGTGCCCTTCCAGGCTCCCTACGTCCGGCTGGAGGGCGGGGCGGTGCGGATCGAGGGGGCGCCGGAAGGGCTTTTCCCGGAGTAGGCCCTTGCTGCGCTACACCGTCCTCACCCTGTTCCCCGGCCTCGTCCGGCCCTGGACCGAGGAGGCCCTCCTCCAGCGGGCGATCGCTCGGGGACGGCTCGCCATCGAGGTCCGCGACCTGCGGGCCTACGCCCTCGGCCGCTACCGCCAGGTCGACGACTACCCCTACGGCGGCGGCGCCGGCATGGTGCTCCGGCCCGACGTGGTGATCCCCGCGATCGAGGCGGCCCTGCCCGCCGACGAGGTGATCCTGCTCTCGCCGGCGGGCACCCCCTTCACCCAGCGGATCGCCGAGGAGCTCAGCCAAAAGTCCCACCTGGTCCTGGTCGCCGGCCGCTACGAGGGCTTCGACGCCCGGGTGGAAGCCTTCGTCACCCGCGAGCTCTCGATCGGCGACTACGTGCTGATGGGGGGCGAGGTCGCCGCCCTGGCGGTGATCGAGGCCACCGCCCGGCTGGTCCCCGGGGTGCTCGGGGAACCCGGGAGCGTGAAGGAGGAGTCGTTTTCCTGGGGGCTCCTCGACTACCCCCAGTACACCCGGCCGCCGGCCTACCGGGGGATGCCGGTGCCCGAGGTGCTCCTCTCCGGCCACCACGAGCGGATCCGCCGCTGGCGGAGGGCCGAGGCCCTGAGGCGCACCCTAAGGCGCCGCCCCGAGCTCCTGAGGTCCGCCCGGCTCACCGCCGAGGACGTCCTCCTCCTCGCCGAGCTCGACGCCGAGGGCTAGAGGTGCCCGCCGCGGCGGAGGGCCTCGGCGAACCAATCCGGGGGCCGGCCCTGGAAGCGCCGCTCGGCGAACTCGAGGGCGAACGCGGCGAACCGCCCCGCCTCGATCGCCGCCCGCATCGCTTCGGTGAGGCGGTGGAGGTAGCGGAGGTTGTGGAGCGAGAGGAGGATCGGCCCCAGCATCTCGCCGGAGCGGACCAGGTGGCTGAGGTAGGCCCGGGAGTGGGTGCGGCAGGCCAGGCAGTCGCAGGTCTCATCGACCGGGCGGGGGTCGTCCCGGTAGCGGGCCGAGCCCAGGTTCAGCCGCCCCTCGGGGACCAGGGCGTAGCCGAAGCGGCCGGTGCGGGTGGGGTAGACGCAGTCGAACATGTCGACCCCGAGGGCCACCGCCGCCACCAGGTCCTCGGGGTGGCCGACCCCCATCAGGTAGCGGGGGCGGCCCTCGGGGAGCAAATCGGTGGAGAGATCGACGGTGGGGATCGTCCGCTCCTTCGGCTCGCCCACCGCCAGGCCGCCGATGGCGTAGCCCGGGAGGTCGAAGCGGATCGTCTCCAGGGTCGAGCGGCGCCGGAGGTCGGGCTCGGTGCCCCCCTGGGCGATGCCGAAGAGGGCCTGGTCGGGCCGGGTTTGGGCCCTCACGCTGCGCTCCAGCCAGCGGAGGGTGCGCTCGAGGGAGGTTTCAAGGTAGGCGCGGCTCGACGGGTAAGGCGGGCACTCGTCGAAGGCCATGACGATGTCGGCGCCGAGCTGTTCCTGCACCCGGATGCTCCGCTCCGGGGTGAGCAAAAGGGGGTCGCCGTTGAGGTGGTTGCGGAAGCGGACCCCCTCCTCGGTGATCTCCCGGCGGTGGCCCAGGCTCATCACCTGGTAGCCGCCCGAGTCGGTGAGCCAGGGGCGCTTCCAGGCGGCGAAGCCGTGGAGGCCGCCGAGCCGCGCGACCCGCTCGGGGCCGGGGCGGAGGAGGAGATGGTAGGTGTTGGCCAGGAGGAGCTGGCTGCCCACCTCGGCGAGCTCGCGGACGTCGAGCCCCTTCACCGTGCCCTGGGTGCCCACCGGCATGAAGACCGGTGTGGCGACCGGACCGTGGGGGGTGGCGAGGATCCCGCTGCGGGCCTTGCCGTCGGTGGCGAGCACCCGAAAGCCGAACACCAGGGGTTAGGATAACCGCGTGCTGCTCACCGTCGACGTCGGCAACACCGCCACCGCGATGGGGCTTTGGCGGGGGGACCGGTTGCTGGCCCGCTGGCGGCTGGCCACCGACCGCCGGCGGATGGCCGAGGAGTACGCGGTGTTCCTCGAGGCCGTCTTCCGGCAAAAGGGGCTGCCCCGCCCCACCGCCGCCGCCCTCGCCAGCGTGGTGCCGCCGGTCGAGCACGAGCTGGCGGCGGCCCTGGCCGAGCTCTGGGGGATCGAGGCCTTCCTCCTGACCCCCGAGAACGCCGGCTTGGAAATCGCCGTCGAGCACCCCCGGGGGGTCGGGGCCGACCGGCTGGCCAACGCCCTGGCGGTGCTCGAGCTCGCCGCCCCCGCCGGCCGCTACCTGGTGGTGGACTTCGGCACCGCCGCCACCTTCGACCTGGTCGAGGCCCCCAACCGCTACCTCGGCGGGGCCATCGCCCCCGGCCCGGAGACCGCCGCCGAGGCCCTGGCCCAGCGGGCCGCCAAGCTCCCCCGCTTCGACTTGGTGCCGCCGCCGAAGGGGGTGGTCGGGAAGAACACCATCGAGGCCCTGCAGTCGGGGCTGGTGCTCGGCTACGCCAGCCTGGTCGACGGGATGATCGAGCGCTTTGCCGGGGAGGTGGGGCCGCTTTTGGTGGTGGCCACCGGCGGGTTCGCCGGGGTGATCGAGGGCCTCTGCCGGCGGATCGACCGGGTCGACCCCGACCTCACCCTCAAGGGGATTCTTCGGGCCTATCGGGGGGCCCGCTAGGGGCGGCGTAGGCGGCGAGCACCACCGCCCCCGCCACCAGCAGCCACATCAGCAGGTAGAACCCGAAGAGCAGGAGCACCGGTCCCGCCAGGGGGCCGTAGACCAGGGCCGACTGCCGCTCGGGCAAAAGCCGCGGCAGGCCCCAGGCCACCAGGTTCCAGGAAAGCGCCACCAGGATGCCGGCGGCCAGGGCCGGGCCGGTGGGGGGCGGAGGGATGACCAAAAAGCGGTAGATCGCGAAGATCACCAGGGTGCTGGTCAGGTAGCTGGCGGCCACCCCCAGGTAGGCGGTCCAGGGGCCCGCCGGCAGGAAACGGGCGAGGAGGCCGAGCACCAGCCCCAGCACGCTGGCGAGCAGCAGCGCGAGCCCCACGATGAGCGGCCCGAGCAGCCCGTGGAAGCGGTGGCGGAGGCCCTGGGGCCGGCCCGAGAAGACCACCGAGAGCACGGTGGAGAGGGCGGTGAAGAAGTGGCTGGCGGTCCAGCCGAGGAGCAGGGCCGAGCCCAGGGTGAAGGCCGGCGCCCCCCGGGTCAGGGCCCGGAGCACCGCCTGGCTGGCCTCGCGGGCGGTGGGGAAGAGGTGGCCGGCCCAGGCCTCGAGCTGGTGGACGAAGGCCGCCGAGAGCTCGGGGTTCTTCCCCAGCGCGATGCCGGCGATCCCCACCAAAAGGAGCAAGAGCGGGAAGAGGCCGAGCAGGGCGTAGTAGGCCAGGGCGGCGGCGTAGATCGGCACCGGCACCCGACCGAAGCGGGCGATCACCCGTCGGTGGAAGGGGAGGTCGGCCACCGAAAAAGCCTACCCCACCGCCTAGCGGTAGAGCTCGCGGGCGATGACCAGCTTCTGGATCTCGCTGGTGCCCTCGTAGATCTCGGTGACCTTGGCGTCACGGTAGTACCGTTCGACCCGGTAGTCCTTGTGGTAGCCGTTGGCGCCCAGGACCTGGATCGCCTCGCGGGTGGCGGTCACCGCGGTGTCGGTGGCGAAGAGCTTGGCCCGGGCGGCCTCGAGGGTAAACCGCCCGCCGGCGTCCTTCCGCCGGGCGGCCGACCAGACCAGGTGGCGGGCGGCGGCGATTTTGGTGTCGAGCTCGGCGAGCTTGAAGCCCACCCCCTCGAAGTCCCGGATCTTCCGGCCGAACTGCTCGCGCTCGTCGGCGTAGTCGCGGGCGATGTCGAAGGCGGCCTGGGCGATGCCCACCGCCTGGGCGGCGATCCCGATGCGGCCGGAGTCGAGCCCGGCCAGGGCGTGGGAAAGCCCCCGGCCCACCTCCCCCAGCACCCGCTCGTCGGGCACGAAGACCTCCTCCAGGCGGAGCTCGGCGGTGTGGGCGGCGTGGAGGCCCATCTTGGCCTCGGGGAGGCCGAAGCTGAGGCCGGGGTCGTCCTTCAGGACCAGGAAGGCGGTGATCGCCTTCCGCTCTTCCCCGGTGCGGGCCATGACCACGTAGAGCTGGGCCTGGCCGGCCGAGGTGATCCAGGCCTTGGTGCCCGAAAGCACCCAGCCCCCCTCGACCCGGCGCGCCCGGGTCTTGAGGGCGGCGGGGTCGGAGCCGGCCTGGGGCTCGGTGAGGGCGAAGGCCCCGATCCACTCGCCCCGGGCCAGGGGCTTGAGGAAGCGCTCCTTTTGCTCGTCGGTGCCGAACTTGAGGAGCATGTACTGGGGCAGTCCGCTGGTCACCGAGACGATCACCGCCACCGAGGGGTCGGCGTAGGCGAGCTCCTCCAGCGCCAGCGCCCAGCTCACCGCGTCCATCCCGGCCCCGCCCCAGGCCTCCGGGGTGGCCATGCCCAAAAGCCCCAGCTCGGCGAGCTTTCCAAGCTGGGGCCAGGGGTACTCGCCGGACTCGTCGTAGGCCGGGGCCAGCGGCCAGAGTTCCTCGCGGGCGAAGGCCCGCACGGTGTCCCGCACGAGCTTTTGCTCTTCGGAAAGCGGCAGCATCAAATGTAGCGTATCACGCCGCCGCCGACGAAAAAGCGCAAGGTCGGGGCTAGCCCCGGGACTTTTGGAAGTCGAGGAGAACGTGGCGGCCGAGCTCCTCGGGCCGGGTGAGCACCGCCCGCCCCCGCCCCACCGCCACCAGCCGCCGCACGAAGGCGACCAGCTCGGGTTCCTCGGCGAGCATGAAGACGTGGAGGCTGGCCCCCATCCGGCGGAGGCGGGCGGCCTCCTTGAGGGTGGCGGCGACGATCCGTTCGTCGAGGCCCCAGGCGTTCTTGTAGACGCGGCCGTCGGGGAGGGTCATCGCCGAGGGCTTGCCGTCGGTGATCAGGATCGCCTCCTTCATCGGTTCCGGGCTCCGCTTCAGGAAGCTCTGGGCGAGGGCCAGGGCCTCGGCGGTGTTGGTGTGCCAGGGGCCCACCTGGACCAGGGGGAGCAGGGAAAGCGGCACCGGCTCGGCCCGGTCGCCGAAGCAGTAGACCGCCAGCCGGTCGCCGGGGTAGCGGGTCCGGATCAGGTGGGCGAGGGCCAGCGCCACCCTCTTGGCGGGGGTAAACCGGTCCTCGCCGTAGAGGATCATCGAGTGGGAGCAGTCGAGGAGGAGGGCGGTGGCCATCGGGGCCCCGGCCTCGGCCAGGGCCTGAACCAGGTGCGCCTCCTGTAACTCCTCCGGGGGCCGGGGGACGAGCCGCTTCAGGGTCTCGACCGCGTCCAGGTGGAGGGGCTCCCCGGGCCGGTAGGGCCGGGCCTCACCGCTCGCCTCCAGGCCGGGGACCGGTTCCCCCGCCGGGTGGCGCCCGGCCCCGGCCCGGCCCCGGGCCCCGAGCAGCCGGTCGAGGTAGCGCGCCCCCAAAAGCCGCAGCGCCCGGGGCCCCAGCCGGATCCCCCGCCGGCCCTCCTCGGGCCGACCCTCGCCGGCCAGGAAGCCCTCCTGGTAGAGGGTGGAGAGCAGCGCGTCGGCGTCGCCCGGGTCGAGCCCGCGCTCGGCCAGGGCCTCCTTCAGGTATTCCCGGATCGCCTCCTCGCCGGGTCGCCGGGGTTCGGGGTGGTAGCGCCGCTCGGGGTCGGAAAACCCCGAGTCCAGCAAGCGGTCGGCGATCCAGAGGAAGGCCTCGGCGGCGGGGGGGAGCCGGGGCGCCCGGCGGTAGCGCGCCCCCCTCATGCCCGCCGGTAGCCCCCCGCTTCCCGCACCAGGAACCCCTCGCCGACCAGGGCCACCAGCCGGGCCTCGGCCAGGGCGTAGAGGGTGGGGGCGTCCCCACCTGCGAGGCCCTGGCGGAGCTCGGGGAGCCGGTCGAGGGCGGCCTTAACCGCGGCGAAGGGGCCCTCGGGGACCTCGAGGACCGCCCCCGACTCGAACCAGGCCCGCACCCCGGCGAGGGCGCCGGTGCGGCACTCGGCCAGGAAGGCCCGGGCCACCAACGAGGCGGCCACCGCCTCGGCCCCCAGGGCCTCCCCCTCGTAGGTGAGCTCGAGCTTGCCGGTGATCGCGAAGAGGGCGGTGAAGAAGTCGTGGGGCCGGGCCACCGGGGGGTCCCGGTAGACCAGGTGGCGGCGGAACGCCCCCGCCGCCACCGCCTCGGCCAGGGCGATGGGGAGCCGCTGGCTCACCCCCGAGGCGGGCTCGACCCGGGGGTCCTCCCGGGCCAGGAAGGCCACCCGCTCGACCGCCCGCCACAGCGGTTCGGGGATCCGCACCCCCTGGGGGAGGTCGGCCTCCTGGCGGGTGATCGCCAGGCCGTCCTCGAGGCTCCGGGGGTAGTGGGTGCGGATCTCGGCCTCGATCCGGTCCTTCAAGGGGGTCACGATGCGGCCCCGGGCGGTGTAGTCCTCGGGGTTGGCGGTGAACACGAGCCAGACGTCGAGGGGCAGGCGCACCGGGAAGCCCCGGATCTGGACGTCGCCCTCCTCCAGCACGTTGAAGAGGGCCACCTGGACCTTGGGGGCCAGGTCGGGGAGCTCCTGGATCGCGAAGATGCCGCGGTTGGCCCGGGGGAGGAGGCCGTAGTGCATGGCCTCGAGGTCGGAAAGCCCCCGCCCCCGCCGGGCCGCCTTGATGGGGTCCAGGTCCCCGATCAGGTCGGCGACGGTGACGTCGGGGGTGGCGAGCTTTTCGAGGTAGCGTTCCTCGCGGGTAAGCCAGACGATCGGGGCTTGGTCGCCGAGCTCCCGTACCAGCCGCTTCCCCTCGGGGGAGACCGGGGCGAAGGGGTCGTCCCGCATCGGGGTGGGCAGGGCGGGTACCCGCTCGTCGAGGAGGGTCGCCAGCATCCGGGTGAGGCGGCTCTTGGCCTGGCCCCGGGTCCCCAGGAAGACCAGGTCGTGCCCGGCCAGGATCGCGGTGGCCAGGGCCGGGATCACGGTTTCCTGGTAGCCGTGGATGCCGGGAAAGAGCCGTTCGCTCCGGGCGAGGCGCTCGGCCAGGTTGGCCCGGATTTCGGCCTTGACCGGCCGAAGCCGCCGCGCTTCGGGATAGGTCGCCTTGAGCTCGCCGAGGGTCCTCGCCTCCACGCCCCCACTCTACCCGCCGGTTGGCCACGTTTTTCGCCACGCTTTGGCCACGCCCCCGTGCCTAGCCTGGGCGCGAAAGGAGGATTGGGATGCGAAAGGGCGCGTTGGGACTTTTGGCCTTGCTGCTTCTGCTCGCCGCCTGCGGCGGCGGGGGAGGCGGCGCGCCGCCCCCTTCCAGCTGCCAGCCCGCCCGGTTCGACCAGGGTTGCACCTTTGACGGCGGGGCCACGTTTGGACTGCGGGTGGCCGGAGGCAAAGCGAGGACCGTTTAGGGAAGGGAGGAACGATGAAGCAGACGGTAGCGAAGATCAAGTACCTGGTCTTGGGGGCCCTCCTGGCCTCGATCGGGCTCTGGGCGCTGGCGGTGACCCTGCCCCACACCTTTAACTCCGGGGACGAGATCAAGTCCGCCGAGATGAACGCCAACTTCCAGGCCTTGAAGGCGGCGGTCGACGCCCTGGAGAGCAAGCTGGCCGCGGTGTCGGCGGGGATGCGGGCGCTTCCGAGCGCAAGCGGCAAGGCGGCCTACGTCTGGGTTTACAGTTCGGGGACGGCGGATACCTATTACAACTTCAACTCGGCAGGCGGAACGATCACCGCTACCAAAACGGGGACCGGAAAGTACAGCGTGACGATCCCCGGTTTTGGCAAGGCGGGGAACGTCCAGGTCACCGCTTACGGAGGAGCCGGCCCTCACTGCGGGGTGTTGGCGTGGGGGGCGTCGGGGTCGGACGGACGGGTTCATGTGCGGTGCTTCGACGCGGCCGGCAACTTGGTGGATAGCGCCTTCACCCTCTTCGCTTTGCGATAACGAGGGCCAGGGGCGGCCCGCCCGGCGGGCGGGCCGCCCCTCGTTTCTTCCCCGATTTTCAGGGGGATCCGGTCTCCGGCCACTCGCGCCGGAGGAAGGCGAAGAGCTCCTTCAGGTTTTTAAAGTAGCGGGCGGGGCCGCTCAGGGCCTTGAGCGAAAGCCGGAGCTGGCCGTCCTCGGTGCGGCGCACCTTGAGGGTGTAGGTCCGGCTCCGGGGCTTCACGAACCGAGGCTAGCGCCCCGGGCGTGGCCAAAGCGTGGCGAGCTAGAGGTGGGCCTCGAAGAAGGGGCGGTAGGGGCCCTCGAGGCCCCGCCCCTCGGCGGCCAGGGCCCGCGCCCGTCGGTGGTCGCCGCGGCTTTGGTAGTAGCGCACGGCGGCGGCCAGCACGAAGCTCTGGATGATTTGGTGGCCGGTGCGGCGGGCCACCGCCAGGGCCTCGTCGAAGAGGCGGCGGGCCTCCGCCTCGCGGCCCTCCTCGGCGGCGATCTCGGCGAAGACCCGGAGCGCGTTGGCCTCGCCGACCCGGTCGCCGGCCTGGCGGAAGGCCCCCAGGGCGGCCCGGTTCTCCTCCTTGGCGGTCGCGACCGCCCCCAGCCTCAGATGGGAGATTGCCAGGGTGTTTTTTACCCAGCCCCGCATCGGCCAGTCGGGACCGGGGTGGGCCTTGAGCGCCTCCTGGCAGGCCGTTAGGGCCTCCTGGTGGCGGCCGAGCCCCTGCAGGGCGACCGCCCGGATGTAGCAGGCGTGGGCCTTGGCGTCGGCGTCGAGGTCGGCGGAGGCGAGCAGGGTCTCGGTGCGGTCGAGGGCCTCCTCCAGCCGCCAGCGGCGGAAGGCCAGGTCGGCCCGGCCGAGCTGCGCCCGGGAAAAGAGCCAGCCCACCCCCCGCTGGCGGGCCAGCCGCTCGGCCCGGTCGAGGAGCGCCTCGGCCCCCTCCCAGTCGGCGAGGGCGAGGTGGAGGCGGTAGCGGGGGACGAAGCTCTCGATCTCCAGGGCGGCGAGCTCCTTTTGCGGGGCGGCCTCGAGGGCCCGCCGGTAGAGCGCCAGCGCCTCGGCGTAGGCGAAGGCCCCCTCGGCCCGCTCGGCGGCGGCGAACCACCACCGGGCGGCCTTCCCGGACTCGCCGGCGGCCAGGTAGTGCTCGGCGATCCGGGCCTCGGGCGCCCGGTCCTCGAGGGCCTCGGCCAGCCGCCGGTGCCAGTAGGCGGCGGTCTCGGGGGCGAGGCCGTCGGCGATCGCCTCCACCACCAGGTCGTGGGCCGGGCGCCCCTTGCGGAAAAGCCCCAGCCGCTCCAGCCTGTCGCCGGCCTCGGCCACCGCCAGCGGGCGTTCGCCCAACAGCCCCACCGCCAGCTCCAGCCCGAAGTCCTCCCCGGCCAGGGCGGCGAGCTCGGCGAGCCGGCGGGCCAGGGGGTCGGCCCCGGCGAGCCGTCCCTGGATCAGGGCGTAGACCTTCTTCGGCGGGTGTTCCGAAAGGCGCTTTTCGCCGGCCAGCTGGAGCAGGAAGAAGGGGTTGCCGCCGGTGTAGCGGGCGAGCCGGGCGGCCTCCTTTCGCTCGATGGAGAGCAGCCGGCCCACGGCGTCGGGGTCGAGGGGGCCGAGGGCGACCTCGACCGCCTCCCCGCGTTCGATCCGCTCGCGTACCCACGGGGCGATCCGGGTTGGCAGGGTGCCCCGGCGGTAGGCCACCACCAGGGGCCCCGAGGGGAGCTGGCCGTGCACCCCCAGGAGGGCGTGGGCGCTGGCGGGGTCGACGAACTGAAGGTCGTCCACCCCCAGGACCCAACCGCCCCGGGTGAACGGCGCCAGCATCGCGGCGATTGCCTGGAGCAGGCGGGCGGGGTTGGCCTCCCTGGGGGGTTCGCCGAGCTCGGGGAGGAGGCGGGCGAGCTCCCGGGCGGCCCAGTCGGGGGGCTCGGCCAGGGCGAGGAGCTCCCTTAGGCCCCGGGCGAGGGTGGCGTAGGGGACCGCCCGGTCCCCCGGCCGCCCTCGCAAAAGGAGCGGGCGCTTCCCCGAGGCGGCGACGAACTCGCGGATCAGCCGGGTCTTGCCGATCCCCGGCTCGCCGGTGACGAAGACCGTGCGCCCGGCGGCGTAGGCCCGCTGGATGGCGGCGAGTTCGGCCCCCCGCCCCACGAAGTCCGGCCTAGGCCGGGGCGCCGGCCGCTCGCCGGTGGCGATCGCCTCGGCCAGCGCCCGGGTTTCGGGCTCGGGGGGAAGCCCCAGCTCGACCTCCAGGAAGCGGGCGTAGTCGCGGTAGACCCGGAGGGCCTCCTGGCGCCGCCCCTGGTCCACCAGGCGCTGCATCAGTCCGCGGCAAGCGGCCTCGTTCAGGGGGTCCTCGAGGAGGAGCTCGCGGTAGCGCGCGACCGCCCGGGCGGGGTCGGCGGCGGCCTCGGCCAGCCGGGCGAGGGCCTGGGTCTTCCGTTCCCGGAAGCCCTCCCGCTGGGCGGCGACCCACTCCTCGAGCTCGGGGGTGAGGTGGCGCTCGACCCCCTCCAGGAACGGCCCCCGGTAGAGCGCCAGCGCCTCCTCCAGGCGGCCGCGTTCGATCCCCTCCCGGAAGGCTTCGGCGTCGACCCAGCAGGGGGCGAGGGCGAGCCGGTCCCCCCGCCGCTCCACCGCCCCCGGGGCCGAGCGCCCCAGCCGGTAGAGCTCGACCCGGAGGTTGCCGCGGGCGCTCGGGCTCTCCCAGAGCAGGGCCGCCACCCGGTCGCGGGGGGCGGGGCCCTCCAGGGCCAGGTAGGCGAGCAAAAGGAAGGTCTTCTGGGAGCGGGTCGCCACCTCCCGTCCGTCCCAAACCAACCTGGGCCGGCCCAAGAGGAGTAGCCGGTTCTCCGCCATTCGCTTGCTTTTATTCTACCAAGGGACCTTTGGCCCAGAGGGTAGCATGGGCCCGTGGAGTTCCGCCTCCTCGACCCCGGGGCGACCAGGGCGCTCACCGGGGTCTTGCTCGCCCTCTGGCAGCGGGCCTTCGCCGGCCCCCCCTACTTCGTCGAGCCCGGCGACCTGCCCCGGGTCCGGGGGCTGTTTCGCCGCCACCTGGCGACCCCCGGCTTCCGGGCGGCGGTGGCCTTCCACCGGGGGGTTCCGGTGGGGTTCGCCTACGGCTTTCCCCGCCGCCCGGGCGAGCCCTGGACCGAGGAGGTGGCGGCCTCCCTCCCCCCCGAGCTTCGGGAGCGCTGGCTCCGCGAAGCCTTCGGCTTCGTCGAGTTCGCGGTGGACCCCGCCTACCAGGGGCTCGGGGTGGGGAGCACCCTGCACGACCGCCTGCTCGCCAGCACCGACCGGCCCCGGGCGGTGCTCACCGTCCACGCCCACGCCCCCGCCCTGCGCTTCTACCTCCACCGGGGTTGGCGGCGGCTGGGCTGGCTAAAGGGGGCGGCCTACTGGATCCTCGGCAAGGAGCTCCGCTGACGGCGGGGCGGCGCACCCTAAGGGCCCCCGGCGATCCCGAGGCCGGCCTCGACCCCAAGCTTTCGCCACGCTTTGGCCATGCCCCGGCCCCTAGCCTGGGGGCGAAAGGGGGTTCGGGATGCGTAAGGGCGCGTTGGGACGCTTGGCGTTGCGGTCGCCGCGGCTCGCCCGCCGCTGGGGACTCGCCCGGGCGGCCGGGCCGGGAACGGACGATGAAACGGATCGGGGACTTCGCGCTGGGGGCCTTCCTGGCGGCCTTGTGGCTTTGGGTGCTGGGGGTCTCGTTGCCCCATACCTTTCAGCCCGGGGACGAGATCAAGGCCTCGGAGATGAACGACAACTTCGAGGCCCTAAGGCAGGCCGCCACCGCCAACGGCGAGCGGCTTTCCTCGGTGGCTTCGGGGCAGAAGGCGCTTCCCACCGCCGAAGGGAAACTGGCCTACGCCTACTTCGGGTGGGACGGGTCGAAGTGGGGGATTCTGGCGTTCTTCAACTCCACCGGCGGGGCGGTCACCGCCAAGATCAACGGGACCGGCGACTACGACTTTACCTTCGAGGGCTTTGACCTGACCGGGGCCAGCATCCAGATCACCCCAAGCCGGCACACCCCGCGGGTTTGCATGCTCTATACCGATATCGGCAACGTCGCGGTCACCGACACGTTCAACGTTCGGTGCTACACGCTCAACGGCGGTTCGGGGGTCACCAGCCTGGCGATCACGGTCATGAAGTGAAAAGGGGCCGGCCGGAGGCCGGCCCCGGGGTGCCCCTAGCCTTGTGGGAAGCCCTCCAGGAGCTTCTCGACCTCCTCCTTGTGGTGGGTCTCGTCCTCGATCATGGCGTGGATCTTGGCGGCCAGGCCGAGGTCGCCGGCCTCCTCGGCCTGGCGCATCCGCTCGGCGTAGCGCGCCAGCGTCTCGGTCTCGGCCTTGAGGATCGCCTCCAACATCGCCCGCGGGGTCTCGGCCTGGGGCACCGCCGCCGGCTGGGTGGTGGGCACCCCGCCCAGGGCCACGATCTTGTCGGCCAGGAACTGGGCGTGGCCCAGCTCCTCGGCGGCCTCCTCGAGGAAGAACGCCCGCAGCGCCGGCCGGAAGGGGCCCTTCACCCGGGCCGCGAAGGTCGTGTAGGTGATCACCGCTTCGTACTCGTGGGCCAGGTCCTCGTTCAGTCCTTGGATCAAGCGTTCCAGCATCGTCGCACCTCCGTCTAAAATCATAACGATTATGTAGCTCGGGCGCAACCCCCCCGCGGCGGGATTCCGGCCGGGGCCGGGGGTCCGCGC
>Ga0256841_1000417_pt1 | contig 44270 bp, 38 predicted proteins | sample 356308metaG_FD_185971 | JGI IMG/M metagenome (GOLD analysis project Ga0256841, IMG submission 185971) | Hydrothermal vent microbial communities from Mid Atlantic Ridge, Atlantic Ocean - 356-308 | ecosystem: Environmental > Aquatic > Marine > Hydrothermal vents | place: Atlantic Ocean: Mid...
TGGAATTACAGAATATAGATGATCAATTACGCGAATTGGAGAATTCAAAGGTTTATCTTCCCGATATGATTTCCAATATCGAAAAGGAGCTTCAAAATTGGAAAGAAAAATATGAAAAAGGTGTCGCCGATTATGAAGAATCTACCAGGGAAAAAAAGCGGTTGGAGTTGGAAATTGAAGTATTCAATTCCGAACTAAAGAATTTCCAGCAACAAATGAAAGTAATAAAGACAAACAAAGAGTACGATGCCTTAACCGCCCAAATATCTTCCGTAAAAGAAAAAATAAATGAATACGAAGAGAAACTGTTGGAAATAATGGAACAGTTGGATACCCTTGAGGAGGAGACAAAGGAAAACAAGAAAAGGTATGAGGAACTGAAAAATTCTAATAAGGAGGTGTTAGCCGGTTTACAGCAACGAATAGAATCGATAGACACCAAAATGAAAATGAAACGCGATGAGCGGAAAGTTATCGAGAGCCGTATAACCAGAAGGATCTTGAGCCACTACGAAAGGATAAGCAGCGGTAAGGGAGGAATGGCGGTAGTGACCGTCAGGAGGCACTCTTGCGGGGGATGTTTTAAGCAATTATCTCCCAAAATGATGCAAGAGATAAAGCGAGGCGAAAGGATTATTACTTGTGATAGTTGCGGGCGAATTCTAATCTGGGCTGGAGATGAAAGCCAATAACGAAAGATTTTCATACGAGGGGTTAACCTTCGACGATATCCTCCTAATTCCCTCATATTCGGAAATCCTCCCTCGGGATGTGGATATCACAACCCGTTTGACAAAGAATATCAAACTGAATATTCCCATTATATCAGCCGCTATGGATACCGTTACGGAATCAGCTTTGGCGATTGAGATAGCGCGTGAAGGGGGTATCGGTATAATCCATAAAAATATGCCAATTGATAGGCAGGCATCCGAAGTCGATAAGGTCAAGCGCTCCGAAGCCGGTATGATTGTCGATCCGATTACCCTCCCGCCGACGGCGGAGATAAAAGATGCTCTTAATGTGATGGAAAAATATCATATATCAGGCGTCCCTATTACCGAGGGCAAGAAACTTGTCGGGATACTCACAAATCGGGACCTCCGTTTCGAGAGCAATACCAATCGCTTTATTTCCGAAGTAATGACCAGAAAGAACCTAATCACCGCTCGAGAAGATGTTATTTTGGAAGAAGCGAAAGTATTACTTCATAAGCACCGTATAGAAAAACTACTTATAGTGGATGATAATGGTAATCTCAAAGGGATGATTACGGTTAAAGATATAATGAAACAAATCCAATACCCATATGCCGCCAAAGATAACAGGGGCAGATTGAGGGTTGGAGCCTCGGTGGGAGTAAGCGGCGATATAAAGGAAAGGGCGTCGGAGTTGATAGAAAACGGGGTCGATGTAATAGTGATTGATTCCTCTCACGGTCATTCCAAAGGGGTGATTGAAGCTCTAAAAAAAATAAAAGCTGACTTCCCCGATACGGATATTATCGCCGGAAATATCGCTACCGCCGAAGGCGCCAAGGCGCTTGTCGATAACGGCGCCGATGCGGTTAAAGTGGGAATAGGTCCCGGAACAATTTGTACGACCCGCATTGTCACCGGAGCCGGGATGCCGCAGGTATCCGCAATCATCGAAGCTGTAAATGAAACCTCGAAAAGCGATATTCCGGTAGTAGCCGATGGCGGTATCCGTTATTCGGGGGACATCACCAAAGCTATCGCCGTGGGAGCCGAATCGGTAATGATCGGAAGTTTGTTTGCAGGAACCGAGGAGTCACCGGGCGAGACCGTCCTTTATAAAGGACGCACATTTAAGACCTACCGCGGGATGGGTTCGATAGATGCTATGAGCGAAGGTTCTCGGGATAGATATTTTCAGGAAAACATCGCTGATAAGGGAAAATTAGTCCCTGAGGGGGTGGAAGGCAGAGTACCATATAAGGGACCATTATCCAAAACGGTTTTCCAACTCGTAGGTGGAATAAGGGCAGGGATGGGATTATGCGGTTGTAAAAATATAACCGACCTGCGAACAAAAACAAAATTCGTCCGCATATCTTCTGCGGGCTTGGCGGAAAGCCATCCCCACGATATCACCATATCAAAAGAAGCGCCCAATTACCAAAAAAAATAAAGGCGGTACAAAAACCGCCTTATGGAATTAAAAATAATAAAAGATGATAAAGAATTATCCTTCCGTATGCCATCCCTCCAAGCGGTGAAACCATTCTTCCGGGTTTTCAAGATATGATAAGCTGTCGTCTATCATTTTGAAATGTCTTCTCTCCTCCTCCACCAAAAACTCAAAGAGCCTTTTAACATTTTCATCCGATGATTCCTCCGCGGCTTTACGGTAAAATTTTTCCCCATTTAACTCAAAATCGCGGGCGAATTTATAAGCATCCAAATCTTTTTTATCCGTGGGGGCTTTTTCATCCAGTCCTTCGAATAGTTTGGCTATCGCTTCATGCGCTTGCTTGATATCGATATCACCTATCATCCTTTCGAAGTCCACCTTTTCGCCCGAGACCTCGGCTTCATAGAACTTCTTTATGCTTTCGATATGTTTCAATTCCTCAGCAGCGAGGAAACTAAACACATCCTTCGTCATCTTGTCGATAGATTTTTCAGCCGTCTTCAAGTAGAAATCGTATCCTTCCTTCTCCATTTCCAATGAAGCAGCCAATGCTTCCCGTTCAGTTTTCATTCTTTCCTCTATTCCATCCTCAAATAAATGTCAAAAACCTTAACCAACAAATTCAATCGTCCACAATCAAATTCGGGGCTGTATTTACATTTAACCCATAAAGAATATAATTTGTTCACATTATTAATCTTTTAAATCAATTTTTATCCGTTCGATAGAAAGACAGGAACCATCACGGTGATCCAATTCCATAATAACGCCGGATAATTTAATGTCCTTTTCCGCGACCTTAAATTTCACGGGTGTGCCGGTTAGAAACCTCGCTATCGAAGCGGAATATTCCATACCTATAACCGAGTGATAAGGACCGGTCATCCCGGCATCGGTAATAAAGCCGGTCTTATTCGGGAGAATCTGTTCATCGGCGGATTGGACATGAGTATGGGTGCCGATTACCGCCCCGACTTTTCCATCGAGATAATAACCCATCGCCTGCTTTTCGGAGGTAGCTTCGGCGTGGAAATCGACAATAACCACATTGGTCTTACGGCGTAATTCCGCAACCTCCCTATCAGCTATCCTAAAAGGACAGTCTATCGGAGTCATAAAAACTCTGCCCTGAAGGTTTAAAACACCAACCTTCTTGCCGCTTTTCGATTCAAAAACTCCGGAACCTTTCCCTTGAACCGACGGCGGGTAATTGGCAGGCCTAATTATATTTTTAAATTCCTCCAGCGCAGGATAAATATCCCTTCTATCCCAGAAATGGTTGCCGCCGGTTATGACATCGACACCATAAGAGAAAAAAGAAGAAGCGATATCTCTGTTTATTCCGAAACCGCCGGCGCTGTTTTCCCCGTTAGCGATGACAAAATCGATATCCTGCTGGCCTATAATCTCGGGCAGAAGTTTTTTGAGGGCTACTCTCCCGGGCTTGCCTATTATATCTCCAATAAATAAAACTCTCAAAATCAGATCCTATTTGGCATAATCAACAGCTCGGGTTTCCCTGATCACCGTAACCTTAATTTGACCGGGATATTCCAATTCCGCCTGAATTTTACGGGCGATTTCGGAGGAGAGCTGTTCTGCGCCGAGATCATCGATATGTTCAGCTTCAACCATTACCCGAACTTCCCGTCCCGCTTGAATCGCATAAGCTTTTTCAACGCCCTTGAATGAATCAGCAAGCTCCTCCAATTTTTCCAATCTCTTAATATATCCTTCAAGGGTTTCTCTGCGGGCACCCGGACGAGCACCGGAAATGGCATCAGCCGCTTGAACCAAGACGGAATATGGAGTTTCCTGAGGTATATCCTCGTGATGGGAGGCGATTGCATTTAAAATAATCGGGCTTTCATTATATTTCGATATCAGCTTGACGCCTATTTGGGTATGCGTTCCCTCGGTATCCCTGTCGATAGCTTTACCAATATCGTGAAGCAACCCGGCTCTCCGAGCAATGGCCGGATCCAATCCCAACTCAGCCGCCATTATCCCGGAAAGGAAAGAAACCTCTTTGGAATGTTGGAGCACATTCTGTCCATAGCTTGTGCGGAAATTGAGCTTGCCCAATAATTTGATAATATCGATATGCAATCCGTGAACACCGCAATCGAAACAAGCTTGTTCACCCAATTCGCGCACTATGATATCCATCTCTTTTTCGCATTTGGCTACAACCTCCTCGATCCTTGCGGGATGAATACGGCCATCGACAACCAACTTCTCCAAAGCCATACGAGCTATCTCCCGCCGTATAGAGTCATATCCGGATAAAATCACCGCCTCCGGCGTGTCATCGACAATTACATCTATACCGGTTGCAACCTCAAAAGCACGGATATTACGCCCTTCTCGACCGATTATCCTGCCTTTCATCTCATCCGATGGCAAATGAACCACAGAGACAGTCGATTCCGTAGCTTGATCCGCCGCACAACGCTGTATCGCCTGAATTATGATATTTCTCGCTTCCTTTTCGGCTGTCCTTTCGGCTTCCTCTTTTATGTCCTTAATAATCTGCACAGCTTCCGCCCGTGCCTCCTGCTCCAAATTCAATATCAACAGTTTTTTGGCTTCCTCCGCCGACATTCCGGCTATTCTCTCCAATTGCTCGTTTTGTTCCGCTATCAGTTTTTCCAATTCGGCATCACGGGCGTTTATCGCTTTCTCACGGGCAAAAATTATTTTTTCCCGATTTCTTATATCCCGTTCTTTTTTATTTAGAATATCGACTTTTCGATCGAGATTTTCCTCCTTCTCCGAAAGCCGTTTTTCGATACGGCCAATATCTGACTTTCTGTTTTGGATTTCCCGTTCAAAATTCGCTTTCGCCTTAAACCACTCGTCCTTCGCCTCCAAAACAGCTTCTTTTTTCTTTATCTTCGCCTCTTTTTCCGCATCTTCTATCAAGCGGCGGGCGATCTCCTCCGATCGCTTTATCTTGCGAGAACCGGCAATTTTAAGTATCAGCACGGCAACAATGATACCGACAATTAAGCCGATAATCCCGTAGATATACGCATCTATTTGCAACATCTATTTGGTCCTCCATTAAATCCCAAACAGAACCGTTTCAGTTACGGGATATTTTCCAGCGATTTTTAATAAGTCAGACTGTTTCTAAGGGGCAGGGAGAATTATTCCCGGGAGATGATACATCGGTGCAATTGCTCATATAAAGATTCCAATTTCGCTCTTATTGCCGAAGCACTGTTCTCGGATTCGTTTCTTACCTTAAACAATTCGTCAGCGATATGGAAGGCGGCCAATACCGCTACATTATTATGAGAACGATTCGTTAATCTTTCCGAAGCGGAACGCATCATCCTATCGAGATAATCAGCTATCCGCATTATATACTCGGAATTTGCATCACCCTTAATTTTATAATCTTCACCGAAGATATTCACCTTCACCAATTTTCTCTTTTCCTCACCCATAATTATAAAAAAATCGCTACATCAATAAGTCCGTTAACTATTTGACGGCTCTAATATTGAGAGTTTTCCAATAACCTGTTCTATTTTAGATTTTATTATCGATTCTTTTTCAAGATATTCCGATCTCTCGGACTCCCGTTCAGATTTCAACCTTTCCAGTTCGGCTTTGAGGGAATGATATCTATCCCTCTCCTCATCCAATTGAGCATTCAAAACCTTAATCGTATTTTTCGCTTCCGAATTTTCCGCCCTAAGAGCTTCTATCAGCTCAACAGCCGATTGGACCTCCTTTTCCAATTTATCTAAAACTTCATAATCCATAAAAACTAAATCCACCAAAACTAATTTAATATTATTTTAACCGATTTACATTCGGAGGTCAAGCGGATATTTACCTTTTAATTGCACTAATATGTAATTCATAGCCTTATCGACTTCCTCATCGGTCAGGGTTTTATCCTGATGGCGGAACCTAATGGATAATGCCACACTTTTCTTCCCCTTCGGAACCTGTTTGCCGACATAAATATCGAAGAGCCTTACATCCTCCAAAAAATCGATTTTCAAATTCTTCACAAATTCAATCAGCTCACCAACCAACACTTTGTCTTCAATTACCACAGCTAAATCTCTGTCGGAGTGCGGAAACTTAGGGGGTTCCTTAAAATGACCGTTCAATGATACTTTATCCGCCAACATATAAGCATCCAACATAATAACCCAAACAGGAATCTTAATGTTATATTTCAGGGCGACCTTTTCGGAAGTCTTTCCCAACCAACCGATTTCAAATTTATTAAGAAATATACCCAGATTAAGTGTTTCATCCAAATATGGATTTTTAATCGGCTCGAATGACATATTACCGATATTATAATAACGGAAAAAGTCTTCCGCTATCCCCTTAATATCGAATATATCGACCTTCCTTTTAGTATTACCCCAATTAGGTTTTTGGGCTTCACCTACCCACCCCAAACCAAACATCAACCTCTCATCAGGCAACTTACCCTTTCCCAATGAGGAAAATACCTTATCGATTTCAAAAATACCAATATCCGCAATACCCCTATTCAGATTATAGCTGATATTGGTTAACAAAGTCCCCATTAAATTAGGGCGTAGAATCGCCGTATCTTCCGAGAGAGGATTGCTTATTACCACCGGCTCATATTTATAATCCAGTTTATCATACTCTTTAGGATCATCCAAAACCCAATTTACGACCTCATTGAAACCGCACCCCACAAAATATTCCCGCATCAGATCCGATATTCTAAATGATTTCGGGGTAATAACCTCCATAGAACCGGAGAGCGTATCCCGCGATGGTATATTATCATATCCGTAAATTCGGGCTATCTCTTCGATTAAATCGACGGGACGGGTTAAATCGGGCCTAAAGGACGGAATTCCAAGCGATAGAGAATCCATATTCATTTTCTCAACTTCGATGTCCAAACCCCGTAGTATATCGCTTATCTGACGGGTATTAAAAGAAGTTCCCAACAACTTATTTACATCTTCGGCTTTTAGATCGATTTTAACTTTCTCAAATTTACGGGGATAACAATCCGCAATCCCCTTTGAAATCTCTCCTCCGGCAAGCTCGTTTATAAGCTGAGCGGCTCTATTAAGGGCGATGGTTAAATTCTCGCAATCGGCTCCCCTCTCAAACCTTTGCGATGATTCTGTCGAAAGTTTCAACGCTTTGGAGGTCTTGCGGATACGCACAGGATCGAAATATGCCGCTTCGAGGAGAATATCGATGGTCAAATCAGTTACTTCGGAATTTTCCCCCCCCATAATACCACCCAACGCCACTGGTTTTTGCCCATCGGTAATCAAAACACTCCCCTTTGGTAAAGCCCTTTTAACTCCATCGAGGGTAATAAAAATCTCCGATTCTTCCGCCCCGCGAACGACAACCTTTTTTTCATCGAATAAATTGAAATCGAAGGCATGCAACGGATGGCCATATTCCATCATAACATAATTGGTAACATCAACAACATTGTTTATGGAACGAATACCTACCGATTGCAATCGAGCGACAAGCCAGAGAGGCGAAGGCTTTATATTAACACCCTTTATCACTCGGGCGGCATATCGGGGACAATCGTCGGGATTGGTGATATCGATGCTGACCTCCGCGGCGATATCCGACCCGCTTTCCTTCAAATCCAATTTCGGGGGAGGTAGAATACCGCCGCCCAACGCTTGCACTTCACGCGCTATTCCTCGATGGGATAAGCAGTCCGGACGATTGGGAGTAATCTCCAATTCCAAGACGAAATCCTCGGAACCGAATAGCTCCCGCGCCGAGGTTCCCGTTCGTGTATCTTCAGGCAAAACAGCAATTCCGCTTGCATCCTCTCCAAGGTTCAACTCGGCATAAGAGCATATCATCCCAAAAGATTCCACCCCCCTCAATTTCGCCTTTTTGATTTTCATACCGTTCGGCAGTTTGGTTCCGATTTTCGCCAAAAGCACTTTCTGTCCCTCAGCCACATTCGGCGCACCACATATTACGCTTACGGTTTCGGAACCATCGTAAACCTTGCACAAAGTAAGCTTATCCGCAGCGGGATGTTTCTTCGCCTTCCGAACCTCACCGATTATAACCCCATCGAGATCGCCGCCGTATTTCTCGATCGCTTCCACTTCAGAACCGGACATAGTCAGCTTCTCGGCAAGTTCTTCCACCGACCAATTGAAATCCATAATCGATTTGAGCCAATTATAACTAATCTTCATATTAAAGCCCGCCCAAAACCCTTAAATCGTTGTCATAGAGGTAACGGATATCGTTGATGCCATAACGCAACATCGTAATTCTATCGACACCCATCCCAAACGCATATCCGGAATACATTAAGGGGTCATAACCAACATAGCCAAACACGGCGGGATCCACCATCCCAGCTCCGGAAATTTCCACCCAACCGGTATTTTTACAGGTGCGGCAACCCTTTCCCCCACAGATCATACAGGAAAAATCATATTCGGCGGAGGGTTCGGTAAAAGGGAAGAAATGGGGCCGAAATCTGACCTTTATCCCCGAACCGAACATCCTTCGGGCAAAATTATTTATAACCCCCTTTAAGTCACCAAAAGTAACACCCTTATCGACATACAACCCTTCTGTCTGAAAGAAATTGGGGGAATGTGAAGCATCCGGGGTATCCTTGCGATAACATCTGCCCGGAGCGATAATCCGTACAGGCGGCTTTTGTTTCTCCATAACCCTTATCTGAACGGGGGAGGTATGGGTCCGCAGACAAATCCCTTTCGCCAAATAAAATGTGTCATTGATATCGCGAGCAGGATGGTCATCGGGAGTATTCAAGGCATCGAAGTTGTAATAGTCGGTCTCCACATCGGGACCCTCGGCAATAGAAAAACCGAGACTGCGGAAAATATCTATTATATCCTCGATAGTGCGCGTTATGGGATGTTTTTTCCCCAAATATCGGGAACGCCCGGGCAAAGTAAGATCAATAAAATCGCCCGATTTCAATCCCGATTTCAAGGCTTCAAGCTTCCGTCTGACAACCTCGTCCAATTCCGTTTTTAGTTTGTTGGCGGCAGCCCCTAATTTAGGCCTTTCCTCCAAGGGAACCGAAGGAAGTTCCCGCAAAAGCGAAGTTATAAGCCCTTTTCTACCAAGATATTTAACACGGAATTTCTCAACATCGGAAGATGTTTGCACCGATTCCAATGCGGAGAAGGCCTCATCCCGAAGCCCTTCCAGCTTAGCCAGCAGCGAACCCATATCTATTTCAAGTTAAATCGGGTTTACTGATTCGACAAGAGCCTTGAAACCTTCGGGATCGGTAGCGGCGATATCCGCTAACATTTTACGGTCAAGTTTAATGTCGGCTTTCTTAAGCCGATCCATAAAAACACTGTAGGATAAACCGTGCAACCGACAGCCGGCATTGATTCGGATGATCCACAAACTACGGAAATCGCGTTTGCGCAAACGCCTATGCTTGTAAGCATAAGCCCATCCTCGCTGGACCGTTTCTTTAGCGGTTCTATATAATTTGCTGCGGCCCCCGTAATTACCACGGGCGGCTTTCAATATCTTATTGCGGCGTCTTCTCGCCGCTACATTATTCTTTGCGCGAGACATATGTTCCTCCGATGGGCGAAAACAGCTTTGCCCAATTTATTAAAAAACCTTACGGTAAATATCTTAATAAGGTATCAATTTATTTATGCGCTTTGCATCGGCATCGGAAACCAAAGTGCCTTTCCGCAAATTGCGTTTCCTCTTTGTGGTCTTTTTAGTTAATATGTGACTCTTATAAGCTTTATATCTTTTAATTTTTCCTTTGCCGGTTTTCTTAAATCTTTTTGCGGCGCTTCTGTTTGTTTTTAATTTAGGCATTAGTTCTCCAATCTATTTTGAATTGGAATTATAACGAATTCTTATAAAAAAGCAATATTATTTTTTAATTATTATTATCCAGCTCCTTAAGCCTTTGTCTTATCTTTGGTCAAAGGGGAAAATACCGCAGTAATAGAACGATGATCCATTTTCCCGGGTATCTCCAATTTCGCATAATCGATCAAATCCTTCTCCAATTTCTCCAACACTCCAAATCCCAATTCCTTATGCGCCATTTCCCTGCCTCTAAAGCGGATCAATATCTTCACCTTATAGCCTTGTTTGAGAAATTCCATAATATGTCTGAGCTTAAAACCATAATCGTGCTTGTCGATTTTAGGCCTAAACCTTATCTCTTTCAGGTGGACGGTATGCTGCTTTTTCTTGGCTAATTTCGCTTTTTTCTGTTGCTCATAAACATATTTCCCATAATCCATAATACGGCAGACCGGCGGGTTGCCATCCGGAGAGACCTCAACAAGGTCATACCCCCTTTCGCGAGCTATATTCAAGGCTTCGGAAGTATCAATTGTCCCCAATTGCTTACCGTTTTCGTCAATAAGCCTCACTCGCGGAACCCGAATGGATCCGTTAATCCTAATACGCTTTTTTGCAGTTTTTATCCCTTACCTCCATTAATTGAAATATTTTCGAAAACTCCTCTTCTCTTCACTTTATCCCGTATCAACTCAATGAAATCCTTTATATCACTTTTACCCTTATCACCAACAATATGTTCCCTCACCGAAATTACCCCCTTAGATTCTTCCTCATCCCCCAAAATCAACATATAGGGTATTTTCTGTGTCTCGGCTTCCCTTATCCTATAACCGATTTTCTCGGATCTATTATCCACAGTGCAACGGATATCCGCCGTTTTCAACTCCTCTTCTATTTTTCGGGCATAATTACTGTGCCGTTCGGATATCGGTAAGATACGGGCCTGCTCCGGCGCCAGCCATAACGGGAAATAACCGCCGTAAAATTCGATCAGAGTTCCGAAGAACCTCTCCAAACTCCCATACAAAGCACGGTGAATCATATAAGGAGTATGTTGCTTTCCATCGGGTCCGATATAAGACAAGTTAAATCGTTCCGGCAGATTGAAATCGAATTGTATGGTCGTACATTGCCATAGGCGCCCGAGGTTGTCTTCCAGATGAATATCGATTTTAGGCCCATAAAACGCCCCCCCACCTTCATCCACATCGTAATCCAATTTCAAGCCCTCAAGAGTCATTTTAAGGGATTCGGTTGCATCTTCCCATCGTTTCCCTTCGCCCACCGATTTTTCAGGCTTGGTGGAAAGATATACCTTAAATTTTTTAAAGCCGAACACCCGTAAAAGGTCCAACGAAAAATTAACTACCTTTTTAGTCTCGTCGGGCATTTGATCGGGACTACAGAAAATGTGGGCATCATCCTGAGTCAACCCCCTTACCCGCATCAATCCATGTAAAACCCCCGAGCGTTCATAACGGTAAACAGTTCCCATTTCCGCCCACCGTATAGGCAATTCGCGATAACTTCTAATCCTGGATTTATATATCATTATATGAAACGGACAATTCATCGGCTTCAATTGGAATTGATTCGATTCCATCTCGATAGGATTGTACATATTTTCATTGTAAAAATCGAGATGCCCCGAAGTTTTCCATAGATCGATAAAAGCGATATGCGGAGTGTTGACAATCTCATAACCGTTTTTGTAATGCCTCTCATACCAGAGATCCTCAACCCTGCGGCGGATAAACGCTCCTTTCGGGTGCCATAACACCAACCCGGCTCCCACCTCATCGGTAATCGAATACAGGTCGAGTTGGGTTCCCAAAATACGATGGTCGCGCTTTTTGGCTTCCTCTAAAAAATGGAGATGTTCATCGAGCATTTTTCGTTTGGGGAACGAAATACCATAAATCCGCTGAAGCATTTTATTACTCTCGGATCCGCGCCAATATGCTCCCGCCGTCGATAATAATTTGAAAGCCTTGACATAACCCGTCGAGGGGAGATGCGGTCCTCTACATAAATCGGTGAAATCATTATGAGCATAAAGGCTCACGGTGTCTTCCTCCAACTCATCCAATATCTCCACTTTATAGCTCTCGCCCATCGATTCAAATTTTTCCCGAGCCTCACTTTTGCTCATCTCCAAGCGGATAAAAGGATAATCGCTCTTGATTATTTCGCCCATTTCCCTTTCAATACTCAGCAAATCCTCCGATGTAAAGGGTTGGTCCCTATCAAAATCATAATAAAAACCCGTATCGATAGCCGGGCCTATGGCTACTTTGGTGCCCGGAAATAACTTAACTACCGCCGAAGCCATTATGTGCGAAGTGGAATGCCAGTATATCTCCCTGCCTTCGGAATCGTCAAAGGTTAAGATCCTCAGCCGACAGTTGTCCTTTATCGGGTAATTCAAATCCACAGGCTTACCATCCAATAGAGCACCTAAAGCTTTTTTGGCCAAACCGCCGCTTATGCGCGAAGCCACCTCCGCCGCAGTGGTAGCAGAGTTGAATTCCAAATTTGAATTATCAGGCAAAGTAATTTTTATCATTAATAATTATCCTAAAAACAGTATCCCCCGGATAATGAATATTGGTTATTAGAACATAACAAGTTGAGATAGCAATCGCAATTCCGCTTTCACTTCATTTTATATCTAAACAATAACAATGGGCGATACTGGACTTGAACCAGTGACCTCTTGCATGTCAAGCAAGCACTCTAACCACCTGAGCTAATCGCCCAAAAACTATTCGGCATCGGATTAATTAAAGACTCCCCTGCAAATTGTCAAGGGAAATTTCAATATCAAACCGATTGATTTTAATAGATTAACTATAAAATATCGTCTTGGATGGATGTAATCAACAGACATTCGCTAAATTTAGGAAAGTTTCGGATTTCTCATATTCCGATGCTAAACTGTCGATTAGGTTTCTCCGCATTTCCGGTTGGATGTTGACTTTAGCCCAAACATCTCCATACAACGCCGTCGTTTCCAGAGACGCTCCATAAACATTCAAGAACTCCGCGGAATGTGTAAGTTGATCCGCCAAATGGACGATGGAAGGTAAAAGTCCCTCTTGCGGAACATCGGACGGGTTGTGGTGAAATGTGACGGAATCCTGTATCGGCTTTGGTAAATTCCACATTTCAGTCAAAAATAACCCCAACTCACAATGACTGCAGCCGATTATAATCGTTTCGGCGGTGTATTCGCAAAGCGAATCATCCTCCATTAATTTAATCTTCTGCTGATAAACATCAGGGAGGTGCGAATATAGAATAATCTTACCGATATCATGAAGCAGTCCGGCGGAAAAGGAATCCTCCTGAAAAGCGATATCGGACGGTCTCGAGATTCGGGATATTATCCTAGATAGAAAAGCAACCGCGAGGGAATGCCTCCAAAAATGATTAACATATTCGCCATCATCATCCTTCCTTTTACCAAAAGCCCCCATTATCGAGGTGGACAGAATGATATTTTTAAGCGTCTCCAAGCCGATATAAACTACCGCTTGTTTAACGCTGGTTATCTCTCTCGGCAAACCATAATAAGCGGAGTTTGTAACTCTTAACACCCGCGCCGTCATCGATGGGTCTTCGGAAACTATAGAAGCTATATCTATAGCGGAAGAGTAAGGATTGCTGATAATTTTATTCATCTGCTGCAAGACAATTGGCGGCGAGGGAAGATTGTTAATTCGGCTTATTATCTTTTTTAATTCAGCCCTTTTATTCTGTATTTTAGACTGCAAAATTTTTCCCCATTCATCCCTTATAATCGATAATCCGGATAATCGGTTTTATTCGTTTCCAATCTTCATATCGGATAAGAATTTTGGGCTCTCGATAAGTTTGTCTGCTAATTTATCCAGAAATTCGGGAGCGGAATAATAACCGTTTTTTATTTTACTTTTTATCTCAGATATCCTGTTAACTCCATCATTTACGGAATATGCGGAAGCCTTAAATATCTTGCTCCCGCCGAAGATATCGACCTTATCGACAATATTGCGCCGATGTTTTTTCTCAACCCGGGCGCTCTTGTTTTTCTTTTGAATGGGGGAGATATCGATTATTTTATTCGGAATGCCCTTAATCTGCATATACAACCTCTAATAACGACTTATCGGCGGCATTTTCAAAAACTTTAGCATATTAGCCGGAAAAACTGAAAAACTCCCCTGATTGTGTTTTTTTAAAGTAATTTTTTACCGAAACCGATTTGGTGAGTTCCTGCATACGGCTGAGGACTTCATCACGCTTGGAGACTAATACTTCACGATTACGCTTTATCTTTTCGATATTTTCCTGACAGGCAAGCTTAATCTTAAAGTAAATATCCTTGGTATCCGATTCTGTCTCCGGCGGCGGGGATGAGAGATAATCGTCGGTCGGGGAATAAATCCCATCGTTTTTCAATAAGCGGTCCAAGTCGGTTAATTTGGCATGATATTCATCCATTATGTTGATATACTCCGCAAGCTTGTCCGCATCTCCGCTCATCAAAGCGTTCAGTTGCCTATCCAAGGCCTCCCCATACTTAAGGGAATATTCGAGCTTTAACTTAAGGTTTTCCATTACCTTGCTTCCTGATTCACTCATACAACCAATCCTCAAACTGTTATGCTTAACTTACCACTCATATCTCCTACGATACCTTTTTTCTCCTTGGGAATCGAGCTATCACTTAATTCTATACCCTCCCATCCTTCTTGAACGGTAGCGACTATAGGTATAATTTCATCAACAATCTCCGAATCCTTTTTCATATTTGCTTCGGTTATCTTTTCTATCAGAAAAACATATAAAACTCGAAGTTTTTCGGCTATCTCACCCCCGGCTTCGAAATTCAGAGTCGATAGAAGATGGAAAACTATTTTCCTCGCCTTATCAAGGGAGTTATGGGCATCCAAGTTTTTATTGTCTTCGAGCGCCTCCTTAGCTCCGTTGAGGAACCTTATAATCCCGTTATAGCATAATAAAATAAGTTGTTTCTGGTTAAGCCCTTCGGCTTGAACTTTCTCATAGGTCTTAATGTTTTTTCTCACATTCTCCGCCTTAACATAGATGTTTTAATTTCCCAAACTTGCTATCTGAGCCGAAAAATAGCTTTGTTGACTTTGAAGCGCATTCAGAGTTTGCTCCATTGTATAGAATTCCTGATATAGCTCGTTGCGCCTTTTTTCCAAACGGGCATTCAAGTCATCGATTTGGTCATTATACAAATCTATTTGACTTTGAAGCCCATTAACTCGCGAAGCTATGGAACCGTCATAAGCATCGGTATAGCTGTTTATCTCGTAGGACAAAAGCGAAGCTATCCCCCTTGTCAGGGTAACAGTAGCTTCCGGAGCATTATCATTCAAATCATCCGCCGTCAGAGTAATTTTCAGCGAAAGTCCGGAAGTATTTTCATTTCCCGCATCCCCCGTTAAAATCTGACCACTGCCGGTGGCGGATTCTCCATTGATAGTTCCCTCCACATCAACCCCCGCGGTTGATGTCCCGCTGGCGAAACCCAAATCGAGCGCCGCCGAATTCTCACTCGAAGATAGCGTCTCGACATTGGAATCACTCCCATATTTCGTGGATTGAATTTGAAAATAGCCCGTATCCCCGTTATCGACCCAACTCACGGTCACATCGTTGGCGCCAAGGGTATCATCCGCATTTATCTGCGATTGTATCTCTTGAGCCAGCTCATCTCCACTGGTATAAGTCTTCTGAGTCAATTCTATATCGCCGGATAAAACCCCGTTGACCCTGACCTTAAATTTGTAATTGTCAGATCCGATGGTAAGATTTTCCACCGAAGGGTCGGTTATTCCAGTGCCCTGATAAGACCCTTGAGTAGCAACTTGAGTAATATTCACATCATATCCATCGGGGTCTATGACGGTATCATCGGTCATCGCAATATATTCCACTTTATCGTTATCGGAACTTCCCGCCGCTTTGAATAAATTTATAACACCATCCAAATTCTCATCCAATTTCTCAAAGAGGGTGCTCTGATCCAGGCTCAAATGACCATCGCTTCCGGTTATCACCCCTACATCCATTAGACGATTTAAACTTGAAGGGAGTCCATCGATGGGATTCACGACCAGGTTATGGATAAAATTTTGGAGGTTGACCAAGCTCATATCCCCTATAAGGGTTCCTGCCACCTGAGTATCCGGATTGTAATCCATCAATCCGTCGATATAGTCCATTAAGCTGTTATATTGATCTATCATATTCTGTATGTTGTCTGCGATGCCGTTTTTATCTATATCGATAGTCAGAGTATTGGGACCGCTGGTGGAAGTATCCAAAAGGTTTAGAGTCACACCATCAATGACATCGGAAATTGTATTCGATGCGGAGGTTATATGGATCGGGTTGTCCTGACCAATTGAAATTTCCGCATCGCGCGCTTGCTGGAGTTCGGGGGAAAATGTCTGGACTTGAAAAGTATCGCCCCCGTGCAATACGCCTGCGGAGAATTGCAGGGTCAAACCATCGGATCCATCACCCGTCAGCGCTACTTCGGTATCAGCGGCGCTTACAGTTATTGTTCCCGAGTTGGTGCCATCGGTCCAATTGACAGTTATATCTCCATCGCCAATGGTCTGATCACCGGTTCCTCCTATCGTAAAAGTATAGGTTTTATTCTCGGTTCCGGTGTAAGAAGCATTGGAACCCAAGCTGACCGACGATGTGGCGTTATCATTCCAAGTTAGGGTTTCCGGAGTATCAAAACTTGAGTTCACGAAATCCGGCGCATCTCCATTCGTCAAATCCATACTTACTGAAATTGCATTTTCCGCCCCCGTTTCGTTCGAGGTTAGGATAAGCCTATAAGCGTTCCCGGAGGAACCATCGTTAATTATCGAAGCGGTTACTCCCGCATCGGCGCTGTTGATAGCGTCCCGCAAACCGGACAAGGTATTGTTGTCCGAATCGATGGTGATGGTTCTTGCGGCATTATCGCCGGCGGAAATGACCACGCTTCCCGTGCCCAGCGTGGCATCCGATGAGGAAAACCCCTGAGATGCCAACTGATGCTGTTGCGCAAGAGCATCCACCGAGATATAATAAATACCTGGAGTTGCGTCGGAATCCACATCGGCGGTAAAAACCGTATCATCACTGTTGGTAGCCGATTTCGTATTCCAGGCGGAATCCCTCGAAAGTATCGATGCCTGAGCTTTGAAAGAAAGCAAATAAGCGGAAACGGAATTCCAAGCCGTCATTTCATTTGTCACTTGTTGCTGGCGAGCTTGAATCAGACTGATATTGTCCGAATCGTACTGCAGAATAGCGTTAATAATTGAAGTGGTATCAAGCGAGGATATTATTCCATCTATTGAACCGGGTCCGGGCATAACCATCCTCCTTATTCCAATGTTATTCCCTATGAGTATTTATCGACATTTTCCACAACTACTAAACAAAAAAATGGGTTTAATTTAACGATGATTGTTGGAATCAACCCTCCAAATCGTTTATGGTACTCGATTGCATACGAAGGAAATCGAGCGAATCAATATATCCACCCGATTTCCGCAAATCAAAACATCTCATATGGTGAATTTTCGATAACTAAATCTTCCCGTCATAAATCATACCGAGCATTTCTTCCATATGCTCTCTAAGTTTGAGAATTTCCTCAGGCGGGATTTGCCGAATTATTTTGCTGGTATCCCGTTCTATGAACTTAATTACTACACTGTTCGCCCTGTTGTCAACATTCCATCGTAAATCTATATTTTTCCGTTCAAGTACTTTCAATACGGACCCAAATACTTTTTCTAATTTATCCTTCTCATACCTTGATGCCGATTCCGCTGTTTGATTATCCTTATTTATTTGAGGGATATTTATTTCCACCCTGACATCCGAATTGTTATGATTCGATTTTGGGGCTACCATCCCCCTTTCCCAATCTTTATCCACGGAATCATGAGATTTGTCGGTAATATGTGGAATATTCTCAATATTCAATTTATTTCGCCCCCTTCATTGCGGGGGTAGGGTACCGAAAAGTACCCTACTCCCATCAATATAATAAGGATTATCTGAACAGCGAGAGTACTACTTGAGGAACCTGATTTGCTTGAGCCAACATAGAAGTGCCCGCCTGCAACAATATCTGATAACGGACGAAGCTGCTCATTTCCTTAGCCATATCGGTATCCCTGATAGAGGATTCCGCAGAAGTCAAGTTTTGAGCGGCTATTCTCAGGTTGGATAAGTTGGACTCCAAAGTATTTTTCTGGAATGAACCGAGATTTCCACGAACATCGGTTACCTCATCGATTGCGGCATCGATAATTTCCTGAGCATCTTGAGCTTTATCAGCAGAGGTTACATCAATATCCGCCAAAGACGAAAATTGATTTCCCTCGACACCGGTGCCAAGATAGGAAGCGTTCATATTCTGGATTCCTATTGAAGCCGTCTGTCCAACATTGGCGCCTATCTGGAATACAAGCGATTGGTCGGTTACATTAAGACGCTCAGTCCCGCCGAGGGATCTGAGATCATACTTAACCTTAATCGATTCGGTCTGCCCGCTATTATAAAGAGTATTCCATTCACCAGCAGTAACCGAGTATGCCGGGCCACCATCCAACCTAACCGAGAAGGTGGATGCATTGACCGTCATTAGGATATTACCGATATTAATGCCGCCGGTATTCTTGCCCAAATCAACCCTTACACTAAGACTTCCCCTCGTGGTTGAATCGGAGCCATCATACAAAGTAAAGGTCTTCAAATCGTCAGTGTTTTCGTAATAGCGTACCTCGTCAATACTATTTACATATCCATCAAGCGATATCAACGCATCGGTACCGGTCGTATTAACCGAGTCATTAGATAGGCCCAAAGCCAACCCGGTTCTATCCGCGGTGGTAGCACTGTCGTGGAAACGGGTATAAAACTTCGATCCTTCATCAACCGTATATATCTTCAAGCTCGTCTGACCACCACTAACCACAGTAGCCGCCAATATCCTCGCCGAGGAGGCAGCACCCAATCCATCCCTGACCGTACCAAAGGTATGCTTCAAACCGGAGGCCACCAAAGCGACAAGTTGAGCAGCCGTTTGGACAGTTGTCGCTTGAAGCGCCAAAGTTTCATTAGTAAAAGTATCGAAATTACCTCCTGTAGCGGCCAAATAGGCATTAACTTGCATCGTATCATATTGAGAAGTGCCTCTGCCGGAATCGCCAACTATGGTATAATTGCCACTGCTTCCCCAATTAAAAGTAATACCGCCGGTATAATTCATATCGATGACTTTCACCGAATACTGAGCGCCTTTACTGATTGTTTCGATTTTAAACCCGGCGCTGGGGGTAGTTGCAGCTTGAATCTTCCCGGCAAGTTCCGTATTTTGGGAAATGGCTTGATTAAGTCCGGCTTTGATTAAACGGGCGGTAGTAGTAGCCGCCATATTCTTTGTGGATGCATCGATATGGAAAGTTAAATTCTGTTGACCTATTGGTCCGTCTATCGATTCCTGATAATCGATCTCGAAAGTAACTGTTCCCGAAGCGGAAGTAGCATTGGTACTTGCGGCGAATGTTCCCGAAATACGAGCCACCGTAGCATTGGCAGCCAATTTCAAACCGTTATTCCAAGCATCTGTAATCTCTACCGCGCTCCCGTTTTTAACAGCGCCGTCGGATGCTTGAATAACATCGACATTATGCACCCCATCGCTTAAGTTATAAACTTCGGTCGGATTGGAAATACCCAGCGAAGTTACATTGAAAGTCGCCGAGGGATCGGTCACTTTTGTAGCGGTAATACTATGAGTCCCGGAACTCAAATTCGATTCTTTCACACTAAGCCTCGAGGAGTTCCCCGTAGTGAACGCAGCCACATTACCCGCAGACCCATCGAGCAACTTCTTCGTCCCAAACTGCGTATTCGCAGCAATACGATTAATTGTAGCTATTGCATTCGTAATCTCCGCCTGATCAGCTTGAAGCTGATTATCGTCGTTAAAACCCTCATTAGCGGCGTGGATGGCCAACTCCCGCATATTGACCAGCAAACTATTAATTTCCGTCAGTGACCCCTCAGCAGTCTGTATCATATTTATGCTGCCCTCGGAGTTATCCACCGCACGGTTCAGTCCGGCTATCTGAGCTCTGAACTGCTCACTGATAACCAAACCGGCGGGATCATCCGCAGCACGATTAATACGATAACCTGACGACAATTTTTCCATCGACTTCGCCATAAATCCGGTGGTCTCCGTCAGGTTACGCCATGCATCCAAAGCGGTAATGTTGTGATTAATCCTTAACGCCATTTTACATCCTCCTTGATCGAGTTATTTCATCCTTTGAATTATTTTCACCTTTAGTGAATGAATTAGCTTACTTATCACCTCCCCAATAGCTATTTCAATTAAATTTAGCTTATTTTCGTTTTTATCCTTTTACCAAAATTATCGACTTTTAATTATGTCCCTTTAACAAATAGAAAATAAATAACAAAAAAAAATCGCCCCGATTTCCCCCCTATAAATCATAAATCCGTAAATTTAACCTACTTCTTTATGTTTTTGCCGCTTCATTTCGAATCAGCGATATCATCTCCAAGGCGGGCTTAAAATCGGGATTGAGCTTCAAAACCGCCTTATACCCCAAAACAGCCGCTTCGATAACTCCCGCAAATCTATAACACTCAGCCAACTTAAATAACGCCAAATAATCCCCGGGGTGGCTCGATAGATACTGTTCATAATAACGCAAAGCATCCGAAAACCGCCTCGCTGATGCCAAGCAGTCCCCTATTTGGACGAAAATACTATTATCGCCGGATTTAAGGTTATAGTATTCAATGAATTCGCCGGCGGCATCGTTCCATTTCTTCAACTTTTCATAACAGATGCCCAGATTATAATGGACCACACCGTAATTGGGTTTTATATCAACCACCTTACGATAATACTCCAACGCTTTTTCGTAATCCTCCAAACGAAAATAGGAATTGGCGAGGTTCCCAATTACCTTATAATCTTTCGGATAAGCGTCAATATAACTCTTGTAATCATCAATCGCCGATTGATAATCGCCAAGCTGAAAATTTATATTACCACGGGTGAGATAAGCATCTATGAATTTTTCATTACTCTTTAATATCACGGTAAGATAATCTTTTGCTTTGGAATAGTTCCCCAAATCATTATGGAGTTTGGCCAAAGAAAAACGGGCATTATTGTAATTCGGGGATTTTTCCAAAGCCCTTTCGTATAAAGCGGACGCTTCATCGATATCCCCATATTTCCGCTTTATTTCACCTAACATCAAAAACGATTCCGGGACATCCGGATTGTATCTCAGATCCTCATTAAACTCATATTCGGCGCTCTCATAATCCCCACGATCAAAAGCGAGCTTACCCAATTCATAGTGAACCCTGATATGATTCTCGACACTGTTGGTAACCATTCGAAAATAATGTTCGGCTTCATCTTTACGCCCTTTGGCTTTCATAATCAAGCCTATGCCGTAATAAGCAAAATACTTGGAACCCAAATTATTATAAATAATATTTGTCTTATCCTTTTCCGCATTGAAATTATCGATTATCTCAAGGAAAAGGTTATAATACTTCAAGGCATTATCGTAATCGCCCTTGGCGGTGAATGCCGATCCCATCGTCAGCATAGGATCAAAATAATCCTGCTTAATTTTCAACGCCTTCAAACCGATATCGATGCTTTTATCGAAATCCCCTTTGAAGAAATATGCAGAGCAGAGCTGGTCGGTCGCCATCAAATAAGTATGTAAATGACGGGTATCTTTCGGGTCTATCAATTCGACAATTTTAGATGCGTACTTAATAACCTCATCATATTCCTTCAATCCCCTTTTAATTTGGGCGAGGTTAAACAGGGCGAAGGTATTATTCGGGTCCTCCTCCAATTGCTTGAAAAGCAGTTTTTCGGAACGCTTGAATTTCCGCACCATCCTCTCCTCATCCCACCCATAACCATAATGGCGTATTCTTATTTTACTGGGATAGACAGTCCCGTCAAATATCAACTGATTATGGACAATCCCATCGAAATAGAACCCCAAACTATTGCGCCACATACGGGGAAATTGTAAATATCCCTCCAATTCCCCTTGAAGGGGATTGAATATTTGAACGGTTATCGCCGAGACTCTCGTACTTTTAGCGGCTTCAAGCAAAAGTTGTTTATCCTCCTCAAAAAGCTCCTCATCCGCATCGAGATAGATTATCCAATCGCCGGTAGCGTATTTTATGGAATTATTACGCGCCTCAGCGAACGAATTCCTCCATGGATGGAAGTAAACTTCCGCGCCGTATTCTTTGGCGATCTCAGGGGTCCTGTCTGTGGAACCTGTATCCACCACGACTATTTGGTCAACCACATCGCTTATGGAATTTAAACACCGAGCGATATTGTCCTCCTCATCCTTGACGATCATACAAAGGGAAATTGTCGGCTTTCTCCCGAAATGCTCCACTTCAAGTGAGAACAGATTATCATTTGAGTTGCGATGTTCAGGATCTATGGCGATAGCCTTCCTATAACAGTCCCGCGCCTTTTCGAACTCGCCCGCTTTCTCATACATCACCCCGAGGTTGCAAATAGCATCGACATTTTCGGGATTGGCGGAAACTATCTCCTCGAGTATCCGCTTCCCTTTTTCCCTATCGCCAAATCCGAACAATATAATCCCATAAAGACTTTTTAGGTATGGTTCATCCGGAAATACCTTCAGAGCTTTCTCCACCTCCCGAAGCGCTTCACCGAACCTGTTCTGTTCATACAACAGGGATATTAAATTAGCGATGGATTCGAAATGCTTCGGGTTGAGTTTTATCGCCAGACGGAACTCTCTTGCCGCTTTGTATATATTCCCCTTGTTTTTGTAAGCCGCCCCTACATTGTTATGTATTTCATATTCGAACAGTTCGCAACTTCGGAGAACTTTTTCGAGATTATCGGCGGGTATCCGCCTGTATTTCCTCAAATATTCCGCCGCATATTTAATTACATCATCCGTTTTATTAAGCTTCAAGGAAAGGAAGCAGCTTACATAGAAGCGGTCGAGGTTATCCGGGACGAATTTGTGCTCTTTGAGAAATTCTTCCGCAAAACGATACTCCCCTAACATCACCATAGCATAAGCGCCTAAATAAACCGCCCTTTCCTTCAGGTGATTATTGGATAATTCGCGGTAGATTACCTTTTTGGCTCGGCGTTTTACGCCGATATAATCCCCCTTACTCATCAATTTCTCAAGGGAGCTTATGGCGGAAATCTCACGGCGCGACAATTTTTTATCCGCTGCGGTTCTCAACCTGAGCCTTACACCGCCCGTTTTGGATTTTGCCCTGCTCACAACAGCACCATTTCTTCGGGAATGCCAATCCTTCGAGTCGTCGGGTCATAATCGGATGCTTCTTCCAACCCCCTCTTCAGTCGAACACGCTTGGGAGGTGAGGGCATCCATCCCTCATCTCCAAGTAGTTGAAGCAGTTTTTCGTTAGAATAATTTTCGGCATTGCCCGAGGAATATTCGAAAGTTTTAATACGGGGGTAATTGGAATATCTTCCCTCGATCGATTTGATTTTCAAAGCGGGAAGGATACAAAAATAATCGCCCAAATCTACCGTACGGAACGCCTCCTCTTCGGAGACCAATACTTCATGAACTTTTTCCCCCGGCCTTATTCCGATTATTTTCACTTCCGGCTTGAGGGGTGAGGTTGTTTCACTCAACATCACTTCCGCCAAATCACCGATTCTTACCGAAGGGATTTTCATTACAAATATTTCGCCCCCGACAGCCTCCTGCGCCGCCTTAAAAACCAACCGCACAGCTTGCTTTAGGGTCAGTATGAAACGGGTCATTTTTGGGTCGGTTATTGTAATCGGTTCGCCGTTTTCAATCTGCTTTTTAAACAGTGGGACGACCGAGCCACGCGAACCAACCACATTGCCATAGCGGACTATTGAAAAAACCGTATCGCTCCCATTTCGATTTAAGTTCGCCCATATCATTAACTTTTCCTGCAACGCTTTGCTCATTCCCATACTGTTGACAGGCTTAACCGCTTTATCGGTGGAGATAGCCACAACTTTCCGTACTTTCGCTTTCACCGCGGCATCGATTAAATTTTTCGCCCCGACTATATTGGTTAAAACCGCCTCATAAACATTATATTCGCAACTGGGGACCTGCTTCAGCGCCGCCGCATGAAAAACGATATCCACCCCCTTCATCGCAAAAGAAATGGAATCCTTATCGCGCACATCGCCGATAATAAATCTCAGGTTGTTATGCTCCCGAAATTCATAGCGCATATCATCCTGCTTTTTTTCATCACGGCTGAATATCCTTATCTCGGACGGACTTTCCTTTGTCAGCTCCTTTACGATATAATGCCCAAACGAACCGGTTCCACCCGTTACCAAAATCCTTTTGTTTTTAAACATATAAATCCCTCTTATTTTTTTACCGCGCTTTTCCACCGACCGAGCATCGCCATAGCCGTGTTATCGAAATAAGATTTCTCCTCGTCCGATAACTCTTCCATAGCGATAAAATCATTTATCATCTCGTCAGCCTTGGGGTGATTGATTTTCTCCGTAGACACTGCCCGATAATAATATATCGGTTTGATACTCTCCGGTATCCGCAATTGGGCTTTTAATATTAAATCGGCGGATTTGAAAATTTCATCATGCCTTTCCAGCCTAAAAAGCAGGGCATAATAACTTGCACGGTAGCGGATATTAAGCGGTTGCAATGACAAAGCTTTTTCTATGTTTTCCAATGCTCTACCATTATCCCCTATTTTCATATAAGCGAGAAACAATTGATAATATATCTCATAGTCATCATCGTATTCCCGTAGCGATTGTTCATAAAAGCGAACGGCGTTTCCATATTCCTCCTTTTGGTAATACGCCCAACCGATGCCTTTATTTATCTCCGCAAGGGTAATCGAAGATATATTCTTTTTGAACCCTTTTTTTCTGTCAAGATTTCGCAGGATAGCCTCCTGAAGTTTTAAATAATATATCGAGGAAGTCATCTTTTCCGGAGGAAGCACTCCGTTGGAATCACAAACCAAATAAAGAGGCAGTATCCCGGCAGCATCATCCAGGAAATTCTCCGTCTCGAATTCTTGAGGTTCCCGAATTTTATCAAAATCTTTCAAAAGATAGAGTTGATTAACAAAAGCATTGGCGGTGAATATGGGATGATTTTCGCCTTTGCCCAAAGCATCCTGAAAGTATCTGTCGGCTTTGGCGTATTCTCCTTGATAAGCGCAAATCACGCCCAAATCGTTTAAAACAACCGATTCCATATCCGGATCCTGATCCAATGCTTTCTCCAATAGCGAAGTTATTTCCAGCCAATCCTTCGGATAATGCGAATGAATTAGCATCCTCGCCCGCCGAAGTAAAACCTCCGCACGAGGTAATCGATGTTTTACCGATGAGCTCCGATACCCGTTCTCGGCTTCAATCAAATAAGAAATGGCTTTGATATTCGATGCATAAGAATATTTGGAGATAGTTTTCCGTTTGCCGGCTTCCGCTATTCGCTGGCGCTCCTCATCGCTTTTGAGATAACTTTCTATAAGAGCGGTTATATTATCGGGGTTATAATAAATTATTTCCAGTTTATCCTTATAGAACCTTTTGACGACTTCGATATCATCCTCCGCAAAGCACAAAGCTCCGCAACTTTGGCTTTCAAAAATACGGCGGGCGATCATCTCCGAGGTCAACTCGCCGGAGTGCGAAGCATTGATTATTATTTTTGCCCTCGAAGACAATTCCGCAGAGTTGTTTTGGTCTTCGGTGCCGATTACAACTTTATATTTCTCGGCTAACGGCAGTATCTTATGAATGAGTTCGTTCCGCCCCTTGTAAATATGCGGGAGAGAGAAAGTGGAGAGGAATAAAATATCGATATCCCGTTGTTTATTTTTATCACGCCAGAATAACGGGTCATCGCCAATGAAAAATCCTGTGCCGGATTTATGCGCCCCCAATTCCAATAAGGTCCCCGGTCCCGATGAATACCCCTGTGTTAAACTAACATCGAGCAGGGGAGATGATAAAGCTATCATTTCAGAATGCGCGGGCAGATCGGTGTAGATGCCGATGCTTTCTATGCCGCATTTCTCGATTCCCAGAGGCGGGGCGTAATACTCCGGTATCAAGCATATTATCCTGTCCGGAGTAAATCCTTTTGGGCAGCGGCTGAGGATATTATCGATATCCATATATGGAGAGGTTTCGATTTCGGAACGGTGCTTATCGGGAGAGAGCCTCCGTCCGAAAAAAACACAATCGGCGAAGGCGCCGAAAAAATATGCCGCCGACATAAGCGGACCTACGAGATATTTCGGCCTGTCCTGAGGCAGTTGCTGAAAATTATCTATTCGGAATCTGTTATATCTTCTCGAATAATCCGGGTTATACGGTTGTAAGGAAATAGCCCGCCGATACCAGAATTCCGCTTTCGCGAAATCGGACACCCTCGAACCACAATCCCCCAAAAGGGAGGCAATTTCGGCATTATCGGGATAATCCGCTATAAGATTACGGAGAACCGATTCCGATTCACGGCATTCGCCGTTTTCCATCAAAGCCTTCGCGGTGCTGACAAGACCGGGATCTACTCTTTTTTCCATTTTTAATACTTCAATTGTAGGGTTTTCGGTTTATTCTGTACGGACGCATTTCGGGATCGCTCGAATCGCCGATAAGCCTCTCGTTGATAATCGATTAAATCCTCATCGCTGACCTCCGAGAGATTCGCCACTACCGAATAATACCACTTATATTCGGAAAAGTTCAATGTTTTTAATTTATGCCGTTTTAGAGCCATATTCCATAAGGTGGTCCCCGGGTATGGAGTGGAAATCGAGAATTGAGCGGCATCGGTTCCCGATTCTATGGCAAAGTTAATCGTTTTTTCAATGGTTTCGTGCGTATCCCCCGGATTGCCGATTATATAACTCGAATGAACCTTTATGCCGAAACTCTTCACCATATCGAAAACTGGTTTCACCTTGTTCAAATCGATATGCTTACTGATTGTTTTGAGTATTTCCTCATCCCCCGATTCCACGCCGAACGATATTTCCTTGCAACCGGCTTCAGCCAAAAATTCCAACCTCTTCTCATCTATAGTGTTAATCCGAGAGCTGCATAGGAATTCGATGTCATACCCTCTTTCGATAATCCCCTTACAGATATCGATAACCCTCTTTTTGCCCAATGTAAATGTGTCATCGGAGAAAGTTATATTATGTATCCCAAATTTATTTATTACCTCGCCTATTTCATTCAGCACATTATCGGCGGACCTGAATCTGATATGATGACCCCAAGTCACCGATGAGCCACAGAATATACAATTGTACGGACACCCCCTACTGGTAACCATCAAAGTATATGGGGTATTGTAGCGGTCGGGGTCATAATATTTCTCGATCGGGAATTTATGGCGCGCCGGAAAGGGGATACTATCTAAATCCGCTATCGAACTTCTGGGAGTATTCAGGACGATAGCTTTATTATTGTGATATCCAACTCCCCGTATATTGGGTTTCATTCCCCCCCTTTTAAGGTAATCCAACAACTCGGAAAATGTCGCTTCCCCCTCTCCGAACACCACTATGTCCACCATTGGCGATTTGGACAGGGAATCCTCAGGCATCGCATTTATATGCGGTCCGCCAAGGATAGTCTTTATTTGGGGATTTATCGCCTTTGCAATTTTTGCTATCTTCGCCGCAATAGGATATAGAGGGGTGGTGCAAGTAATACCGATGACATCGGGCTGAAGCCGGGAGATTTCCCTTTCAATATCACCGAGCGAATATCTCATCGCCTCCGCATCGATAATCTCCACCTCCCAACCTTTCTGCTCCCCGACAGCGGCGATATATGCCAATCCGATGGGCATCCTATCAATTTGTTTTCTTTCAAACTTATCGTAAACTTCTCTCGAGGGCGGGTGTATCAACAACAGCTTCATCTGCAATCTTTCTTATGTTTTCAATTATATAGTTTTGTTCCTTCTGAGATAAAGCCGGATAAAGTGGAAGAATTATACAATTATCCGTGCAATATTCAGTATTCGGGAGCTTCAAATCGGGATACATCCGCCGATAATATGCTTCCCGGTGGCAACTTAAAAAACCGCGTCGGCTGGCAATACCTTTCTTCAGCAGTTTCTCCATCATCGTATTCCGTTTCACCGGAGCGTCGGGAAGAAGTTTCAGCATATAAGATTGAAAAGTATTATAGGCATCATCATTATTTATCGGCGTCTGCAACCATTCGATATCCTCGAAGGCGCTATTATACCTTTCCGCTATTTCCCTTCTCCGCAGTATCAACCCATCCAACCTCTCCAACTGCACTGTGGCTATGGCCGCCTGTATATCGGTCATACGGTAGTTATAGCCGACATCGGGATAAGTCTCGAAAATTATTTTATCGCTTTTATGCCGTTCCAAATCGGAAACCGACATATAATGATGACGGAGTTTGCGGAGTTTATCGGCTGTCTGCTTATCATCCGTGGCGATTAAGCCTCCTTCGCCGCAGGTTATAACCTTGCGGGGGTGAAGGCTGAAACAACATAGATGGCTCTCAGATCCCAACTTTTTATGATTATAATAAGCACCGACAGCCGGAGCGGCATCTTCGATTACCGCAAGGCTATGTTCTCGGGCGATCTCATAAATCCTTTCCACATCGGTTGCGACACCTTGATATGCCGGCAGGATGGCTTTGGTCCTTTCGGTAATGGCATCCTCGATCAATTCCGGGTCGATATTATAAGTTTCGGGGTCGATATCCACAAAAACAGGTTTGGCGCCGACATAAACAATTGAATTCGGGGTGGCGATGAAGGTATATGAAGGGCAGATAACCTCATCCCCCGCTCCTATTCCAGCAGCCAAAAGACTTATATGCAGAGCCGCCGTGCAGGAGGAAACAGCCACCACATCGATACATCCTATATACTCCGCAAATCTCTTTTCCAATTCAGCTACCTTTGGTCCCTGAGTGAGCCATCCGGAACGGATGACCTCCGATGCTGCGGCTACTTCCTCTTCGGCGAGATACGGTTTCGTTATCGGAATCTTCATTTCAACACCAATTTTACTGCGGCATCTTTGATGGCTTGACGCCATTTTATCAATTCGCTCAAACCATCGCGAAGGGGAACCTGCGCCTTAAATCGAATCAACTTTTCCGCTAACGACACATCCGCCAGCCGCCTTCGGACAGGGTTAACTTTCCTTTCGGGTTTAAACTCCGGTTTGAGATTCGATCCTGTTATGGAAAGCATAAGGTTGAGCAATTCCAACAGACTCGTTTCTTTGCCGGTGCCGATATTCAAGGCTCTATTGATTCCCGGAGTCTCCATAGCCATTATATTCGCTCTGGCTACATCTCCCACATATATGAAATCCATCGTCTGAGAACCATCACCGTAAATCTGCGGCTGAACCCAATTATCGATGGCATCCAACCATTTAATCATAACTTCGGTATATACGCCGAAAATGTCCATTCTGGGACCGTAAACATTGAAATATCTCAAAGCGGTGTATTCCAAGCCATACATAGAATGGAACGCTTTCAGCACCGCTTCATTGGCAAGCTTGAACGCGCCATATAATGTTTCATTGTTATATGGATGATGACCCTCCGGTGTCGGGAAAACCTCAGCCATGCCGTAAACCGAAGCGGATGATGCCGCCACTATTTTCTTTACATTGTTATGAGCGGCCGCTTCAACTACATTGAAAGTCCCATTATCGAGGACATTCAGCGCCCCGCGCGGATATTCCGCACAAGCGGTAATCCTCAATGCGGCTTGGTGAAAAATATAATCGATACCCTTCGTGCATTCGTTCATCATCTCCGGATCGCGTATATCCCCTTCAATGATACGGATATTACCGACACTCTCCGCCCACTCCAAATTATCCCTTCGTCCCCTCGTAAAATTATCCAATATTACGATTTCCTTCACCCCTTTCAGGACGAGCTGATCGGCGATATGCGAACCGATTAAACCTGCCCCACCGGTAATCAACACTCGCGAACCTTCAAGTTCATTCTTCTTCTTATCCATAGTATCTTCCTTCCGGGAAAGCATCTTATTTCCTGTATTTTATTACCTTAGCCGGCACTCCGGCGGCGATTGCATATTCGGGAATATCCTTATTCACTACCGCCCCGGCACCGATTATCGCTCCTTTTCCTATCCGTATTCCGGGCAGAACCACTGCTCCGGTTCCTATATCGACCTCATCCTCAACAATGGTTTTCTTAATAATTAAATCGGTCGTTATTATCGGTTTCTCCACCGGTAATCCGCTGTGTTCCGAACCCAAAAACTTGGCCCCGGGACCTATCCCGACGAAATTCCCTATTGTCAGCGCACGGCAATCATAATAGCTTTTCGGTCCCAGCCAACATCTATCCCCGACAATAAAACTTCCATCATATCGCCCCTGCAAATATGCCCCGGCACCGATAAAGACCCCTTCGCCAAAACCAAAGGTCTCCGGATGCTTAAATCCCACGCCCGGCTGTACGGACATCCCTTTCCCGGAATATTTCACTGCCGCCCTAAAGATAACCGAGCGCAGCGAAAAGATAAGATCGCCATCGGTATTACTTAATTGATAAAAGAGGGAAACTATTTGGTCGGGCTTAAAATGTGATTTTAGATAATTGATATATTCCTCGATGAAATTCGGTTCATCGATCGGCTTCAGTGAGGAAACCGCCGGGACTATCCTTTGATTGGCAAATCCCGATGGGGGTGTATCCAATCCTTCCTCGGTAATCAATAATTCCTCCTTGACAACAACTCGCAAAAATTATAAGCAATTTCTATGCCATTTATAATTTATTATGTAATATGAGATTAGAAAGGAATGGATGGCTTCTCGGGGAATAATATTCCCACATTCGGGGAAATATTTCTGATAAGGGGACGACAAATTACCTTACGGAGAGGATGATAAAACAAATCATAGTTTACTAATTAAGCGATTTAATCCCTTGAAAATTGTAATGGTATCGGTTATTATCATTGTAGGGAGAATGTTTTGGGTAAGTTGATCGATAGGCGGAAATTTATCAAATCAGCCGGTCTGTTGGCTGTCGGCGCCACTATTGATCTCCCCAAGCTTTCGTTTGCCAAACAGGGCGGCTTAAATAACATTCCCGATTTGGCGGTCGCCAAGGGAGGAACAGCTTCGGAACGGGTTGCCATAGCCTTAAAAATGCTTGGGGGAATAAACCGTTGGGTGAAACCGGGCGATACGGTCGTGGTAAAACCAAATATCGGCTGGGATAGGCGCCCGGAACAAGCCGCTGACACCAATCCCGAAGTTGTCGCCGCTGTTGTTGCGCAATGTATCAATACGGGTGCAAAGCGTGTTATGGTTTTCGACCGCACCTGCAATAATGCCAAGCGATGCTACCATAATTCCGGTATCGCCGAAGCCGCCGAAAAAGCAGGAGCGATTGTCCCATACACTATCGAAGCCGGATTCAAATATTATGATATGCCCGAAAATAAATATCTCAAAGGGTGGTCGCTTTATCGTCCCGCGATGGAAGCCGATTGTCTGATAAATGTCCCTATCGCCAAGCATCATTCGTTGGCTGGCTTGACTTTGGGAATGAAAAACCTTATGGGGATTATGGGGGACGACCGCGGGAAAATCCATTGGAATATTCATAAATATTTACCGGAATTGGCGGCTTTCATCAAACCCCAGTTGACCATTATAGATGCCACTCGCATACTTATCGCCAACGGCCCGCAGGGCGGAAATCCAAAGGATATAAAACAGCTCGATACAATTATCGCCAGTCCTTTTATCGCTTCGGCGGACGCATTTGCCACAACCCTCTTTGGGAAAAAACCGCAGGATATCGGGTATATCGTCAACAGCGTCAATTACAATTTGGGCGAGATAGATATCGATAAGATCAATTATCAGGTGGAACGAATTTGACTATCCGCAAAGTCAGAATAGCCTCACAACTATTTTTTTTCGCCTTTTTTCTATATTTATTTTGGATTACCTCGAAAGGTGCGGCAAGCCGTATTCCTCCCGATTTATTCCTCCGTTCCAACCCGCTTTTAGCGGTTGTAATCTCTATATCGGTGCGCATAATTATTCCGACTATGATTGTATCCGTGATATTGCTCGTCATCGGGATATTGTTGGGACGGGTATTTTGTGGATGGGTATGCCCGTTGGGGACGATTTTTGACATCACATCAAAAATCGCCAAAACTCCCGTCAGAGCGGAAATCAAAAAAGTTCATAAATTCAAATATTATTTGCTAATCGCCTTTTTTATTGCGGCGATATTTGGTTTTCAGGCAGTTTTTTATTTCGACCCAATTGCGATGACGACACGGATTTTCACCACTGCTTTACTTCCTACTGTTGTTGAAGCGGTAAATTTTCTCTTTTCGCTGTTGTTCAATATCCAGCCGCTGCAAATTCCTTTGATGGAATTACAATCGTCATTAGCCGATTCGCTTATCCCCCTCAAGCCATACTACTTTCAAACAGGTGTCTTTTGGGGATTTGTTTTCATAATTATAATCGGATTTGAAATATACGGCCGCAGGTTTTTCTGCCAATCGGTATGTCCTTTGGGAGCGTTCTACGGTATAATCGGCAAAGCGCAACTGTTGAGGCGAAGGGTCTCCGAGGATTGCATCGCTTGTGGCGAATGCCTCTCGGTTTGTAAAACCAATGCCATCGCGGAGGATTATGTATCGACGGATTTTATGGAATGTATTCAGTGCTTCAATTGTGTCGATGTCTGTCCCACAAAAGCAACAGTTATGGATTTCAAATCCGGGGCGAAAGCACAAAAGACCGATTTAACCCGCAGGACCGTAATCGCTTCTGGAATAGGGGGATTGGCTTTCGCAACACTCGGCAGTGTATCATATATAAGACCATCCTCCGCCTCGAAGTTGATACGCCCACCCGGAAGTGTTGACGAAACGGAATTTGTGGAGAGATGCGTCCGCTGTTATCAGTGCCTTCGTGCCTGTGCGACCTCAGGGAATTTTCTTCAACCGTCTTTGTTGGAAGGTGGTTTGAAAGGGTTGCTCACTCCCTATGGTGTAGCGAGGACCGGTTATTGCGAATTCAATTGCACCCTTTGCACCGAAGTTTGTCCCACAGGGGCAATCGAAAGGTTGGATTTGGAAACCAAACAAAAGACCGTCATCGGATTGGCTCATTTCGATAAAGAGATTTGTCTCCCATATTCCAAAGGGGTTGAGTGTATGGTCTGCGAGGAGCATTGCCCGACAGGTGATAAAGCTATTAAATTTACCGAAAAAGAGTATATATACGCAGATGGCTCGAAAAAAGTGTTGAAATTCCCCTATATTATGGAGGATATTTGTATAGGATGCGGAATTTGTGTGTATAAATGTCCCGTAGAGGGTTCGCCCGGTATTTATATAACCAATCAAAATCAGCAAAGATTCGACGGAAAGGAAAACGACAATGGAAAACAGGAAAAACAAGGATAAATCGACTATTGCGGTTCACGGCTTGGGTAGGCCCAAAATAAGTGTAAAGCCGGTCAACCCACCAATCATCCAAAGCACGAATTTCTATTACGATAGTACAGAACAGATGAAAAGATTCCACACCGGCGATAAATCGGTTTTCGTTTATTCCCGCTACGATAATCCGACTATTCTCGAAGTCGAGGGTCATATCGCCGGATTGGAAAATACGGATAAGGCGCTGATATTTTCCTCCGGATTGGGGGCGGTCAGCTCAACGGTTTTTGCTTTTGTCAAGCAGGGGGATGAAATCCTCGCCGGGGATACCCTTTATGGCGGGACTTTCGATTTGTTGAAGGAAATCCTTCCCAATTTGGGTGTGAAAGTAAATTTCTTCGATAGCCGTAATTTTACGGAGGCGGAGAGCCTTGTCAATAAAAATACAAAACTGATTTTCCTCGAATCCCCGACAAACCCGAATCTCAAATTAACCGACTTCGAAGAGGCTGCCGATTTCAGCAATAGGCATAATTTAATTAGCGTAATGGATAATACCTTTGCTACACCGATGAATCAAAACCCGCTTGATTACGGTTTTAATTTAGTACTACACTCGGGAAGTAAATATTTCTCAGGCAATAGCGATGTCATCTGCGGCGCTGTGGCTGGGAGTGATGAGTTGATAGAAAAAATATGGCAGTACCGCAAACTTTTCGGGACTATTTTAGACCCTTCGGCGGGATTTCTTATGCTCAAGGGAATTAAAACCTTGGCTGTCAGGGTCGCCAAACATAATGAAAACGGATTGAAGATAGCGGAGTTTTGTGAGAGCCATCCGAAAATAGAAAAGGTCCATTACCCCGGACTACCATCGCATCCCCAACACTCTTTGGCGAAAAAACAGATGCGCGGTTTCGGCGGTATGGTCACTATTGAACTGAAAGGCGGACAGGAGACAGCAGAACGATTTATGGATAACCTTGAACTCATCCTTAATGCGGTGAGCCTCGGAGGAGTGGAATCTCTGGCGACTATGCCGGTATTGACTACCCAATACGGTTATACCGAAGAAGAATTGAAAAAAGCGGAGATAAGCCCGTCGATGGTGCGTCTTTCACTTGGCATCGAGTACTCCGACGATTTGATTGCGGATATAAAACAAGCATTGGATAAAATATAAAAATACGATTATGGAATGGAAATTCGAAGGCCCAAGGATTATAATCAGACCCTTAAAATTAGATGATTCCGAAAGCCTGACATCCAATATCAACTATCCCGAAGTCGCCAAGTGGACTCTTAACATCCCTCATCCCTATTACATCTCTGATGCGAGAAGCTTCATCATTTCCAGAGAAGAACCTTTCAAGAGAAACAAAGTTTACACTTTTGGCATTGCCCTTAAGGGATCCGATGAGGTAATAGGTGGTATCGATTTGGCTAAACTGGACTGGTATAACAAAAGCGGAGAGGTGGGATATTGGCTCGGAAAGAAGTTTTGGGGGAAAGGATTGATGAGCGAAGCGGTAAGATTGATATTGGATTTCGGTTTCAACGGACTGGATCTCCATCGGATTTGGGCTATCGTTTATGAGGAGAACATTACCTCGCGTAAGGTTCTGGAGAGAAACGGATTTACATTGGAGGGGGTTTTAAAGGAGACACTTTTGCGAGGAGGAAAGTGGCATAACGAACTCCGCTATGGATTATTGCGGTCCGAGTATCTCAAGCGCAGACCCAATTCTCAAATAAGTGAATAAAAATATATGTCTCAACTTTTAGCGGAATGGCGCGTGATCACCCCTTCGACCATATAGATAACATCCTCAGCGATATTAGTGGCATGATCGGCTATTCTCTCCAAATAGCGGGAAACCGAAAGGAGATGAATCAACGCTTCTATCTGGTCGGGTTCGCTTTTTATCCTCTGTTGAACTTTCGAGAATATCTGGCGATTAATATCATCTATCTCGTCATCGGATTTACATACCAGTCGGGCGAGGTCCGTATCCATTTCGACTAACGAATTCAGGCTTTTATCCAACATCGCTTTCACTTTTTCCGCCATACCGGGAAGATCAATCGGCAGATTGACTTTAGGCTTTTTCGATAAATACAGCGATCTCTCAGCGATATTGGCAGCCTCATCGGCTATTCTTTCGAGGTCATTATTGATTTTGAGGACAGCAACGATAAAACGCAAATCGATAGCCACCGGTTGATAAAGCGCCAATACCTTCAGACATTCTTCTTCCAATTCAACTTCCATTTGATCTATTTCCAAATCGGTCTCGATAACCGAACGGGCCAACTTTTCATCCCTTTCTTCAACCGATTTAACCGATTTATGCACGCTTTCCTCCACAAAAGCGCATAGCGATAGTATTTTCTTTTTGAGTCTTTCGACTTCCCTGCGGAAATGCTGAGTCATTACGCCTCTTTTCTTTTTAGCCGAATCTTCCGGTTATGTAATCTTCGGTCTTTTTCATCGTTGGGTTGGTAAAGATCGCCTTCGTCAAACCGAACTCCACCATCCGCCCCTCGTAAAAAAACGCCGTATAATCGGAGATCCTTCCCGCCTGCTGCATATTATGGGTTACGATTACGATGCTATAATTTTTTTTCAACTCCCCCACCAAATCCTCGATTTTTGCTGTTGAAAGAGGGTCCAATGCGGATGCCGGCTCATCCATTAAGATAACCTCCGGCTTCACCGCCAAAGCACGAGCTATGCACAGCCTTTGCTGCTGTCCCCCTGAAAGCATACTGGCGCTGTAATAGAGTTTATCCTTAACCTCCTCCCACAGGAAAGCCCTTCTGAGAGCATTTTCCACCGCTTCGGCGATTAGGCTTTTGTTTTTTATCCCGTTGACCCTCAAACCGTAGGCGACATTTTCGAAAATCGACTTCGGTAGCGGGTTCGGTTTTTGGAAAACCATCCCCACCCTTCTTCTCAAAACCGACACATCCTTGATTTCCCTATAAATATCCACGCCGTCTAATTTTAGCTCCCCTTCCATCTTAGTATTGGGGATAGTATCGTTCATCCTGTTCAAGGTGCGCAGGAATGTCGATTTACCGCATCCGGACGGGCCTATCAGGGCTGTTACTTTATATTCTTCGATATCGATGGAAATATCACAGAGGGCTTGATGCCTGCCATAATAGAAATTGAGATTGCGCACCGTCATTTTATATTCATCGATTTTTTTTCCGCTCGGATGAGCATATTCAAATAGTTCGGGAACCATCTCGGTTTTCAATTTTGTATCCATAAGATCCAATTATATTTCTACTCGTTTCCTTCTCATTTTCGATCTAATCAATACCGCCGTAAAATTCAAAAGAAAAGTTAAAATCAACAGCACTAAAACCGTCCCATATAGAATCGGCTTTGTTTTTTCCACATCTGGGGACTGGGTTGCCATAACATAGATATGATATCCCATCTCCATAAACTGATCATTTAATTTCGATGGGAGGTATGGGAGATAATAAGCGACGCCGGTGAACATAATCGGAGCGACCTCTCCCGCTCCTCTGCTGACAGCCAATATCCCCCCGGTTAGAATTCCGGGCAATGCCTGTGGAAGCAAAACCCGCCTGATGGTTTGCAGTTTAGTCGCCCCCAAGGCATAACTTGCTTCCTTCAGTTCACGGGGTATCGACCGCAAAGCTTCCTCGGTGGAAATTATAACCACCGGCAAAGTCAATAGGGCAAGGGTAGCCGCCGCCCAAATAATCGCCGGCTGTCCCCATATCGGCTTGTCGGAGTTGAGGAGGACCTTATCGATACCGGTGCCGATAAATCCGATAAAAAATCCCAAGCCGAAGAGTCCGAACACAATCGATGGAACCCCCGCCAAGTTATTTATGGAGACCCGAATAATCCTCGTGATTTTGGAATCGGGGTTGGTGTACTCCTGTAAATAAATAGCGGAGAGCACCCCAACCGGAATTACCAATAAGACCATTAATATGACCAAAGCCGCCGTGCCGAAAATCGCCGGAAATATCCCTCCCGCTTCCATACCGTTCAGCGGCGGTTCGGTAAGGAAATCCCAACTGATTGTTCCCGCTCCTCCAATTATAATGTTTAATAAAATCACAAACAGTATAGCTATGACTATTAATGTGGCCGATAAAGTGAGGAATTTAGGGATTGTTCCTCTCGATTTCGGTTTGAAATCATACTGAAGCTCCGAGATATTATCGGTTGATTTAATTTCATTTTCGGAGATTCTCATCCCATCCTGCCCTGAAGCCTCTCCTTTAATTTTACCAACACAAAATCGCCGCTCAAATTTATCAGGAAGGTGAATACAAACAACAGAGTTCCGATGAAAAACAGCACATTATAATGGGCACTCCCAAAAACCACTTCCGCCAACTCGGAGGCGATAGTCGCCGATAAAGTCCTTATCGGATCGGTAATGCTTGCGGAAACCACCGCCGCATTGCCCGAAGCCATAAGCACAATCATCGTTTCACCGATAGCCCTGCCAAAACCGAGAACAATCCCCGCAGCGATACCGGGCAGAGCCGCCGGCAGAACCATACTAATCGAGACCTGCCACTTATTCGCACCCAAAGCCAACGCAGCTTCCCTCAACGACTTAGGAACCGACATCATCGCATCTTCAGCAATAGTAAATATTATCGGTATTATTGCAATCCCCAAAGCTGTCCCGGCGTTTAAGGCATTCAGGCGGAAGGTTAAACCCAATGTTTTCTGAAGTACTGACGCCAATATAATAAGGGCGAAAAATCCCAATACTACCGAGGGGATACCGGCAAGCAATTCCACAATCGGTTTTATGAACTCGCGAAGCTTCTTGGGAGCGAACTCGGAGGAATAGACCGCTGCTCCCACCGCTAACGGCACCGCAAACAACATAGCCACCAAAGCCGCTTTGAGCGTTCCTATAAACAACGGCATCAGCGAATATTTGGGTGTATCCGAGTTCGGCTGCCAAGCCCACTTAGCATCACTTCCTTCGGAAAAGTGCTGTTTGAAAACCATTTTCCCCACCGAAGCTTCTTCTTTGACCTCGGCATCGGTAAAGATTGGAATGGATTCTTTGAAGATAAATACAAAAATAAGCATAATAGCGATTAGAGCGGCAAAAGCATTCACCGCTATAAACTTCTCGCCGATAAATTCCTTCAGCTTAGATTTACGCTTAAAATGATATTCCGGATTTATATCGTTATTATGCTCTTTGCCCATTTTATTTAATGATATTCTCCTGTGCTTGCTTCGGCGATAAGGGAACATAATCGATTTCTTCGGCTATTTTCTGTCCCTCAGGTGATAAAGCCCAATTTACCAATTTTTTTAGCTCGCCTTTCGGTTTGCCATTGAAAAACCAATAAAGCGCTCGAGAAATAGGATATTCCCCGGATGAGACCGTCTTTACCGAAGGGAGAACCGCTTTGGAATCATCCGACTTCTTTACCGCCGCATCTTTAACCCCCTTCGCCCAAGCAATACCGCCATATCCGATGCTATTGACATCCTTCTCGACCGCATTCACCACCGCCGCCGTCCCGGGCAAAGTTTGAGTATAGGGGAAATAATCCTCACCCTTCAAAATGTGTTCTTTAAAAAAGACATAAGTTCCAGAGTTGTTTTCCCTTCCGTAAAGAATAATCCGCTCGTCTTTGCCTCCGAGTTCTTTCCAATTGGTTATCTCCCCGGTGTAGATGCCCTTTAATTGCTTCGCGGATAATTCGTTTACGGGATTATCCTTATTCAAATAAATAGCTATCCCATCCAAAGCGACTGACACTCGATAAGGAGCAATCCCCTTTTTTTGGGCTAATTTATATTCCTTGGGTTTCATATCACGGGATGCTTGACATATATCGGTAGAATTGTTTAACAGCGCCGCTATCCCTGTCCCCGATCCACCGCCGGTAACCTGTATTATAATGCCGGGGTTCTCCCGCATATAAACCTCCGCCCACCTCTGTCCCAATCGTACTAGAGTGTCCGAACCTTTAATGGTGATATTGCCTGCATTCGACATACCGAATGAAATCAAAACAGCCGAAAATAATGCGATAATGGTCTTCATATTGAATCCTTCTCTTTTTGGGAATTATACTTTATATGGTTTCTTTGTTAAGATTGTGTTAAATCCATATTAATTAATTATGAAATCCCTTTACTGATAGGCTTTCCAAACGATTAGAGCTTTATTTGATAAACAATTTGTATCCTATAATCATCGCCTAAATCTGCGCCAGCCGAGGGAGTTTTCCCCTTACCCGCTGAATCGGTTTGATAATTTGTTTTTTCATAATCCAAAAGGATTAGATTCCCCTCATATAGATTATAGGCTATTCCGCCAATTATCATCGTATATCCGCCTTGGTCGGCGATGATCTTATCGGCATCCGCATTGAAATTATCGTATCTCCCGAAAATAGAAAACCTCTTTTCGGAATCGAAGGCTTTAATACTGCCAAACAGCGAATACCCGACAGTTGAAAGCGATTTTCCCGAGGGAGCGATCCAAGAACCTTTGGAGTTTCCCTTAGTTCGGAAATACTGCCCTGTAAATATCAGGTACGGATGCTCAAAACTGACCATACCGAGATTAACACTATAATCGGGATAATCATTCAGCGCGGACGAGAATTTATTCCCTTCGCCGAATATCCCCAGATAGCTTACCTGTAAACCGGGGAGCGATGAACTCAGCGGACGAATCGTAAGGCGCGTTTCAAAAAGTTTGTCGGTATTGTTCTCAGGGGCGTGATACCCCCCACCGTTATATACGCCTATATGCCAACTTCCATATTTACCGCTGTAATGACCATTCCCGGTTTTCGCCTTTGCATCATCGAGTTTCCCCCCAAGACTGCCACGAACACTTATGCCTAAATCCGCAGAATTGAGGACACCGGCACGTTCGATAGCCATGGTCCCCTGACATCTGAACGGGTTAATATGCTCCTCGAAATCAAGCCATGGGATGTGTCCCAGTCCTATTTCCGATTTTATATCCGTGAATGGACCGATACCCTCATAACGCAATTCAGCATAAAGATATTTTTCCCTAAATTTGATATCCCCTGTTTCATCCTGATGAACATCCATTGTTACCCGCATCCCGAGCCAGGGCAAAGGAGCTTTCTTGTAAGTAAAATATCCTCGAGTGAGTTTGAATTTATTAAAACTCGTATCCGCACCGGAACTTAAAGGAAGTTTCCCGGAGGAATAATCGATATAAGACAAAACCTCGATTTTAGCTCCCTCGAAAGGATTCGAATGGTGATTGTCCGCAACTGCCTTCCCGAAAAATGGGATAAGAAAGAAAACGGTTAGGGCAAAATAGCGCACATCATTGAAGTAATGCTTCTTTGGAAATTCGATCAAAATACAACTCCTTTGGTAAAAATCGCTTATATTTCTTTTAACAATGTCAATTAAAACTCAACAGTTAAGAAGATATTGGATTAAAATTAAGATATTGTTAAATCGTAGTTTTATGAAGGAGAGGCATTCATTGTATTTATGCCAATATCTGCCATAAAACGCCATTATGACATACAACAGATGCCGCTATGACACCATAACAATGCTATTATGACATTACCCCTTACAGTTATTTATTTAAGGATTCCCCCACCAAACCGTATCACATTGCTACGCAACAAGATAAAAATGTGTGGCGGTTTTGGCACGACATTTGCTATAGTTGTGGGTGGAAATGAAAAAAAGTAAACAACAAGTTAAATTACAGGAGGTGGTAATATGGCACTAGTAAAATTCAGACAGAAAAGCGATTTAACCCCTTGGGACTTTATGGACAGGTTGACCCGCAGTTTCTTCAACACCGATGACTGGCTCGATTTCGGTGGCAACTGGGCTCCGGCTGTGGATATCAGTGAGAATGATGATGAGATTATAGTTCGGGCTGAAGTTCCCGGAATCAAAAAGGACGACATTAAACTCACCGTTCACGATGGTATCTTGACTATCTCCGGTGAGAAGAAACAGGAGAAGATCGACAAGGAGGAAAACTTCTATCGCACCGAGAGGGTTTTCGGTTCCTTCAGTAGATCTTTCTCCCTGCCTTCCACAGTCAAAGCCGATAAGGTAAAGGCGAAATACAAAGATGGTATTTTATCCATCAGCCTGCCCAAAGTCGAAGAGGCTAAACCGAAAGAAATAGCCATAGAGGCTGAATAACGAAAGGATAAAGGAGGCGGTATGAATCCGCCTCCTTAAACTATAATGAAAATTATTTTTGAACGGATAAATTAAGGAGGAAATTCAAATGACGATAGCAAAAACTGAAAAAAATAAAGCTCCCAATCCTTGGGAATATATGGAAAATAAATTACGGAATTTCATAAATGAGGAAGATTGGCCCGGGTATAAAGGTAGTTGGATTCCACCGGTTGATATCATCGAAAACGATGAGGCCATTATGGTTAAGGCTGAACTTCCGGGTATAAAGAAAGACGATATCCAGCTTAAAATTCACGATGGAATCTTGACCATTTCGGGGCAGAAAAAGTCGGAAAACAACAATGAGAAGGAAAAGATTTATCGGAACGAAAGGATGTATGGTCCTTTTTGCAGATCGTTTTCCTTGCCGACTACTGTGGATGCAGGGAAAATCAAGGCATCTTACAAAAATGGTATTTTGACTGTAAACCTCCCAAAAGTGGAAGCTGTCAAACCGAAGGAAATCCCGATCGAGGTTGGTTGAGAGGGGGTTATGTTGAATAAAGAGCTGAGGGATTTTCTCCAGGCTCGAAAAAACTCTCTTTTTTTATGTGCTGTTTTAATAGGGTTCCGGGGTTTAATCCGCTTTTTGATGGGCGGGTTAAACCTTGAAATCTAAAGAATAGAAAAAATAAAGGAGGTTGATAATTATGGCGGATAAAATAATAGGAATCGATTTAGGGACCACCAACTCCTGCGTGGCGGTGATGGAAGGTGGCGATCCAGTCGTCATACCGAATTCGGAGGGAAATCGGACGACGCCGTCGGTGGTGGGTTTTGCGAAAAACGGCGAACGGCTTGTCGGGCAGGTTGCCAAAAGACAGGCGATTACCAACCCGCTTAATACGGTATTTTCAGTCAAGCGTTTTATGGGGCGGAAATATGGCGAAGTTGTCGAGGAAGCGAAAAACTTTCCATATAAAGTTGTAGAAGGTCCGAACGGTGATGCCCGTATTGAAATAGAGGGGAAAATGTATTCACCGCCGGAAATCTCAGCGATGATTTTGCAGAAGATGAAGCAAACGGCGGAAGATTATTTAGGTCAAAAAATCTCAAAAGCGGTAATTACCGTTCCTGCGTATTTCAATGACGCCCAGCGTCAAGCGACCAAAGATGCCGGCAGGATAGCCGGGTTGGAAGTTATGCGTATCATCAACGAGCCTACCGCCGCTTCGCTCGCTTATGGATTGGATAAGAAAAAGGATGAGAAAATAGCGGTTTATGACCTTGGCGGCGGAACTTTCGATATTTCGATATTGGAATTGGGCGATGGCGTTTTCGAGGTTAAATCGACTAACGGCGATACTCATCTTGGGGGTGATGATTTTGATAAGCGAATTATCGATTGGATGGTTGATGAATTTCGTAAGTTGGAAGGGATAGACCTATCCAAAGATTCCATGGCTCTGCAAAGATTGAAAGAAGCAGCGGAAAAGGCAAAAATCGAGCTTTCCTCCACGATGGAAACAACGATAAATCTTCCGTTTATAACTGCCGACGCCTCGGGACCCAAGCATTTAACTTTGAGTTTGACTCGTGCGAAATTCGAGCAATTGGTGGATGATTTGGCCGAAAGGACGGTCGGTCCCGTCAAAGCGGCTCTTTCGGATGCCGGCTTGTCCGCTACGGACATCGATGAGGTTGTCTTGGTCGGCGGTATGACCCGTATGCCCAAAATCCAACAATTGGTCAAAGACCTTTTTGGTAAAGAGCCTCATAAAGGGGTCAATCCCGATGAGGTTGTCGCTATCGGCGCTGCCATTCAGGGTGGCGTGTTGGTTGGCGATGTCAAAGATGTTTTACTTTTGGATGTAACTCCACTCTCACTGGGAATCGAAACTTTAGGGGGCGTATTTACAAAACTGATAGAAAGAAATACCACAATCCCTACCCGCAAAACCGAAATATTCTCAACAGCGGCCGACAACCAAACCTCGGTAGAAATCCATGTCCTACAGGGTGAAAGAGAAATGGCGGTGGATAATAAAACTATCGGCAGATTCCATCTTGATGGTATCCCACCTGCGCCGAGGGGGATCCCGCAGATCGAGGTTACCTTCGATATCGATGCGAACGGTATCTTAAATGTATCGGCAAAGGATAAGGCGACCGGCAAGGAGCAGTCGATAAGGATTGAGGCTTCCAGCGGTTTATCTAAAGAAGAGATAGAGAAAATGGTTAACAGCGCAAAAGCTCACGAACAGGAGGACAAACGAAAGCGCGAATTGATCGATGCCCGAAATAACGCTGACCAGCTCGTATATCAAACCGAAAAACAATTGAAGGAGTATGAAGGAAAAATAGACCCTGAGACCAAAGCCAAAGTGCAAGCCGCCACCGATAGGTTAAAAGATGCTATGCACAAGGATGGTATTAACGAAATAAAATCGGCG
>Ga0256841_1000418_pt1 | contig 44256 bp, 35 predicted proteins | sample 356308metaG_FD_185971 | JGI IMG/M metagenome (GOLD analysis project Ga0256841, IMG submission 185971) | Hydrothermal vent microbial communities from Mid Atlantic Ridge, Atlantic Ocean - 356-308 | ecosystem: Environmental > Aquatic > Marine > Hydrothermal vents | place: Atlantic Ocean: Mid...
TGGTAGGCGTCGGGGTATTGAGGCGTCTCCTCTCCGAGGTCGAGAGGCCCGCCATTTGGAGAGTGTCGGATGGACCTATCGATCCATGCGCCAACCATTTGTCAATCGCATCCAGCGCGCACCGCGATGGATGCGAAGGTTGGCCTCATGGAGCGCACCCTGGGCGCGGTGGCTTCGGGACCGCGCTCTCCTGCTGAACGCCCACGTGAGGTGGGCTCATCGTCAAGGGATGCTTCTCGTCGCTGGATATCATCCTCCCGGGGAGAAATATTTCCAGAGGCCGCTTGTCGCCCAGGGTCAGTCCCTATCCTCGATCGCCAACGGAACATCGAATCGGCGAGGGTTCTGCCGAGAGTATCAGGTTCATGGGGGTGGATGACCATCCGAATGGAGCCAGGGCATCGCTCACCAGCGCACGGGCACCCACGAAGGACGGACATGGAAAAGGCCAAAACGTGCCTTTTACGGCGTACGATGACGGCAGGGAGTCACTGTTCTGCGGAACGAGCGACTCCTCCATGCGCTTTCAGGGCAGTGGCTTTTCAGTCTTTCGGGCGGACTCCTGCGGCCGGTTCTCGCCGGACGTAGGCTCCCCTGGAATCCGATGGCGATGCCGCACATACTGCCGGTAGTCGCCCGAAGGGATCAGCACAACGCCAGGGTCGTTTATTAGTCGATCGGGGTAGGCATGGAGATAGACCCAAGCCCTCACTTGGAAACCATCTTCGAGCCGGACGTCGACGGGACATCGGCGATATGTGTTCGATAAGGACACGGCGGGATCGTATCCTTCGAACTCGTCCAGGATGCGGAGGGTCCGTTCCGGCTCGAGGAGGTGAAAGACGTCACCCCACACGGTGTATCTCCCGCTGGGATCTTCAATGGCCGCCGGATAAGGACCGAGATCGTACAATCGACCAGCGAACCGCCCTCGTCCAAGATACTGGAGCACATCGTCCACGCCGAGTTCTCGGGTGAGACCGAATCCTCGCATGAGCGTGCCGTAAGCGATGAGCTTATCGATCATGAGCGGCGCCGATCGGCCGAGCGGGCGCCCGATGACCGGTGAGGCTTCATCAATCCATCCTTATGTTGCTCGCTCATGTTGGCTGCCGCTACAGCATCTCTTCCAATCGCCGATCGAGTGAGGAAAGGAATCCCCACGATGTCCTCTCATCGGCCATCGGCTCCGGAGTTGGGAGGCTATCGTCCCTTGAATTGCGGCGTGCGCTTCTCCACATACGCGCCGAGCCCTTCGGCGGCATCTTCGCTCTGGAAGAGCAACTGTTGGAGCTCGCGTTCGAGGGCCAATCCATCGGCCAATGACATTTCCCAACCGGACTGGACGGCGCGTTTGATGCGGCCGACGGCGCGACTGGCTTTATTCGGTGGGACGAACTGCCGAGCGTAATCCATGACCTGATCCCAGAAATTCTCGGCCGGATAGACGTAATTAATGAGACCGATTTCCAGAGCCTCCTCGAATTCCATCAGCCGCCCCGTGACCATCAACTCAATGGCCCGCGATTTGCCAATGGTTCGGGCGAGCCGCTGCGTACCGCCGGTTCCGGGCAAAACGCCCAACGAGACTTCTGGCAATCCGATCTTCCCCGCTCCCTGTTTGGCGATACGAATGTCACAGGCCAAGGCGATCTCCAATCCACCACCGACGCAATGACCATTGAGCACACCGATGACCAGTTTCGCCGTCTGTTCGAGGCGGTTGAGCGTTTCGTTGGCGTGGAGGCAGAAATAATACTTGTAATCCGGCGTCACCTCCGAGAGCATCTTGATGTTGGCACCGGCACAGAAGAATTTCTCTCCCGCCCCGGAGACGATGAGCACGTGGACATCAGGATCGAATCGTGCTTGCAGAATAGCGTCATCCAATTGACGCATCATCTCGTAGGTGTAGGTGTTCGCCGGAGGATCGCTCAATTGAATGATGGCGATGCCATCCTCGACGCGATACTCAACCAGTCGTGTTTCCATAAGTTTCTCCTCCCTGATGTGTATACTGGCATGATATGTTTTCGACTCGCCACGAGCGACGAGCTATTATCATACTGGATGGAGCCACCGACTGGCAAATATCAACTTCGCTTTCCTCCTCCCGGGAGACGGACGTTCGACACCTCTCCTCTGGCCCTTTGATGATCACGGCGTGCTTTCCGAGCGATCGGCTACCGGCGCTTCACTTCGTCGATGAGGATCGAAGAATCGCCTTCCTCGATCCGAGCGCAGCACGTGCTCGGCGTGGGCGACGCCTTCCCAGAACGTCTCCCAGATGAGCCGATGATCGCGACATAAGGCCCCCGCTCTTATTTTCTGTGGCGGTGAAATGATGAGGAGATCTCCCGCCCCTCTCGCCCGTTCGACATCCCAACAGTCATTCCAACGACGAATCCGCATGGACGTCTCCCACAATGCGCCCGTGGGGTCAGGGGTGATGACCACCGTTCGATCAGTCTGAAGCGATCGCGCAAGATCAGCATAAACGGCATCAGGGGGCAATCGGAGCGGCACTTTCAGCGCGAATCCTCCATCGATCAAATCCATGCCCTCCACGCGCAGCGGCATGCCCATCGCCCAAGGAATGAGACAAGAGGCCATAATCGCCTGACGAATGTTCGCCGGTGTCAGTTTGCGCACGGCCGCCGTCACTGCCCGAGCTTGACTGTCAAAGAGGATGGTTCGATAGTCATAGTCCGAACATATATACTTCACAGGCCATTTTCTGGTGAGCGACTGGAAAAACAACCGGCGCATGTCCCGACGATCAACCGATCGCCCATTCCGTTTCCTCAATTGCGTGGCGACGATGATCAATCGAATGGGATTCTGTGGATCAAGAATGCGCTCGACGATACGGTCATCCAACACATAACTGATCGAATGCTTCAAGTACGCCCGAAAGAAGCGCGCCCCGAGAAAGCCGCGTTCCTCCGGGCGCACCATCGGCGGCGAGATTCCCTCCGCTCCCCAGTCGCTCCACCCTTTGACGAACGTCTCCGGATCGCGGCTGGCAGCATTCGCGGCCATGTACGCTCCCACCGATGAACCGATGACGATGTCGGGAACCGCCCCGGTGGTGAGCGCCGCCTTGGTCAGTGCATAGCCGACGCCGCCTTCCCAGGCGCCGGGTCCGGCGCCGCCGGTATCGAAAACCCATTTATACCGGATAGTGGACATAGATGCGCCTCGCCCAGCTCTCGAATCCGCTCCAACTCCCGACCGTGATTCCACACCGACGTGGTCGCGGCGTTCGCGCATCGGATGGGCATGCTCAGCCCAGAGTGTGAGGATTTTACCCTATCGAGCGGGGATTGGCCATGAGCATCTCTGCTCAATTGGTGAGGGGCTAAGGGTTGCGTTCTCTTTCTCGAGGGCGGGTGATCGATTCTGGAGCGTCCAGCCGATGGGTCGTTTGTTCGGTCACGCTGGCGGGAAGGCGAACGCCAGCATGGGAGGCGATCGACGACGTTTCCGATCCCGGGAGCGTACGGGATGGGATCGTGGATTCGGTTCCCGAGCGCTGGAGCGGTTTGTAGAAAAAAATCCCGTTGACGATGAGCGCGATACCGATGAAGAAAGGGATCAACCCGACGAGCCAGATCGATCGGACGATGGGAGCCGCTCCCGGATCGATATGCGAACTGGAGGCTACGGCCTCCATGAGGAAATACAAAAAAGCGGAGAGACCGATCCCGACAAAGCTCGTAATCACTCCGCTGCGAATATCGTTGAGTTGCCGCTTCTCGGGCGGGGGATCGGGCTTCTCACCAAACAATTCTTCGATGACCCATGCCGTCGCGTCTGAGAGGTTCCTGTTCGGGACTCTCCCTCGACTCAGTGCTTCGGAGACGAGGCTCAAGTTGGTTCCACAGAACTTGCAAAACCGGCGATCCTCCGGCGATGCTTGTCCACAGTTGGGACAGTACATCATCAACGTCCTCCCGTCAGGTTCGCGCCCGATTCCGGTCAGGTCGAGGGAGCACCGGCTCCCGGAGCTCGAAGGTCGTATGCTCGATGACGCTGGCTGGAGAGTCCTGACCGATGGATGGCGAGGAGAAGCGATCTTGCGGATGGGTATCCAGTCGATAGAGCCGACGCAACGAGCGGCCGAGTGGACTCAATGCTCCCCGATTGGCCGGATGCAACGAGGCGGCGGCTATGCGGCCCACGCCATCCAGAAGCACCAGGAATCCGACGAGGACGAGAAACATGCTCTTGGTGAGAATGCCCAGGGCGACCATGAGCCCCAATCCCCAGAGCGCCTTGCGGATGCCTCGGGCCAACTCAGCCCGCGCCTTCACGACCTGCGGTGACGCAGCGAGTTCCGGCATCATCCCCGAGAGCGCTTCGCTCACCAGGCGAAGATTCGTCCCGCATCGCTTACAGAAGTTCTGGCTCTCTTCGGCCCTTGCTCCGCACGTTGGACAGTACATGATCCTCCTCACCGTGATTCGTGGTTTCCCGCGGCGATGTGTACTCCGGTGATGGCAATCGGACGGTCGTGTGTTCGGTCACGCTCGGGGGCGGCTCGCTCCTTTTGAGCGGATCACCCGAAGACGAGAGTTGACCCGTCGTAGAGGATGACGCTGGCGCTCTCTGCGACCATCGAGCCCACCCTTTCCAGAAGTTGGAACGACCCGAGCGGAGAAGCGAGGCGAACACCAGATGAGAGAGACCGGCAAAGAAGACGATTGCCCCGATGGCGGCGAACCCCGCGCTCTGACCGAAGAAGTAGTAGAAGAAGATCATCAGGCCAAACCCCATCATCGTTGTGCGCAAGCCACGACGAATTTCGGCCAATCGCATCATGTCCCGCGAGGCATCAGGTGCCTGGATGCGCCCGCTCAATGCCTCAGCCACCACGGTCAGATTGAGTCCACATGAGGTGCAATATCGTTGATTGTCATGGGCCTGTCGTCCGCAGTTTGGACAATACATGGGCTTCCTCCTCGCTTCTCGGTCTCTCATAAACTCTATCAGATTCCCCCTCGGGCAGCAAGCGTTCCGCCCGCCAACCGGGCCTGCACGAGGGAGCCGAGCGCGAGCCCCGCTTCGGAGACGTCCGGCTTCGACGGCTGATGAATTTGACGACTCCAGCGATCTCCCGCTACACTCTAGCCTCTGTAGAGAGATGCGTGATGGATGAGACACCGCTATGAGATCGCTCGTCTTCAACCTGATGCTCTGCCTTTCCCTGAATCCAGTCATCGCGAGTGCTCTGCAACAGGACCAGTCCCATCCTCCGGCCGCATCGACCGATTTGCTCCCTCCCATTTATTACGACAGCCTTCTCAACGGGTTGCAAATTTTAATCGTCGAGCGGCCCGATGATGAGCGCGTGACCATTGGATTCATGATCAAGAGCGGCGCCGCCTTCGACCTGGTGAGCAAAGAAGGAACCGCCGACCTGACGGCTCGACTCATCCTATACCGCTTGCGAACCATCGACAACAAACCGTTGGCCGAGCAGTTCGAGCAACTCAAAGTCCGGTCGGGGCTCTCCGTCAGTTGGGATGCCACGCGGTTCTGGTTCGACGCGCCTCGTCAGAATCTGGTCCACCTCTTCCCTCTCCTGGCCGAAATATTCTCTCGCCCGGCCTTCTCCGAGGAGGCCCTTCATGCCCTCAAACGCGAGCGGCTGGCCGAACTGCGCCAGCGGTCTCTCTCGCCAATGGAACGGGCCCGGCGCGCGTTTTACCGGAAGGTCTTCGCCGGTCATCCTTATGCTCGGCCGGTGGAAGGGACGGCGGCGTCCATTGAGAACGTCACTCTGGCCGACATTCGTCGGCACTTTCGCCGATTCTACCTGGCGAATAATGCCGTCCTCCTCGTCATCGGGAACGTTTCCAGCGAGGCGGCGATGCCCATCATTCGCCCGACGTTCGGTGCGCTGTTGAAGGGGAAACTCGTCCCGGCGACTTTCCGAGCGCCGCGGCGTCCACAGGGGATTCACATCACGTTAATTGATCAACCGAAGGCGTCAGAGGCGAGCCTCTATATGGGGCATCTGGCCATGCCGCGAAGCAGCGAGGACTTCACGCCTTTCCTCCTCCTCGCTCACGCGCTGGGAGGAACGCCCCAATCACAACTGGCCCGGTTAACCGGCGTGTTCGCTCCCGCGCGCGTGGAACTCTCCAGTCAACTGGAAGCCTATCGCCTTTATGGGGTCTTCTCCATCCGGGCTCGCGCTCCCAGCCGGCAGGTTCCCGTCGTCATTGCCACGCTCCTGAAGTTCATCGAGAACACCCGCGTCAACCCCATCACCCCGTACGAGTTGGTGGCGGCCAAGAACTATTTCCTCGACCATTTCCCCGAACGCCTCCAGACGCCTCGGGATATCATCGAGCAATTAGAGGACATCGAACTCTACCATCTGGGGCGCGATTACGTTCACTCCTACTATCGTCGCATCGAGCGGGTGACGCCCGAACAGATCAAACAGGTCGCCGCTCGATATCTTTCTTCGACGGACCTCCACATCGTCGTGGTTGGTCGGGCCGCCGATATGGAAGCCGGGCTGAGGAGAATTGGCGTCTTGGATATCGTCAAACCAACCGATCCCGCTGAGGCGTCTATCCCCCGGCAGTGAGGGACAGCGGGCGAGAATAGCCTTCAAGCCCGGAGGACGACCCGGGCCGGTGCCCCATCGCCACCTTTGATCTTCATCGGCAGACAGATCATCTCGTAATCGCCCGGCTCGACCTCCCGGAGGTTCAATCCTTCGATGATGATCACGCCATTCTCGAGCAAAATACGATGCACGGTCAGGCCGGTCGAGGGGTAGCCATCGATCGACAGGTAGTCAATGCCCACCACCTTGAGGCCACTCTCGACGAGGTATTGGGCGGCGGCCTCGGTCAGATGCACGTAGTTTTGGACAAAGGTTTGCTCCTTCTCCCAGAGATAGGAATTGCGGGTCTTGAAGAGGACGCGGACGACATCCCCCAGATCGTGCTCTCTGAGGCTCTCAGCATCAATGCCACCGGCGCTGGTGAATTCGATCACTCGCGTTCGACCAATGAGCAGTTCGAGGGGGAGTTCATCCACCGTCGTCCCTCGCTCATCGAAATGATAGGGGGCGTCGATATGAGTCCCGGAATGAGAACCAAATCCGTAATAGGTGAGATTGTAGGGATCGCCATCCCGTAATCGTTTCTTCGGTTCCACAATCACTTCCGGATCGCCCGGATAGAGCGGCATCCCCGCCGCCAAGGGAACCGTCACATCATATATCTTCATAAGTCCTTCCCCTACCGTCCAGGATACGAAAAGGCGCGAATGTTAATCATCCGCTCAGGGCTTGTCAAGCTCACCGACAGGGCTCCCCGCGCCTTGGGGAATCCCCCCTCCCTGCTTGACAAGGGTTCATTCAGGCCTCTATAGTGCTATACTCGATGGGAAAGATCAAGGGCGTCACCGCCGACCGACCACAGCGAGTTCCTTCTTCGATTCCGCCGTTCCGGGGGACCACGGTTCTCTGCGTACGGCGTGATGGCCACGTGGTCATGGGTGCCGATGGACAAGTGACCTTTCAGGAGACCATCGTGAAGGCGACGGCGCGCAAGGTTCGACGACTGTACAACGGCCACGTGCTCGCCGGATTCGCCGGCTCGACGGCCGATGCCTTCTCGCTGTTTGAGCGCTTCGAATCCAAGCTGGAAGAGTACCGGGGCAACCTGAGTCGCGCCGCTGTGGAACTGGCCAAAGCCTGGCGTACGGAGAAATACCTCCGCCATCTGGAAGCGCTCCTCCTGGTCGCCGACAGTAAGCTCTCGCTCGTCCTGTCGGGGACCGGCGATGTGATCGAACCCGAGCATCCCGTCATCGCCATCGGCTCGGGCGGCCCCTATGCCACGGCGGCGGCCCGCGCGCTCTATGAGCACACCCGGTTATCGGCCCGCCAGATCGTCGAGGAAGCAATGAGAATCACCAGCCAGATTTGCATTTATACGAACGATCAGTTTATCTTTGAAGAGTTATAGGTTGACGCTATGGTCGTGTATCTATCCAGCGAGACGGAAGCCAAGCCCCAACTCGACGAGTTGACGCCGCGTCGGATCGTAGCCGAACTGGACAAATACGTCATCGGTCAGGAAGCGGCCAAGAGGGCTGTGGCCATCGCTCTCCGTAATCGTATCCGTCGGCAACGGTTGGCGCCGGAGATCGCCGAAGAAGTCCTCCCCAAGAATATTCTCATGATCGGGCCGACGGGGGTGGGCAAGACGGAGATCGCCCGTCGGCTGGCCCGCCTGTCGAACTCCCCGATGATCAAGGTGGAAGCGTCCAAATATACGGAAGTCGGCTACGTGGGTCGGGATGTCGAATCGATGATTCGCGATCTGGTGGAGATCGCCGTGGAGATGATCCGCGCCGAGAAGATCGAGGAGATTCAGGAGAAAGCCGAACGCAACGTCGAGGAGCGCCTCCTCGACCTGCTCTTGCCCATGCCCCGGCACCGCCGACGGACTTCTTCCTCCGAGGACGCCGAATACGAAGAAGAGCCGGATCTGTGGATGAGAGAAGAGACCGACGAACTGGATCAGCTTCAACGCACGCGCGAGAAGCTCCGGCAGCAATTGCGGGAAGGAAAACTCGACAACCGCATCGTGGAAGTGGAGGTGCGAGAGAAGGTCTTCCCTTCGTTTGAGATCATCACCAGCCAGGGCATCGAGCAGATGGACGTGAATATTCAAGACCTGGTGCCCGGACTCTTCGGATCGGCGCGAAAGAAGCGGCGCAAGATGCGCGTCGACGAAGCGCGCGAATACCTCCTTCAGGAGGAAGAACAGCGGCTCATCGACATGGATCAAGTGGCTCGCCTGGCTCTGGAGCGCGTGGAGCAATCGGGCATCGTCTTCCTCGACGAGATCGACAAGATCGCCGGACGGGAGTCGGGCCACGGTCCGGACGTGTCCCGCGAGGGCGTCCAGCGCGATCTCTTGCCGCTCATCGAGGGCACCACGGTGACCACGCGATATGGCATGGTTCGCACCGACCATATCCTGTTCATCGCCGCCGGCGCTTTTCACGTCTCCAAGCCGTCGGACATGATTCCGGAACTTCAAGGGCGATTCCCCATACGCGTCGAGCTGGAACCACTGACGGTAGACGATTTCAAACGCATCTTGACCGAGCCGAAAAACTCGCTCATCAAACAATACAAAGCCCTCCTGGAGACGGAGGGTGTCACTCTGGAGTTCACCGAAGACGCCATCGACGCCATCGCCGAATTCGCCTTTGCCGTCAATGAACAGACGGAGAATATCGGCGCTCGCCGCCTCCACACGATCATGGAGAAGGTTTTGGAAGATATCGCCTTCGAAGCGCCGGATATCGAACAAAAGGTGCAGACCATCGACGCGGCCTATGTCCGTCAGAAGCTCGTAGACATCGTCAGAGATCAAGATCTCAGCCGATACATCCTGTGATCAGCTCGAAATCCAAACGTCGGACCTCAGGCGGCGGACTGAGGATGGGAGGGAGTGAGAGCGACTGCCGTCTCTCCGATCCTGTCGGGAGGCGGGCGAGCCGATTTCTCCGCGGAGTCCTCGTCGCAGGATGGTGCTCAGCCGCTCTGCTCGTGAGCTGCGGTAAGGTGGGCGAACCACTGCCCCCGGCGCCCAGATTGCCTCTCCGCACCAAACATCTCAGCGTCGCGCAACGGGGTCCATTCATCATCCTCCAGTGGCCCAAACCCAATGTCCAGACGCTGGAATCGCTCGGATTTCGCCTTCGGCGTATTGATATCTATCGACTGGTGCAACCAGCGGGTACGGCGAATCAACCGACGGCCAGGGAATTCGCCGATCGGGCCACCCTCATCGGCTCGGTGAGCGAGTCGCAAATGCGCCCGGTGAAAACGGGCGAAGCCCTGACCTATCGCGACGGTCCGATCGGCCGGTTCGATCAGCGATACGTCTACGCCATTCGATATGTGAGTACTCGAGGCCAGAGCGCGGCCTTTTCGAATCTCGTCTCTCTGGTCCCCTGCTCCCGAGTGGCCGCGGCTCCGGAGAACCTCCGCGTGCAGGATGAGGCGCAGGGCATCGTCCGTCTCACCTGGGATCCGCCCTCCCGGAATATCGACGGCTCCGTGCCACCGGCCATCCTGGGATACAACGTGTACCGGCGCACCAGCGAGGAGCATACCTTCGGACTGCCGCTGAACGGGACGACGCTCATCGTCGGCGAGCAATTCAGAGATCGCCAATTCCAGTACGGCACAAAATACCAGTACGCCGTGCGCGCCGTCTCGCGGTGTGCCAACCACTTTGTCGAGAGCGAGGGCGCCGAAGCGCCCCATATCCCTCAGGATACGTTTCCACCGGCCGCCCCAGCGAACCTGACGGCGGGATCGGCCAATGGGGTGATCAGCCTCTTCTGGATGGCGAACACCGAACCCGACCTGGCGGGCTACAACATCTATCGAGCCGATCGCGCCGATGCGCCCGAGGGTGAGTGGATCAAGCTCAACGCCACCGTTCACACTTTGAACACCTTCCGCGACGAGACCACCATTCGCGGCAAGACCTACTATTACAAGGTCAGAGCCGTCGATCGCGCGGGCAATCTCAGTCCCCCTTCGACCATCGTCGCTCAGGAGGCCCAGTGACATGCGCATCTGCCGATTTCGCCGGAGTGAGCAACGCGAACGAGCGCGCTATGGAGTGATCGAGGGCGAGACGGTCTTCCCCTTTCGAGAAGGTGGGCCGTTCGCCTCGCGCGATGTCGATCGCTCGCAGGGAATTCCCCTCTCCGAAGTTCAACTCCTGGCTCCCTGTCAACCCTCTAAGATCATTGGGGTGGGACGAAACTACCGTGACCATGCGCTGGAGATGGGACACGACGTGCCCAGCGAACCGCTCATCTTCCTCAAACCGCCCTCGGCCGTCATTGGCCCCCACGAAGCCATTCGCTTGCCGGCCCTCTCTGAGCGCGTCGATTATGAAGGGGAGTTGGTGGCCGTCATTGGCCGGCGCGCTTCTCAGATCAGCGAGGAAGAATCGGCGCTCGACTACGTGCTCGGGTACACCTGCGGCAATGACGTCACGGCACGCGACCTGCAAAAGCGAGACGTCCAGTTCACCCGAGCCAAGGGATTCGACACGTTCGCTCCCCTCGGCCCGGTCATCGTCACGGACCTCGATCCTCACAACCTGACCATCGAAACGCGCGTCAACGGTCAGGTGAAACAGCATGCCCGCACCAATCAACTCGCGTTCTCGATCGAGGCGTTGCTCCGCTATATCTCTCAAGTCATGACCTTGCTGCCCGGCGATGTCATCTATACCGGCACGCCCGCCGGCGTCGGCCCGCTGAAACCGGGCGATGTCGTCGACGTCGAGATCGAAGGTATCGGTGTTTTGAGGAATCACGTCACATGATGGTCGTCTCGATGACGGGATGGCAGGGTGATGACCGGGAATCGCTTCTTCATCCTGAGTGGCGATCACTTTGACAGCATTTGACTCTCCTCGTTCCGATGACCTATCTTTTGAAGGCGAGGAGTCGAATGATGAGCGCCGCGCTGTTGAGCCTGTTGATGGGATTGGCGAGTTTGGGAATCGGTCGGGCACCGATCTCACAGGAAGAACCCCCACCATATCCGGTGGGCTCCGTAACCCTGGAAGACGTCCTGCGCTTCAATCCGGAATATCAGGAACGCATTGAGAGCTATACGCCCGATCCTCATGCGCTCGAGTATTTGAGGAGAGTTTCTCGGGAGATCACCATCGAGGTTTTTTACGGCGGCTGGTGCAGCGACAGTCGCGAGTATGTCCCGCAGTTTGTGAAAGTCATGCGGGAGGTCCACAATCCTCACATCGTCATCTCGTTCGTCGCCGTCGATGAAGAGAAGGAACAACCCGCTGCGCTGATCAAACAACGGCACGTCGAGCTGGTGCCCACATTCATCGTCTATGCCGACGGCCATGAAATCGGTCGCATTGTGGAGACGCCCAAGGGATCGGTGGAGGAGCATCTGGTGAACATTCTGAAATCCCCACAGCCGCCGTCGGCTCGGTCAACGGCGAGAAACGCCGCGCGGCGCATACCCCGGACATCATCCATTGATGGATGATGCCCGGAGAAGGACAGGAGACGTTGCGGTTCATCACCGGACAGCGACACGTCGAGGAGGGGCCAATGATCACCGCTGGGGATATTCGCGAAGGAATGACGCTGAAGATCAATGGCGATCTTTACCGCGTCATCGATGCCACTCTCCATGTGGGCGGGGGGAAGATGGGGACGACCGTGGTGGTCAAGATGCGTCACATGGCCACCGGTCACGTCCGCGAACAGCGGTTCGCTCCTGCTGAAAAAGTGGAGGATGTTCCTCTGGAGAAGCGGACGATGGAGTACCTGTATACTGATGGCGAAGCTTTCTACTTCATGAACCCGGAGACGTTCGAACAGGTGAGCCTGCCCAAAGAGGCGATCGGTCACCTGGACAAGTTTCTGCAGCCCAACATGCAGATCCCGCTGGAATTTTATGGAGATCAACCGGTCAATGTGCTGTTTCCTGAGGTCGTGGAATTAAAAGTCGTCTCTACCCCCGCCGGATTGCACGAGCGAGACATCACCACGCCCAAGCCAGCGACATTGGAGAATGGCATGGAAGTGCTCGTGCCCCAATTCATCAAAGAGGGAGATGTGGTGCGCATCGACGTGGCCACCGGGAAGTACCTGGAGCGCGTGAAGACCGAGGAGCGGAAGATCTGAGAGTGGCTCGAGACGGTGCACCCATCCCGAGCCGGTCCATTGATCCGATTGACGCGGCGGGCGGCGTCCGCCTCCATCGTCGGGGCTTCGATGACGCCGGGGCGATGTTTCAACGCCTTCATCTCTCCGCCGGAGCGGATGGCTGCATCGCCATTCCGCTCACCGTCACTCCCCATGTGCCACCAATGGCGATCTCCCATTGGCTATCCAGAATGGATGCCCGGTCTCCCTCCCACCGACGGGAGATGATGACCTGTCCCGAAGGCTTCTCCGTCTCCGATCGGGGCTCATTCGGTGCCCAACTTGGCGATCAATCCGTGATCCAGAGCCACGTTGAACATCCGCACGAGTAACCACATGGCCACGGCCAGATAAATGACATTCAATCCCACCGCCCATCCCAAGTGAGACCAGGACATGGCCCCCGACCGAATGACCTCGCGCATCCCTTCGAAAACGTGCGTGCAGGGTATGGCATAGGCAATCACTTGCATCGGCTTGGGGAGCACACTGACCGGATAGAAGACGGCGGCGAACGGTTGAATGAGAAACGGCACGCCCCAGGCCAGGGCTTCGGCACCCTGACCATATCGGATGATGATCGCTGTGGTCATCATTCCCAGGGCGAGACCGAGGACGAGGAGGTTGGCGACGAATGGAACGAGATAAAAGCCCAGAGCGAAGAGATCGAATTGATAGAGGACCCAGGCCAGAACGATCAGGAAAACGAGCGTCACGCTCACTCGAAGCAATCCGAACAGGAACGCTCCCAGGATGTATTCGGCGAGTCGTACGGGACCGCAAAAGATGTTGAGCAAATTTCGCGTCCAGACGTCCTCCAGGAAGGAGAGCGTGATCCCCTGCTGCGAACGATAGAGGATATCCCAGAAAATCATGGCACCGATGAGGAAGGTGATGAGATGAGGGAGTTCCCCCTGACCGGCCCGTTGAATGAACCGCGTGACGTATCCCCAGACGAGCAATTCCATGGTGGGCCAAAACAGGATTTCCAGCATCCGCACCCAACTCCGACGATAGATGAACACGTAGCGCAGGACGAGTATCCAGACTCGATGCAGACTCATACCTCATCTCCTCGGACGACCACCTCGCCGTGACGGGCGATATGAATGAACAGTTCTTCCAGATTCCGATGACGAAATTGCTGGATCACTCGCTGAGGCGGTCCCTCGGCGATCAGCCGGCCGCGGTGAATGAAGAGAATTCGATCACACACCTCCTCGATATCGCGCATGTTGTGAGAGGTGTACAGGATGCTCAGACCTCGCTCCCGCTGAATGCGCCGCAGCAACTTGCGTACCTTATCGGCGATGTCCGGATCGAGGCTGGACGTGGGTTCATCGAGCAAGAGAAGCTCAGGATCATTCAGCAATGCCTTGCAGAGATTCAGACGCGTCTGTTCGCCACTGGAGAGATGTCCGGTGATGGCGTTCCTGAGATGACCGATCTCCAGCAGCTCCAATAACCTGTCCATCCGAGACCAAGTATCCTGTACACCATATAGTTTGGCGAAGATCCACAGGTTCTGCCAGACGCGCAGATTGGCAGGTAAATTGACATCCACCGAAGAGAAGTTCATGCGGCTCAACACCTCGATCCGATGGCGGTGCAGATCTCGTCCGAAGATCTCGATCCGCCCCGACGTCGGTCGGAGCACGCCCAAGATCATGTGGAGTGCCGTCGTCTTCCCCGCCCCATTGGCGCCAAGAAGCCCGACAATTTCGCCCCGCGACAGGCTGAAGCTCAACCGATCCACGGCCACGAGATCGCCGAACACTTTGGTCAACTCGTCCACTCGGAGAATGACGTCACTGGACATAAATGCCAAAGATAACCATCGGCTCCCGGAGCATCAAGGGTCGGGCGAGACCCTGTGGCCGTCTGGAGCTCTTCCCCGGCGCGCCCGCTCTTCCTGCGATGCGCAGCACAAGGCCTCGGGTATTGAACCTCTGCTCGCTCCACCTCGCCGCAGCAGTCAAGCTTTCTTGACACCCGTCTGAGGCATTCAGTAAAATAACTACGCCCGGTAAGAGGTTCATGGGCCCGTAGATGGAAAGGGACGCTTCACTGGGAGGAGCAGCCCATGCATCAGTCACCGAGCTCAACCCTTCATACTCGTGGTGATCTGGGAACGGGTCCGTTGTCTCAATCTATGTGTGTATAGTCCAAATGGCTCATTTTACTTCGTATTCCATCGTTGAAGCGATGGCGTTTGGTATTTGAAGATGAAAGCTCTCTTTTGAGGAGAAATTGCCTATGAAAACATATCGAAGAACTCTCACCCCCATCGTACTTTTCATCCTCATGACCACCGGTTTTGGCCTCGGACAACCGGGCCGACCGGAAAAACGGCCATTCAAGCTGGATCGACTGACCGAGCTCAGCGGGACGGGTGACCAGGGGCGACCGATGGAGGCGCGCCTTGGGCCAGTCCAATTCCTCCGCCGACTGACGCCCCGGATCAATGGGCTCACCGTCGAACAGCGAACGACGCTGGACGAGTTGAAGCAACTCAGTCCCGACATGCGCCTGGCGCTGGATGATCGTTCGGGCACGCCATTCTTCATGATGGGTCGCTGGAAGGAGACTCCACGGACCACCTCCAGCCATTTCCCCTTGACCGCCACCGCCGCCGCTCAACTCGCTTCCGGTTCGTCGGTCCACCTGGCCATCGCCGAACGCTTCCTCGACCGGTACAAAGAGTTGCTGAGATTGGATGACCCCGTCCAGGAATTGCGACTGAAAGGTTATCGCGTGGATGAGTTGGGATTGAAGCACCTCAAGTTCGAGCAAATCTATCGAGGCGTCCCCGTATGGGCGAGCGAACTGATCGTTCATCTGGACGCCCACGATGCCGTCTACGCGCTCAATGGCCGTTTCGAACCGACGCCTCGACAGATCACCAGCGTTGAGGCTGAGGTCACGGCCGATCGCGCCATTGACATGGCGGTCGGCGATCTCTCTTCCCGAACGCCCATTCTCTCGCTTCCTGCGCCCCTGGCGCAGCCACTCCGGTATCACGGTCCGACGGCGAAGAAGGTGATCTTTCCCATGCGCCGCACGGGCGAGCCACGACTGGCCTGGATGGTGAATATCCGACCGAATCTCATCGAGAACTGGTATTATTTCATCGACGCGCGGTCGGGCGAACTCTTATTCAAATATAATGCCACGCCCGCCCAAGGGAGACCAGCGACCGGGCGAGGGACCGATTTGAACGGTCAGCAACGCGAGTTGAACGTCTACCAGCTCAATGGGACGTTCTTCATGATCGATGTGACGCGCCCCATTTTTGATGCTCAACGCTCCCAACTCCCCGATGATCCCGTGGGCGCGTTGTGGACCATTGATGCTCGAGGTCACGATCTGGAGCGCGGCACGCAACTGTTCCAGGTGACCTCCCCCGATGGCACCTTCGCTGATCCTTCCTCCGTCTCCGCTCATTTCAATGTGGCCGTCGTCTTCGAGTACTACTTCAATACGCACGGTCGACGGGGCATCGACGATCAGGGGAGTAGCATCATCTCGGTCATTCATGTGACGGACGACAACCAACCGATGGACAATGCGTTCTGGAACGGAGCGGCGATGGCCTACGGCGATGGAAATGTCGCCTTCAAACCGCTGGCCGGAGGTCTGGACGTTGCCGCCCACGAGATGACCCATGGGGTGACGCAGTATACGGCGAACCTCGTCTATCTCAGTCAGCCGGGCGCGTTGAATGAATCCATGTCCGACGTCTTCGCCGTGATGGTCGATCGCGACGATCTCAAAATTGGCGAAGATGTCGTCAAACGCGATTTCTTCCCCACCGGAGCGATGCGCGATCTGGAGAACCCCAATCAGGGATTGCGGCGGGGTGATCCCGGCTGGCAGCCGGCACATATGAACGAATTCGTCAATCTCCCCGAAACGCCCGAGGGTGATAATGGTGGGGTCCACGTCAACAGTGGTATCCCCAATCGCGCCGCCGCGCTCATCATCAAGGCCATCGGGCGGGAGAAGACCGAGCGGATCTACTATCGGGCGTTGACCACCTATCTCACCTCCAGAGCTCAGTTCTCCGATGCCCGCATCGCCATCGCTCAAGCGGCGCGCGATCTGTTCGGCGACCAGAGTGCTGAAGTCGATGCCGTCAATCAGGCGTTCGATGCCGTGGGCATCACCGATGAGGCGACGCCGCCCCCACCGCCACCGCCCACGGCGACGGGGAGGGATTTCATCGCCTATGTGCGGCCCGACTACACCATCGGGCTCATCACGCCGGATGGCTCAATGAACATCGCTACTGGCTCGTCTCAGGTCCGACACGACCCGAGTGGAGCCGACATTGCCAAGCTCTCGGTTCCTCGCGATGGAAAAACCATCTGGTTCACGGCCATCGATGGACAGGTTCACTTCATCGATATCTCCAATCTGAATAGCATGATGGAATTCTTCATCCAAGGCGGTATCCGACAACAAGGCGATATCATGAACTTCACCGTCCATCCGGAGACGACGTTCTCGGCGGCGACCCAGTCCATTTCTGGAGCCCTGGCCATTACCATTGGGTCGTTCGATCAACCAGATCCCAATATGTACTTCGTCGATCTGCCTCCCACTCAGGTTATTCAGGTCCCCTTGCGCATCCCAACCACCGGACAGGGCGTCGAGAGTAACACCATCGCTTTCACCGACGTCATCGATTGGTTCGCCGACGGTTCGACCATCATCTACGATGCGTTCAATGTCGTCCAACAAGCTGGTGGCGGAGCGATCACCTACTGGACATTCAATCTCCTTCGGGTAGACGTGGGCGACAGTCTCCCCGCTCTACCGCCGCAACCGGAAGGCATCTCGGTGGGTAACCCTCAGTTCGGATCGGTGACCATCACGCTGGTCGCGTACAACGAAGTCGATGACCAAACCGGCGTGATCCGACTCAAGGCCATCGACTATAATCAATCGCAGATCTTCACGCTCGTCGATCCCACGCAACACGGCTTCGGGGCCTGGCGGCCCACGTTCTCTCCCGATGACCGCAAGATGGCCTTCGTGGACGTGAGAAACCTGAATACGGCACCGCTGCTCGGGCAACTCCTGGTGGCTGATCTCACGACCGGTCAGGTGATGGCGCTTCCGGTCCAAGCGGGCAATCCCGAATGGTTCGCCAAGTCGAGATGACCGCTCAGGGGGCCGCTCGAATCGGGCGGCTCCCTGACCGAGGGGGCGTTCACTCCGGTTTCACCGGTCCCAGAGGAGACGGCTTTTGCTGAGCGGTGGCATTATACCGGAAGATGATGCGGCCATCTGTGGCATCGACGAAATAATACCAGTGATCTCTCACGTTTGGCCTGATGCTCACCTGCCAGGCGAGGTGAGGGCGTCCGGTGTCCCGCTCGTGAAAGATGACCTTCTCTGCACTCGGCCCTCGATACTTCATGGCCTCGTTGACGTGTGGTGGGATGGGCTGGAACTGAACCGTCCGCTTCAAGTCATCGACGGCAATCTGGATCGCTCGCTCGGCAGGGATGCGCGCCTTCGCCGACCTCAACTGGCGGGGCGTTGGCTCATAGCGACCGTTGATCGCGTAGATCTCGCCCGCCCGGTTGATGTGAACGATGAGGCTCGATGCCCACACCGGGATGCCCTTGTAGTACTGGTCGAATGTGAGATGTTTCATGCCCAGCGAATCGACGGTGTGCTCCCGAAGGATGAATTCCCGTCCGGGATGACGAATTTTGAACAGCCGCTTATACCTCTTCAAAAACTGCTCGGCAGCCCCAACATCCCTGATGGCCGCCTCCGAGAGCTCCAACTGGCGAGCGCGACGCCGATTCGCCGCCCCCGGCCGAACGTTCCGCACCACACCCAATCGACCGCGCAGGAAGGTGGGCGTCCAGTTTCTCTCGTTCCAGCGAATGGTCACGTCACCTCCACTGCTTCGCTTCAGCCTCTCCAAGGCGACTAACTGTTCGCGAGAGGGACCTGGCAGGTCCTCTCTTCTCTGCGTCCCCACACCACGTCTGGCGGTCAGAGGAGAAAGTAAAAGAATCACGCTCATCGCCATCGAAGTGAACCAGTATCGCATGGCTTTCATGCTATCCCGCTTGAACGAAGAACACAAGGTGCTCTCTCCACGGTGGAAGATTCCTCCAAAGTCCACTCCCTAACGATGGACATATTCACGGCATGCTCCATTCGACGAGGACGTCAAGCGGGACGCTCTTCCCGGTCAGCCAGTCGTTGATGCGGCGTCTGGTCAACGCATGACGCAATTGCCCATCGGGAAGCTGGCGTAACTCGTCGGGCGCGAACCATCGGGTAGTCAGAATCTCCTGTTCGGCGATGGGACCGGGTTCGCCTATCGGTCGAGCGCGGAAACAAAAATTGACGATATGGCGGCCTACTGACGTTGTATAATCATAGATCGCCTGAAGGCCGATGAGGTCGATCTCGTATCCGGACTCCTCGCGAGCCTCTCGTCGAGCGCAATCGATGATCGTCTCGCCCGCCTCCAGGTGTCCCGCCGGTTGATTCCACTTGCCGTATACCTCCTTGGCGGCCTCCTGAACTAATAGCAACTTTCCATCGTGCTCGAGCATGAGTGCACAGGTGATCACCGTCGACATCGATTCATCTCCTCTGAAATGAAGTGGTGCAAAAGGCCATGTTATACTCCGTGACTGTCTCCCCGAAAACAGGTAACGAAAGCCGGCAGCTTGCGTTACTTCATTCTCATCCTCGCAATGTGGCCCATGAGACCATGGCCGATCCCTTCGAAAATGGGGCGACACAAGCTGCACAGTCTACTCACGGGCCATGGGCGATTGCTCGCCATTCCGGACTCGATGGAACTCATACACTCTCTCGCTCATCAAATGACTCCCTATCCAGATGAATGATCTGATCGGTGATTTCGGTGAATGCCACATCGTGCGAGATGAGAAAAAGCTGATCGTACCACGCCTGGCCCACCTCTTCCTGCCCCACATCGAGACTGCGAAACGCTTGAGCGAGATTGGCTCGTCGCATTTCGTCCAGATTGGATGTCGGCTCATCGAAGAAGCCGATCTTCGACCCCGTGATCTTTAACAGGGCCAATCGCAGAGCCACAACAGCATTCATCATCTCGCCGCCGGAGAGTTCCTCGTCGGATCGCACGCGCTCGCGCCCGTCTCGAAAATCGACGAGCTCAATGCAATAGTCCGGTCCCCACCGCAACTCTTCATCGCTGGCGGCGATGACCCGATAGATGCGATCGGCAACATGACCGATCTCTTCACGAAACCGCTCCGAGAGCTGCTCCGAGACCCGGTTGAAGACATGCGTCCGCATATCCTGGATGAACCGATGCGTCTCTCGGTACCGCCTGATCTCGCGCTCCAGATCGCGAATTTGTTTCCGAATCTCATCCATCTGGGCTTTTTTCTTTTCCAACTCGGACACCATCTCCCCAACAGCTTTGAGCTCCGCCCTCAACCGCGCCTGCTGACCGGTCAGCTCCAGAGAACGATCTTTGACCGCGCCATGCTCTCTCTCGTCATAAGCGGCTCGAAGATCATCTCGCTGTTTTTCCAGCCGCATCAACTCCTGGCGCAACCGGTCTGACTCCCCCGCGATTTTCTTCAACTCTCGCTCTATCGACTCGAACTCCTCAGCTTGACGCCGATGCTGCTCATAGATCGAATAGCCCTGGCGCGTGCGGGCCTCGATCCGCTCTTGCTCTTCAATGCGACTTGCGACATCGGCGAATGGTTTGAGCTGTTCGATCAATCGTTCATGCGCTGCTTTCTTCTCATCGAGGCGTTGCTCCAATTTTTGGAGGGCGTCCCGCCTGGCGACCAACTGCTGCATGAGTTTTCGATTCTTCTCCCCGGCCTTCTTCATCTCCATAGCTCGCCCGCGGACGGCGGAATACTGCTGTCCGAATGCCGTCGCCTCCCGCTCCAACTCAGCGAGCCGCTCATCGACCACCCGTTTCAACTCGGCGAGCAGTTTCTTCCCTCGTGCGGCGAAGGCGTCGAGAGCCGGCTTCAGCTTCTCGAGGGCCCTGTCCCCAGGGAACTCTGGACGACCAATGCGTTCGACGACGTCACGGAGTTCTCGACGGTGTGATTCATCCGGGGCGCTCTCCATCCACCGGCGAAGCTCTTCAGGCCACTCCTCGGTGATGAGACGAATGCTTTCTTTCAACGCCCCGTTCATCTCCTCGATCTTCCGCTCCATCTGACCAAGTCGCTCCTCCAGCTCACGCAACGCGGCGAGCTCCTCGCGCGCCAGCCGTATTTGCTCCTCCCGTCGCTTCAACTCATCGAGCTTGGTGGATAATGCGCGTCTCTCTGATTCCAGGGAGGTGATCTGGGCCTGGAAGAAATCCGTGGGCCGTAGCTCTTTCTGCTTGAGATTGAGGCACAGCTCCTCGAAGAACGGACAGCGCCCGGCGGCTAATTTCGTCTGTCCCTCCTGATACTGTTCTCGGCGCGCACGCAGAGAGGCCAGTTTCGCTGTGATGGTATCGATCTCGGCACGAACCTGCTTCTCTTCGGCGATCTCGCGTTCGAGGCTCGCTCGTCGTTGAAGGCGCGCGCGGAGTTGGTCAACGTCCTTCTTCAGCGACAGAATCTCATCGATCAACGCGCGAGCGCGATCGCCCCGGATATGCAAATCATTCAACCCATCGAGCCGCTCAGCAAACCGCTTATAGGCCTCGCGACGGGCTATAGCGTGCTGATGTTTGGTTTCCAGGTCTCTCATGTGCTCTTCCATCCGGGCGAGTTGTTGTTCCAGGTTCTGCCGCTCCTGGTCCAATTGGCGCGCCTGCTCGGCGAGCGTCGTTTTCTCCGATTCGATCTGTCCGGTCAACTGTTTGATCTCTCCCTCCAGATCGGTGATATTTTTCCTCAACGCCTCAGCCCGTCTCTGTCGTTCGCGCAATTCTTTCAAGAGCTTTTCCGCTTGCAGATAGGTGCGGTAGTCTTCGACGTACCGTTGACACAGCTCCCGAGCCTTCTGCGCATCGGCGAGTGCCTCTGCCTTGGCTCGTCTCCGCTGATCGAGCGCATTCACCGCCCCTTGTTGGCGAGTGATGTCGTTTTCCAGGCGATCCAGCTTGGTCCTGATCTCGTCCAACCCCTTCAGTCGATCGGTGATTCGCCTTAATTCGGCTGAAACCGCATTCAGTTCCTTTTTCTTCTCGTCCAATTCTCGCCGTCGCCCGGCGAGTTCGGCGATGACCTGATCGTATTCGGCCACCCGCGTTCGTTTCTCTTCGAGGCGACTCTCGCACTGTGAGATGCGATGTTGTGCTTCGTTTTCCAACGCCCGGCTTTCGGTGAAAGCTTCCCGCCAGGCACTGATGCCCAGAATGCGGTCAAATTCGTTCAGACGAGAGCGGCCTTTCTTGACGAACGGCCCGAGAAACTCGTTCTGTAATGGACCGATGACGTTGAGGAAATGATGAGCCAGCTTGCCCGCCGGGGCGCGACCACCGGGGAAAAGAATTTTGCGCAACTCGTCTTCCAGTTCCCGAGCACTGGCCGTCTCGATTACCTCCTCACGCCCCTCATCGCTCTTCCCGAACAGCCGCCAGACGCTCTGGGCGCCCACGCGTCGTTCGATGACATACCGATTGCCGTCATCAGCTCGAAAGTGAACGCGCACCTGACCCCATTGAGCGCCCTTGCGCACGAACCGCTCTGCTCGTCCGATGAACGCTTGCGCTTCGACGCCGAACAACGCGTGACCGATGGCCTCGAAAACGGTGCTTTTGCCCGCCCCGTTAGGTCCGGAGAGCACGTTAATGCCGGGAGCGAACTCGAACGTTCGCTGTTTATACGGTTTTATGTTTTTGAGTTCGACCTTCTCGATCAACATATCACAGGAAATAGCGCCTCATTTCGTCTCCCGCTCACTCCTCGTGGAGCGTTCGGTGAATCACGTCCAGCAGCTCTCCGGCGCCGGTGGAGCCTTCGAGCAGACGCTCTTTGATCTCCATGGCCAATTGCGCGTATCGCTCGGCGCGTTGTTTATAGGCCGACTGAGCTTCCCACAGGGCTTGGACCACCTGGCGCTCGATCTCGGCGAGATTCCAGTGTTCGCTGTCGCGCGGTCGACCACCGGTCACGAATGATAAGGCGTTCTGGACTTCGACGTGGAGCGCACCCATGATCCCGGCGACCAGGTGAGCGACGCGCTGGCGCGTCATCTCCGCCGGACGGAAGGCCACCTCCCCGGTGAGTTTGACGCGAACGACCGGCTTCCGCCGATCCTCGCGACTGCGCTCATCCTTCAGGCGCTGGAAATGCTCTCGGATGCGAGCTTGGGCTTGATCGAGATTCTCGCACCCATCCAGGGCGACGCGCTCGTCGAACATGGGCCGCGGCGAGGTCGGTACGAGCGTCACCTGGGGTTTACGGCCGAGCCGCCACTCTACGCGATAAAATCCCTTCGGCGCGTACTTCTGTTCGCCGAAGTTGACGCACTCGGGTGAACCGGGATTGAAGGCGAAAGGCTCATCCTTCGGGATCTCATAAGGCTTATGACCGTGCCCCAGCGCCACATAGGAGAATCTCTCGCTGAGAGGTAAGGCTTCGTCGATGGTCATATTGCCGATATCCGTGCCACAGTACTGGCGGACGCCGACGTGAAACAACAATATGTTCTCTTCCTTTTCCGTCTCAACGGCCTCCAGAATGCGCGGCACATGGCTTCCGGCATAGGCGCCGATGTATCCGACGCCGTAGATATGCACGCCGTTGATCTCCATATGTCCGCCACGACGCCGCCGTTCATCCCAATCGGGGAATCGATAATTGCCCTTCTCATCGCGCTCCGGGCGAAGCAAGCACAAATACCCCATGTCCGAGAGGGCTTCCATCCAGGAGAGGCTCTCCCTCCGATGAATCCAGTCGTGATTACCTTCGATGGCGATGGCCGGGATTCCCGCGCGCTGGAGAGGTGCTAATGTCTCCACGGTGCGGGCGAACGTGCGAGGCATGACCTGCGCTTGATGAAACAGATCACCAGCAATGAGCACAGCATCGACTCCTTCTTCCACCGCGCGATCAACGATCGATGAAAGCGCGCCGAAGAAATCCTCATATCGCTCGGCAGCGCCCGGCGAGTCGCTATATGTTTTGCCGAGATGAATATCCGAACAGTGAAGAAAAGTGACATCAGCCATCGTCGTCTCGGTGAACTCATCATTCTGATCCATCTTCCTCCGGGAGTCAATGAGCATAACGCCGAGCGGTGAGACCATGAACTGCTCCAATGATGTTCGCTCTTTCGGAATTCGGGAGAATGAGAGAATTGGTCGCATACGCCTCAGGTCATGGCATGGCGTCCCTTCGAGGCGACTCCTCGTCATCCGGCGCACCCGGATACCGGGCGTTGGGCGAGAGAAGCGCTCCGGTCTCTCGCTGAGAAGTCGCGGAGATAGGGTTCGTCATGTCCGGCCCTTCCTGACGCATTCGTCATTGGCACTGGCGCTTCCCGCCCCGCCCTTGACAGGATGGGGATGATGGGCTTAAAAGTAGCCGAGAAGCGATCACTGAACGATGAATCATGAATGAGCGACAACGCGCCCTGGTCATATCGCCGGAATTCCCCTATCCTCCTGTCAGTGGCGGCACTCAACGCACGTTTCACATTCTCCAGGCGCTCTCTCGCGCTCATCGCGTCGATCTGGTAACGTTCTCCGAACATCCGTCACCCGAAGGGAGGGACGCGCTGAGCGCGCTCTGTTCCCAAATTCACCTCATTTCGTTGCCGCCCCACCCGAAGAGGCCTCTGGCTTTCTTCCGGCGAAATCTGTCCCGGGCAATCCGAGGCGTCAACCCGCTCATCGATCGCTTCGCCGATCCGGCGATTCGTCAGGCGGTCAACGACTGGCTGGCTGGTCATCGCTACGACCTCATTCTGATGGAGCATTCCTGGATCGCTCCTTACATTGAAGACATCAGGGCCAGCGACAACCGCGACGCCTTCACGGTGCTCGATGCGCACAATGTGGAATCAGAGCTGTGGAGACAGTATTACCAGAAACCGGCCAGATGGTGGGCGAAACCGGCGCTTTACCGGTATTGGCAGTCGGCTCGACTCATTGAGCAGAAGTATTTCGACCGGTTCGACGTGGTGCTCGCCGTCTCCGAATCCGATCGTGAGAAGATCCTCCGCCTGGCTCCTCGCGCCTCGGTGGCTATCATTCCCAACGGCATTGAGTTGCCCTCTCACCAGGACAATCCATCGCCCGGCCATCGCCCGCCGGTGGTGGGCTTCGTGGGATCGCTCGATTATCCTCCTAATCACTTCGGGCTGGAATGGTTCCTCGCCCGCGTGTGGCCCCGGATCGCCCAACGCCTTCCCGAAGTTCAGCTTGTGATCATCGGTCGTGGGGATCAGCAAAGACTGAAGCGCCTCTGTCGCGGTCAGGAGACCGTTCGATTAGCGGGCGCTGTTCCCGACCTCGCGCCTTATTTGCGTCGGATGGCCGTGATGGTGGTGCCCCTCTGGCATGGCAGCGGGACGCGAATCAAGATCCTGGAAGCGTGGGCTCATGGGATTGCCGTCGTCTCGACCTCCCGCGGTGCCGAGGGATTGAGATGCCAGCATATGGAGAACATCTGGATCGCCGATGAAGCGTCCGACTTCGCCGCTGCCGTCATCTATCTGCTCACCGATCACACCACGCGTCGACGACTGGCTCAGTCGGCCTACGAAGGAATATCGGCGTATTCCTGGTCGGTCATCGAAGAACAACTCCAGGCTGTGCTCGATCGTCACTGGATGGCACGAGGATCATCTCAATGAGCTGCTGTATTTGCTCGGCCGATACGGTTCGACCGTTTCTGGACAGGAACGGCTATCATATTGTTCGCTGTGAGCGATGTGGATTCCTCTACGTTCACCCGCGCCCGAGTCAAGAGGAGCTGCAAGCGTTCTATCAAGATCCCAGTTACTTCCAGGGCGAAAGCGTTTATGGTTACGACTCCTACATCGGTCATCGATCCGAGATCGAGCGAGTGGCCAACGAACGATTGACCACCATCGAAAGATTCATCTCTCCGGGATGCCTGCTCGATGTTGGCTGTGCTTCCGGTTACTTCCTCTTCGTGGCTCGCCAGCGTGGATGGCACATTGAAGGCGTCGAGATCGCAGAGGCCATGGCACGGGCTGCCGAGGAGCTTTTACATCAACCCATTCATTCGACATTGGACGCGATTCCCTTCCCGCCCCAATCGTTCGATGTCATCACTCTCTGGGAATATATCGAGCATGTTCCCGATCCACGCGCCGATCTCCTTCGGGTCCACGAATTGCTCAAACCGGGCGGGCTCCTGGCCCTGTCCACGCCCAACGCCGGTCAACGAGTGGTCACGAAAGCGCCGACGCGGTGGCGGGAATTCAAACCGCCAGAGCATCTCAGCTTCTTCACCCGGCACACGCTGGAGCGATTGGTGCGCGCCTGCGGCTTTCAACCCGTTCTCGTGCGGGCAATCGTTCCTCATCTCAGCTTACCGGTCACGATAGAGCGCGGGATCGAGATCTGTCGTGAAACCCTCGGCGATCGGCATACGCGGCGAACGCCGTTCTGGTGGATCTACTCTCTCACCCGGCGGATGGTGTCGCTCCCCTTCCGAGTCTACCAGAAGCTGATTCTCTCGCCGTTCGATTATAGCCAGGGGATTGAACTCTATGCGCGGAGAGGCGCCGAGCAGGAGCGCGTGACATGAGGCGCATGAGGCGAGGAGAGGCGATATGCTCGATTGGAGCACGGGGCGTAAAATGGAAATCCAAAGCATGACTCATCGAATGGTGTCCACCCTGTGCGCCGAAAATGGTCGGACGCAAGATCGCCCCTCGCGCTATGCCCTCTTCTCCCGGGAGAAGACGGAGGGGCCCGACAGGACGCCGGGAATCAGCCTATGATGTCCGAGCGCATCCGACTCATGTATTTCAGCGACGCCCATGCCCTCGGTGGCGCCGAGGAGTACCTCTATCTCCTCATGGAAGGCCTCGACCGGTGGCGGTTCGATATCCAGTTCGCATGCACTGACGAGAAGGCACTCGAACCGCTGATTGCGCGGCTTCGCTCTCTTGGAATCACTGTGAGGGCGGTGACCGAGAGAGGCTTCGCTGTGACCGACCGGGCGAGTCGGCATAATATCACCATGTTCTGGCGATTCTTTCGCTCGCATCGCGTTGACATCGTGCATTTCAATTTACCTCATCCCTTCGCTTGTCGAATCCCCATTCTCGCTGCGCGGCTGGCGGGCGTACCCGCGCTCGTGACCACCAACCATCTGCCCACTTTGTCTCCGCAGGCGTATACCTGGAAGGGCCGTCTCCTTCTGCATCTGGCCGGACGATGCCTCGATATGACCATCGTGGAGTCGGAGATCAACCGCCGATTAGCGCTGGACCATCTCCATCTCGATCCCGCCAAGACGCGCACCATCTATCATGGCATCGACCTGTCTCGATTCGACCGGGCATTCGATCAAATGGTGCTTCGGCGCGAATTCGACCTTGGATCCGAAGCCGTCATCATCGGCACGGTGGGACGCCTCACGGCGCAGAAAGCCCACGACGTATTCTTACAGGCCGCGGCGCGGATCAAGCGTCGCTCTCGTCGGGCCCGATTCATCATCGTCGGCGATGGCGAGTTGAGAGAGCAGCTCGAACAGCAGGCTCGCCATCTCGGTCTTTCCGGCGAGGTTCGCTTCACCGGCTATCGCCGCGATGTTCCCTCGCTGCTCAGTCTATTCGATGTGTTCGTGCTCAGTTCGCGCTTCGAAGGACTGCCACTATCCATTCTGGAAGCCATGGCGGCGAGAAAGCCGGTGATCGCCACCTGTGTCGACGGCGTGCCCGAAGCTGTCGTCGACGGCGAGACCGGATGGCTCGTCCCACCGGATGATGCCGAGGCGCTGGCCGACAGAATCCTCGCGCTCATCGAGAATCCTCAACGAGCGCGAGCGATGGGCGCGGCCGGTCGGCATCGGGTGGAGTCACTATTCAGGAAAGAGAGGATGGTCGCTCAAACGGAACAACTCTACGCCCAACTCGTCGAGCGTTCCGGACGGCGCGTCGATCGGTTCTCTCTCCGGCGGGCGATCGCCGGGCGTTGAGCTGAGAAGGGGCGGGATGCGAATCGGGTGTACGACCTTCACCAATCATCATCGCGGTGGAGGCGGGCATGGCGGTCGATTGGGATCCGGCGGTTGAGGCGGCACGATCCGGAAACTGCAATTGGTCACGTCGGAGATGAAGCGGTTTCGCTTACTCACCAGTCTGAGTCGAACGCGATCGGTGGGCGGGAATGGAAGGCCGAGCCGATAATCCCCATTGTTCTCCACCTCGTCATCGAGCACCTGATAGGTGATCCCTCCGTCGAACGAGATATCCAGTCGTAAGAATCGCCCGATATCGCTCCCCTCGAACATCCACAGCAGGCGCGTTTCGCTGCCCGTCTCCAGCGCCTCTCCCCCATTGGGCATGAGGATGGTGATGCTGCCTTGTCCTGGAATGCCGATGGTGAACACCCCATCGCTGACGTCGGCGATGGATGGATCATCGGCGCTGAGGACGCCGATTTTGGCCGCATCGGACAATCGAGCGGGAACGATCCAATCGATGGAACCGGTATTCTCGACCGGACCATCGAACAAAGGGATCACCTGGGGATTCTGCGGATCGACGGAGAGATCGTAAAGGACGATGTTCACCGGTCCGTCTACGCCCTGAGAGCCCCAGACGATGCGCGTGCGGTCGCCGACCAGAAACACTTCGCCGCCGTTGGGCGTGACGACCGTGATCGAAGGTGACGATGTGGTGGACGACGAGGTGGGCATCTGGCACCCAATGCATGATCTCGACCGGTCGAGCGACTGTTCCCATCGCAAGGCGCGACTCATCTGCTCGATGAGGCTCATCGTCTCGGCGGACGCATCGACCGGTTCCAGGATGGCGAAGAAATCGCTCTCATCGGAGAATCGAGGATCGAGGCTGCTGGAGACTTTGATCTTGTAGAGTCCCGGACGAGGCGCGCTGACGCGCCACGCCTTCTGTCCCGTGGTGATGTCTACACCATCGAAGAGACAGATGACCACGTCGGGCGGTGCGCCCGGAGTGGGATCGGTGAATCCCAGCAATTCGATGCGCACGCCATCGACCAGGCGCCGAAACTCCCACTGAATGAGTCGTTCTTCATCGATGCGCCAGATCTCGCCACCGGTGGGCGCGGTGACGCGAATCTCCTGCAACTGCTCGGTGATGGTGAATGGATCGCTCTCGCCTGCGGCGACCGGTTCGCCATCGACGAGAGCGGTGACGCGAATGCGCGCCTGTCGCTCCGGCGGCGTCACGCGCCAGCAGAACTCGCCCGTGTCATCGATCTCCGTGGCCAGAGGCGTGGTCGTCGCCGGAACATTGACAATGGCACGAATGATCAGATTGCCTTCCACCTGGGGACCCGCCTCGGTGGGAAAGGTGGCTTCCCGAAACGCCTCTTCGTCGCTCACGGCGATGAACGTTCGACGCTGAGTACTATCGGTATCGATGGGGAAGGCGAATCCACCGGTGGGCGCGCGAATCTCGTACCCGATGTAAAAATCTCCTTTCTCGCGCAATGTGGGGCGTGAGGGAATATCGAAGTCCTGAAACGTTCCCGTGCTTCTCACTCTGACCGCTTGTGTGGAGAAATCGCTTCGATCCGGTGGCTGCCCGCGTCCGAGTTCGTCGGCGAAGAAGTACAGCGTGATGTCTCGTTCACGATCCGACTGCCCATTGACCGTGGGCACGAGCAGCCGAATCGATTCCAGCGTAGCCGGGAAACTGGGCGGGCGCAGGCGGGCGACGAGAATGCGGTCGCCTTGTTCGAATGTCAGATCGACTTCGCCATCATCTTCTTCGAGTTCCTGACTCCCCGCCTCGCCGAGCAACTCGACGTTGATTTTGACCGACGATGCCTTACCGGGCGTCACGGGCAGATCCGATACGGCCCATCGAATCACCTGAGCGGTGTCAATCGGCCAGGTATCCCCAGCCTGCGGCGTTCCCACAATGACGCGCGGTTGACGCGGTTGTTCTGGAGGGACGGACACTTCGCGGCTGAGATGAACGGAGATGAACGCGACGATCAATAATCCACCCGCCGAGGCCATCGCTCGTCGTCCCGGCATGTTCGTCAATTGTCCTCCCATCAGGATCATCTCGGGTCAGAGCAAGCTTAGCGCAGTTTGGCTACAAAAGGAAGAGGCCGGCATCAATGCCCAACGTCCATCGCAATGGGGTGCGCAGGGAGAAGCGGAGCAATCGCCGGAGGCGAGTTCTGGGACCTACAGGGAAGCCCTCGTCGGCAGAGAGACGTCGGTCCGGGAGCTCGCCCCAGAGGCTTCTTCCCGCGGAAAAACTCCGCGGCTGGTCAGGGGGGAGGCATCAGGCTTCGTGTTATCAGGGAGGAGCGGAGCTATCCCCGGAGACCAGCTCCGGGGCCTGCAGAGTGGTGGCGGGCGACCGGTTGACTAGCTGATGAATGTCACGGACCCCGGAGACCAGCTCTGGGGCTTGCCGGGAAGCCCCGCAGCTCGCCCGCGGGGAGCCGTCAGTTGTCAGCGAGTGGAGAGGAAGCAATATCTCTGGGAAGCCCCGCAGCTCGCCCGCGGGGAGCCGTCACGTTCCCTCCTACCGAGCGAGAAGCCTCACCAGGAATCCGGCTCCAAAGCCTGCCGAACCGAGCCGAGCACTCCTCGACCAGCCGAGAAACCTCGCTGAATCCTCGCACCGCTGGGAGAGACGACCGACGCTTGACCCCGTTGACCGAGTGCGGATAAAACTCATCACGCCATGGTTCGACCTTGCGACCTATGCCGGGGGACGGACGCCTCGTTTCTCCTGGAGTGCGATCGATTAGACGGTCCACTCGTTCAGTGTCGCCGCTGCGGACTCATTTACGTCGGAGAGCGGCGAGAAGATTTCACTTTCGCCGCCGCCAATGAGGAGAAGTCGCGCGCTCTGGCCGCTCGCGTCCGGGCTCTGGGATTGGTCGATGAGGCGATTGAAACTGCCGAAGCGCCCTGGCGCGAGCGCCTCTTCTCCGATCGCCTCGACCGATTGCGACGGCATGTCGAGCGCGGTTCCCTGTTGGAGGTCGGCTGCGCGTCGGGCGAGTTCTTGCGGTTGGCCGCCAGAGCTGGCTTCCAAGTCTGTGGCGTCGAGCCCGATCCTCAGACCAGCGCGCGGGCGCGCGAGCTGTATGGACTCCACGTCATCACCGGCACGCTCGCCGAAGCCAAGCTTCCACCGAACGCGTTCGACGCCGCCGTCCTCTTCCACGTTCTCGAACATCTGGATTCGCCGCGACAGACGATCGCCGAACTCCATCGCCTCCTGAAGCCCGGTGGCATTCTCGCTATCGAGACACCAAACATCGACACCATCTGGTTCCGATGGCTCGGTCGGCGCTGGCGACAGTTCATCCCCGACCACTACTACTTTTTCACTCCTCACACGCTGAGTCATCTGCTCCAGGATGTGGGATTCCGCCCGGTGGAGATCCGGCGGGTAGGGAAACCGATGAGCCTGCGCCTCTTCCTGGATCGCCTGAGGCGGCTCAGTCCCCGCTGGAGTCGGTGGCTGGGCAGTTGGGCTCGACGCCTCCATCTGGAGGAGAGAACGGTCTACGTGAACCTGGGAGACATCATGCTCGCCTTCGCCGTGAAAGAATCCTGAAGAGGGTCGGATGAAAGAACGCCCGTGCGCCAACGGGGGTGGCGAGCCCCGGAGGGCGCGATGAAAGACGTGCCTTGGGACATCGATTCACCATTCCTGTGAGTCCGAGAGGGCGACAACATCCCTGGGGGCGGGTCGGGCTCGATCACCTTCTGATGGCCGATATCACGGGAACGCTCTGCCCGTGACAGCCCGATCAGCATATGCTACACTGCTCGCCTGAAACTCATTGAGGGAGAGGCACCATGGCGACACAGGATCGATTCGGAATGCTCTCGACGCTTTCGGTAACTGCCGGATCGGTTAAGTATTACAGCCTTCGGCGTCTGGAACGAGCGGGAGTGGGCGACATCTCTCGGTTGCCCTTCTCCATCAAGGTGCTCCTGGAAAATCTCCTGCGCCATTGTGACGACCGACTGGTGACGGAAGAGGATGTCAGGGCTTTAGCGCACTGGAGCGAGACACAATCGCAAGGGCGAGAGATTCCCTTCATTCCGGCGCGCGTCGTCCTGCAAGACTTCACCGGCGTCCCGGCGGTCGTCGATCTGGCGGCCATGCGTTCGGCCATGCACCGGCTGGGTGGTGATCCCAATCGCATTAACCCCACTGTGCCGGTCGATCTGGTCATCGATCACTCGGTACAAGTCGATTTCTTCGGTTCAGGCCGCGCTTTTCAACTGAACGTTCAGCGAGAGTACGAGCGGAATGGCGAGCGCTACGCATTGCTCCGATGGGCGCAGAAGTCGTTCAAGAACTTTCGCGTCGTGCCACCGGGGACGGGCATCATTCATCAAGTCAACCTGGAATATCTCGCTCAGGTCGTCTGTTCGCGCACGGTGAACGATGAGCGAGTGGCCTTCCCCGATACGCTGGTGGGCACCGATTCGCACACGACGATGATCAACGGCCTGGGCGTGCTCGGTTGGGGCGTCGGAGGCATCGAGGCCGAAGCGGTGATGCTCGGACAACCCCTCTACATGCTCGTTCCCGAGGTCGTCGGCTTCAAACTCTATGGCGAGCTCCCCGAAGGCGCAACAGCCACCGATCTCGTGCTCACCGTGACGCAGATGCTGAGAGAAAAAGGCGTCGTGGGCAAGTTCGTCGAGTTTTACGGACCGGGTCTCAGTCAATTGAGCTTACCCGACCGGGCCACCGTCGCCAACATGGCTCCGGAGTACGGGGCGACCATGGGGTTCTTCCCCGTCGACCAGGAGACGCTCAACTACCTCTCCCTGACCGGCCGTGGCGAAGACACGATCGAGCTGGTCGAACGCTACGCCAAGGAACAAGGCCTCTTCCGAACCGACGAGACGCCCGATCCCGTGTATAGCGATACTCTGGAATTGGATATGAGCACGGTGGAGCCCTCGCTGGCCGGACCGCGCCGACCACAAGATCGGGTTCCACTTCGAGATATGAAGCTGGCCGCCCGGGATGCCATCGCCTACTTCCTCTCTCGTTCTTCCCGCCGCTCTCCTTCCGATGCCCAGCGGCCAGAAGTGGAAGTGGAAATGGATGGAGAGCGCGTCACGCTGACCGACGGTTCGGTCGTCATTGCCGCCATTACGAGTTGCACGAATACGTCTAATCCGTCGGTCATGATTGGTGCCGGATTACTGGCCAAGAAAGCGGTGGAAGCGGGGTTGACCGTCAAGCCGACGGTGAAGACGAGTCTGGCGCCGGGCTCGCGGGTGGTCATCGATTATCTGGAGAAGGCGGGGCTCATTCCCTTCCTGGAAGCGTTGCGATTCCATCTGGTCGGCTTCGGATGTACGACGTGTATCGGGAACAGCGGACCGCTGCCCGAGCCGGTGGCCAAGGCCATCAAAGAACACGATCTGGTCGTGGCCGCCGTGTTGAGCGGAAATCGGAATTTCGAAGGACGGATCAATCCGCTGGCCAAGATGAGCTATCTGGCCTCACCGCCGCTGGTCGTGGCTTACGCGTTGGCCGGACGAGTGGATATCGATATGATCAGCGAACCGCTCGGTCGCGATCCCAACGGTCAACCGGTGTATCTTCGCGATATCTGGCCATCGCCCGATGAGCTCCGACGAACGATCGCCGAGGCTCTCGATCCCGAACTGTTTCGCCAGCGCTACGCGCGGGTCTTCCAGGGCGATGAACGATGGCAGTCGTTACCGGTGCCCGAGGGGCATCTCTATCACTGGGACGAGGCATCCACCTATATTCAAGAGCCCCCGTTCTTCAAAGGATTGACGCCGGAGCCTCCGCCGCTCAGTGATATTCACAACGCTCGCGTATTGGCCGTGCTCGGCGATAGTGTGACCACCGATCACATCTCGCCGGCCGGGGCCATTCCCGCCGAGAGTCCCGCCGGTCGGTACCTGATCGAACGCGGCGTCGAACCCAAAGACTTCAACAGTTTCGGTTCACGACGCGGCAATCACGAGGTGATGATTCGAGGGACGTTCGGCAACATCCGTTTGAGGAATCAACTCGTCGACGCCGAAGGAGGATGGACGATTCATCTGCCCAGCGGCGAGCAGATGACCATCTATGAAGCGGCCATGCGCTATCAGGCCGAAGGCGTGCCCCTCCTGGTGATTGCCGGGAAGGAATACGGCACCGGCAGTTCCCGCGATTGGGCGGCCAAGGGAACGGCTTTGCTCGGCGTCAAGGCTGTATTGGCTGAGAGTTTCGAGCGCATTCACCGCAGCAATCTGGTGGGCATGGGCGTCCTCCCATTGCAGTTCAAATCGGGCGAGAATCGGCAGACCCTGGGATTGACCGGTCACGAACTCTACGACATTGAAGGCATCGCCGAAGACCTGAAACCTCATAAGGAGGTGACCATTCGCGTCACACGCGACACCGGCGAGCAGATGACGTTCACTGCCGAAGCGCGCCTGGATAGTTCTGTGGAAGTGGAGTACTACCGAAACGGTGGCATCTTGCAAACCGTCCTCCGGCAGATGCTCAAGGGGTAGACGGCGAGAGCGTTCACTCGATCATCTCAACAGGCGCGATGGTCATGAGCTTCTCCGAAGGAGCGAGCGCGCCGCGATGATCCTTTCCCGATCCCCCTACGCAATACAGCGCGCAAAATGCCATCTTGCGCTACATTCCCCGTCGCCGTGATGAGCGCGTCGTCTATGAGTGGTTCTCCTCGAAACGCGGACGCTGATCACCGTATCTCTTTCAACTGCTCGTCATTACTTCCAATAGGTTCGGTCCAGGCTCCGATATTGAATCGCTTCGGAGACATGCTGAGGTTGAATCCGCTGGCTACCCTCCAGGTCGGCGATGGTGCGGCTCACCTTCAAGATGCGATCGTAGGCCCGCGCTGAGAGTCCCAATCGACTGATGGCATGCTCCAGTAATCTCTCCGACGTCCCATCGATGGAACAATACCTGCGTAACAGGCGCGGCGTCATTTGCGCGTTGGCGTAGAGGCCGTCGCCGGCCAGGCGCTTCATCTGAATCTCTCTGGCGCGCACCACTCGCTGACGGATGGCCGCCGAACTCTCACTGGGCATATCGCTGGAGAGTTCTTTGAACTTCACGGCGGGCACATCGATGTGGATATCAATCCGGTCGAGCAGGGGCCCGGAAATCTTATTCACGTACCGCTCGATGCGCAGCGCCGTGCAGCTGCACTCGCGCACCTGCGATCCCCAGAATCCGCAGGGGCAGGGATTCATCGCCGCCGCCAGCATGAATCGCGAAGGAAAGGTGAGCGAGATGGTCGCCCGGCTGATCGTCACGCGACCATCTTCGATGGGTTGTCGCAACACTTCCAGGACGTTGCGATCGAATTCCGGCAGCTCATCCAGGAACAAGACGCCGTGATGCGCCAGGCTCACCTCTCCCGGTCGGGGCACTGCCCCGCCGCCAATCAATCCGGCGTCGCTGATCGTATGATGGGGCGAGCGGAAGGGGCGCGTGGTGACCAATCCTTTACGATCGGTCAATCCGGCGACGCTGTGAATCTTGGTCACCTCAATGGCCTCATCGAAGGAGAGTGGGGGGAGAATGGTGGGGATGCGCTTGGCCAGCATCGTCTTGCCGCTCCCCGGTGGTCCGATCATCAAAATGTTATGCGCGCCGGCGCAGGCGATCTCCAGCGCTCGTTTGGCGTGCAGTTGTCCTTTCACATCGCTGAAATCGACCGGGTATTGGTTGATGTCGGCCAGCACCTCGTCCACGTTCACCCGAAGAGGCGGTGGCGGTGCGTCGGCGGTCAGAAGGCGCACCACATCGGGCAGTGTTGATACCGGATGGATTTCCAATCCCGCCACTACTGCCGCTTCGCGGGCATTCTCTTCCGGGAGAATCAAGCGTTTGATGTTTTGTCGCCGGGCGGCCACGGCGATGGGCAGCGCTCCCTTGACCGGGCGCACGCGACCATCGAGCGAGAGCTCGCCGACGAGCACAGTATCATTACACTGCCGATCGCCGAATTCACCGTTGGCACCCAGAATGCTCGCCGCGATGGGCAGATCGAAGCTCGACCCTTCCTTCTTGATATCAGCGGGCGCCAGATTCACCGTCAGGCGATGCGGTGGGAAGTGAAATCCGCAATTGTTGATGGCCGCCCGGATGCGTTCGCGACTCTCCCGGATGGCGGCATCGGGAAGGCCGACCATGATGAACGCGCCTTGACCTTGATCTCCCGAGTGCGGCGAGAGATCGACTTCCACATCGACGATGTAAGCATCTATGCCATAGAGGGCAGCACTCAGCGTCTTCCACAACATGGATCGCTCCTTCGGTCAAAAGTCGGGGGAAACTCTATCACCTTTCCCTGAGGAAGGCAAACGCGGATCGGTAGCGCCGTGGCGCTAACCCCCATGCCCAGGCTCTTTGGTGACAACGGAAGTACCGTGCTCGTCACCGGGGATCGTTACTTCCCCGCTCCACGAGCTCCCAACTGACTCCTCCCCGTCGACGAGCGGCGGGGCCTCCCGGAGAGGAGGAGCGGCCCTCTGAACTAGCCGGCAACCTGACATCTCCCCGCCCACCGGCCGCGGGGGTCCCCTCAGGGAGGGCGTCGCTCCCTCTCCACACAGTGCGCGCATGGCTTCCCAAGCTCCTCACTCGCTCAATCTGGGAGCTCCGCGCGGCATGCCGCGATGTCGAAACTCATCTCTCACCTCCATCGTCCTCCTCACTTGCCCAATCCGGGAGGCGCGCGTAGAATGACTGAACTGAAATATCACCACAGCTCAAGGAGGCGATATGAGAAAAGGACTCTTCTTCCCTATCGTGATCGCTCTGCTCACGCTCATGATCGCCGGCGCCTGGTCGATTGGCCGGGCGCGCCCCGTTCAGCAAACCGCGGCTGAACAGGAGGTGAAAGAATGGACCATCGATGATCTCATCATGAGCGAATCGGCCAGCCAATTCGAGATCTCACCTGATGGCCGCTGGGTCGTCTGGGTGAAAACGGCCGGCGACAAAGAAAAGAACGAACGCGTCTCTCACCTCATGCTCTCCAGCTTGACGGAGAAGAAAGAGATTCAACTCACTCGCGGTCAGAGTAATGAGTCGAATCCGCGCTGGTCACCCGATGGCGAACTGATCGCCTTCATCAGCACGCGACCATTACCCAAAGGAAAAGCCCGGGCCGATGGCGACGGCAAGCCGCGCCCACAGATCTGGCTCATCCATCCTTACGGCGGCGAACCGTGGCCGTTGACCCACTCTGAACGAGCCGTCCGCAGCCTGGAATGGGCCGATGCGCAGACCATCATTTTCACCGCTCAAGAAGATCCCACCCTCTACGAGCGCACGCTCAAGGAGAAGAAAGACACCTCCATCGTCGTCGAGGATGAAGCGCACGAGCCGCCCGTCCGCTTGTTCAAGATCGATGTTACATCAAAGCAGGTGACCCGGCTCACCGAGAACGATGACTGGATTCAACAATTCGCGCTCTCTCCCGATGGGCGCTATGCGGTGACCATTCATAATCGCAGCTTGCGCTTCGTCTACGATCACGAGATCAAACCGGCGACCTATCTCTACGATCTGCAAACGGGCGAACGGAAACAGTTGTTCACCGAAGGAAAGATCCATCCCGAGCGGATTCGCTGGGCGCGCGACGGTCGAGGATTCTATGTGCGCAGCGCCTTCACGCATCATCCGCGCTATCTCATGGCCACCATCTCGCTCATGTACTACTACGATCTGGCCAGCGGCACCGTCACGCAAGTCGATCTCCAATGGGAGAACGGGATCACGCTGGACTTCGATGCCACCCCGGACGGCTTCATCGCGTTGCTCGCCAATGGCGTGCGACCGAAGCTCGCCCGATACACCCGCCAGGCCGATGGCCGTTGGACGCGAACGTGGATCGAGAGCGAGCACGAAGGGCATATTTTCGGCCTCCGGGTGAGTCGGGACGGACACACCATCGTCTACCACTACTCGACGGCCAATACGCCCACGCAATGGTATCGAGCGAGTTTGGACGGAGCGCGCATCGCCGATCCGGTGCAGTTCACCGATCTCAATCCGCAGTTCAAGCAACGAAAAACGGCGCGCGTGGAAATCGTTCGCTGGAAAGGAGCCCGCGACGAAGAGGTGGAAGGGCTCCTCTATTATCCGCTCGATTATCAGCCGGGGAAGAAGTACCCACTGGTGGTAATGATTCACGGTGGACCGGCGGGCGCGGACATGGATCGCTGGAGCGACCGATGGGCTTATCCTCATCATTTGATGACACAACGAGGCGCGTTCGTCTTCAAGCCCAATTATCACGGCAGCTCGGACTACGGTCTGGAGTGGGTGGAATCCATCGGCGAAGGGAACTACTACGACCTGGAGGTCGTGGATATCGAGAAAGGCGTCGACTCGTTGATCGCGCGCGGATTGGTCGATCCCGATCGCCTGGGAGTGATGGGCTGGAGCAATGGCGCCATCTTGACCACGGCGCTCACGGTGACGACCACGCGATACAAGGTGGCCTCGGCCGGAGCCGGGGACGTGGAATGGTTCAGCGATTGGGGCAACTGCCGTTTCGGCGCGGCTTTCGATAATTATTATTTTGGCGCCTCGCCGCTGGAGAATCCCGATGTCTATCTCCGCAAATCCCCGTTCTTCCGCATGAGCAAAGTGAAGACGCCGACCATCATCTTTCATGGGACCGAGGATACGTCAGTTCCCACCGAGCAGGGATGGATGCACTATCGGGCGCTCCAGCAGTTGGGGCAAACCGACGTGCGGTTCATCCTCTTCCCCGGCGAGCCCCACGGATTACGCAAACTGGCCCATCAGCGCCGCAAATTGGAAGAAGAACTCGCCTGGTTCGACAAGTACCTGTTCCATAAAGCGGAGGCGAAAAACGAGGCTCTCAAACCGGACTCGCCCCTGGCCGTGGCGCTCAAGAAGCGATCCATCAAGCGAGTCGGCGAGCGCTATGGCGTGATGGTCAACGGCGTTCTCGTGCCGGAGACCGTCCCCTACAAGAAGGTGGAAATCGGCCGCTTCGAAGTGACCCGAGCCCAGTACGCCGCGTTCGATAAAACCTACCGCGTCGAACCGGGCCGGGAGAACTATCCGGCCAATGGCATCACGTTCGAGCAGGCCAAAGCCTATTGCGAGTGGCTCAGCCGCGTCACCGGCGAACCCTATCGCCTGGGCACCGAGGCCGAACTCAAATCGCTCTACGACGCGGCCAAAGAAGGCGAGAATACGCTCGACTACTGGGCTGGCTACAAGGTCAATCCCGACGATGCCGAGCGCCTGGCCGAAGAGCTGAAGAAACTGGATGGAACCGCGCCGCTCCTCAAACCGGTGGGCAGCTTCAAGCCGGTGAGCCGCGATGATCTCATCTTCGACCTGGGAGGGAACGTCGCCGAATGGGTCATCGGCGAAGATGGGAAAGGACGGCTCCTCGGAGGGAGCGCCGATACGCCCGCCGATCCCAAACTCCGCCGGCGCAAGCCCGCTCCCGAATACATCGGCTTCCGAGTGGTCAAAGGCGAGAAATGAATCTGGCCGCCGAGACAATGACGAGTGAAGTGTGAAACCGGGACCGCCCGCCATCAGGACGGCGGGCGGTGCACGTGCATCAATCGAAGCGCGGAGAATCGGGCGCGGATGGAAATTCCGCGCGCCGTCACACACGGAGCCGAGAGCTTGCCCAATCGAAGCGGTGAGAGTCGGGCGCGAGGTAGAAGTTCGGCTCTCTCCTTCCCGAGCGGTGAAGCAGATCAGCGTGACTGAGCGCGAGCCGGCAATCCGATCCGCTGCCCTCCGTCGTCGGGAGATCATGCCCGGTCCTCTTCACGCCGGGCTGTCCCGTTGGAGCGCGTCCAACTGTTCAGCAGGATGACGCGGTCAGAGGACGTTGCCGGTCATTTCACCAGCAGGCCGGCGGCGCCGGCGCCCAGCATGATATACAGCGGATTGAGGCGAAATGCGAGAAACAGGATGCCGGCGGCGAGGGCGATGCCTCCGCTGGAGAGCGAGTGAATCGAGGCCTGACCGATGATGATCGCGCCGGTCATCAACAATCCGGTCACTGCCGGGGCGATGCCGGCGAGCGCCGCTTGAATCCGGCGACTCTCCCGAAACCGATTCACATACGTGCCGGCGATGCCCGTCATGACGAACGAGGGGAGGAAAATGGCCACCGTGGCCACGAGAGCCCCCTTGAGACCGGCGGCGAAATAGCCGATGAACGTGGCTGTGATGGCGATGGGGCCGGGAGTGAGTTGACCCAGGGCCACGCCGTCGGCGAATTGCTGAGCGTTGACCCACTGAAAGCGATACACGACATCGTGCTCCATGAGAGGAACCATCACGTAACCGCCCCCATAGGTGAGCGCCCCGATCTTGAGAAAAATGAGGAACAGCGTGAGCAGAGTGAGGCTGGTTGACGAAACGACCGCCCAGAAGGCGATAGGGGCGAGACTGAGATGAAGCCGGTTCTTCCCCCCGCTCGATGGCGCTTCGGGATGGGTCTGGTCGGCGGGCGGTGGGATGGGCGCGGACGTCGCCGGGCCAGGAGCTCGTGACGCGCCTCGCGCGGAACGGAAGCGAGAGGCGAGCAGGCCGACGGCTCCCGCCGCCAGGATGATCTGCACGACGAGATGTCGAAAGGCCGTCGCTGCGGCGCAGGCCGTCACGGCCAGCACGGCGTGCCAGGGGCGTTTGACGGTGGACTGACTCAGTCGGATGGCGGTGGCAGCGATGATGCCGGTCATGGCGGGCGTCAGGCCGAAGAACGCTCGTTCGACGGCGGGTAGATGTCGCGTCTCTGCGTACGCCATGGTGAGACCGACGATGATGATGAATGAGGGGAAGACGAACGAGACGACGGCCACTCCGGCTCCCAGCCATCCCCGCAGGCGGAGACCGATGTAGGTCGCCGTATTGGTTCCGATGACGCCGGGCAAGCTCTGCGCCAGCGCGACGGCTTCGACGAATCCCTGATCATCGAGCCATCGTTTCCGCTCGACGACGTATTCCCGGATGAGGGAGAGCACAGCCGGTCCGCCCCCGAATCCGATCAGTCCTAACCAGCCGAACAGGGTGACGAGGTGAATGAGCCGAACTGGGCGTTGTGTTCGGTGCATTGGTGTCTGTTGATTCGTTGTACTGATCTCGCCACGGTTTTCTCTCGCCGCTCATGGATGTCCTGCTATGGCATCGTCGCGGCGGTCCACTATCATACCGCATTCCCCATGGAGGACAAAGAAAAAGGGCGCGCCCGGAATGAACGATTCTGAGCGCGCCCTGTGAGGTACGGGTCGATCAAGCCCTCGGCTACCTGGCTCGGGCCATGGCCTTGCTCACTTTCAGTGGATTCCTGAACGTCTTGCCGTTATTGGCCAGCCGTTTGGCGTGCTCTTCGCAATCGTGCTGAGCCGCCCGTTCTTTGTAGTATTTTTCCCTGTCCACACCTTTGGAAACCATGGCCACGACGGTGAATGCAGCGAAACACTTGGGGCAGGTCAACCGCACCGCTTTAGCTGATGAGCGTTTAGCCATCTTGATGTTGCCTCCTGATTAATTGTTATGAATGGTGTTCTTGCCGTTTTCGGGCAAAAACAAAGGCGCGAATGATGCCAGAAAACTCCGCATTTGTCAATGGGCATTCGCGGCAGGATCACACTCGGCGGGCGCAGGCCACAGGTCGGAGCGCCACCATTCCCGGAGGCGAGTTCCGGAGCCTTCGGGGGATGAGCGAGGCATCAGGCGAGCAGCTCACGAACGTCACGGATCCCGGAGACCAGCTCCGGGGCTTGCGAGAAGCCCCCGCAGCTCGCCAACAGGGAGCACTCACGTTGGCAGCTCGTTTGAGAGGCTCATCCCTCCAACCTGGAAGCCCCACAGCTTGTCTGTGGGGAGCCGTCAGTTAGCAGCCGGTCCAGACGCTTCCTCCCCCCTCTAGGAAACCCCGTCGCTCGTCGGCGGGGCACTCACGTTGCCAGCTCGTTTGAGAGGCTCATCCCTCCAACCTGGGGGCCCCACAGCTTGTCTGTGGGGAGCCGTCAGTTGGCAGCTCGTTTAAGAGGCCATCCCTTCACCCTGGAGGCCCCACAGCTTGTCTGTGGGGAGCCGTCAGTTGGCAGCTCGTTTGAGAGGCCATCCCTTCACCCTGGGAAGCCCCGCGGCTGGTCCGCGGGGAGCCGTTAGTTGAGAGCTAATTGAGCGAGGAGCGTCACCATCCCCGGAGCACGGAGGCTCCAAGCGTCAGTGGCTCGCCAGCGTGGGGAACGGAGCGATCAAGCGTAGCGCGTCCGCTGGGCGCGGGGGTCAGGCGATGAATGCTTCATCCCGCCCTAAAAGGATATCAAAGAACTGCTCTATATTCGCTCGCTTCTCGTTCATGAACGTCAAATACCAACTATACTGCTTTTGAACACATTCTTCCAAAACCTCTTTTGTTATCACCACTTCTACTGTCTTGGGATAGACACACCTCCGCAATTCAGCAAGAGTTGATTCCATGCCTTCCTCTCGTTCCCACCACGATATCAGGAATCCCGCCAGAGGGCGGCTTTGCCCCTGGTATCTCACTTGCTCTGCCAACAACCACGCGAAATCCCAGACTCGGTCAGAAAAAGGCGAAGGATAAAGCTCTTGTACCCAATTCTTGGCTTCCCAAAGCCAATAGGCACCGTCGCGAACAAACACTCCATCTGGAATGGCGTACGTCCCTTTCGCCTGTGGGCGGTTGAGTTGGTTTAGCAGACGCTCGTGGTTTTGAGTCAGAGGCTTTAGAGGGGGCACAATATCGGCCCAAAAAACTCGTGGCTTTCCAGGGAGCACCTGATAATCTTTATGGGCAAAATATGCCCGCAACAGGTCTTCATAAAACTTGGCGAATAGGAAGACCCGCATGCCACCAGAATTGTTACGAGAAAAGAGCGTATCTAAAGAACGCACAGTAGTCATCCCCGGCTTGGCTGGCAACCGAGCTCACCTGCCGCTATGGCGGCAAGGTTGAAGGCCGCAGCGACACTGCCGTTCAGTGCAGCGTTTTGTTAGCCGGTCTCTATTTGACTCTCTGTTGTGCCCGTTTATAGGCTTCCTCAACCCAGGTTCCCAGATTATTATAACCATCATCATTAACCCAATCGTATGTTCTGATACCTTTATAGCCGAGAGCTTTGAAAGGGTCATTACCCTTACAGTCCCGTTTCCCGTTTTTATCTTTAAGATTGTGAATGTATACTCCAATTAATCCGTTACCCCTTTCCCAGCTATGATTAATCTCATATTGAACATATTTTCTCTTTGCTGTCTCAGTTCCAATCAAAGCAACAGTTACTGACGTACCGTTCATTTGATCCCGAATCCATTTCTTAATAGCATCATCTCCTTTTTTCTTGACTTCTTCCCACTCCGCAGCGTCCCAAAATCCAGCGGCTTCTCTATCCGGTTTGGTTACCCAGCTATTCCGAACTCGGCTGGCCCTCCATATATCTCTTTCATAGTGAAAACTAAAAAATACTCTACGTGCCATTTTCATTGTCATCCTTTGGTTGATAAGATGGCTATGAGTGTTACAATTACGATTGCTCCCAATATCGTGCCGTGAAATATGATAAGTGTTTTAGAGAAGATAACCTTTATCCATGGCGCTACTTTGTCCTTCACGATAGAGGTATCCATTGAGAAGTCTATATCTTCGTCTTTCATACTCCTTACATGATCGTATAACGCTCTAAAGAGTCGCTCCTGCCATAAGAAATAACCATCCAGTATCCAAAAAGCTGTTGCAGGGAAATATGCTAGATAAACAAAAAGTATTTTAAGATTGCTGGCTGCAAGAGCAAACAATGCAGAAACTAAAACTACACTCCACCCTTTAAGTAGAAAAGAATTTTGAGAGAGTCTATTTACAATTCCTTGTATCATTTCAAGGTGCGATAATTTCTTCTCTATCATAGCTCTTCCTCTCTCACCCTGCTAACGATTTGGTGATTACCCGCGGCGCGCAGCCACCGTCAGGTGCATCGCCTTGTTAGGCTGCGCCGCTTAAGAACTGCGTCATATCCAGTGAGTAGTGTACAGGCCCCACCCAGGCGATGTCCGCGCTCCGCCATACAGTGCTGAGAACGAGCACACTGAGTCCAAAATCGCGAAGTAGCCCAAGAAACTCCACTGCCGTGTCGCCGCGAGCAACCATCGAGGGCACGTGAGCTGCCGCAAATAGCGCTGCGACGCCTAGGATCGCGGCTCGCGGCCCTAATGCGGCAGCCACGCGGACGAACAGAATGGCTATCGCAAGGTCCTCGAGCAAGACCTGTACAGCGAGGTGTACCCGGGCCGGAGCGTATACTCTCGCCATCGCCTCGGGCC
>Ga0256841_1000419_pt1 | contig 44177 bp, 45 predicted proteins | sample 356308metaG_FD_185971 | JGI IMG/M metagenome (GOLD analysis project Ga0256841, IMG submission 185971) | Hydrothermal vent microbial communities from Mid Atlantic Ridge, Atlantic Ocean - 356-308 | ecosystem: Environmental > Aquatic > Marine > Hydrothermal vents | place: Atlantic Ocean: Mid...
CGTCCCATCGCTTGAGCGTGTCACGGAATGCGTCCAGCGCCTCGCGCAGCGCCGGATGCACACACCACAGCGGCGCGTCGCCGACTGCGAATCGGGCCGCCAGGCGTGGCGACGAGCAGGAACGCATCCGGTCGTCGATGGCGCGATTCACGCCCGCCTCCGGACCGTCGTGACAGGGGGAATAGTCCCAGCCTGGGTCTGGCGTCGTGCCGGGAAACGGCTTGAAACCGCGCTGCTTGGCCTCGGCCTCTGACAGGCTGATGGGTGTGTAGCGGCAGTTGAAGCCTGCCGGTGGGGTCCAGATGCGTCAGATGGGATCATCTACCGTGGCGATGAATCCGTGCATGGCCGCATGCGACGGCGGGGAGCCGCCTGGTCATGCCGCGCGCGTGAAGCGCGCGTCCCGCGTTCGTCGTGTCGGCGGGGATGAACCGGTGCTGGGCGCCTCAGTTCTGGTCTGCCAGACCCGGGCCACCGCTTGTGCCGTGACGGGGTCAACGTAGCCCCGGTGGGCGCGGGGTGGGTCAAACTGCGTGTACAAATTGCCTTGATGGGTTTTATTTATGTGTACACAATAATAAACAATGAAGATCGAGTTCGACCCGGCCAAAAACAGGCGCAACACGGCCAAGCATGGCGTTTCGCTGGCCATGGCCAGGGCGTTCGAACTGGAGACGGCGGTGATCCGCATGGACTGGCGCAACCCCTATCGCGAGCTGCGGTTCAACGCGCTGGGCTACATCGGGCTGCGCCTCTACAACATGACCTTCACCCTGCGAGGCGATGCCATTCGGGTGATCAGCCTGCGCAAGGCCAACCGACGGGAGATGAGACGCTATGCCGAAGCTTAAGCCGGGCACGATTTGGCCCACCGAGGAAGAGGACCGCGAGATTACCCGCCAAGCGCGCGAGGATGGCACGCTGTTCACCGACGAGGAACTGGCGGAGTTCAAGCCTTTCGAGAAGTCCGACCTGCCCGAGTCGTTCAAGCAGGCGGTGCGCCGCCGTGGCCGCCCGCGCAAGGCGAATCCGAAGGTGTCGGTGCATATCCGCTTTTCCCCGGAGGTGATCGCATACTTCAAGGCCACGGGCCGCGGCTGGCAGACGCGCATGGACGAGGCGCTGAAGGAGTGGATCGCGGAGCATGGGGGGGGAAAGTGAGCGTCAACGCTCGCGAGGATGGCGGGGGGCGCGGGGGCTGCCCACCTGGATAAGGCGGTCGCATTGGATGGCGGTCTGTTCGAACCATGGGATCATGCTTCGTCCTCCGGGTCGAAGCGTCCGCGCTGGAGGCCGCGGTGATGCGTGCCGCTCCGCGTATGGCGCGGACAGGTTCGCGCCAAGCATCGTCTCTCAGCGCCGTCCTGGCCAGCCGTTGTGGGTCGTCCACCAGGAAGATGGGGCCGTCCATCGCGGTATGCGACGGCCGTGAGCCGCCTGGTCATGCCGCGCGCGTGAAGCGCGCGCCCCGCGTTCGTCGTATCGGAGGGGATGAACCGGTGGGGGCGTCGTCACCGGCATGCCAAGGTGGTGGAGGGGGTGTTGTGCTGGATGCGTTGCGCTCGTCGGGCGTGCCGTCCCGCCGGCGGGCCGGTTGCCGGGCGGGGGGCAAATCCCACAGAATACGGCGGTTTCCGCTCGGGTCTGACAGGTAGAAGGAGAAGAAATGGCCGGTCCGCGTACGTCGATCCACGGGGAGTGGTCCAGCAAGCTCGCCTTCGTGCTGGCGGCCACGGGGTCGGCGGTGGGGCTGGGCAATATCTGGAAGTTTCCCTACGTGACCGGCCAGAACGGGGGCGGTGCGTTCGTGCTGATCTACGTGGCCTGCGTGCTGATCATCGGCGTGCCCACCATGATGGCCGAAGTGATGCTCGGCCGCCGGGGCCGGCAGAGTCCGATCAATACCATGCGCACCTTGGCCGCCGAGGAGGGCCGCTCGCCGCGTTGGGGCTGGCTCGGCTGGATGGGGGTGGTGGCCGGATTCCTGATCCTGTCTTTCTACAGCGTGATCGCCGGCTGGGCCCTGGCCTATGTGTTTCGCACCGCGGCGGGGTTGTTCGATGGGGCCACGGCCGAGTTCACCGAGCAGGTGTTCTCGAACCTGATCACCGATCCCGAGAAGCTCATCGCTTGGCACACGATCTTTCTGATCATGACCATGATCGTGGTCGCGCGGGGGGTGGCGGCGGGCCTGGAGACGGCCGTGCGCTTTCTCATGCCGGGGTTGTTCGTGCTGCTGCTCCTGCTGGTGGGTTACGCCATGGCCGAGGGGGAGTTCTTGCAGGGGGTGCGTTTCTTGTTCGAGCCGGACTTCAGCAAGGTCACCCCTCAGGTCATCCTCATGGCCATGGGGCAGGCGTTCTTCAGCCTCAGCCTGGGCATGGGGGCCATCATGATCTATGGCTCTTATCTGCCTCACGACGCCTCCATCGCCCGCACCAGTTTCGCGGTGGCCGGATCCGACACGCTGGTGGCGCTGATCGCGGGGCTGGCCATCTTCCCCATCGTCTTCGAGTTCGGGCTGGAGCCGAACGCCGGCCCCGGTCTGATCTTCCAGACCCTGCCCATCGCCTTCGGCCAGATGCCCGGCGGTGCGTTCTTCGGCACGTTGTTTTTCGTGTTGTTGGTCTTCGCCGCGTGGACCTCGGCCATTTCCCTGGCCGAACCCGCGGTGGCCTGGCTGGTGGAGAACCGGGGCCACACGCGCGTGTATGCCGCGGTGGTCTGCGGCAGCGTCACCTGGTTGTTGGGGCTGGGCACGGTGTTTTCGTTCAACATCTGGTCGGACTACCGGCTCTTCGGCAAGACGTTCTTCGACCTGCTGGACTATCTCACTTCCAACATCATGCTCCCGGTGGGCGGGTTTCTGATCGCCATCTTCGCCGGCTGGGTGATGCGCGAGCGCTCGGTGAAGGAGGAGCTGCAGATGGATGACTCGCTGGGTTACCGGTTGTGGCGTTTCCTGGTGCGGTACATCACTCCGGTGGGCGTGGCGCTGGTGTTCCTGAACGTGATCGAGGTGATATGACCGTCGTGCGCCGCAGCGCGCTGGTGCCCTATGAGGCCCCGGCCATGTTCAAGCTGGTCAACGACGTGCGCCGCTATCCCGAGTTCGTGCCGTGGTGCACGCGGGCCGAGGTCCTGGAAGAGGGGGAAGACGAACTCAAGGCGCGGCTGCATTTCGAGAAGGGGGCCCTTCGTACCAGCTTCACCACCCTGAACCGGCTGCAACCGGGCAAGATGATCGAGATGCGCCTCGTCGACGGGCCTTTCAAACACCTGCAGGGCTATTGGCGCTTCGAGCCGTTGGAACGGGGCGCGAGCCGGGTGTCCCTGGATCTGGAGTTCGAGATCGCCAATCCGGTGTTGCGGATGACGCTGGGGCCGCTGTTCACGCAGATCACCAATGCGCTGGTGGACGCCTTCGTCAAGCGCGCCCGGGAGGTGTATGGAAAGGTCTGAGGCCCCGGCTTCGCGGCCCGCTTCGCCGCCGGCCCTGATCCCCGTGGAAGTGGCCTACGCCCGGCCCGAGCGTCAGCTCATCGTGGAGCTGGACGTGCCGGAGGGCACGACGGTGGAGCAAGCGGTGCGGGCCTCTGGAATTCTCACGGAGTTTCCGGAGATCGACCTCGGTGGAAAGAACAAGGTGGGCATCTTCGGCAAGGTGGTGCCGCTCGACCGCGCCCTGCGGGCCCGTGACCGCGTGGAGATCTATCGCCCACTCATCGCCGATCCCAAGGAGATCCGCCGGCGGCGGGCGGCCGCCGGCAAGCGCATGAAGAAGGGTGCCGGATCGGCGTGAATCAGCCCTGGTCCCGGTCCTCGGGCGCCGCCGGGGCGGGGGGTCCCATGCCGGCCTTCTCGATTCGCACCACTTCACCGCCTTCGAAGAACACCGTCACCCGGCGCAGGACGGGGGGGCGGCTTCCGGGACGGAAATAGTAGACGTAGTCCCAGCGTTCCGGTCGGAAGGGGTCCGTGATCATAGGGGTGCCCATCAGGAACCGCACCTGCTCTGGCGTCATGCCCTCGCGCAGCAGGGCCACGTCCTCCTCTTCCAGGGCATTGCCCTGCTGTACGTCGATGCGGTGGATGCTGAAAAAGTCGCGCGCGTAATCCCAGGACCAGCTACAACCCGTGCTGCCGGAGACGGCGGCGCCGAGGATGAAAAAGTTGAGAATCTTTCTCATAATCGTATGCGGGCCCTGGAGGGAGGTACGCGGGCGAAGAATCATTGTACCGGGAAAGGTGGTGTGAGGTATCCGGCAGGAGCGACCCATGGAGACACAGGACCTGAAAAAGGCGGGCTTGAAGGTGACGCATCCGAGGATGAAGATCCTCGAGATCCTGGAGCGCGCGCCGGAGCATCACCTGACCGCCGAGGATATCTACCGCAAGCTCTTGGAGGAGGGCGAGCAGATCGGTCTGGCGACCATCTACCGCGTGCTCACACAGTTCGAGGCCGCCGGCCTGGTGAACCGCCTGCACTTCGAGGGAGGACAGGCGGTCTTCGAGCTCGACCGCGGCACCCACCACGACCACATGGTGTGCAGCCGCACCGGGCGCGTGGTGGAGTTCTATGACGAGGTCATCGAGCAGCGCCAAAGGGAGATCGCCAAGGCCCACGGCTTCCGCCTGCGGGACCATTCGCTGATCCTCTACGGGGAGTTCATCGAAGACGAGGACACCTCGTCCTCCTGAGCCACCGTTTTTCCGCGTCCGGTCACGGCCTGACCGCCCGGTCCGCCGAAGGGTCGCGTGGGCGCTATGCGCCCAGCATCTCCCGCGCATGTGCCCGGGCGCGCTCGGTGATCCGCCTGCCCCCCAGCATGCGGGCGATCTCCTCCACGCGCTGCTCGCGGCAGAGCGTCGCGACACGCGTGGTCACGCCGCCGCGCGTCTTCTCCTTGCCCACCAGGAAGTGGCGGTCGCCTTGGGCGGCCACCTGGGGCAGGTGGGTGACGCACAGGACCTGGCGGCGGGCGGCGAGGTCTCTCAGGCGCCGCCCCACGGTCTCGGCCACGGCACCGCCGATGCCGGTGTCCACTTCGTCGAAGACCAGGGTGGGGATGGGCAGGGCGTCCACGGCGGCCAGGCGGACGGCCAGGCTGATGCGGGACAGCTCGCCTCCCGAGGCGGTCTCCTCCAGGGGGCCGGGGGGCTGGCCCGGATTGGTCCGCACATGGAAGCGGACCGCATCCCATCCCGTGGCGCTGCGGCCCTGCGCGCCGCGCGGCACGACCTGCACCTCCAGCCGTGCCTCGGGCATGCCCAGCTCGGCCAGGTGGCGCGTGGCCTCTTCGGACAGGCGGACGGCGGCCTGGGTCCGGGCCGCGGAAAGGCGCTCGCAGGCCTCATCCAGGGCCGCCTCGGCCTCCGCGAGCCGGGCGCGTAGGGCCTCGACGTCGAACTCGGGGGATTGCAGGGTCTCCAGCTCGGCGGCGAAGCGCGCGCGCAGTGCGTGCAGTTCCTCGGGCCGCACGCCGTACTTGCGGGCCAGATCGTGCACGCGCTGGAGGCGTTCGTCCAGCCAGGCCAGGCGTTCCGGGTCGGCCTCCAGCCCCGCGGCGTGGTCGCGCAGGACGGCGGCGAGTTCCTGGGCCTGGATGGCCAGGCCGTCGGCGGTCTGCGCCGCCTCCCGCAGGGGCGGGTACAGTTCGGCCGCCGCCTGCACGTCCGTGGCGATGCGCGCGAGCCGCGCGTACAGGGTCGGGCCGTCGGCGTCGTAGAGTTCCTGGGCGGCCGCCGCGCATCGCGCCTGGAGCGCCTCGGCGTGCGCCAGGCGGGTCTGCTCCTCGTCCAGGGTCTCGTATTCGCCGGGGCCGAGATTCAGGGTCTCCAGCTCCTCCAACTGAAATTGCAACAGGGCCCGCCGGTCGCGGATCTCGCCCGAACGCGCGGCCGCCGTCTCGGCCTGTTCGGCCAGGGCGCGCCAGGCGCGGAAGCGTTCGGCCAGTTCGGCGAGCAGGGTCTCGTGGCCCGCGTACTGATCCAGCAGGGTGCGTTGCATGCCGGGGCGTAGCAGGGCCTGGTGGGCGTGCTGGCCATGGATGTCCACCAGCAGCTCGCCCAGCTCGCGCACCGCCTGCAGGGGCATGGGCACGCCGTTGATGTAGGCGCGGGAGCGGCCCTCGCGCGTGACGACGCGGCGCAACAGACAGACGCCGTCCTGGTCGAGGTCGCGCCCGGCGAGCCAGTCCCGGACACTGGGCACCGCCGCCACGTCGAATTCGACGGCCAGGTCGGCGCGCGTGGCCCCGGTCCGCACCACGCCGCGCCCGGCGCGGTCGCCCAGGACCAGGCCCAGGGCGGTGACCACCAGGGACTTGCCCGCGCCCGTCTCGCCCGTGAACACGTTCATGCGCGGGCCGGGTTCGATCTCGATCTGGTCGACGATGGCGAAGTCGCGCAGGACGATCCGCGTGAGCATCAGGGCAGCTCGCTCCATTTGAGCTTCGCGCGCAGGATCTCGAAATAGTCGAGATCGGCGGGCTGGATGAGACGCAGGCGCCGCTCCTTGAGCCAGATCTCCACCCGGTCTCCGGGCTCCAGGTCGCAGTCCACCTGGCCGTCGAAGGAGACCACGGCCGGTACGGTGTTGTCCGGGCACAGGGCCAGCTCCATCCGGCAACGGTCGTCGATGACGATGGGGCGGTTGCTGAGCGTATGGGGACAGATCGGCACCAGGGTGAGCGCCGAGACGTCCGGGTGGAGGATGGGCCCGCCGCCGGACAGCGCGTAGGCCGTGGATCCGGTGGGGGTGGCGACCACGATGCCGTCGGCGTTCTGCCGCGCCAGCAGCCGGCCGTCCACGAATACGTCGAAGCCGATCATGCGCACACTCTGCCGGGCGTGCAGCACGATGTCGTTGAGCGCGGAACTGGCCAGGATTTCGGTCTCGTTGCGCAGGATACGCCCGCACAGCATGGTGCGCTGGTCCTCCTGGTACCGTCCCGAAAGGATTTCCTCCATCCGTTCCAGCATCTCGTCCGGAGAGATGTCGGCCAGAAATCCCAGCCGCCCCCGGTTGATCCCGGCCAGGGGGATGCCCCGGTCGACGAAGCGGCGCGCAGCGTGCAGAAGGGTGCCGTCGCCGCCGACAGCCAACACCAAATCCGGCTCGCGAGGGCCATCCGCGCAAGGTGGCTCTGCGTGGGCGCGCAGCAGGGTGCAGGCCGAGGCGTCCAGAAGCACCCGGCGGCCCCGCCGGTGGAGGAACGTCCGCAGGCTCTCCAGGGTGGGGCGCAGGGATGGATCTCCCGGTTTGCTGACCAGCAGGATCGTGTGAAAGACCGGCATTGCCGAATGGTACCCCGAAATCCGCGCATGCAGCGATGGGGATGCGGGCCCCCGCACAACCTCGGCCTACCGAGCAGGACCTTCGCCCCGTTCATCCATCCGTTCGTCTGCAGTCCATGGGGGCTTCACGCTACAATCCGCCCCCATGGACGCCTCGGTCATCGAACTCTACGAACAGCTGGCCAACGCCCCCGACGAGCGCACGCGCGCCCGCCTCATTGCGGAGGCCCTCCAGGCGCTGTCGGAGCGTTTTCCCCATCTCGATCACCTGGCCACCTGTCAACACCTGACCGAGACCGAGCTCAAGCTCCTGCGGGAGATCGAGCAGGTGCGTCTCGAGACGGAACACGTCCGCGCCGAGCTCAAGGAGAGCGAGCTCAGGTTGTCCAAGGAGATCGAGCAGGTGCGTCTCGAGACGGAACACATCCGCGCCGAGCTCAAGGAGAGCGAACTCAGGCTGTCCAAGGAGATCGAGCAGGTGCGTCTCGAGACGGAACACGTCCGCGCCGAGCTCAAGGAGAGCGAACTCAAGCTGTCCAAGGAGATTGAGCAGGTGCGTGCCGATCTTTCCAAGGAGATCGAGCAGGTGCGTGCCGATCTTTCCAAGGAGATCGAGCAGGTGCGTGCCGATCTTTCCAAGGAGATCGAGCAGGTGCGGTCGGATCTGAGAGTGCGCATCGAGCAGGCCAAATCGGAGACGGTGCGCTGGGTGGCCGGCTTATGGCTGGCGCAGACGGCGTTGATCGCTTGGCTTATCTTGCGCGCGGCGAGCTGAAGCACCGTCGTCGCGGGGAGGCTGGCCATCGTCTGCCGGCGACGCGGGGCAGACCGCCTCCCCGACGGCGAACGCGGTCTGGCATCTCCCTCGGCGGTGTTGCTTGTGTCGCGGGCCGGTTTCCTGCCTAACGACCATGGTGTGTGGGCCGAGCGCTCGGGATGCGAGGCACTTGAGGGCGGGGTGGCCGGACCGCATATTCGAAACAGAGCGTTAGCACCTTGATGCAGAGAGTGCTAGATTAGCCGTTGTCATCCGATCGGATCTCGTCACGCATGGAAGAACGCGCGGCCCAGATCGAGCTCACGCAGCGGGCGGAGCACCTGCTGCGGGTGCTGGTGGAGCAGTACATCCGCGAGGGCCTCCCCGTGGGCTCGCGTACGCTGGCCCGTGCCTCGGGCCTGGACCTCAGTCCGGCCACTATTCGCAACGTGATGGCGGATCTCGAGGAGATGGGGCTGGTGCGTTCGCCGCACACCTCGGCTGGCCGCGTGCCCACGGTGCTCGGTTATCGACTGTTCGTGGACCGGATGATCGAGGTGCAACCGCTGGACGAGCAGTTGGTGGAGGAGTTCCGGGGCGTGCTCAATGCGGGCGAGGGTCCCCAGGAGCTGGTGGAGCGGGCCTCGCGGCTGTTGTCGCGCGTGACCCAACTGGCGGGCCTGGTGACGGTGCCGCGCGCCGAGCACGCCGTGTTGCGGCGGATCGAGTTCCTGGAGCTGTCCGACGACAAGGTGCTCGTGGTGCTGGTGCTCGAGCCGCACGAGGTCCAGAACCTGATCATCGAGCTGGACAAGCCGCTGTCGCGCCAGGCGCTGGAACGGGCCGCCGACTTCCTCAACGAACGCTTCTCGGGGCTGGACCTCCAGGAGGTGAGGGCGCGGATCGAGCACGATCTGGACTGCATGCGCCGCGACATGGACCGGCTGGCCTGCGCCGCGGCCGAACTGGGCGATCGGGTCTTTTCCGAGACGCTGCGCGACCCCGAAGACTTCGTGGTGGTGGGCCAGACCCGGCTCATGGAGTACGAGGAGCTCTCGGACATCGAAAAGTTGCGTCAGTTGTTCGAGGCGTTCTCCGAGAAGCGGCAGATCCTGGAGCTGCTGGACAAGTGCATCGAGGCCGAGGGCGTACAGATTTTCATCGGACAGGAGTCCGGCTATGACGCGCTGGCCGGGTGCAGCGTGATCTCCGCGCCTTACCGGGTCGGGGGCGACATCGTGGGGGTGTTGGGCGTCATCGGTCCCACCCGGATGCACTATGAGCGGGTCATCCCCGTGGTGGACGCCACCGCGCGTCTGCTGGGAGAGGCGCTGAGCGCCTGAGGCTTGAAAAGCGCCGGGCGGTCCCCATGTGGGATCTCATGCCCGGGCGTTTCACGCCCCACGTATGGATTTTCCGGTTTCCATCGACAGACTCGCGGTACACGGAGCGATTTGTATGAGTGCACAGAACGAGAACGAACGCCTCGGCGAAGCGGCCGCCTCGGAAGCGGAGGTGCCTGCGCAGGAGGGCGATGGCGAGGCGGCCCCCGGGGAGATCGAGCGGCTGCGCGAGGAGCTGGAGGCCGCACGCAAGCAGGCCGAGCAGACCTGGAACCAGCTCGTGCGTGCGCAGGCCGATCTGGAGAACCTGCGCAAGCGCAGCGAGCGCGACGTGGCACAGGCCCACAAGTACGGCCTGGAGAAGTTCATCTCCGAGTTGCTGCCGGTGGTGGACAGTCTCGAACTGGGCCTGGGGCACGCCACCGAACACGTGGATGCGCAGAAGCTGCGCGAGGGCATGGACCTGACCCTGAAGATGCTCGGGCAGGTGCTCCAGAAGTTCAACGTGGAGGAGATCGATCCCGTGGGCGAGCCGTTCGATCCCGAGCTGCACCAGGCCATGTCCATCCAAGAAAATGCCGAGCTGGAACCCAATACGGTGCTCACCGTGGTGCAGAAGGGCTATCGACTCAACGACCGCCTGCTGCGTCCGGCCATGGTGATCGTGTCCAAGCGTCCGGACAGTGGTTGAGACGCTGGTTGAAACGGGACTCCGCTGCCCCCATCTCTGCGGGCAGGTTTTCGGAATGTTTTTGATTTGAGAGGCGTGGAGAACAACGATGGCAAAGACGATCGGAATCGACCTGGGCACCACCAATTCGTGCGTTGCCGTGATGGAGGGGGGCAAGCCCAAGGTCATCGAAAACGCCGAGGGGGACCGCACGACCCCGTCGGTGGTGGCCTTCACGGAGGACGGTGAGGTCCTGGTGGGCCAGCCGGCCAAGCGCCAGGCGGTCACCAATCCCAAGAACACCCTGTTCGCCATCAAGCGCCTGATCGGTCGCAAGTTCACCGACCCCGAGGTGCAGAAAGACATCGAGCTGGTGCCGTACAAGATCGTGCCGGCCGACAACGGCGACGCCTGGGTGGAAGTGCCGGCGGTGGGCAAGAAGATGGCCCCACCGGAGATCTCCGCGCGGGTGCTCATGAAGCTCAAGAAGGATGCCGAGGCCTACCTGGGCGAGGAGGTCAAGGAGGCGGTCATCACCGTGCCGGCCTACTTCAACGACTCCCAGCGTCAGGCCACCAAGGACGCCGGGCGGATCGCCGGCCTCGACGTCAAGCGCATCATCAACGAGCCCACGGCCGCCGCGTTGGCCTATGGGTTGGACAAAAAGACGGGCGATCAGAAGATCGCCGTCTACGACCTGGGCGGCGGCACCTTCGACATCTCCATCATCGAGATCGCCGAGGTCGACGGCGAGAAGCAGTTCGAGGTGCTGGCCACCAACGGGGACACCTTCCTGGGCGGTGAGGACTTCGACAAGCGGCTCATCGACTATCTGGCCGACGAGTTCCAGAAGGATCAGGGCATCGACCTGCGCGGCGACCCGCTGGCCATGCAGCGCCTCAAGGAGGCGGCCGAAAAGGCCAAGATCGAGTTGTCCTCGGCCCAGCAGACCGAGGTCAACCTGCCCTACATCACCGCCGACCAGACCGGGCCCAAGCACCTCAACATCAAGGTCACCCGGGCCAAGCTGGAGTCCTTGGTGGAGGACCTGATCGCCAAGACCATCGAGCCCTGCAAGCAGGCGCTCAAGGATGCGGGGCTTTCGGTGTCCGAGATCAGCGAAGTGATCCTGGTGGGCGGGCAGACCCGCATGCCGAAGGTCCAGCAAGTGGTCGAGGAGTTCTTCGGCAAGACCCCGCGCAAGGACGTCAACCCCGACGAGGCGGTGGCCATCGGCGCGGCCATCCAGGCGGGCGTGCTGGCCGGCGAGGTCAAGGACGTGCTGTTGCTCGACGTCACGCCGCTGTCCCTGGGTATCGAGACCCTGGGCGGGGTGATGACCAAGATCATCGAGCGCAACACCACCATCCCCACCAGCGCCACGCAGGTCTTCTCCACCGCCGACGACAACCAGACCGCGGTGACCGTGCACGTGCTCCAGGGCGAGCGCGAGATGGCGCGGGACAACAAGTCGCTGGGTCGCTTCGATCTCACCGGCATTCCACCGGCCCCGCGGGGCGTGCCGCAGATCGAGGTGACTTTCGACATCGACGCCAACGGCATCCTGCACGTCTCGGCGCGTGACAAGGCCACCGGCAAGGAGAACAAGATCGTCATCAAGGCGGGTTCCGGGCTGTCCGAGGAGGAGATCCAGAAGATGGTCCGCGACGCCGAGGCCCACGCCGAGGAGGATCGCCGCATGCGCGAGCTGGTGGAGGCCCGCAACCAGGCCGATGCCATGATCCATGCGGCGGAGAAGTCCCTCAAGGAGCTGGGCGAGAAGGTCTCCGAGGCCGACCGCAAGTCCGTGGAGGACGCCATCGCCGAGCTCAAGCAGGCCATGGAGGGCGACGACAAGGCGGCCATCGAGGCCAAGACGCAGGCCCTGGCGCAGGCCTCGGGCAAGCTGGCCGAGCAGCTCTACGGCCAGGCCGGCGGTGCGCAGCAAGGCGCCGCAGGTGCTGCCGGGGCCGGAGCCGCCGGAGCGGGTGCCGCCGAGGGTGCTTCCTCCGCGGCCGGGGACGAGGATGTCGTGGACGCGGAGTTCGAGGAAGTCGACGACAGCAAGAAGTGAGCCGGGCGGCCGGTGCCCGGGGGCGCCGGCCACCCGCCGCTGCGGCGCGGATGCGCTGCGGCGCCGGTGCAGCGGTCCGGTCCCCGTCTCAATCGGGGGCCGGGCCTTTTGGTGTGTCTGATGCATGCGTATGGCTAAAAAGGACTACTACGAGATCCTGGGGGTGGCCCGCAACGCCAGCGAGGCGGAGATCAAGAAGGCCTACCGCCGGCTGGCGATGAAGTTCCATCCCGACCGCAACCCCGACGATCCCAAGGCCGAGGCGCGGTTCAAGGAGATCCAAGAGGCCTACGCCTGCCTGTCGGACTCGCAGAAGCGGGCGGCCTACGACCAGTTCGGTCATGCCGGGCCCGCCGGCATGGGCGGCGGTTTCGCCGGTGGCGGGTTCCGAGGCGGCTTCGGCGACATCTTCGAGGACATCTTCGGCGACATCTTCGGTGGCGGCCGTGGCGGCACGCGCCGCGCCCGGCGGGGTTCGGACCTGCAGTTCACCGTGGAGCTCACGCTGGAGGAGGCGGTCTTCGGCACCGAGGTGAAGATCCGCGTGCCCTCCAAGGCAGTGTGCGAGGTCTGCGAGGGCACGGGTGCGGCGGCCGGCACCGCCCCCGAGACCTGTCCCACTTGCGGTGGCGTCGGCCAGGTCCGCATGCAGCAGGGATTTTTCTCCGTGCAGCAGACCTGCCCGCATTGCGGCGGCTCGGGGCAGGTGATCCGGGAACCCTGCCGGGCCTGTCACGGCAGCGGCTACGTGCGGCAGGAACGCACGCTGGCGGTGCGCATTCCGCCTGGCATGGACAGCGGCGACCGCGTGCGCCTGGCCGGGGAAGGGGAACCCGGCGAGAACGGCGGCCCCCCCGGGGATCTGTACGTGCAAGTGCGGGTGAAACCGCACCCGCTGTTCCGTCGCGAGGGCAATGATCTGCACTGCGAGGTGCCCGTGTCCATCACCACGGCGGCGCTGGGCGGAGAGGTGGAGGTGCCCACCCTGGAGGGCAAGGTCCTGCTCAAGCTGCCCGAGGGGACCCAGTCGGGCAAGCAGTTCCGCATGCGTGGCAAGGGAGTGCGTCCCGTGCGTGGGGGGCCGACCGGCGATCTGATCTGCACGGTGGTGGTGGAGACCCCGGTCAACCTCACCCGCCGTCAGCGCGAACTGCTGGAGGAACTGGCCGAGACCATGCGGGCCGGAGGCGGCCGCCACAGCCCCCGCACGCATGGCTGGCTCGACGGGGTGAAGAGCTTCTTCGACGAACTGAAACACAAGATCTCCGGATGAGGGCCCTGCGAGGCCGCATCCGGCGGGAGGCGAGATGACGCGGATCGTGGTGACGGGCGCCGGGGGGCGCATGGGGCGGGCGCTGGTGGAGGCGGTCCACGCCTCGGCCGAGGCCGGTCTGGCGGGTGCCACCGAGGCGCCGGGGAGCACGTTGCTGGGGGCGGACGCGGGCGAGGTGGCCGGCATCGGCCGGCAGGGGATCCCCATCGTGGCGGGGCTGGAGGCGGTGGAGCGGCCCTTCGACGTGGTCATCGATTTCACCACGCCGGGGGCGACACGGGAGCACGTGGCCTTTTGCGAGGCCCACGGCCGGGCCATCGTCATCGGCACCACCGGGTTGGGGGGCGCGGACCGGGAGCGGATCGCCGCCGCCGCCCGGCGCATCCCCATCGTACAGGCGCCCAACATGAGTGTGGGGGTCAACCTGTGTTTCAAGCTCCTGGAGATCGCCGCCCGCGTGGTGGGGAGTGACGCGGACATCGAGATCATCGAGGCGCATCACCGCCATAAGGTGGACGCCCCCTCGGGCACGGCGCTGCGCATGGGCGAGATCGTGGCCGGGGTGCTGGGGCGCGACCTGGAGCGGTGCGCCGTCTACGGCCGCCACGGCCATACTGGCCCGCGCACGCGAGAGACCATCGGCTTCGAGACCATCCGCGCCGGCGACATCGTGGGCGAGCACACCGTGATGTTCGCCGCCGACGGCGAGCGGGTGGAGATCACGCACAAGGCCTCCAGCCGCCAGACCTTCGCCCGGGGGGCGGTGCGCGCCGCCGGTTGGCTCATGGCGCAGCCGCCCGGCCTCTACGATATGCAGGACGTGTTGGGCCTGCGCGACTGAGCTCCGCGCGCGGGTGCGGCCCCGCCCTCAAGGGGCTTCGCCCGTCACACGCGCATCCAGCAGGGCGCTGACGCCGCGGGTGATCACGCCGTGGTCGGCGAGGAGCTGGAACAGGGGTTCGATCTGATCGTAGTGCGCCTCCAGCGTGTTGTCGTTGATGACCAGTCCCAGGTATTCTCCGGCGCCGGCTCGACTGAACGCCTGTTCCACGTCGGCCAGATCCACCGCTGCATCACCCAGGTGGTCGATGGCATAGCCGGCGTTGTAGATCTCGGTCACGGTCTGCCCGTTGTGCACGGTGGAGACGGGACTGCTCACGAGATCCTCCGGTGAGGGCGAGTCTCCCGAGTCGGTGGCATAGTAGGGCACGCCCGCGGGCCAGTCGATGTCCGCGTCCGACATGCTGGCCGAGCGGATGGGCTGGGCCGCCACGGCCTGAACGATCTCCATCAGCCAGGTCATGTCACCTTGGTGGCCGAAATCGAACGCATAGTCCGTGGCACCGATGAGATCCGGGCGGTTGGTATAGCCGTCGAAGAAGGTGTGCGAAGGTCCGTGATGGTGCAGGCCGATCTCGTGGCCGGCGGCCTCCCAGGCACGGATTTCGTCCACCAAGCCGTCGGCCTGGGCCATCTGCGCCCATTGCGCGGAGAAATGCAGGGTCAAGCGGTGTCCATAGCGATCGGCCAGGGACACGGCATCTCTCAGCAAGGGCCAGAGTGCCCGCACGCGTGGCAGTGTCGAGACTTCGAGGTGCACCACGATGAAGGCCCCGTCCGGCCCCGGGTTCTGGGCCGGCACCGGCGCGCTCCCTTCCAGGCGGGCCGAGGCGGCGTTGTCGTGGCGGTAGCGTGGCCAGAGCGCCTCGCCGTAGCCTCGCACGCCGGCCTGGTCGATGACGTTGAGCGTGGCGTCTTCTTGCAGCACGTACACCACGCCGTCGTGGATCACGGGAGCGGCCAGTACCCGGGCCTCGCTCGCCAAGGCATACTGGCTCACCGGGGCGCCATCCAGCGTGTGGATGTCGAGGCGGCCGTCGGTGGCGAACAGGACGTAACGGTCATCGGCCAGCGTCGGCGAGGCCTGCGCCCAGACCCCTTTCCGCTCGACCAGCAGGGTGGCCTGGCAAGTTTGCGGCTCCACCCGGTAGAGGCGGGCGCTGCGTCCCTGTTCGCTGTCCGGTACGGTGACGGCCACGTAGGCGCGGCCTTCCCGATCCACGGTGGGCGCGCCGTAAAAGCCGATGGCCTGGGTTTGTGGTTCGAAGGGGAAGGTCACGCGGCACACCTCGTTGAGTGCCGCGTTCAGGCGGTATAGGGCCGTTTCCATCTCCGTGCCGTTGGGCCGCACGTATTGCGCCCAGAGGCCGTTGCCATCGGGGCTCACTTCGCCGGAGACCGAATCCATGTTGGCGCCCTGGTAGGGCAGCTCGTGGCAGGCGAGCTCTCCGGGATCGAAGGCGGCCTCCACATTGAGGGCCGGGTCGGTGCGGATCACCGAGCAACCATACAGGTAGGTGGTCTCGTCGCCACTCTTCTCGCCCACGGTCTGGGCGGCGCTGCCGAAGTACAGCGCGGTTCCGTCGGTGGTGACCCCCGTGCCGATCCAGGCGCGGAAGCCCTGCGCATAGTCGCGTCGCTGGACCACGTCGCCGTCCGGATCCAGTCCGAACAAGGCGCCGCAGGCCGGATCGATGGGGTCCTGACAGCTCGCGTCCGGGGCATTGACGGTGCCGAAATAGAAGGTGTCGCCCAGCACGAGCCCCGCGCTGTCCGAGGTCGCCCCCACGGAGACCTGCCGAATCAGTTCGAAGCTCTCGGGATCCAGCAGCAAGACCGTCCCGCCAAAGGTGACAGGTCACCACAGCCGTCCGTGTGCGGTGTCGTACAGCAACGGGGCTTCCCCGCTGGCCCCTTCATAGAGTCGGTAAAGGCGCCCGTCGCGCAGGTTGAAGCCCAGCAGCGATCGGCGGTAGGGGCCGGGGCCACTGCAGTTGCTTTTGTGTTCGTGCATGGGATAGACCAGCCAGTCACCCACCACGGTGGGGGTCGCGGTGACGTTGATGCAGTCGGTCACCGGGATCTGGACGAAACGGCCATCCCCCGTTTCACCGTAGACCGCATCGCTGATCGGCTGGGCGGCCTCGAGTAGTGGGTTGGGTCCGTTCACCGTTCCGGCGCCCCCGTCGCCGGACCGGCCGCTCCCGCCGCCGCAGGCCGACAGCATGAACGCCACAGCGATCACCCAGATCCGATAACGCATCCCCATGCTTCCTCCCATAGGCTTGGTGTCGTGTTTCCCCGTCTGTACCCCGCGCCGAAGACCCGGCGCGAACGACACCTGACAACACACCATTCAACGTCCAGGTTTGCCCACGGTTGACCCGGCTTTGGACGAAGCCCCCGGGGACGCCGATGAACGTGTGCTGCAACGGCCCTGTCTCGCCGGTCGTCTCGCTTTCGTGGTCGTGGGGGTGGGATGGTGTTCACACACCCGGGAGAGAGGAGTCACGGCATGGGCGGAAGCATCATGCCGCGGATCATGAAATAGATCATGGCGGCCATGATCCCGGAGACGGGCACGGTGATGACCCAGGCGGCGGCGATCTTGAGCAGGTGCGTGCGCTTGACCAGCTCCGTGCGATAGACCTTGCGCAGGCGCTTGCGCTCCTTTTTGGTCAGATGGGCGCGCGCGGAGTTGTTCTTGAGCTGCTCGAGCATCTCGGACTTCTTCTGCAGTGGCGCCTTCTTGAACTCCAGGAGAAAGGCCTCGATCACTTGCGGGTCCTCGCCCTCGTGGTGATGTTTGATTTCTTCGATCATGGTGCCGTAACTCGCCTTGAGGTATTCGCGCAGGAAACCGACGCCGAACACGCCCCCCACGGCGATGTGGGTGGAGCTCACCGGCAGGCCCAGCTGCGAGGCGATGATGACGGTGATGGAGGCGGCCATGGCGATGCAGAAGGCACGGGTCTTGTCGAGCTCCGTGATTTCGCTGCCGACGGTGCGGATGAGCTTGGGGCCGTAGAGGGCCAGACCCAGGGAGATGCCGAGTGCCCCCACCATCATCACCCACAAGGGGATGTGCGCCTTGGCGGCCACGCCGCCGGCGGTGATGGCCTCGTTGATGGCCGCCAGTGGGCCGACGGCATTGGCCACGTCGTTGGCGCCGTGGGCGAAACTCAGCAGCGCCGCGGCGAAGATGAGCGGCACGGTGAACAATTCGCTGACACTGGCCTTGTCGTTGGGCAGGCGGCTGGCGACTCGGACGATCAACGGCCGTACCAGCAGAAAGACGCCCACCGCGACCCCGGCGCCGATGGCGGCGGCGGTGGGGAAGTCCACCTTCCAGAGCTTCTTGATCCCCTTGAGCATCAGATAAGTGGAGAACGACCAGGCCATGAGCAGGATCAACAGCGGCACCATCCTCTTGGCCGCGGCGACCATGTCCGCCTGATAGGTGATGGTGCGTTTGATGAGATACAGGAAGGCGGCGGCGATGATTCCGCCCAGCACCGGGGAGATGATCCAGCTGGCCACGATGGCGCCCATCTTCCCCCAGTTGGCGATGTCCACTCCCCCGGCGGCGATCCCGGCCCCCAGGACCCCGCCCACGATGGAATGGGTGGTGGACACCGGGGCCCCGAGGGCGGTGGCGATGTTGAGCCAGATGGCGCCGGCCAGCAGCGCGGCCATCATCAGCCAGATGAACGTGTCCGCGTGCGTGATCTGGGCCGGATCGATGATCCCCTTCTTGATGGTGCCGACCACGTCGCCGCCGGCGATCAGCGCGCCGGATGCCTCGAACACGGCCGCGATGAGGATGGCGCCGGTCATGGTCAGAGCCCGGGATCCCACCGCCGGGCCCACGTTGTTGGCCACATCGTTGGCCCCGATGTTCATGGCCATGTAGCCACCGATCATGGCCGCCACCACCAACATCAGCTTGCTCGCCGTCGGCGGTTCGCTCATCTCGAGGTAGAGCATGATGCCCGCGATGAACAACAGCGCGGTGCCGAGGCGGAACAACTCGCTGCGGCCCCTGCGGGTCGCGGCTTCCAGGGTGTTGATGCTCTTGAGTTCCATGGCGTGCAGATGAGTCGATCCGTCCTGGATGGGGCGTCTCAGTATCCTTTCGGATGCGCGCGGTTGGATTGATCGGGATCCAGCTTTCCGCGCGACGGTGGACCGAAGCGGGGAACGTCTGACGCGATCTCCCCGGCGCGGAATCCCCGCGGTCCGAAGCGGGACACCCCCTGGATGGGGGTGTGTCGTGTACCGATGTCCGCACGGCTTGCAACGGATCGCGGTGAGGCGAACAATGCCGTTGCATGCAGGACGCCACGCTCACCGAGATCTTCCTGCGTTTCGGCCTGGCGGCGTTGCTCGGGTTCGCCATCGGGCTGGAGCGTGCGCTCGGGGAAGGCGAAGAGGCGGAGAATCGTCATACGGGGGTGCGCGACTTCGTGCTCTTCGCCCTCACCGGGGCGTTGGCCGCCTTCATCGCGCTGGAGACGGGATACGACTTTCTGCTGCCGGCGGGTTTTTTCGGCTTCCTTCTGCTCCTGCTCAGCGGCTACTGGCGGGAGTATCTGCGCGATCGCGACGCCGATCCCGGCATCACCACCGAGGCGGCCGCCATCCTGGCCTTTCTGCTGGGCGCCCTGGTGGTTCAGGACCTGGCGGGCCCGACGGCGGCCACCTCGGTGGCCATCGCGGTGGGAATCCTCATCCTGGCGGTTCTGTCCCAGGCCGGCCCCATCGCCGCGTTTCGCCGCCACGTGCGCCGCTTCGAGCTGGACGCGGCGCTCAAGCTCCTGGTGATCAGTTTCATCGTGCTGCCGATCCTGCCGCGGGTGTCGCTGGACCGTTACATCGCCCTGCCCCTGGGCGAGGTGCGGGCCGTAGAGCCGGCAAGGGGGCTGGTGGTGGTGGCGACGTCTCCCGGCGCCGCCCGCCGGACCGGAGAACGGCTGGGCGTCTACGTCGAAGGGGGAGGCTATGTCGGCGAGGCCGAGGTGGCGGCCGCCGGGCCGGAGCGCCTGCGGCTGCGTCTGCCGCAAGCGGCGCTGGAGCACCTGCGGCCCGGAATGAAGCTGCGCGCGGAATTCGCCCTGCGCCCGCTCTCGGTGATGCTTTCGGCGATCCAGCCCTACAAGGTCTGGTTGATCGTGATCCTGGTCTCCTTCGTCAGTTTCATCGGCTATGTCCTGGTGAAGGTGTTCGGAAGCCGGGCGGGGATCGGGCTGACCGGGTTGGTGGGCGGCCTGGCCTCCAGCACCGCCACCACCCTGAGCTTCGCCCGGCGCAGCCTGGAGTCTCCCGCTCTCAACCGCCACTTCGCGGTGGCCGTGCTGCTCGCCTCCACCGTGATGTTCCCGCGCCTGTTGATGCAGATCGCGGTGGTGAACCCGGCCCTGATGCTGCGCATGGGGGTGCCGGTGTTGGTGATGGCCGGCACCGGTTTCGCGCTGGCGGGCTGGTGTTTCGTTCGCGAGCGGCGTGAGGCGCCCGAGTCCGAGGCGCTGACCCTGAGCAACCCCTTCAGTCTGAAGGCCGCGCTCCAGTTCGCGCTGGTGTTCGCCGTGATTCTCATGATCACGCGGCTGGCCATCGCCTACCTGGGCGACGCCTGGCTCCCCGTGGTTGCGCTGGTGAGCGGGCTGACCGACGCCGATGCCATCGCCTTCTCGGTGAGCGATGCGCAGCAGGCCGGCCTGATCACCTTGGATTGGGCGGCTTTCAACGCGGTGCTGGGGGCCATCGCCAACACGTTCATGAAGCTGCTGCTGATCCTGTCGCTGGGTGACCGCGGGTTGTTCAAGAAGCTGGTGGTCCCGGTGGTGGTGGTCGGGGTCGCCGGGCTGGCCAGCGCGTGGTTGTACTACGACCTGCCCTGGACGTTGGCGCCGGGGGCGGGCTGAGGGAGGCGGGGGCAGACCTCAGGATGAGTCCCGCCCGAGGTCCCGCAGCCGCCGCCGCGCCTCCTCCACCGATCCGTCCAGGATCACGCAGCCCCGGTGCATGAGCACCACCCGCGTGGCGATGTCGAAGGCCTCTTCCCGGTCGTGGGTGACGTAGAGCAGGGTGAAGCCGAGGGCCTCGTGCAGGGCGAGGATTTCCCGGCGCAGACGCAGGTTGAGGTCCAGGTCCAGGCTGGACAGGGGCTCGTCCATGAGCAACAGGCGCGGCGCGAGCACCAGCGCCCGGGCCAGCGCCACGCGTTGTTGCTGGCCGCCGGAGAGGGCGGCGGGGCGGCGTTCCTCCAGGCCGCCGAGGCCCACCCGCTCCAACGTTTCCCGGATGCGTCGGGTCCGCTCTGCCCTGGGGACGTGGCGGGCCCTCAGCCCGAACTCGAGATTGCCGCGCACGGTCAGGTGAGGCCACAGGGCCAGGTCCTGGAAGACCATGCCCAGGTTGCGCGCCTCGGGCGGAACCAGGATCCGACCTTTCCGGGAGACGGGTTGCCCGCCTAGGAGCACCTGGCCCGTATCGGGCGCCTCGAATCCGGCGATGAGCCGTAGAACGGTGGTCTTGCCGCAACCGGAGGGACCGAGAATCACCACCCGCTCGCCGGGCCCGGCGGCGAGCGAGAAGTCGCGCAGGACCGCTTGGCGCCCGTAACGCTTGGAGACCCGCTGGATCTCGACGATGTTCATGGATCCTGCAGGTCACGGCCCAGCCGCGGCACCAGCGCGAGCAGGGCCAGAGGGAGCACGCTTGCGGCGATCATGAGGGTGCACAGGGCGGCGATGAGTGCCGGCTCGCCGTTGGCCATGAGGGTGAAGATGCGCACCGGCAGGGTGTCGTGGCCGGGCGGATAGACCAGCATGGTGATGTCGGTGTCGCGCAACGAGAACAGATAGCCCACCAGCCAGGCGGCCGCCAGACCGCGGCGGGCCAGGGGGGCGACGATCAGGGCCATGCGCCTCGCCCAGCCCGCACCGGCCACCTGGGCCGCCTCCTCCATGGAGGCCGGGATGAGGCCGAGCTGGGTGGCGGAGATGCGGCTGGTGAGTGCAGTGTACTTGGCCAGGTAGCCCAGCACGATGATGGCGGGCGTGGCATAGACGAGATTCGTCCAGGGGGTGTTCCATAGGCTGATCAGACCGATGCCGATCACCGTGCCGGGCAGGGCGAACAGGAACAGGGTCATGGAATCCACCGCTCGCCAGACCGCCAGCGCCCGGGTCTGGACCAGGTAGCCGGTCAGGAAACCGATGGCGGTGAGCAGCGTGGCCCCGATGCCTGCGTAGACCAGGCTTCTCAGCAGGCTGTCGCCGGCGTGGCGCAGGGCTTCCTGGTAGGCCGCCACCTCGGCCGACTGCGCCACCAGCGCGCCGATGGGTACCAGCACCAGGGCAACGGCCAAGCCTGCGGTGGCCGCGGCCCATGCCATGCGCCCCGCCCCCAGCCCGATACGCGGCAGGCCCCGTTCGAGGCCGCTCAGACGCAGCTGTCCCGCGCGCCCGCGCAGGGAGGCGGCCTCCATGAGCAGAAGCACCAGGGTGACGCCGGCCATCGGTGCGGCGGCGGCCGTGGCGGCCTGGAAGTCGTAGAACGCCGAGAATTGCACGAAGCTCTCGACCGGAAAGACGTCATAACGCAAAAAAGTGGGCACGCCGAACTCGCCGAAGCTCAGCAGGAACACCAGCACGGCCGCCAGCGCGATTCCCGGCAAGATGAGTGGCACAGTGATGCCCCGCAGCACCGTCGGCCACGGGGCCAGGAGCCGTGCGGCCTCCTCGAGTCGGGGGTCCACCGTGCGCAGGAAGATCATCGTCAGCAGCATGGGGATCGGCAGGAAAACCGCGCTCAGCACCAGAACGCAGCCGGGAAGGCCGAACAGCCATTGTGCGGTGGCCCGTGCGATGCCCGGCCCGGCCATCCCGGCGAGCAGGCCATCCGGCCCCAGCAGATCGGCCCAGGAGACCGCGAGCACGTAGGGCGGCAGGAGCAGGGGCACCGCAAACAGCCCGGTGTACAAACGTCGGCCGGGCAGATCGGTCTTGCCGAGCAGCAGTCCCAGCGGCACGCCTGCGATCAGTGTCAGCCCGGTCACCAGCGCGGCCAGCACCAGGCTGTGTTCCATGAGGGCCCACTGATGTGCCGAGCCCAGAAGGCCCCGGTAGGCGGCCAGACTCCAGCGGTCGTCGTTGCGCAGGCTGCGCAGAAGCATGGACAGCACCGGGAGCATGCCGCTGACGAAGACCAGCAGCGCGGTCAGTGCGAGGACGAAGCGTCGGCTCACAGCCCCAGCCAGCTTCGCAACAGGGGCTGGATCTCGGTGAGCTTGCGGGCCACGTCGGCGTAGTGCACCGGCATGACCCGAATGTGGTCCAGGGGCTTGAGCTCGGGAGGCCCCTGGACGCCGGGGTGCAAGGGGATCTGGGCGCAGTCGGCCAGGGCAAGCTTGCGTTCGGTCTGTGGGGAGAGCAGGTAGTCGATGAGCCTGCGGGCCGCCTCCGGGTGCGGGGCGCCGCGAATGAGCACCGCGGCGTTGGGGACGATGAATGCACCGAGTCCACCCGGCTCCTGGTCTGGATAGACCAGGAATACCGGTTTGCCGTGGCGCATGCGGTTGACCGCATCGTCGCTGTCCACCAGGGCGAAGGCGTAACGCCCTGCCGAGACGAAGTCCGCGCTCTCACCGTTGCTGCTGGAGATGGCTATCTGGTTGCGCTTGAGGCCCTCCAGAAAGGCGCGGCCCTGGGCGTCGCCCCAGATCGTGAACAGTGCCGCGATCTCCGCCGTGGTGGTGCCGAACAGGGGATTGGCGATGACCGCCCGCCCGTTCCAGCGCGGGTCGGTGTAGTCCCGCACGCCGTGCGGCGGATCCTTCACCGCCTCGTGGACGATGAACACCCGCGCCCGGGCCGAGAACCCGGACCAGTACCCCTGCGGGTCTCGGAACATCGGGGGAATGGTCCGGGCGTTGGGCGAGACATAGGGCGCCGCGATGCCGCGTTGCTTCAGCACCTCGGCGCGGATGGGCTCGTTGGCCCAGTACACGTCGGCCTGGGGATTGTCCTTCTCGGCGATGAGGCGGTTCATGGCACCGGTGCTCTTGGTCTCCTCGGTGTCGTAGACGGCCTGCACGCGGATACCCGTCTCGCGCTCGAAATCCTGCAGGATCGGCTCGGAGAACACCTGGTCTTCGGAGACGTAGACCACCACCGTGGGATGTACCGTGGGTACGCGGGCTCGTTGCCAGAGGACGATCCCCGCCACGACCGCCGTGACGAGCAATGCGATGGAGGCGAACCGTTTCATGGTCATGGACTCCTCGACACGTTTCGTACAGCGCTGGTTTTCCTCGCTCCGCTACAGGGCGCGCCGGGCGGATCCTCAGGGCGGCGGGGTGGGGTGGCTCTGCGAACGGCCGCAGCACGGCGGCCGGGACCCCATGGATCTTCCAGTTGTCGGACCGAGGGCGTGCGGCCGGCGTCGGTGAGCCGGGACAGGCCCGGTCGCCTCAGCCGCCGCGGCTGACGTTCACGCCCAGGCCGTAGACCAGTTCACCGCCGAACCACGCCGTGGTCAGGATCAGGAACAGGACGCCCAGCCCCGTGGCCCAGGTGAGCCAGGCGAGCTTCGGGCAGCGGCAGTCGCGCGCGAACCACCACCCGTTCCAGGCCGCCAGCGCGGTGAGCAGGACGGCGCTCGTGATACCCAGCTCCTCATGGGTCTCCAGCCTGTTCTCGGAGAAGCCGAGCTCGATCGCTTTGTCCATCGCGAGGTCACCGAACACGGCAGCGGCCACGGCCCCCAGGGCGGCCAGAATCAGCAGCGAAAGCCCGGATGCGGCCGGGCAGCTGCGCTCGAAGATCGAACCGCCCCGCAACAGGGCGGCGAGCTGAAACAGCAGCCCCACGGGCAGCAGCGCCAGCGGGAAGTGCACGAGCATCGGGTGGATGTGGGCGATATCGATCACGGGCGGCGCCTCCGACGATGGTTTGTTGCAATCGTTAGCATCGGCCATGCGAGGCGCCTGCACAACCCGGTAGCACCACGCCCCGGTCGATTTGGCCGCGGCCGCCGCGGGACAATGGGGCTCCGTGACCGGCGCTTGATCTGGCGCACTGGAAAGCCTTGCATTCGGTGGGCGACGCCCTAGACTTGCCAGCCTGACGCATCACGGCAGGGGAAGCCGGGCACGCGCCGAGTGGAGCCGATTCGATGACCGAAGCCTCGTCCCGGATGCCGCAGTACGCCGTGAGTTTCGCCGCCGGCATGCTGCTCTGGGTCCTGCTCACCGGCACGCTGCAGGGGCAGGAGCTGTGGGCTGGCGTGCTGGTGGTGGGCGTGACCACGGCGCTTGCCGGCCCGCGCCTGGAGATCCTCGCCGGGGTACGGCTGGTGCCTGGGGCGGCGGTCTCGCTGGTGACCTATCTCGGATACTTCTTCTATGCCCTGGCGCGGGCCAACCTGGACGTGGCCCGACGCGTGCTGACGCCCTCGCTGCCCATCCGCCCGGCGGTGGTGGAGGTGCGCACCGCGCTGACCTCGCGCCTGGGGCGGCTGCTGCTGGCCAACAGCATCACCCTGACCCCCGGCACGCTGTCGGTGGACGTGCGCGGCGACCGGATCCTGGTCCACTGGATCGACGCCTCCCCCGGCACCGATCTGGAGTCGGCCACGGGCGCCATCGCCGCCGGCTTCGAGCGCCACATCCGGGGGTTTCTGCGATGAACGCCGTGGAGATCGCCGCCGCCGTACTCCTGTGCGCCGCCGTGGCGCTGGGGCTGGTGCGACTGGTCATCGGCCCCACCAACCCGGACCGTTTCGTGAGCGCCGATCTGCTTTCGGTGGTGACCACGGTGAGCCTGGCGGGGTTGGCGGCGGTGTTCGACAGCCCCCTGTACCTGGACGTGGCCATGATCTACGGGGTGTTGTCCTTCGTGGGCACGGTGGCCCTGGCCCGGGTCGTGGAGGGCAACCGTTCGTGATGCGATGGATCGGCGATCTGTTCCTGTTGGTGGGCGCGGCGTTCGCCTTCCTCGGCGCGTTGGGGCTGATCCGTATGCCCGATGTGTTCAACCGGATCCAGACGGGCACCAAGGCGGTGACCCTGGGCGCGCTGTGTTTCCTGGCGGGCATCGGATTCCTGCACCCCCAGTGGTGGACCAAGCTGGTGATCATCGGCGGCTTCCTCCTGGTCACCAGTCCGGTGAGCTCCTCGGCTCTGGCCCGGGCCTTCCTGATCGCCGGCGTGCGGCCCTGGCGGGCGCCCGAGGACCGCGACTCGACGCTGGAGGAGGGCTGAGCATGTATTGGATCACGGTGCTCGTGGTGGCGGTCATGGTGTTGTCGGCCCTGGCGGTGCTGCTCCTGCCCAATCTACTGGCCGCGGTGGCCGCGTCCTCGGTGGTCTCCCTCGCCCTGTCGGTGGTGTTCGTGATCGTGCGCGCCCCGGACGTTGCCATGACCGAGGCGGCCGTGGGGGCGGGTCTGAGTGGCGTGATCCTGGTGCTGGCCTTGCGCCGGCTGGGGTTGTGGGGGCTGGGCGACGACAACCGCCCGCAGCCCGAGCGGTTCTCGGGGACGGGGGACGATGCGTAACTTCACCTCGCTGTTGTTCGCCGGGGGGCTGGGCTTCTTCCTGCTCGTGCTGGCCGCCGATCTGCCCCTGGGGGCGCCGCCGATGCTGGCGGGGCAGGGGGTCCTCGCCGAGGGGGCGGCGGCCACCGGCGCCGCCAATCTGGTCACCGCGGTGGTGCTCGCCTACCGTGGCATCGACACCCTGGGTGAGCTGTCCATCCTGTTCGCGGCCGCCGCCGGCGTGGGGCTCGTCCTGGGCCGGGCGCGCCGCCGGCCGGATGCGGAGGCCGACCCCGAGGGGGGCTTCATCCTGCTGGCCGCGGCGGACCTGCTCTTCCCGCTGCTGGTGATCGTGGGGCTCTACATCGTCCTGCACGGGCATCTGACGCCGGGCGGGGGGTTCCAGGGCGGCGTGGTGCTCGCGGCGGCCTTCTTCCTGCCGCTGCTGGGCCGGCCCCGGAACGCCCTGGATCACGCCGTGATCGGCTGGATCGAGGGGCTGGCCGGGGCCGTGTTCGTCGGCATCGGCCTGTGGGCCCTGGCCGCCCGCGGCGAGTTCCTCGCGCCGCTGCTGGGCAAGGGGACCCTGGGCGCCCTGTTCTCCGCCGGCACCCTGCCGCTGCTGTACATCGCCGTGGGGCTGAAGGTGGGCGCGGAGATCGCCGGGCTCATGAGCACCCTGCAGGAGACGGAGGCCGCCGGGTCATGAGCCTGCCTCCGTTGGAGATCGTCCTGTATGCGGGGGCCGTGAGCCTGCTCATCATCGGCTTGGCGGGCTTGGTGATGAGCGAGCATCTGGTGCGCCTGGTGCTGGCCCTGGGGGTGGCCGAGGCGGGGGGGAACCTGCTGCTGGTGCTGACCGGTTTCCGGCAGGGGGCGGTGGCCCCGATCCTGCTCGGCGCGGCGCCTTCGGGGCCCATGGTGGACCCCATCCCCCAGGCGCTGGTGCTCACCGCCATCGTCATCGGGGTGGGCGTCCAGGCCCTGGCCTTGGCCCTGGTGCTGCGGGTGCGCCGCGCCTACGGCACTGTGCACATGAGCGCGTTGCGCGCGCGGCTCGTGGAGGACCTGGACGAGGCGGCCGGGCTGCCTCCGGAAGGCAGCCGCGAGGCACCGGGTGTGGAGCGGCCGGTATGACCGCCGATGCCGTCACTCTGGCCGTCGCCCTGCCGCTGCTGGCCGGCTTCCTGAGCCCGGCTTTGGGTCGCAGCAGTCGCACGGCCGCGCAATGGCTGGGCTGGGCGGCGCTGGCCGCCTCCGCCGCCGTGTTGTGGAGCGTGTGGGTTCGGTTGGACGGGGGCACCGCGGCGGTGGCCGTAGGGGGCTTCCGCCCGCCGCTGGGCATCGCATTCTACCTGGACGGCATGGCGTTGCTGTTCGCCCTGGCGGTGCCGGTCGTGACCCTGCTGTTCTGGCCGCGGGCGGGCACGCCGCAACAGTTTGCGCTCACCCTGGTGCTGGCTGCGGCGGCCACCGGATTGGCGCTGTCGGGCGACATTTTCAATCTCTACGTCTTCTATGAGCTCACCGCCGTGGCTTCCTTCGGGCTGGTGGCCGCCCACGAGGCGCGCCGGGCCCAGGCGGCGGCGTTGCGCTACCTCCTGCTCAGCGCGGCGGGCTCCGTGCTGCTGCTGGCCGGGATCGCCGTCGTCTATCTGCGCACCGGGACGCTGAACCTGGCGCACCTGGCCACGCTGGCCCCCGAGCGCCTGCAGGATCCCGTGGGGTTGGCGGCCTTCGCGCTGATGCTGCTGGGGCTGGGGGTCAAGGCGGAGCTGTTCCCGGTCAACGGCTGGGTCCCGGAGGTCTATTCCAGCGTCTCCGGCCGGCTGGCGGGACTGCTCGCCGGGCTGGTTTCCAAGCTCGCGGTGCTGGTGGTGGTGCGGGCGTTGGTGCTGGTGTTCCCCAGGCCCGAGGCGGCCGAGCTCATGCTGGTGCTGGGGACGCTCGGCATCGTGGTGGGCGAGCTGGCCGCCTGGCGGGCCCGTGACCTGCGCCGGCAGTTCGCGTTCTCCTCCATCGGCCAGCTCGGCATCGTGTTCGTGGCTTTCTCGGTGCCGGGGCCGGCCGGCATCGTGGCCGGCCTGGCCGTGGCCTTGCACCATCTGCTCACCAAGCCGGCCCTGTTCCTGTTGGCCGAGCGCTGGGGCGGCGCCATCGAAGGCTTGCGCGGGGCCGGCCGGGGGCAGTGGCTGGCCAGCACCCTGTTCATCCTGTTCGCCCTGTCGTTGGTGGGTGTGCCGCCGCTGCCCGGATTCTGGGCCAAACTGCTCACCGTCATGAGCCTTATGGAACAGGGTACGGGGCCGGCGCGCGCCGGCGCCGTGGTGGTCATGGCCGCCACCGTGGTGGAAGCGGCCTATCTGTTCCGTACCCTCGGCGTGCTGCTCGCCCGTGAGTCGGGCGCCGAGTCGCCGCAGCCCCATCGCGGGCCGGACCTCGCCACGGCCTCCCTGGCGGGCCTGATCCTGGTCGGCAGCGTGTTCGCGTTGCGGCCGTTGGGCGACGGGCTGAAGGCCTTGGCCGCGCAGGCGGTCGACGTGGACGGATACGTACGCACGGTGCTCGGGGGGCCGGGCATGGCGGTCTCGCACCCTGCGAGTCAAGCGCCGGGTGGGGCCGGGGGCGGGGCGCGTGTGGCCCATGTGCCGCCGGAGATCGCGTCATGACCCTGCTCGACGGACTCTGGGCGGCCTCGGCGCTCACTGCGCTGGTGGCGGCCGCCTTCGGGCGTCATCCGGCGGCGGGGTCCTGGCTCACGGTGCTCTATGGGCTGCAGTTCCTCGTGGTGGCCATGATGGGGGGGCTGTCCGAGGGCGCCGATCCGGTGCCGGCTTCGGTGTCCTTCGTGGTGCTGGGCTATGGGCTGGCCTGGCAGTTTTCTGCCCTGTCCTGGTTCTTCGCCGTCATCACCGCCGGGGCGGCGCTGGCGGCGGCTTGGTTCGTGAGCGGGGCCTGGGGACGGGCCTATGCGGCTCGCGGGGGTGACCTGCGCCTGCTGCAACTGGCGCTGGCGCTCAACCCACTGGCCATGTATGTGCTGCTGGCTTCGACGGACTTCCTGTCGCTGTTCGTGGGCTGGGAGCTGGTCAGCTGGTCCAGCTTTCTGCTCATGCTCTCGGGCGGCGGCGTGGGGGTGCGCTGGGCGCTGCGCTACCTGGTCTATGCCATCGGCGGGGCCATGGCGGTGATGGCGGCCATGGCGCAGGCGCACGCCCTCACCGGCTCGTTCGGATTCGGCGCCCTGGCCGCCGCGGTGCCGGAGCTGTCGGCCGCAAGTCTGTGGATGCTGGTGATCCTTCTGGCCGCCGGCTTCGGGGTGAAGATGGGCCTGTTGCCCTTTCACCTGTGGCAGGCGGGGGCCTATGCCGAGACGCCCGGCCCCGGGGCGGCCTTCCTGGGGGCCATCTCCTCGCGCATGGGACTCTACGCCATGCTGCTCACCCTGTTCGGGGGGTTGGGGCTGGGAACGCTCCAGGCCCTGCACATCCCGTTCACGCCCCTGGAGGCCCACGAGCTGCTCGCCTGGATCGCCGCCTTCACCATGGTGCTGCCCACCTTCACGGCGCTCAGGCAGAACGACGCCCGTTGGCTGCTGGCCTGGCACGGTATCGGGCAGGGCGGCTACATGCTGCTGGGGGTGGCCATGGGGGACGCCCTGGCCAGCGCCGGGGGCATGATGCACGTGTTCAATCACGCCACCTACCAGGCGGCGCTGTTCATGGCGGTCACCGCAGTGGTGTACCGCACGGGGACGGCGGATCTCAACCGCCTGGGCGGGTTGGTGACGCGCATGCCGCTGACCTTCCTGGTGCTGCTGATCGGCATCATCGGCCTGGCCGGATTGCCGCCCATGAACGGGTTCGTATCCAAGTGGCTCATCTACCGGGCGCTGATCGACGAGGGGCAGCCGCTGTTGTTCGTTGCGGCGGTGATCGGCACCCTGGGCACCATCGTGTCGGTCTACAAGCTGCTGCACAACATCTTCCTGGGTCGGTTGCGGGTGGAGCACGAGTCGGTGCGCGAGGTGCCCTGGTCCATGCTCACGCCCATGCTGGCCCTTGCGGCGGTGGTGTTCGTCACCGGCTTGGCGCCGGGGCCGGTGCTCGACTGGGTGGCGGCGGTGCAGCGCGAGCTCGGTTTCGCCGTGCTGGTCCCGACCCTGGGCGGTGTGGATCGCCCCGACGGCGGCCTGGACATGCTGTGGGTGGTGGGCATCATGCTGGCAGGCTTCGGCGTGGGCGCGCTGATCTTCCTGGCGGGGGGGCGCGCGCGCACCGTGCATCAGCTCGACAACTATGCCGGCGGGCATTTTCTGAGCGCCGAGGTGCGTTACCACTACAGCGACAATTTCTACGCCGGCCTGATGCATCGCATCGGCTCGTGGTATCGCGGCAGTTTCCAGTGGCTCCAGGACGCGCTGGTCTCGGCCACGGATTTCCTGGCCCAGGGGGCGGCCGGGGTCTATCGCGCCGTCCAGCCCGTGACCTGGCTGCTCGGGGTGACGGTGCTGGCCTTGTGGTGGGCATGGTGACCGGCGGGGGCGGGCGATGCCGGAGCTGATCCTGGAGCTGGTGCTGATGCCGCTGGTGGCCTTCGTGGCCGGCCTGGGGATGCTGCTGATGATGCGCAAGATCGCCGCCAAGATTCAGCGCCGCGTGGGGCCGCCCTTCCTCCAGCCCCTGTACGATGTGGTCAAGTTCTTCGGCAAGCAGACGCAGATCTCCCACGGCCTGATCCACGACGTGGGCATCATCGTGGCGGTGGGCGGCTACATCGCCGCCGAGACCCTGATCCCGGTGCCCGGGATGGACGGCATCGCCGGGCGCACCGATGTCATCGTGCTCATCTATTTCTTGATGGTGCCCTCGCTGGGCATGGCACTGGCCGCCGGCCAGTGCGCCAATCCCAACGCGTCCATCGGGATCTCGCGCGCGTTGACCGCCATGCTCGCCTACGACATCCCGTTCGTGATCGTGATCTTCGGGATGTCCTGGATCTACGGCACCACCAATCTGGTGCAGATGGTGGAATACCAGCAGGTGCACGGCTGGGGGTTGTTTCAGGCGCCGTTGCTGGCTTTCGCGGGCCTGTTCGCGCTGCAGGGCATGCTCGGCAAGCAGCCCTTCGAAATCTATGTCGCCCCGGCGGAGATCGCCACCGGGCCCATGGTGGAGATGGGCGGCAAGTATCTGGGCAGTCTGGTGGTGATGCAGAGCTTCTCCCTGTACACCGCCGGCATCCTGTACACGACCCTGTTCCTGGGCGGCGGGGTCACCTGGATCGACTTTCTGCTCAAGGCCTACCTGGTGGTGGCCATTCCAATGGCCATCGCCTTCCAGTTCCCGCGCTACCGTGCCGAGCAGATGCTGGGCGTGCTGTGGAAGTGGCCGGTGCTTGCGGGGTTGCTGGGCCTGGCTCTGGTGATGCTGACATGAAAGAGCTCCCCGTTCGCACCGAGCAGGCGCCGGCCAGGCGGACCAATCCGCTGGCTCACGTCTTCGACGAGTTCGTGCGGTTCTGCCGCTCGCGCTCGCTGTTCCTGCTTCACTACTGCACGGGCTGCGGGGCCATCGAGCTGCCGCCGTCCATGACCTCGCGCTTCGACATGGAGCGCCTGGGGATTCAGCCCATGGTCACGCCGCGCCAGGCCGATATCCTCCTGGTCACGGGCTATGTCTCGGTCAAGACGCTCAAGCGCATCATCCTCACCTACGAGCAGATGCCCGCGCCCAGGTACGTGATCGGCATCTGTTCGTGCACGGTCAACGGGGGCATGTACTGGCAGAGCTACGCCACGGCCAAGGTGCTGAGCGACTACCTGCCCGTGGACCTCTACATCGCCGGCTGCATGCCGAGGCCCGAGGCGGTGATCTCGGGCATGCGCAAGCTCATGGGGCTGATCGCCTCGGGCCGGGCCGAGAGCTGGAAGGACTACTTTCGCCGCTACGACCATTATCTGGGCAATCAGCAGGCCCTGTTCGGCGAACAGTGGCAGACGCCAACCGACGTCCTCGGCGAGGCCCGCCAGTACGGCCTGCACGGTCCCGAGACCGAGGGCGAGCACACCGCGATGCTGCAGCGGGTCCAGCAGCCCTTGGTGCCTCACCGGATGCGGCTGAAGTGAGGTGTCCATGAGCACTGGATCGCGCGAGCTGCAAGTCTGGCTGGAGGGTCTGCTGGCCGAGATCGAGCAGGTGGAGGTACGCCGCAAACACGAGCGGCGCCTGCGTCTGGACGTGGACGCCGACGCCTTGCCCACCCTGCTGGAGCTGCTCAAGGGCAAGGCCTCCTACGTGCATCTGTCGGCCATCACCTGCGTGGACTGGATCGAGGCGGGTGAGTTCGAGCTGATCTATCACGTCTGGTCCTACGAGACCCAGTCCCTCATCTCCGCCCACACCCGCATCCCCCGCGAGCCTGGGCGGTATCTTTCGGTCTACGATCTCTACAAGCCGGCGGCCTTCTTCGAGCGTGACATCTACGAGATGTTCGGCGTCTATTTCGAGGGCAGCCCGCACATGGAGAAGTTCATCCTCACCGAGTGGGAAGGCCCGCCCCCCATGCGCAAGGACTTCGACAGCGAAGCCTACATCAACCGCTTCTTCAGCTGGCAGGACTACCACCCCGAGTGGCTCCGCGAGCTGGAGGCGCGCGGCGGCGGCATCGCCATCCCCCCGGACGAACAGCGCTACAGCCGGCGGGAGGACTGAGAGGTGGGCCATGCGTCCTGAGAACTACCAGGCCCGGAGCCATCCGCCCAGCCACGAGTACGAGCTGTTCATCGGCCCGAATCACCCGGGCATCGAAGGCAACTACGCCTTCAAGCTGCGCCTGCACGGCGACCGGGTCATCGAGGGCCGGGCCGACGCCGGTTATCTGCACCGCGGCTTCGAGAAGCTCATGGAAGGGCGGTTGTGGATCCAGAACATCGCCTTGGTGCCCCGCATCTGCGTGCCGGACCCGGTGCCCATGGAGGTGAGCTATTCCCTGGCCGTGGAGGCGCTGTGCGGGCTGGAGGTCCCGGAACGCGCGCAGTGGTTGCGGGTCCTGCAACTGGAGCTCTCGCGCATCGCCGCCCATCTGTTCACGTTCGGCGGGCACGCCTCCACCACCGGGATGTACACCAACATGTTCTGGGGCGTGGCCGACCGCGATCGCGTGTTGGACCTGTTCGAGGAGTTGAGCGGGGGCCGGGTCTACCACATCTTCAACGTCCCGGGCGGTGTGCGCCGGGATCTGCCCGATCCCGGCTTTCTGGACCGGGTGGCGGCCACGATGGACTATCTGGAATCGCGCCTGCCGGACTACGACAATCTGTTCTTCCGCAATCAGGTGTTCGTGGACCGGGCCAAGGGCGTGGGGGTGCTCACCCAGGAGACGGCCTTGGAGCTGGGCGTCACCGGTCCCAACCTGCGCGCCACGGGGCTCGCCTTCGACGTGCGTCGTGACGACCCGTACCTGGTCTACGACCAGCTCGACTTCGACATCCCCACCGAGTCGGCGGGCGACGCCTACGCGCGGGCCCTGGTGCGCCGCGCCGAGCTGATCCAGAGCATCCACATCGTGCGTCAGGTGATCGAGCGGCTCGCGGAGATCCCCGGGCCGGTGCGCGCGCCGATTCCCAATCCGTTGGCTTGGAAGGTGCCGCCCGGCGAGGTCTACACGCGGGTGGAGTCTTCCAAGGGCGAGCTCGCCTGGTACGTGGTCTCCGACGGCGGCGAGAAGCCTTATCGGGTCCATGTGCGCGGCGCCTCCATGATGCACGCCGTGCAGGTACTCGAGCACCTGGCGGTGGGGGCCCGCCTGGAAGACGTCGCCCAGATCATGTTCTCGTTGGATGCCTGCCCTCCGGAGGTGGACCGATGATCCCGTCTCGACCGGCGCCGAGGCGCCGTCCCGGTGGATGGGATGGGCCGCCGCAGCGTCCACAAACGGATATCCTTGGCGTCCTTTGCGCCTTCGCGGCGAACCTCCCGGGAGTTGCACATGGCCGCTAAGCCCAAGATCCGTTACGAGGATCGTGGCTCGGTGCTCGCGCCGCTGAAGAACCTGCAGTTCCTGTTCCGTGCGCCGGTGACCGAGCCGCTGGAGCCGCGTCCGGCGGCTCCGATCTACCGCGGATTCCATCTCAACGACTGGAATGCCTGCATCGGCTGCAGCAGTTGCCAGAAGGTCTGCGACAACGCGGCCATCACCATGGTGCGCGTGCCCGGCGCGCCGGAGGACCCGGTCAAGGGCATCCGCCCGCTGCGCCCGGCCATCGACTATGGGCGCTGCTGCTGGTGCGCCCTGTGCGTGGACATCTGCCCCACGAACGCCATCAAGCTCTCGCGCGAGTACGTCCACACCTGCACCCAGGAAGAGATCGACAGCTATTTCATGCTGCCCGACGCCAATGGTATCCACGGCGCCCCGTACCCCCTGGGCTGGACCAAGACGCCCACCAACGATCTGCTGGACCTGGAGCGCCAGCCCATGCCGGAGCTGCCACCCGAGCAACGGGTGGACAACTTCCAGGAGATGGTGCTGGGCTACGACGATCAGCAGGCCATCATCGAGGCCTCGCGCTGCGTGCAGTGCGGCATGTGTCACGATGCCTGCCCCACCCACATGCACGCGCCGGAATACATCCGGGCCATCTGGCGCGGCGAGCCCGAGGAGGCGGTGCGCTGGATGTACCGCACCAATCCCTTCTCCCACGTCTGCGGCCGGGTCTGCACCCACCGTTGCGAGGACGCCTGCGCCATCGGGCGGCGCGGCCAGCCGGTGGCGATCCGCTGGCTGAAGCGTTACGCCATGGACCGGGTGCCCCATGAGCGGATCCGGGAGATCGCCGCCGAGGGCCGGGCCGATTACGTCACGGGGCGGTCCGTGGCTATCGTGGGCGCGGGGCCGGCCGGGCTCACCGCCGCCTACGATCTGGTCAAGAAGGGGCATCGAGTGGTGGTGTTCGAAGCGCAGGCGAAGGCCGGCGGCATGACCCGCTACGGCATCCCCTACTACCGTCTGCCCGGCGAAATCCTCGACCGAGAGGTGGAGGTCATCGAATCCCTCGGCGTGGAAATCCGCTACCACACCCGCGTGGGCCGGGACGTGACCATGGACGCCCTGCACGAGGAATTCGATGCCGTGGTGCTCGCCATCGGCCTGCAGATGGGCCGCTCCACGCGCATTCCCGGCTCGGATCACGAGAACGTCAAACGTGCCGTGGATCTGCTGCGCGAAGCGGGCGAGGGTCGCGCGCTGGAGGTGCCGCGCACCGCGGTGGTCATCGGTGGCGGCAATGTCGCCATGGACATCGCCCGAACCATGGCCCGTTTCCAGAAACAGCGCCATGGCCGGGTGCGGATCACCGTCACGGCCCTGGAGGACTTCGAGCATTTCCTCGCCGATCCGGTGGAGGTGAAGGAGGCGCGCGAGGAGGGTATCGAGATCCTCGAGTCGCGTGGACCGCGCCAGGTGGTCGTCGAGGATGGCCGCGTACAGGGACTGGTCACCTGGCGGGTGAAGTCCATCTTCGACGAGAAGGGCCGCTTCGCCCCCGAGCTGGACCCCGAGGACGAACGCTTCCACCCGGGGGAATGGGTGGTGGAGGCCATCGGCCAGATGGCCGACATGAGCCTGCTGGGCGAGGACCTGATCGAGCGGCTCGAATGGGTGCGGGGGCGCTTGCGGGTGGACGAGGAAGGGCGAACCGCGGTGCCCTGGCTGTGGGCGGCCGGCGACGACGTCCATGGCCCGGACGTGGTCCACGCGGTGGCCGATGGACACCGCGTGGCCGCCAGCATCGACGCATGTCTTGCGCGGTTGGAGAAGACGGATGACTGAGGCACACGAGGGCCATCCCGGCGCCTACGAGCGCATCCAGTCCAAGACCAGCCTGGCCGAGATCCTGGAGACCGCCTCGGAGTTCGAGCGCACCGCCCGCGACTTCTATCGGAATCTGGCCCCGCGGGTGGGCAAGAACATTCGCTGGCTGGTGGACGAGCTGGCCGCCGAGGAGCAGCGCCATTACGATCTGTTCCGGGAGCTGGCGCGCACGCCGGGGCTGGAGGCGCAGCTCGCCGAAGAGGTCAGGACCCCGCCCAGCAACACCCGTTTCTCGGATCACATCCACTTGCCGGAGCTGGGCGAGCACCCGGACGACCAGGCCATCCTGCAATACGCGCTGGGCCGGGAAAAGACGGCCATGGAGCAATACCAGTCCCTGGCCGAGTCGGCCCCCGAGGGCCCCATCCGGGACCTGTTCGTCTTTCTCGCCAAGGAGGAGGCCGAGCACAAGCGCGAGCTGGAGAAGCTCTACTACGAAGTCGTGCACAGCGGCGGCGTGTGATCTGCGATCGTCCCCGCTCCCGCCGGACCCCGAGATCTGTGGCATGGGCCGCGGGCAGGCTGCAGGCGGCGCGGCACGCGGTGGAACAGGCCGAACTCGACCTGCGCAACACCCTCGTGGTGGCGCCGTCGCGCGGGGTGATCACGGACCTGCGCGCCGACGTGGGCCGGTATGCGGCCGCGGGCCAGGCGGTCATGACCCTGGTGGCCATCCACGACGTGTGGATCAACGCCCAGTTCACGGAGAACAACTTGGGTCACTTGGCCAAGGGCGATCCGGTGGAGATCCTGCTCGACGTGTTGCCCGGGGAGGTGTAGCCGGGGCGGGTGCGCAGCATCGGTCTGGGCGTGGCCGCGGGCCAGCCACCTCCGACCGGCCCATGGGGACCAGGGCCTTGGCCACGGTGTCGGTCGTGCTGCTCGTGGCGCTGGGTAGCGGTCTGGTACTGGCCCCCTTGCTGCTGCATCATCCACTGGCGGGCTTCCTCCTGGCGGGGCTGGGCCTGTACCTGAGTTTCTATCTCACCGTGAATCTCGGCCAGGCCGTGCTTGGCGTCTTCCTGACCATGGGTTTCACCCTGATCTCGGCGACGGGCATGGTGAGCGTGGATCTGGCCGAGGCAGTCATCCAATCGATGGTCCTGGGCCTGCTCGGCCCGGCGGTGCAGGACAGCGCCGTCGGCAGGGACGTCTACCAGTCCTTCGCGGTGCGCATGGGCCTGTTCGTGGCGCTCACCCTCTATGCCTGGGGCGCTCTGAGCTCCATGGAGTGGTGGCGGACCCGCCGCGCCAGCGCCATCGCCGGGAAGCCTCGGGCCTAGCGTGTCACTGTCGGTGCAACCCCTCTCTCTGGGAGGGGAGGCGGGGCGAGCTGGGTGTCGTAGCCATGCAGATACCATCGCTTTCGGCGCAGATCGCGGAAGATCCACACGGTCAGTCCGTCGGTGTCCTTCGCCAGGTAGTAGTCCCGCGCCTGCTCGTCTCCGGCCCACCAGCCGGCCTCGATGCGTTCCGGTCCGCGGGTGCGGCGGAGGTGGCGGAGATGAAGCAGCGGGCGGGGTGCGGGCAGCAGCCAGAGGGGACGGGGTGCTCGGGGGCGGTAACGGGATGGTCCGGCGGCGGTCGCCTCGGGACGGGCGTCCGCGGGCCAGGCCGGGGTCTTCAGGGCGTTCGGGCCCAGGCGCGCCTCGACGCGTTCGAGGGTGGTGTCCCAGGGCTGCCCGGTCCGGGTCCGGGAGGTGAGGAGATCGAGGCTGCATGGTGAATCGGGTGGGACGGGCTCGGCTTCCAGGGCCAGACCGGTGACGGGGGCGGGCAGGCGCAGGCGCTCGAGCCGGATCTCCAGCAGGTCGGACAAGTGCGCGGCGTCGCGGGTGGGGCGGCGCGTGCCGAGGTGCAGGGCAGTGGGGGGACGGCGGGGATGACGCAGGGCCAGGGTCACCACCGATACGGCGGCCTGCCGCTGCGCCAGCCAAGCCATCAGGGCCTGCAGGAGCCGTTCGGCGGTCGGTAGGAGTGCGCGGCTCTCCTCGGTCTCCAGGGGGAGGTCGAGTGCATCGCGGTAGCGCGGCGGCGGGGTCCAGGGCTCCAGGGCCTCGGGCCGGTCGCCGCGCAGGCGGTCGAGCCACTCCGTGAGCGCGGGTCCGAAACGCCGGGCCAGGCCTGCGCGCGGCAGCCGCAGGAGTTCCCCCACGGTGCGGATGCCGCACTGGCGCAGCCGGCGCCGCTGGCGCTCGGGCAGGGGCGCCTCGGCCAGCGGGACCGCCCGCAGCGCGGCGAGCAGGGCCTGCCGGGTCTCCAGGACCGGCGCGTCGTCGCGCAGGCGGGCGAGCAGGCGGCCGGCCTCGGGTGCGGGCGCCACCGCCGTCCGGACCGCGTGGCCCTGCTCGCGCAATCCGTCCCGGACGGCCCGCACCAGGGCCACGGCGCCGCCGAACAGGGTGAGGCTGCCGCGGATCTCCAGGAGCAACAGGCCGGGCGGTTCGGCCCGCACCCAGGGGGTGAAGCGGCCCGCCCAGGCGGCCAGTTCCAGCAGGCGGCGCTTCTCGTCCCCGGGTGCGCGCGGGGCGGTGGCAAGCCCCGGCCACAGCGCCAGGGCGGTGGCCCGGCTCATGCCCGGGTGGATACCCCGGCGCATGGCCCTTGCCGAGGCCGTGTGGATCACCGTCAGTCCCCCCCGGTATTCCAGCGTGGCGTCCACTGGCCCCAGCACCTCCAGGGCCAGGCGGGGCAGGTGCACGGCCAGCCAGAGCGGTCCAGCCGCCGCTGCGGCGGGCGCTGATTCGGGCCGCGACGGTTCGCCGCCGGCCGGAGTCCCGCGGCCCACCCCGGGCGTGGCGGGTGCCGGACCGGCCGGAGGGAGCGGAAGGGGGCGTTGCGGGGAGGCGCGGCTCATGGCAGGCGGACCCGGCGCGGCCCCAGGGCGCCGCGCAGCTTGACGAGTTCCACCTCCAGCCCGTGGTCCTCGGCGCGCACGCGCAGGCGCAAGGCGGCCGGCGAGGGTCGGGTCAGGTTCCCTACCCGGAACAGCACCCCGAGCCCTGTGTGGCGCGCCGCGGCCCATTGCAGGCGTCGCAGGGCGGTGTGGCTCGGCATCACCCGCACCCAGCCCAGCACCAGGGCGCAGTCGGCACAGCCCAGGAATTGCTCCATGGCCCAGAGCCGGTCCGTGTCCGAGTCCGCTTCCACCACCAGGATCCGCGTCGGGTCCACCTCCCAGGCCGCGAGCCCCGGGGCGTGTAAGCCGGCAGGGGGAGCCACCCACGCCGCCCGGGGCCGCGTCGCCAGACGGGTCGCCAGGGCCGGCAGGAACAGCTCCACTCCCACGTGGGGCTGGGGTGCGGCCGCCACCTCCACCAGGTTGCCCAGGGGCCAGCCCCCGCCCGGCAGGGCCCGGTCCAGGGGAGAGAAACCGGTGGGCACGCACTGCAGGCCCGCCGCAATGTCCTCCACGCCCCGCCAGAGCGGGACCGGGGCGGAGCCGGTCGGGTCGCTGCAGCGCTCCGGAATGCGGGGTTGCCGGTGCATGTTCATGGGTCGGGTCCGTGTGACGGCGCTCTGGGTCTTGGGTCTCCCGCCAAATGATCTGTATAAATATACAGTATATTGCCTTGCGAGGAATGGGGGCGTGCGGCGTGGCGCCGGATTCAGGTCGGGGGATTGGTGTCCCGGGCGGGGGGTGCCGGCTCGTCCTGCAGCGCGGCGATGAGAGGACAGCCGGGCGCAGCGCCATGGGTGCGGCAGGCCTCCACCAGCTCGGCCAGCGCCCTCTCCATGCGCCGCAGCTCGGCGATGCGGCGGCGTACGTCGGCGAGTTTATCCGCGGCCAGGCGCCCGGCCTCGGGGCAATGCGTCCCATCGGCCAGTTGCAGGAGCCCGGCGATCTCCCGCAGCCGGAAGCCGAGCCCCTGGGCGGTCCGGATGAAGCGCACCCGTGCCACGTCGTCCGATCCATAGCGCCGCACGCCGCCGTAGGGGCGCGGCGGCTGGCGCAGCAGGCCCTTGCGCTGATAGAAACGGATAGTCTCCACGTGCACGCCGGCGGCGCGGGCCAGGGTACCGATGGTGAAACCCTCTTCGCGGGTGGGCATGTGGCGAGGCTCCCACAATGTATCTCGTTCAAGGATACGCCGGCCCGCGGCGGTCTGCAGGAGCACGGGAACGAACCGATGCAAGCGCGTGATTTGCCTACAGGCCCCGCCCCGGCTACCATCGGCGGCGGCCATGGAGCGACAAGACCTCCATCTGCGGGTCCTCCGAACCGACGTGGCCGGCATGCCCCTGGAATGGATCGGATACCAGGATGCCGTGCGCCTCTACCACGCCGGACAGGTGGCCTATACCTGCGGCAGCCTGCTCTACCGCATCCGCGGGGGGGTGAACGCCCGCACCGGGCGACGCAGCGTGATCGAGGTCAACTCCATCGTCGCCACGCACGGGGTGCGCCCGGCCCTGCACGAGGACTACGTCCCGCCCCTGCACAATGCCGCGTTGTTCCGGCGCGACGCGCATCTGTGCCTGTATTGTGGCGAACGTTTCCCCGCCTCGCAGCTCTCGCGCGATCATGTCACCCCGGTGAGCCGCGGCGGCAGCGACACCTGGAACAACGTGGTCACGGCTTGCAAGCGCTGCAACCACCACAAGGGGGGGCGGACCCCCGAGGAAGCCGGCATGACGCTGCTGGCCATACCGTTCACGCCCAGCCACGCCGAGTACGTCTATCTGCAGGGCCACCGGGTGCTGGCTGATCAGATGCAGTTTCTGCTCGCTCACTTCCCCCGCTCCAGCCCGCTGCACCAGCGGTTGCGGCGCGCCCTCTGAGGGCGCCCTCCACGCCCTGCAGGATGGGTGCTCTGCTTCGAATCCGCTGATCCACTCCACTGCCGGGCCGCCCTGCGTCCGGCCGGGCCGGGTGCCCGTATGGAAGGACACGCCCCGCCACGCGATGCGCGCCCATGGATCCCGGTCTGCAATCGTTTCTCCTGGCCTCCCTGGAGCTGTTGTCGGCCCTGTTCCCGTCGCCGTGCCAGGAATAGCGTAGCGGGGAGCACGTATCGGTCTTCGCCGGGAGTGTGCTGTCGTCGGCGGGTTGCATCGGTACAATGCGCGTTCACATGCCGCGGCTCCCCGCGGGGTCGTGGTGCGGCGCAAGCCCAGCGGGAGCTCATCGAACGATGCAGGCGAAGACCCCCTTGCGCATTGGCGTGGACCTCGGCGGGACCAAGATCGAGGTGATCGCCCTGGATCCGGCGGGCCGTGTGCTGCTCAGGCACCGGATCGCCACGCCCAGGGACGACTACGAGGCCACGCTCATGGCCATTGCCGGGCTGGTGGAGGAGGTGGAAGCGGAGCTGGGTGTGCGCGGCGCGGTGGGCATCGGCACGCCGGGAGCGGTCTCGCCGTTCACCGGGCTGCTGCGCAATGCCAATTCCACCTGGCTCAATGGTCGGCCTCTGCACCGCGACCTGGAGCGTGTCCTGGGCCGGACGGTGGCCATGGCCAACGACGCCAACTGTTTCGCGCTCTCCGAGGCCACGGACGGCGCCGGCGAAGGCGCCTCGGTGGTCTTCGGGGTGATCGTGGGCACCGGCGTGGGCGGCGGCATCGTGGTCCATGGGCGCGTGCTCACCGGGGCCCACGCCATCGCTGGGGAGTGGGGCCACAATCCGTTGCCCTGGCCGCGTGAGGATGAGTTCCCCGGCCCGGAATGCTACTGCGGCCGGCGGGGCTGCATCGAAACCTGGCTGTCGGGCCCCGGCATGGCCCGGGAGTTCCGGGAACGGACCGGTCGTGGGCTGGAGCCGCCCGGGATCGTCGATGCCGCCGCGCGCGGGGACCGCGAGGCGGAGGCGGCCCTGGCGCGTTACGAGGACCGCATGGCTCGCGCCCTGGCCCACGTCATCAATGTGCTGGATCCAGAGGTCGTCGTCCTGGGGGGCGGGATGTCCAACATCGGGCGGCTGTACGAGCGCGTGCCTCGGCAATGGGGGGCATACGTCTTCTCGGATCGCGTGCGGACCCGCCTGCTGCCCCCGGAGCACGGAGACTCCAGCGGCGTGCGCGGAGCGGCATGGCTGGCGGCCGATACTTCACAGGAGGAACCCGGATGAGCAACGGCAGGCGTTTTCACATCTTGGGTGGTATGTTTTTGGTGGCCGTGCTGGGCCTTGCGGGGTGTGGCGGTGGAGGCGGGTCGGGTTCGGATCCGCAGCCACCGGTGCCCGAGCCACCAACGCCAGAGCCACCAACGCCCGAGCCACCAACGCCCGAGCCGCCAACGCCCGAGCCGCCGCGGACGCCGGTCCCCGCGGCGTGGACGCCGGCCAATCCGGGCGGAGGCGGGGCGTTTTCCAACGTGGCGGTGGGGCCGGGAGGCGAGCCGCTGGTGGTAGCGACGGATTTGTCCGGTGTGGCGATCAGCCACGACGCCGGCCGAAGCTGGCGGGTGGCCGGCGCCTTCGCCGGGCTCGACGTCACGCACGTGGCCGCGGTGGCGGTGGACGGCGCGGATCCCCGGCGCATCTATGCGGGCACCGAGGACGGCTTGTACGTGTCCGCGGACGGGGGCGGACGGTTCGCGCGCCTGGGGCTGGACGGCTACGTGAGCGCGGTGGCCGCCCAGGGCGGGCGGGTTTACGCCGCAGCGCAGCCGTCGTTCGACGTGGCTGGGGGCGCCCTGTACGTGAGCGCCGACGCGGGCGGCTCTTGGGAACGGGTTGCGCTGCCACCCGGACGTTACGTGGTGGCCGTCAAGCCCGCAATGGGTGGGGACGACCGGGCGCTGGTGCTCACCGGCGCCGGAAGGTTCACGGAGGGGCCGGCCGAGCTGTACCTCTACGAGGGCGGCGCGTTGCGCAGGATCGCACCGGATCTAGAGCGGATCGTGGACGCCGCCTTCGACCCCGCCGATTCCTCGGTGATCTGGGCGACCACCGACGACGCCGACACGGATCATCCCGGTTGGCTGTGGCGCGGCGGGGACGGGGTGCGCTGGGAGCGCGTGGCGCCCCGTGGCGGGGTGCTGTGGCTCCCGGCGGCCAACCCGCACACCTTGCGCCTCATCGATCCCCGCCATCAGTTTCCCTGGGATCCGCGCAATGGGACCTGGGAGTCCGCCGACGGGGGCGGGAGCTGGCGGCATGTGGCCGGGGTGGAAGACTGGCATAAGGGATGGTCGCGGGTCTACTGGGCCTATACGGACGGCTTCGGCGGGCCCGTGCCCAGCCTCGCCTTCGATCCGACCGATCCCGACCGCGCACTCTGGGTCAATGCCCAGTGGGCCTATCAGAGCACGGATGGCGGACGGACCTTTCGCCCCGTGTTCACCGACGAGGTGCGCCCGGGCTGGTGGCGCTCGCGCGGCCTGGACAACGTGGTGGTGGCGGACATCGCCCTGGACGCGGACGGCCAGGCGATCTATGCGGGCTACTGGGATCTCGGTTGCTTTCGCAGCCTCGACGGCGGGGCCTCCTGGGCCAACTGCAACACGTTGGAGTACAGCGGCGATTGGGAGGGCTACGGGGGTTTCGCCGGCACGGTCGCCGCCGACCCCGAGCGCCCCGGCGTCGTGTGGGCGGCGCACGCACAGGACTGGGCCTCGCCCGCGGTGCTGCTGCGCTCGACCGATCACGGGGCGAGCTGGACCAAGGCCGCCGGATTGCCCAGTGGAAGGGCGGACCTGCTTGGGCTGGCGGTGAATCCGGCCAGCCCCCGCCACGCCCGTGAGCTCTTGGTCACCCATGACGGCGACGTCTACGGCAGCGTGGACGACGGGCTCACTTGGGCCCTGGCGTTCGCCTGTGGAGGTTGCCGGGTGACGGCCTTCGGGCCGGACGGGACGGCCTACGCGGGCGGGGAAGCCGGACTGTGGCGTCGGGGTCCCTCGGGCTGGATGCGCGTGGCCGGTGATTGGGGGGGCGCGGTGACCGGTCCTCCCTGGACCGGTGAGTGGCGTGGCGTGGTCGCCATCGAGCCGGTGGGTGAACGCACGCTGTGGGTGGCGGTGCTGGGTGCCGGCGGTGGGGTGTACCGCAGCGGTGATGGGGAGGCCTGGGAACGGGTGCTGGCCGGCCCGTTCTACCGCGACGTGACGGTCGATCCGCGCCGGCCGGATATCGTCTACGCCGCCTCGTCTTCCGCCTTGGAGCAGGGGGGCTACGACCCGCGTTCCCTGGGCTTGCAGGTGAGCGAGGACGGGGGACGCACCTGGCGCGTGCGCAACGAGGGGCTGGCGTGGCCGTTCGTCACCCAGGTGCGCGCGGGACAGGGACGGGTGGTGCTGGGCTCGCCCGGGGTCGGGGTGGCCGTGGGCGCTGAAGGCGGGTGATTTGAACCCCCGGGGGCCTCTGGGGTAGACTTGTCATACGACTGTCTTTCTCCAACAGAGGAGCATACTGTCATGTCCGACGAGAAAAAGCTGGCCATCATCGCCACCAAAGGGACCCTGGACTGGGCCTATCCGCCGTTCATACTGGCCTCGACGGCGGCTGCGCTGGGCTACGAGACCCAGATCTTTTTCACCTTTTACGGGTTGAACCTGCTGAAGA
>Ga0256841_1000420_pt1 | contig 44049 bp, 39 predicted proteins | sample 356308metaG_FD_185971 | JGI IMG/M metagenome (GOLD analysis project Ga0256841, IMG submission 185971) | Hydrothermal vent microbial communities from Mid Atlantic Ridge, Atlantic Ocean - 356-308 | ecosystem: Environmental > Aquatic > Marine > Hydrothermal vents | place: Atlantic Ocean: Mid...
GGGTGCCGCCGATCCAGTTCTGACTTTTGCGAAACTCACCCGGCGCCTCGCCGCTGCCCCGTCCGCGGGAGAGCAAAACCGCATGCATCTCCTTCAACAGCCGGTTACACAACGGCAACCCTTCCCCCAGCCGCTGCATGCCATGTTCGAGCGCCGCCACATAGTTCGACACTTCCACTACATCGTCGAATGGCGCGCCCGGCGCCTCCGGCAACTCGAACAGCAACAGATCGGACAATGACGACTGGGTGCCCTCGATTTGCGAGGAAAGCACGGCCTCGCGGCGCACATAGGCATACAGGAAAATATCCGGCTCCGGCAGCAACAGGGTGATACTGTCCAACCGGCCCAGAGCCAGTGTCGCCCTCTCCAGCAGTTGTTGGCGGGCGGGCGAAAACTCAAGCGGAGGCTGGGGCGGCAAGGGGGCGGGCAGAAAGGCACGCACGCGCTCACCACCCGCCACGCTCGTGATGTACTCTCCAGTGGATCCCCGTTGCACCTGCCCCACCTCCGGTATCAAAGCTTTCTTGAATAGCAAGAAGCACTATTCAAGTATATTGTATTTATCTTTAATAACAAGCGGCGCAGCGCCCGGTGCAGCAGCGCGGGGTTGACCGGCACGCGCAGGGTCACAGCGCATCCTCCAACAGCTTCTCGGCATCCGCCACGCGCAGCTCGCCGAAGATGAGTTTGGGGAGTAGGGTGTCGCGTAGTTTTGCCAGTGTGTCGATTTGAAATAGGTTATGGAGGATTTGGTCCATAAAGTCGCTGACAAAACCTTCAAATTGCTGGGTGAGATTCACTCCAGAGAACGGAATTGTGATCGATTTGAATGTTTCTCTGGTGATTGTATTGAACACTGAGCCATGTCCGCTCCGCTGAAGGTCACTTACTTGAAAACGGATCGTGTAGTAAGTAAAAGCATCGGACACTCCCTCTCGTCCCCGAATACCATAACAAGATTGATTCATCGCCATCGGAACTCCAACAAGGGCACATTTCCCTACAGTACCGCGTGCACTGATAATAGTTGTACCAACCGACAGAATCTTGGTGGAGGACTTTTCAACCCCCAGCTGTGTAATACACTTTTCCGTGTCGATGACGAAAACATCGGTTGGATTTGGTGCGTCAACCACTGAGAACCAAGGAATATCCCCATTCCAGTATTCCCGAGGAAGTATTCGTAGACCCGGCCCAGCGGATCCCTGACGCCGGATTCCCTGGCCTTCAGGTCGATGTCGCCCACCAGCTTGACCAGCTCACCAAGGCGGGTCTTGTCCAGGGTGGGCCGCGAATAGTCCTTGGGCAGCACGCCGCGGAGCGAGGGGTTTTCCCGCTCGATGGCGGTCATGGCCTCGTCGATCACCTTGCCGATGACAGGCTGGGGCGCCTGGGCCTGGATGCGTTCCCAGCGGGCCTCGGGCGGCACCCAGAAGATGTTGTCGGCCAGGTATTCGTCGCGGTCTTCCGGGTCGGTGTATTCGGTCTCTCTCGTTGCGGCCAGCTCGTCGTACTTGTGCTGGAAGGCATCGGAGATGTACTTGAGGAAGATCAGCCCCAGCACCACGTGCTTGTATTCGGAGGCGTCCATGTGGCCGCGCATTTTGTCGGCCATCTCCCACAGCTTGCTCTCGAAGCCCAGATTGGCGCCGTTGGTGGCCTTGCTCATCGATTCCTCCCCTCATGCATTCGAATAACGGCGAGACCGGGTGGATTCCCAGCAACGGGAAGTCTGTCAGGTTTGACCGATCAAAATGAAAATCACTGGGAGCAAATCAGATCAGTTCATCGGCTGAGGCGGATAGTGGGTCCATCAAACGAATTCGATCAGCTGATTTGATCGCTCTCCATGAATTTACAACCGATCCGCGTTCAATCCGACAGGCTCCCAAGTGAACACTCCCCGGCGGCCGGTACACGACCCTGCCGTTTTGATCCGCGATCAACCCCGCGTGTTGGGGTCGGCGGGTACGGACAGCGGATATTCCGGCAAGGATACGCCAATCGCGGACGCGCTGGAATCATACAGCATCCATCATTCTCCCGTGGGCGGGAGGCGGGCGGTCAAACCCAAGAGAAACCCGCCAATGGGTCAAACGCGGGAGCGCCCCTGGCATCCCAGCAGTTGGCGCGGATCGGGGTATCGTTCGGCCCCCGGTAACCCTGGGGCTTGTGGGCCATTCGTGCAGACATGGCCATTCTATGTCAAACTGGCGCAACGACACCAGCCGTTCGATCCGTGGCAGGTCACGGCTGAATACGACGTAACATGTCGCAGGATGAATAGTATATTTCACATTTTTGTGCTTGCCGTCCTACCTGGACACAAAGCCCCGCCGTAGTGCATCTCCATGCAGATCAAGGTCAGCGAGTTTATCGTCAACTACATGGAACGCCTTGGCATCGAATGCATCTTTGGCATGCCGGGCGCCCATATCCTGCCTGTCTACGATGCGCTCTATGATTCTCCGATCCAGGCCGTCCTTGCCAAGCACGAGCAGGGGGCCGCATTCATGGCTGGGGGTTACGCCAAATCCTCCGGGAGCGTTTCCGCCTGTATCGCCACGGCCGGTCCCGGCGCGACGAACCTGATCACGGGTATCGCAAATGCCTATGCGGACAGGTTACCCGTATTGGCCGTCACTGGGGAAGCCCCGACCTATATATTTGGAAAGGGCGGGCTGCAGGAGAGTTCCGGGGAGGGCGGCAGCATCAGCCAGGCCGACCTGTTCCGCAGTATCACCCGCTACTGCCGGGTTGTGGAACGGGTGGACTACCTTCCCCAGGTGCTGACACAGGCTGCAAATGCCCTCCTCTCCCCCACACCGGGCCCCGTTCTGCTGACCATCCCCTACAATGTGCAGAACGAGTTGATCGATGCCGATCTTCTGGATTCCGTATCCATGGCGACACGCGCCACGCCCGCCATCCCTTCGCTTCCGATGCCGCCATTGCGGGATCTGGCCCGCCTTGTACTGGACGCCGAGCATCCGGTCATCATCGCCGGGTATGGAAGCATTCGCTCGGGCGCGCATGGATCCATCTCCCGCCTCAGTGCGTTGCTGAACATCCCCGTTGCCTCCAGTCTGAAAGGCAAGGGCATCATCGACGAACGGTCCGCTCTTGCACTCGGCAGCCTGGGCGTCACCTCGAATGGCCATGCGTATCGCTATATCCTGGAAAAAGCGGACCTCCTCATCGTGCTCGGCGCCGGCTTCAATGAGCGCACCAGTTATCTGTGGGACGAGGCCCTCTTGGGGGGCAGGAAGATCGTTCAGGTCGACAGCGATCCAGGGCAGTTGGAGAAAGTGTTCCATGCCGAGATTGCAATTTGCGGGGACATCGACGCCACGATCTCGGCACTCCTGGAGGAAATCGAAACGCGAATTCAAAATAGACCCGATGACGGCGCAACGGCGACCCGCGTTGCAGAAGAAAAACGCACATCGAATGCCGACTGGCAGATCTTCAAATCCGGGTTTTCCCTGGCAGAGGCCTTCTTTCAACATCTGCGCGAACATTTCCAGCGGGAGGCCGTGGTGTTCGACGACAATATCATTTTTGCCCAGAACTTCTATGATGTCTCCGAACACACGAATTATTATCCCAACTCGGGCATCTCCTCTCTCGGACATGCGATTCCGGCCGCCATTGGCGCCCAGTTCCACCGGACCCGCCCCTGCTTCGCTGTTATTGGCGATGGGGGTTTCCAGATGTGCTGTATGGAGATCATGACGGCGGTCAATTATGCCAAACCGTTGAACGTCGTTCTGTTCAACAATGGCACGATGGGGCTGATACGCAAGAATCAACACCAGCTCTACAACCGCCGTTTCATCAATGCCGATTTCGTCAACCCCGACTACGCATCGCTGGCCCATGCGTTCGGGATCAACTACAAGAAGATCACACAACTTTCGGATCTCGACGCACTGTTCGATACCTTCGATCTTGAACATACGATCAACCTCATCGATATAGAGATCGACAAGGATGCCTTTCCGAATTACTCATCCAAGCGCTGATCGCCCATCGAGACGGCCGGTATGACCGATCTTTCCCACAAGGCGCTCGACAGGTTTCTTGAGATATCTCCGAAGAGGGAAAAGGACGGTGTTTTACGTGAATTCATGGATGCGGATCTTGGACCCGCGGAGATTTTTCGCAAGATTCTGGACCGCTATCATTTCGCCACATCCAGCCTCGAAAAAATCCTCTCGGAAGCAGGGTATCCCGCCCCCCTGCTCACGCTCTATCACGACTTGTTTAGGGAGATGGAACGCAACCTGTCAATGGTCGACACGGATGACACCCGATTCGACTTTGTGATCGTCACCCCGGTTGCCGACCGGCCCCGCCATCTGGAGAGTTGTCTCGACAGCCTTTTACAGCTCTGCCGTCTTTTCCAGTATGGCGGTATGCAAAACGGACGATTCAAGAAGATCTCCGTCGTGATTGCCGATGACAGCATGCAAACGGAAAACATCCGACACAACAGGGAACTGGTTGAGCGATACCAGGGAAAAGGACTGGATACGGAATATTTCGGGCAACGGGAACAACGCGAAATACTCGATGCCCTGCCCAAGCCGCTTCGTTCTCGTTTGAATACCATAGTTGGAAACCATCCCCCCCATCGTTTCCACCACAAGGGGGCCTCCATCACCCGCAATATCACCTACCTTAAGCTGAACGGCATGCGCCGCGTGCATGACCGGACGCTCTTCTGGTTTCTGGACAGCGATCAGGAATTCCGGGTCTCCACGCTCGACAGCAAGACCCCTGTCTATGCGATCAACTATTTTCACCGCCTCAACCAGACCTTTTCGAATCCGGCCATTCAGGTCTTGACCGGCAAGGTGGTGGGCGATCCGCCGGTCTCTCCGTCCGTCATGGCCAATACGCTTCTGGAGGATGTATTGGCCCTGCTATCCCACCTGGAAAAGCTGGAGCCGCAGCAACCCTGCCCTTTTCATCAGAGCGCGCCGAAAGAACGTGGCGAGTCGTACCATGATATGGCGGAACTCTTTGGGCTGAATACAGCCAACGCCCCTTTCGAATACCCCTGTCCCGTCGAAGGGCGACACAGCGCCCTCGATTGCCTCGACGATTTTGCATCGCGCCTCAACGCCTTCTTCGATGGCCAGCATCCCACGCGGCAGACGTATTATGAATACAGGGACTTCACCGAAACCCTGACACCCGCCCGGACGGTGTATACGGGTAACTACGTCCTCACGCCCGGCGCCTTGCAACACTTTGTCCCCTTTGCCACATTGAAACTCCGCATGGCGGGCCCGACGCTCGGCAGACTCCTCCAGTCCCAACTGCGTTCCGGTTTCGTCTCCGCCAATCTGCCCATGCTGCACCGGCGGACCGTCGATGACACGGGACGCTCCGAATTTCGCCCAGGCGTCGAGCATCAAGGGGCGATAGCCGATCTGGCGGGCGAATTCGAACGGCAGTTTTTTGGGGATGTCATGCTCTTCAGCATGGAGCGTCTGGTCGGAAACGGGTATCCCCAAACGGCGCTTGCCGACGCTGCTGTCAGGGCCATCGTCGCTCAGACAGAACAGGATCTGTCGGCAACCTACAGGCAGAAGCGAACCCAGATCCAACACAAACTCAAACGGCTGCATCTCTTCTTGAGCGATGCCACGAATGGCTGGCGCGATGCATTACCCGGGACCACAGCAGCGAACCTCAACGGTTTCATGCAAAACATGGAGTTCAATTTTGGACAGAATGCCAAAGGCTACCGCCTGATCCGGGAGGATGCACACAGACGGCAACGGCTTGAGCAGATCGTGGCCGCCATACGGCAATTGCCCGATGAAATACCGGCATGGCAAGATGCGCTCTCCCGCTGTGGCTGATTCAGTGATTGCTTAGAAAGAAATGAATGTCTTTGTCCTCAACGCAGGCCGCTGTGGTTCAACGACCTTTATCGAGGCATGCAAACACATTACGAACTATTCCGCCTCGCATGAATCACGTTCGAGATATTGTGGCGCGCGGCGTCTGGCCTATCCCGCCAACCACATCGAGGCTGACAACCGCCTCTCCTGGATGCTTGGGCGACTCGACCGCAGATTTGGCGACCAGGCATTCTATGTTCACCTGCGGCGCGACCGGGACGCCACCGTACAGAGCTTTGTCCGGAGGGCGGATTTCGGCATCATGCGCGCCTACCGGGGCGGTATTTTACTGGGCGGTTCCGGGCAATCCGCCGAGGACATCGCCCGCGACTACCTGGACACCGTCGAGTCGAATATCGCATTGTTCCTGAGGGGCAAGAGCGGGAAAATGGATTTCTTTCTGGAACAGGCCCCCAGGGACTTCCCCTTGTTCTGGGAGAGAATCCATGCAGAGGGAAATCTCGATTTGGCGTTGGCGGAGTGGAGTATTCGCCACAACGCCTCGCCCCCCTGAGCCGTTATCACTCTCAACCGGGCAACGATGTATATCGCATTCAGGGCTTCAGGCAGCCGGGTCAATCACAAACCGTCAGGACGGAGCAACCACGGGCGGTGTCGAGATATTCATGTTGCAAACCGGCGCAGTGCGATTGCCACAAACCGACGATCTCGCGCTCGTCCGGACGGGCCGCATCATCGAGAAAGACGCGACACCCCTTGACCAGCCGGGGCTGCATCAAGGGCAGCGCGGGGTAACGGGCATTTTTTCCGATGAAACCTGAAGGTCCGTCGATGACGAACATATCGATATCGCCCTCCGGAATCGCCTCCCTCCGATACCACTGATAATCGACATCGTCTATCCGGACCGGCGCCAGGGGCGCATGCAGCACAGTGGCATACGCATCGAGCCCATAGCGTTCGAGATAGGCGCGGCTGCGGTCGGCAAACGGTGCTCCGTCCTCAAGACTGACCACCTTTCCCTTTCCGTTTATCTGACAGCAGCGCGACAGCATGAGCGTCGACACTCCACTGCCGCATTCAAGGATGAAAGAGGGGGCGTGGTCGAGACAATAGCGGACGACGATCTCAAGGAAATCAGCGGCGGCGGACCAGTCGGGGCTGTAGGGAAGGCCCTGATTCAGCTCCAGTCTTTTGGTCAGGGCCGCATATTCCGTCTCCATAAGCCGCTTTGCCTCACCAATTCTGTCGGGGTGTTGCAGACGCCCCCTCCGGCTGCGCCTACTCGGTTTCTGCAAATCGCCGGATCTGCGCTTCCGTGATGACGCGCATATCCTCCTGTTTTTGATACGCCTGGAACCATTCAACGATCCAGGCGAGGGCCGTGGCGAGATCCAACTTCGGATGCCAGCCCAAGCGCGCCTTGGCCTTGGAACAGTCCAGTTTCAACAGAGTATTTTCGTGTGGGTGGTCTCCACCGTCCAACTCCCAGGTGGCCTCATCGCTCCAGAGCCGGGTGATATGGTCGCAGATCCAGGATACGGGTTTTACATCCTCGTCGTTGGGGCCAAAGTTCCATCCTTCCGCGAAGGCATTGCCTTCCTCCCACAGCCGTTCGGCCACCATCAGATAACCGTTGAGCGGTTCAAGGACATGCTGCCAGGGCCGGGTTGCATGGGGGTTGCGTATGACCACCGGTCGATCCTCCATGACCGCGCGCATAATGTCCGGTATCAAGCGATCCTTGGCCCAGTCGCCACCACCAATCACATTGCCCGCCCGGGTGCTGGCCAGGGAGACGCCGGATTGGTTGAAGAAGGAATTCCGATAGCTGGAGACCACCAGCTCAGCACAGGCCTTGCTGGCCGAATAGGGGTCATATCCCCCCAGTCGGTCGATCTCGCGATATCCCCAGATCCATTCCTTGTTTTCATAACACTTGTCGCTGGTGATACTCACGACGACCCGGACGCTGTCGGTCGCCTTGACCGCCTCCAGCATGTGCGCGGTGCCCATGACATTCGAGGAAAGCGTGCCAATAGGGTCTTCATAGGATTCCCGCACCAGGGGCTGAGCCGCCATATGGATCACAATCTCGGGGCGGTGTTCCTGCATGACGGACCGGAAGTTGTCCAGATCGCGTATATCGCCTATGACCGAGGTCATCCCCTCCGCCACCCGCGCCACCTCGAAGATGCTGGGGTCGGTCGGCGGTTCGAGCGCATAGCCCACCACCTTTGCGCCCAGCTGCTGCAACCACAGCGACAACCAGCTTCCCTTGAACCCCGTATGACCGGTGATCAGTACCTTTTTCCCTTTCCAGAATTCACTTCGCTTTGTCATTCCCAACCCTTGCTTTTATAGTTAGATTCAACAGGCAGCCAAAGGCCCCCGGTCATATGCGCGCTGCCATGATAACCCGGGGTGCACCTCATAACAGCGGCATCCCATGGATTTTATTAACCCGGTAGCGGCACATCCTCCCTCTGCCCCATTGACGATACACAATGTTACGCATCAATTCGCATATTTCCGTTCCAGATGATGAAATCGAGATCAGCGGTATTCGGGCACAGGGGGCCGGGGGACAACATGTTAACAAGGCCTCCACAGCCGTGCATCTGCGTTTCGACATACGCCGATCCTCGCTGCCACAGACTTACAAAGATCGCCTGCTCAAACTCAATGACCGCCGCATCAACCAGAACGGTGTCGTCATCATCAAGGCACAGCGCCGCCGCAGCCGCGAGAAGAACCGCCAGGAGGCACGACTACGCCTTGCCGAGTTGATCCGTGCCGCCATCACGCGGCAAAAAAAACGTATTCCCACGCGTCCAACCTTCGCCTCACGGCAACGCCGTCTGGAGCGCAAGACACGGCAAGGCTACAAAAAGCGTCTGCGCAAGGGCATTCGAGGGGTTCCCGGATTGTGAACACGATCACACTTCGCCTCATCCCCCACCCTATCTACGCCCGCTTCGTTTGACAGAGCCGCTCCCACTTAAAGATGGTTCCCTGAAGGTCGCTAAACTGACAGGAATTTCGATTCTGTCTGCCCAAACCAGCGATAAAAGGAGTTTTTGTTGAGCGCAACGCCACAAACCGTATCCGGAATAGACCGCCGCAGAGACCCTCGCACGGACCTGCACCTCAATGTCATCCTGTTACAGGAGGGCCAGAGACCGCGTGGCTGCCGTGTCCTCAATGTGAGCAAAAGCGGAATGTTCCTCGAATGGTCAGATACACGTGACACGGGAAAGACGGCTGCCCAGCACTTCAAGCGGGGAGACGCCATCAAGATCCTCTTTTCGTTCCGTACGGCGTCGGGAAGGAAGCACCTTGAACTCCCCTCCCAGGTCATGCGCACCGAAGGAAAGGGGATTGGCATCGCGTTTGATGAGCCGCAACAGGTCATCGACGAGCTTGTTGGGAGCTTTGAAACGCAGGGTAAAACAAAGCCACGTATCGGGGCAGAGCAAACGTCACAGAATCCTGAACACGGCATCTTCAGCGACGATGTCGACGCGCCCGATAACACGTCTCAAGACCCCATGAACAGCCGAAATGCGTTAACGGAGAACGACGACCCGATGGCTGCGTTCGACAGCCTGCCCGATATCGATGACCCCCAAACCCCGGGCAACGTAACCTTCGATTATGGGGACGGGGGGGCGGAAAGCGGCATCGGCGAGGATCAGTTCGTAGAGGTCATATCTGAGCTTCATGCCGAACATCGCACGCTGGCGCGACGTCTATCCAAGGTCGGCCGCTTCATTGGCCTCCTGACCGCCGTCGTCGTTGCCGCCAATGGCTATTACTTCTATGAAACCCACCGGCAGATATCCAGCCTGCAGGGACGCCTCGCGAAAACCGAAGAGAGTCTCGCCGCGCGTATCTCCACACCTGTCTCCGTCAACGTTCGCAAGGTCGATACAGGCAAGATCGCAGGCCAACTGGCGGCGCTGAACACGGCGGTTTCGCAGTTACGGGAGAAACTCGATCCGCTGGTGCGTCAGACAGCAGCGCCGGCTGCCATTGTTTCTGCCCAACCACCCACCCCGACGCCTCACCAGGAACAAGGCCCTTTGTCAGCCGAAAAGCCTCTGGAGGATCCTCCGTCCAAGCCTGCTACCGCCAGGTCACCGATACACACCGTCGATCCCTCCACCCCGCCTGAGGGAAGCGGGAAGCCGGACACCGGGCAAGAAAAGGCACCGGCGGAGACGGCTTCGACGGCACAGGTTGCAGCTCGGTCTCCTACCCCCACGGTGGAGCGCCCCCCTTCCCGGCCGGCGCCGAAACAGTCAACAGGTCCGTGGGTCATCAATCTTCTGGCTCTGAAGCGCGAGAAGGCCGCCGAGCGGTTTGTTGCAAAGGCCAGACAACAGGGCATTTCCGTTGCGATGGACAAGGCGGAAGGCAAGAAGGGGACGTTCTGGCGACTGCGTATCGTGGGCTTCGGTTCAGCACGCGACGCAAAGAAGTATGCCGAAGAGATCACCCCGCGCCTCGGTCTGAAAAGCACGTGGATCAGCAAGCAGTAAGGATTGTCAGCCCCCCATAAGATGCTGATAGAGGGTACGAAAGCGCCCTGAGTCCTCTGTGCCGAAGAGGGGGTCGTCCTCAGAAGGCACCCGCTCTTCGATGGATCGCCACGTGGTCTCATCCAGCATCTTCATGGCGCGTGGCAGCACCTCCTCATTCTCGACTTTCAAATGCTGCCTCTGCAATGACAGAAAATCACGCCCCGCGGTTTCCACCTCGTTCCGCGGAAACACGTCTCCATGCACGATGCCTTCAAGCATCTGACGAAACACCTTGGCCATTGCGCCCAATGTATCGTGCTGTTTCAGTAGCGCCTCGATAGCGGGACGATGTTCCGGATCCTGCTCCAGGATCGCCTTGAGCACCGTCTCCTCGGTGGGGTGGTGCACCTGTTCGGCATAGCCCTCGATGTATTCGAGCATTTCGCACATCAACTCGTAGACCGGCTCTTCACCTGCATGGAACTGGTCCAATTGTTGTTCGAGCAGGTCCAGAAGGCGTGCGAGGTTATCGTGATCCTGCCTGAGGCGTCGCAATACCGGGTGCATGGGTTTTCCTCTGAAACGGATGGCAAATCCACCGCCAGACACGTATTCCGCTGGTCGGCAATATACAGCATGTGGTCAGGCGCCGTGCCGGGACATCAGACGCTCCAGCGTCCGCCACACCCTTCCTTGCGGACGGCTCCCCCCTGTCATGATATAGGCCAATGCATGCTGATTTTGCAACGTCCATTCCATTTTTGATCGGGCGGCGTAATGGCCACAGAAAAGCAGGCGATCACCGATATGGAGCACCGTCTCTGCCGCCGGCAGAATCTGCCGTGCATTGTTGCTCTCGATCATCAGCGCGATACTCGGCAGGCGATTCTCGCGCTCGCGCGGATCCGCAAGCAGATGATGCAGCCTGACCGGCTGCCCCTCGGCAATGCACCGGCTCACCGCCAAGGCCTGCTCTTCTTCGATGCTGACCTCCCAGATCTCCGGTGTTGTCGTACTGGTGATGGCTGCGATCCGGCTGACCAGTTCGCAGGCCCAGCCCTCATCTTGATACTGAGCAAGCGAGATGAACTCGAAGAGCATGGGTGTCGCCAGCAATACCTGGATCTTGTTCGCGATAATGGAACTGGGGTGCATGACCATATTAGCCTGTACCGCCTCGAATATCGACTGATTGTCCATCAGATTCTGCCGCGCCACGACGAACAGGCCCGCGTTCAACTGGCGCGCCGTCATGATGATGGAGAGGTTGTTGGCGTCGTTGTCGGTGCCCGCGACCAGCCCGGCAGCACGTTCGATCTGTGCCTGCTGCAGGGTTTCCGGTTCGGTCCCCACCCCCACCACACAGTCATCCAGCGAGATGCCGGTCAACGCCGGGTCGGCCTCGATCACGACGACCTCCAGTCCCTCCGCTCTCAGGCGCTTCAACACTGCCTTTCCAAACCGCCCATACCCACACAAAACCCACAATCCCTGTGCTGGCGGATAGACCGGTTCGGTGAGTTCCGAGTGGCTCAGACTGGTCAGCCAGTCATGCAACAGATAGAGCCCGGGCGACTGCAGGGCGGTGGCGAGATGACGGGCGAAGGTATCGAAAGGGTCGATGATGTAGTCGGTGCCAAAAGAGGCCATATTGGCCTCGATGTCATGCGAGTCGGCCCGGCAGATCACCCGGACTTCCGGATGCAGCAACTTGCTGGTGATGGCGATCTTGAGGTTCACCTCATTCTGGTTGGTCAGCGCCACGACCCCTGCGCAGAGCGGGTGCTTGAGCCCGGCTTCGAGCAGGTGAATCGGCCGGGCGGCATCGCCGCAGAGACCGGGCACGAACTGCCGCAGATTTTCCACTCCGAGCAGACTGACCCGCTCCTCATCGATATCGACGACCACCGCATGCTGGTTGCGCTCGGTCAAGGTATTCACTAACGCGCTACCGGTTTCCCCATACCCGCACACAAGATAAAATTCCTCTCGCATCGCCTTGATTCGACGGGAAAAACGCTGCTCCGTCATGGCTTGGCGAAAAGTGGCGTCCTGCAACAGGGTCAAGACGTTGCCAATGGCATAGATCCAAACCACCACGGTGATGTAGATGGAGACGATGACCCACATACGCTGGCCATCGGTGAATTCGTAGGGAAGTTCGCCAAAACCGATGGTGGTCGCCATGAAACTGACGAAATAGAAGGCATGGAAAAAATCCATATGCCAGGGATGCCCCTGCGCATCCCGGCCCGGAATCAGCACCAGGCCCAGGATGGCGACGGCGTATACCAGCACCAGCGAGATCAGTGGTCGCCGCATCCGCCGGAAGATGAGGAAGACAACGTTGTTCACGAGCCTGTCCCGGCGCCGCCAGTCAACGCCTCAGCATGACTGTCTCGATGACCAGCAACACCACCGAAATCACGTTGGCCAGCATCGCGCCGCCGGCCAGGGAAACGACGCTCGCCATGACATCGGGCGTCAGGCCCGTCTCCGTGACATACTCGGCGGCCCCCCAGACGATGGTCGCCGCCAGCAGTTGCAGCACTGCCACCAGACTGGTCGCCAGCAGGACCGCTCCCATCTGCGTGCGGTCCCCGAACTTGAGGATGGTGGCCACGAGGTTCACGATCACCACCGCAAAGAGTTCATAACCATTGTGATGTGCAGGGTTATTGAATTCACCCACGTAGAATCCGAAATTGAGCGTCAACGCCAGCACGATAAAGAAACCAAAAACGACCTTTTCCGGATTCATTGCTATTCTCCTGGCCTGAAGTCTCTCGGGCGCGGCGCTGTATGAGTGGCCATGGCCACACCCGGCAGACCCCTGAATTCATGAACATTCCTGCCGCCATACCCTTTCGCGCGGGGAGTCGATCTTACCCCGCAATGGCAGTGGATTGCACCTGCGAGGCTTCGATCGATGCTGAGACGGCGGGCGTTCCTTCTTTCGGGGCACACGCGCCCAACACCGCGCCTCATATCTCACAATAGCCGAATTTATCTATATAATACAATATGTTATAAATGAATCGCGTTACTCGTTGCATCTCCACATCCTGTCACAATCCATCTACGTCTGAAATGCAGGCGCCGAGACGAACCCGGTTCACAAACTCCGCCCAGCCTACCTCACGACGCCACGAGATAGATGCAATGGGCGAGGAGCATTGTTAAGCTACTCCAGGAACCTGTCGGACTTAACGCGGAATCGGCTGCAAATCCTTGGGGAGCAATCTACTCAGCGTCTCGAATTCGTTACATGGGCCCACTCTTCGCCTCATTCGAGAAACGGATTGGATTCGCTCCTCATGAATTTTGCTGCCATCGGTCAAATCCGACAGGCTCCCGGTCAGCGTGATCGCCTCCCCTGGCAATACGCAAGGACAAAGGGTGGAGCCACGATCCCGCGCCTGATGCAATAAGAATCGATATAAATCAATCAACAAGGGGATCAACAACATGAACAGCGCCTCTGAATATTGGAAGGCGAACCTACGGCTGGTGATATTCTGCCTTGTCATATGGTTCGTCGTCTCGTACGTGTGCGGCATTCTGCTGGTCGAACCATTGAACAGCATTCGACTTGGGGGATACAAGCTGGGTTTCTGGTTCGCCCAACAAGGTTCCATCTACACCTTCGTGGTCCTGATCTTTTTCTACGCCTGGCGCATGAATCGTCTCGACCGCAAGTTCAACGTCCATGAAGACTGAGGGGGCCGAATAATGGATCTGCAAATACTCACTTACATCATCGTTGGCCTGACCTTTGCCATCTACATCGGCATCGCCATCTGGTCCCGCGCCCGCAGCACCGGCGATTTCTATGTGGCCGGTAAAGGCGTCAACCCCATCGCCAATGGCATGGCCACCGCGGCCGACTGGATGTCCGCAGCCTCCTTCATCTCCATGGCCGGCCTCATCGCCTTCAAGGGCTATGATGCCTCCGTGTACCTCATGGGCTGGACGGGGGGCTATGTCCTGCTTGCCATGCTGCTCGCACCCTACCTGCGCAAGTACGGTAAATTCACGGTGCCGGAGTTCATTGGCGACCGCTACTATTCCAAGACCGCCCGTATCGTGGCCGTGATCTGTCTGATTGTGGCCTCGCTGACCTACGTTATCGGCCAGATGAAGGGCATCGGCGTGGCCTTTTCCCGCTTCCTGGACACCCCTTATGATGTGGGTCTGTACATCGGCATGGGCATCGTGTTCTTCTACGCCGTGCTGGGCGGCATGAAGGGCATCACCTACACCCAGATCGCCCAGTATGTGGTGCTGATCTTCGCCTACACCGTGCCCGCCATCTTCATCTCGTTGCACCTCACTGGCGATGCCCTGCCCCAGACAGGACTCGGCGGCACCCTGACCGGCACCGACAGTTTCCTGCTGGACAAGCTGGACAAGATTCTGGTGGATCTGGGGTTCAACCCCTATACCGCACAGAAAGGGGGGACACTCAATATCTTTCTGTTGACCCTCTCGTTGATGATCGGCACGGCGGGACTCCCGCACGTCATCACCCGTTTCTTCACCGTTCCCCGGGTCAAGGACGCCCGTTCCTCCGCCGGCTGGGCACTGGTCTTCATCGCCATCCTGTACACCACGGCGCCCGCGGTGGGGGCCATGGCGTTCTACAACCTCGCCAAGACCGTGCAACCCGGACCCGTGAATGCACCGGACGGCGCCCTGCTCTACGAACAGAGGCCGCAGTGGTTCAAAAACTGGGAAACTACCGGTCTGCTGGCCTGGCGTGACAAAAATGGCGACGGCCGCATCCAGTACGCCCCGGGAAAAGCGTTTGCGGGTAAACCGAAGGTGAAAACCGATGCAAGCGGTAAACCCGTCATCGGTGACAATGGGGCGCCGGTCTACTTGAACCCACCCGCGGAAAGCAAAAATGAGCTCTATGTCGACCGCGACATCATGGTGCTGGCCAACCCGGAGATCGCCAATCTGCCCAACTGGGTCATTGCCCTGGTGGTGGCGGGGGGCTTGGCCGCGGCGCTCTCCACGGCGGCAGGACTGCTGCTGGCCATCGCCGCCGCCATCTCGCACGACATGTTGAAAGGCATCTTCGCCCCCGGCATTTCGGAGAAGACCGAACTCCTGGCAAGCCGCTTCGCCATGGGTGGCGCGGTGTTGCTGGCGGGGTATTTCGGACTGAATCCGCCGGGATTTGCCGCCCAGGTGGTGGCGCTGGCCTTCGGTCTCGCCGCCTCGTCGTTGTTTCCGGCGATCATGATGGGCATCTTCAACAAGCGCATCAACCGCACCGGCGCCATCCTCGGTATGCTCTCGGGCCTGACCATCACCCTGATCTATATCTTCTGGTATAAGGGGTGGTTCTTCCTGCCGGGTACCAACATGGCGCCCAATTCGCCGGATCACTGGTTTCTCGGCATCTCGCCGGAGGCCTTTGGCGCGGTGGGCGCAGCGGTCAACTTCGCCGTGGCCTGGTTCGTTTCGCGCGCAACGGCGGAACCCCCGGAACATATCCAGCACCTGGTGGAGCACATCCGTGTCCCGCAGGCCGCAGGTGAAACCGGCAACAAACTGTGATCACAACCTGAAGCAGCAAGAAAGGCCCCGGACGGGGCCTTTCTTGCTTTACGACCCATATGAACAGACATCTAAAACTGGCCATCATGGTCGCCCCTTTCCTCGCCCTCGGCGGATTTATCGCGGCCAGCTATTTCGCTGCCGACAATGATCCGGGCAAACCCGCCCTGCCCCTGAGCGTCGAGGGTGACTGTCTTCCCCACGGCGAGGGATGCACGCTGAAAGGCATCAGGCTCGTCCTGAGGTTGCGTGTCGACCCGACGGACACACGTGCATTCACGGTCTCCGCGTCCCGCCCCCTCGAGGGCATCACGCTGCAGATTGTCGACGGTGAACGGCAACCGCCCCAGCAGCTGCATCAAGTGGACGCCCTGCACTGGCGCCTCGAGTTCCACGAATCGATCCCCTCATCCGCCAGGATTCGGATCGCCGCCGGCACCAGAAACGCAGTGTACTTTGGTGAGATATCCCTCGGGGGGTCCCAATGACGATGGAAATTGAGCAGATCGAGATACGTGATTTCCTGGGCCATACCCCGCCCCTGGACAGATTGGACCACGAGACGCTTGACGCCCTCACGCAGACGATCGAAATCACCTATGTGCGGCGGGGCCGCGATATCCTCAAGGTCGGCGAGAACAACGAATGGCTCTATCTGATCCGTACCGGCGCGGTGGAGGTCTACACCCGAGATGGCAAACTGGCCGGCCATTTCGGCGAGGGCGACTGGGTGGGCTACCGGTCCGTATTGCGCGGCGGCGAAATCAACATGCGGGTGACGGCCACGGAAGACACCCTGCTCTATATGATTCCCGGCGCAACGTTCCGCCACCTGATGGAACAGAACAACCACATCGCCAACTTCTTCAGCGAACGAAAACCCATAAGAATACGCCATGCCATCCAGGACATGCGTGGCTCGACCAGCGCCGCGCTGATCGCCACCCAGGTCCGCGATCTGGTACACCGTACACCACTGATCCTGGATCATCATGCCACCATCCAGCAAGCCGCCCAGGCGATGAAGAACAAAACCGCCACCGCCCTCCTGGTTACCGAGAACGAACGCCTCGCCGGCATCGTTACCGACCGCGCTTTCTGCACCAAGGTCGCCGCCATGCGCCTGGATCTGGACCTTCCCGTCGAACGCATCATGACACCCAACCCCGTCACGATTCCGCCCAATACACCGGCCTCCGAGGCCCTGCTCAAGATGGCCCGGCGCAACATCCGCCACCTGCCCATCGTGGATGGCGACCGGATCATCGGCATGGTGACTGCCACCGATCTGATCCGCTATCAGAGCCACAATGCCATCTACCTGATCAACGAAATCTACCGGGCGGAATCCATCGATGCCTTGAAGGCCCTCAGTCGGCAGCTCCCGCAAACCCTGGTCAGCCTGGTGCGCAGCAGCCTGACCGCCTATGACATCGGCCACGCCATCAGTTCAGTGGGCGAAGCGATCACCCGCCGACTGCTGCGCATGGCGGAGGCACGCCTTGGCCCGCCGCCCGTCCCCTACGCGTGGCTCGTTGCCGGCTCCCTCGCCCGTAACGAACAGACCGCGCATTCGGATCAGGACAACGCACTCATCCTCGCCGACGCGTTCGACGCGGACACCCACGACGCCTACTTCGAGCAGCTCAGCCGGTTCGTCTGCGACGGCCTGCACGACTGCGGTTATATCTACTGTCCGGGGGACGTCATGGCCTCCAATCCAAAATGGCGGCAACCGCTCAGGATCTGGCGCGGCTATTTCAACGACTGGATCGACAGTCCTCAACCGAAGGCGCTGATGTACGCCAGCATTTTCTTCGATCTGCGCACCCTCCACGGTGAACATGATCTATTGAAGAGCCTGTATCAAACGGTGCTCGAGAAGACCCGGACCAACACCATCTTCCAGACCTACATGGCCGCCAATGCGCTGCACTACCAGCCCCCACTGGGGCTGTTCAGAACCTTCGTGCTGGAGAAAACCGGCGCCGAAGAGAAGGCGCTGAACATGAAGAAACGGGGTGTGGTGCCGGTCATCGACATGGCGCGGGTCTATGCCCTTGCCTCCGGAATCGGGACGCTCAACACCCAGGACCGCCTCCAGGCGGCTGCCGAGGCCGGCGCATTGAGCCAGAGCGGCATGGAGGACCTGCGTGATGCCTTCGAATTCATCAGCACTGTCCGCCTGCAACATCAGGCAACAAAGATCGAGCGTGGCGAGTCACCGGACAATTTCGTCTCCCCGGAACAGCTCTCCTCGCTGGAACGGCGCCATCTCAAGGATGCCTTTGAGGTGGTGCGCACCCTGCAGGACGCCATGGAGGTGCGCTATCAGGCAGGCCGTATCGCGTGACTCCTTGTTGCCAGGAGGCCGCCCCAGGCGCGTAACCCGGATTATTCATGAAGTCGCTCGTGCCCTTGCTTGATCCTTGTCCACACAGGAAATTTTCCTTCCTCGGCAATACAGCCCGTATTCCACTCGGTCGGAAAATCCCCTGTGCGGACAATTCTCTGTGCAATCATCGCGGCGATTCATGAATAATCCGGGCTAAGATGTTCTCCAGACTGCTGCCACCGAATCTCTATCGAAGCTATCTGTCGACACGCCTTCGGCAGGGGCCTCTTGCCCGCTATCTGCAACACCCGTTTCCAAGTCGCGGTCAAACCGTAGAGGCGACCGAGTTTCTGGCCCTCGATTTCGAGACCACGGGGCTCGATGTCCGCAAGGACGCCATCCTCAGCGCCGGCTACACCCTCATCCGCAATGGCCGGGTGGTGCTTGGGGAAAATGGCCACCACATCGTACGGGTGGAAAAAACGCTGTCCAGGGAAAGCGTCGTCATCCATAAGATCACGGACGACCGAATGCGCCACGGCATGCCGCTCGGCGCACTCATGGACATCCTGCTGGAAAAGCTGGCCGGGCGGGTATTGCTGGTCCACTACGCGCCGGTTGAGACGGGCTTTCTCAATGCCGCCAGCCGGCGACTCTACGGCCACGGCCTGCCCCTGATGATTGCCGACACCATGGCCATCGAGCGGCGGCGGCTCGAACGCCGTCATATCCCCATCGAACCCGGCAAGCTGCGCTTGTTCAACCTCCGTCGCGAATACGGCCTGCCGCGATACAATGCCCACAGCGCACTGGAAGACGCCATCGCGACCGCGGAACTGTTTCTCGCACAAACGGCGCATATGGGCAATAGGAAGCCTGTTCCCATCAAAATGGTTCTCGGTTGAGGTGGAAGGTTTTGACAGAGGTTCGGCCTTGCCGCACTATTTGCTTTTGTTACGCTTGGAGTCTGCTGGATTTCATGGTTTGAATCGATGTCCGTGGATTTATGGCCAAACCGCGTGAAATCCGACAGGCCCCTTGATACATATGTCTACTATCAGCCCGGTCCAAGAAGGAGAGCGGCATGTCCGAAGAAAAAATCTATCCCGTCCCTGACGAGTTCGCAAAGAATGCCCACATCGACGCCGCGAAATACGAGCAGATGTATCGAAAGTCGGTGGAGAATCCGGGGGAGTTCTGGGCCGAACAGGCGGAGGAATTCGTCACCTGGTTCAAGAAATGGGACACGGTGCGAAACTACAGTTTCAGCGCCGATGATCTCTATATCAAATGGTTCGAGGGCGGCAAGCTCAACGCCGCCTACAACTGCCTCGACCGCCACCTGGAGACCCGCGGCGACCAGACAGCCATCCTGTGGGAGGGAGACGACCCCAACGTAGACAAACGCATCACCTATCGCGAGTTGTACGAAGAGGTGTGCAAGCTCGGCAACGCCCTCAAATCCCGCGGCGTAAAAAAGGGTGACCGGGTCTGCATCTACATGCCCATGATCCCCGAGGCCGCAGTGGCCATGCTCGCCTGCGCCCGCATCGGCGCCGTGCACTCGGTGGTATTCGGCGGCTTCTCGCCGGACTCACTGCGCGACCGTATCCTCGACTCCGACTGCCAGACCGTCATCACCGCCGACGAAGGTGTTCGCGGCGGCAAGCACGTGGCGCTCAAGGCGCACACCGACGAGGCGCTGCAGTCCTGTCCCAATGTCCACACGGTGATCACCGTGAAACACACGGGGGGCGACATAGGCTGGAAGGAAGGACGCGACGCCTGGTATCACGAACTCATGGCCGAGGCTTCAACCGACTGCCCGGCGGAAGAGATGGACGCCGAGGATCCGCTGTTCATCCTCTACACCTCCGGCTCCACCGGCAAACCCAAGGGTGTGCTGCACACCACGGGCGGCTATCTCGTGTATGCCGCCATGACCCACAAGTACACCTTCGACTACCACGACGGCGACATCTTCTGGTGCACTGCCGACGTGGGCTGGGTCACGGGCCATACCTACATCGTCTATGGTCCCTTGGCCAACGGCGCCATCAGCGTCATGTTCGAAGGCATCCCCAACTATCCGGATGCCTCACGCTTCTGGCAGGTGGTGGACAAACACCAGGTCAACACCTTCTACACCGCCCCCACCGCCATCCGCGCCCTCATGCGCGCCGGCGAGGAGATGGTGAAAAAGACCTCGCGCAAGTCTCTCAAGCTGCTCGGGACCGTGGGCGAACCCATCAATCCCGAGGCCTGGGAGTGGTACTACCATGTGGTGGGCGATGGACGTTGCCCCATCGTCGACACTTGGTGGCAGACCGAGACCGGCGGCCACATGATCACCCCCCTCCCAGGCGCCACGGCGCTCAAGCCGGGCTCCGCGTCGAAGCCCTTCTTCGGCGTGGTACCCGCCATCATGGACGACAAGGGCAACGAACTCGAAGGCGAGTGCTCTGGCAATCTGGTGATCAAGGAACCCTGGCCGGGCATGATGCGCACCGTCTACGGCGACCACGACCGCTTCGTCGAGACCTATTTCAAGATGTATCCCGGCGCTTACACCACCGGTGACGGCTGCCGCCGCGACGCCGATGGATACTACTGGATCACCGGCCGCGTGGACGATGTCCTCAATGTCTCCGGCCACCGCCTCGGCACAGCGGAGATCGAGTCGGCCCTGGTGTTGCATCCCAACGTGGCGGAGGCCGCCGTGGTGGGCTTCCCCCACGACATCAAGGGACAGGGTATCTACGCCTATGTCACCCTCATGGCAGGCGTCGAACCCAACGATGGGCTTAAGAAAGAGCTGATCGATCTGGTCCGCAAGGAGATCGGCCCCATTGCCACCCTCGACGCCATCCAGTGGGCGCCCGGCCTGCCCAAGACCCGCTCCGGCAAGATCATGCGCCGTATCCTGCGCAAGATCGCCGCCAATGAACTGGATAATCTGGGCGACACCTCAACCCTGGCCGATCCCGCCGTGGTCGAAGACCTGATCGAAAACCGGATCAACAAATAAAGGGTTGCGGGAGATTGCCGGGTTCAACCGTTGGGAGCGGAGATTCACCGGATCGAAATCGAGACCCTTGGTCGCCACCGCCCGCGTCACGCCCCACTCGCCCGTGTTTCTCGCCACTGTTCGGGGCGAGGCGGGTCAGGGCTGTGGCGCAGGTGGCTTTCTCGGCCAAGGCCCAGAGCGCAGTCATAGCGGATACCCTGCCGGATGGCCCGCCAGGACAGGGGCGATAACGGCCAGAACAATCTCCCGGGCCGCCAGATCAGCAAGCAGTTAGAGGTAATACCATTGTCCGCATCCCTGAAGGTCGGTGTCTTCGTCGACGCCGAAAATATCCGTTACAACGGCGGTTATCAGCTACGTTACGATGTATTGAGGCAATTCGCGGCCCGCGATGGCGGCACGTTGTTGCGGCTCAACACCTATCTGGCCCACGATCAGGAACGCGCCAAGGAGGACTTCGAATACGCCAAAAAGTCACGCATCTACCAGCAGATGGTGCGAGACTTCGGCTGGAAGATCACGGTGAAGCCCGTGCGCCGTTTCACCGACGAGGAAGGGAACGTCACCACCAAGGCCAATGCCGATCTGGATCTGGCGGTGGACGCCATGCTGCAATCGGAAAATCTGGATCTGATTCTGTTGGTGACGGGCGATGGCGACTTCCTGCAGGTGGTCACCGCGTTGCAGAACCGCGGATGCCGGGTAGAGCTTCTCGCCTTCCGCAATGTATCGCGTGAACTGAAGCGGCAGGTCGACGCCTTCTATTCCGGCTACCTCATCCCCGATCTGTTGCCGTTTTCATACGAACCACGCAATGCCTGGGGCAAGCCGGGCTCATGTGTTCGCGGCGTATGCAGCAAATGGTTTCCGGAAAAAGGCTACGGTTTCCTGCGTTTCATAAAGCACATCGACGGTAACCTATGGATCAGCGACCCGCGCTCTCCGGGGTCGCCCTACGCCAGCGCGTTTTGCCATATCAACGAACTGGCGGACAATGTCTCGCCCGATGACATGATGAACAGGGAGACCATCGTGGAGTTCTATCTGGTCGAGAGCGATCAGAAAGATGATGGTCTGGTCGCCACCAATGTACGCATGGTGTCTCCCGGCCGGTAATCCGGCTTTCCACTGTTAGAGCTTGAATACGGAGATCGACTGTTCGAGTTCGCTGGCGAGCCTCTCCAGATCAGCGGAAATTCCCGCCGAGGTCTCCGCCTGCTGTGCATTATGCGTGGCGATCTGCTCAATACTCTGAAGCGTTCTGCTGATCTCGGTCGATACAACACCCTGTTCCTCGGCCGCGCTGGCGATTTGGGTATTCATATCCGAAATGATCCGCACCGACTCACGGATACCGTCCAGAGACTGTCCGGCCTCTTCCGCCTTTGCCACGCTATGATCCACTTTCTCCCGCCCACGATCCATTGAGTCGACAGCCGCCCCGGTGCCGGACTGCAGCCGCTCGATCATCTCCTGGATTTCCTGGGTGGACTCCTGGGTACGCTGTGCGAGGGCACGGACCTCGTCGGCCACCACCGCAAAACCACGTCCCTGGTCACCCGCGCGCGCCGCCTCGATGGCGGCATTCAAGGCCAGCAGATTGGTCTGTTCGGCAATCCCCCTGATCACATCCAGCACCTTGCCGATGCTCTCGCTGTCCGCAGCCAGGCTGTGAATCACATGGGATGCCCCTTGCACCTCATCGGCCAGGGCGCGGATCGCACCAATCACCTGGCCGACCACGGCACTTCCGGCCTCTGCCTGCTTGTCAGCCGATACCGCGGCCTGGGCGGCGCCCGCAGCGTTCCGCGCAACCTCTTGCACGGTATTGGCCATCTGGTTCATCGCCACGGCGGCCTGTCCCGTATCGCTCTGCTGACGCTGCATATTCTCGTTGAGCAGGTTATTGACCTTGCTAACCTGCGAAATGCTATGGTGCACCGACGCACCGGCGTCCGCCATACGGCCGATCAGTTCTGCCAGCCCGTTGCGAATCTTCTCCGCACTGCGCCCCACTTGACCCAGTTCGTCCTCACTGCGCACCTGGATGGGCTGCGAGAAATCGCCTGTCGCCAGACGATTGATGTCCGCAGCCAGCCTGATGGCCGGACGTGAGATTGCCTCCCGCGTGAACCACCAGAATACCCCCATCCCCCCCAGCAGGGTCAGAAGGATACTGCCAATGACAAAGCTGATATTCCGATAGGCTGCCGCCAATGCGGCATCCACCGCTTTCCGGGCTGAATCCGAGATCTGTCTGGCCGCCTGTTCCAAGCGCTTGGTGGGCGCACGATCGATTCCCTTTACCGCCTTGTCGCCGGCATGAGCATCGAAGCCGCTGCTCTTGAAGGTCTCCAGCCCACGACGGTAGGCGCGCCCCATGGCCTTGTGTTCCCTGATGAATGTAGCCACCAATTCCTGCGCCTCGGGTTCATCCAGCTGATCGAGCAACTGGCGACCCTGACTTTGAATGGTGTTTTCCTGTTGCCGGAACTTGCCCCAGTATTTGGGCAAAGCGGCCGGATCACCGCCTCTGAGCAAGACATTCTTCCACTCCTGCACCTGCTTCTTGAAATTCGCCACCATGTGCAGCACCGCGCGCTCGTTTTTCACATGGGTCTGATTCAGTTTTTCGAAGGTGCTGATGCTGGCAACGGAAGAATAGAGTCCGGCAGCCACCGCCAGCATTACCAGCACGGTGGACACTGCCACGATTGCAAAGAGCTTTTTCTGAAGACTCGTTCTAAACCAACCCATGTGCCTTTCCTCTGATATCGGTCAACGGCAAATCGTTCCGAGGTTGGCAAACGGCGCCGCCTCAAAACCTAGAGACGGCATCTTCAGGAAAATCTTTATTCAGATTGGAGCATCACGGTCTGGTACCGGCGGGGATTGCCGGAGATGCGGCGAATGGTACCGACATGCGGCCGAAAACGGCCCGTACGCCGGTCATCGAAGTAGAGCCGCAGGGTTTCCTCCACCACCTTGAAGGCGATCGAATCCCACGGGATCCGGTGCTCGTCGAACAACGCCACCTCAAGGCTCTCGCTGCCGGGGCCAAAGTCAAGGTCCTGCAAACGGCTGCGGAACAACAGATAAACCTGATCCACGTGCGGGAGGTTGAACAAGGTATAGAGCCCGGTGACCTCAACCCGTGCATTGGCCTCCTCGAGGGTTTCGCGCGCCGCCCCTTCCTCCGCCGTTTCATTCAATTCCATGAAGCCGGCCGGAAGCGTCCAAAGCCCATATCGGGGCTCGATGGCGCGCCGGCACAATAGCAGACGATCCTCCCATTCCGGCAAACAACCCACCACCATCTTTGGGTTCGCATAGTGGATGGTTCCACATTCCGGACAGATATGCCGCGGCCGGTTGTCGCCCTCCGGGATCGCCTGATACAGCGCGGCGCTGCATTCACTGCAGTACTTCACAGTCCACCATCAGGTATCGAGATGTTGGGCATGTCAGCGAAATCTCCTGCTCATGGTCCATTCTCCTCAGGCTCATATTATTATTAACCCGGCAACAATATATATCGTATTCAGCCGTGGCATCGAAGCAGCACTGTCTCATTCTACAGCAAGCCTCGAAAACCCACCTGCGGACACATAGGCGGCCGCCCATTTCTTTGGAAATGGGCGCATCCAGGAGAACCCGCATGGCGGGTCAAAAAAAGCCGTGCAGAAACCAACGTCCATCCCCCCCTGTTTCACGAAAAATCCATAACCGTTCTCCCCGCGGGGTACTGACCACAAAATAGTCCCGCTTCACCGGTTCTCCATCCCACCAACCGGCCTCGATGCACTCACGCTCACCCTCGAAGGTCAGCCAGCCCCGGCGCAGCTTCATGGGGCGCGGCTCGGCCAGCAACCAGCATGGACGCCCGGCGCGGGACACGCCGTGATCCCCCTGCCACCGGGGATCACAGTAGGCCCATCCCCGTTCGGGCCGATGGTCGGCGATACTGCACAGCCCCTTTATCCGCGTCTCGCCCAGGCGACTGCACAGGCGCTCCAGGAGACGGGCCTCCTCCTCCCGGATACCGGCCTCATGCCGTACAAAAAGGGGCATGGGGCGTCCCACCAGCGGTTCCATCTGCCGCACTCTCAGAATGATTTCCCGCACGGGCGCCGGCAGATCCAGACGCTCCAGGCGTTCCCGCAGCAGACCGAACAACTGACCGGGGTCACGCGCCGGCGACACCAGGCGCAGATCGAACCGGGTAGCGGGCACATCCTGATGCCCCAACCGCCACTCCAGCCGGCGCGCGCCTGTCTGGCGCAGCGCGAGAAAGCCGGCCAGTTCGCCCAGCAGGCGGCGGGCGGCGAACAGGATACCGTCCAGCGTCTCCACCTCGGCGGGCAATTCCAGACGGCTGGAGAACCGCGGCGGGGGGGTAAATGCGGGCCTGGGGTCCGGCACCCGGCCGAGGATCTGCTCCAGCCGGCGGCCCAATTCCACACCCAGCCGCTGCACCACCCCCCCGCGCGGCAACCGCAACAACTCATCGATGCAACGCACGCCCATGTCATCGAGGAGGGCGCGGTGCTGTTTGTCCAACCCCAATGCCGCCACGGGCAAGGCGCCAACCTGGCGATGCAGATCATCGGCCGACACGCGCATGGGAGTCCCCTCCCAACCGGCCAGCAACAGGGCGGCCCCAGGGGTGGGCGCGAGGCACAACCGCCCCCGATAGCCGAGCGCGTCGAGCCCTTCCCGCACCGCGCCGAGCAGGGCCCCTTCTCCTTTGAACAAGCGCAGACTCCCCCCCGCCTCCAGTACCAGGGCAAAGGGCGGCGCAAGGCTCACCCGCGAACTGAACTGCCCGGCCCAGCACGCCAGCCGCTGGAGCGCACGCCCCTCGGCAATGGAAGACCGCGGCCGGATGCGCAGGTCGGCCGCCAGCGCCCGCGCCGCCTCCACCCGTAATCCCGGGGTCACGCCCCTGCGCCGTGCCGCGCCATTGCAATGCAGGATACGCCTTCGCTCGCGCCTCCCGCTCACGGCCAAGGGAATAGCGGGATCGATACCGCGGCTATGCACCTCCAATGGAAGTTCTGGCAGATGAATGGCGAGCCACTGCATACCAACCCCGCTCAGCCGGCAATGCGATGCGGTCCGCTGGGCCAGCCACCCTGGCGTTTGACCACTTCCACCGTCATTGCCCCTGCATCCCACCGCGCCTCCAGACGCAACGCCACCGGCGCCGCCGTCGCCCGCCAGCGCCGCGCACGAAACATAAAGGCCAGCGCCCGCCCCTTCCGCGCCGCCAACTGGAAACGGCGCAATACCGCGGTCTCAAGACGTCCCGGCCAGGCGAGCACCGCCCCGCAGACGCCGGAACGCAGCCCCTGTTCCACGCTCCACAGCAGATCCCCCTCGTCGGCGGCAGGAATCACCCATTGGCGCGAAAGGTCCAGACCTTGTCCGGCCAGGGCCGGCGCATAAGGCACATGAGGCGGGGCCACCCACAGAATGCGGCGCCCCGCCCGGCTCAAGGCAGCCACTGCCGGCAGCACCAGATTGATACTGTTCACGCCGTCACTCAGAAGATCGACCACACCACTCCGGGGCCAGCCTCCCCCCAGTAGCTCATCGAGCCCGGCGACACCGCTGGCGAGCAAGGAATACCCGTCGACGGCGGACTCACGCGCCCGCCACACGCCGGGGTGCGCGCGCAGCAGACGACCCAGGCGGTCTTCTTTCGATATAGAGAGGTCGGGTGTCATCTCAAGACCAAGGTCCGCAACCGAAATGCTGGAGCAGAAGAATAGAACACCTCCAGGCTCAGCAGACGCGCCCCCTGCCGGCCGTCATTTGCGCCGCAGAGGAGTCGCCTCCAGCCCGCGGCGCAACAGACCCACGCCCAGCCCCTCGATCACCAGCGACTGCTCCCGCAGATCCACCTCAATCGGTGCGTAGTCGGGGTTGGCCGGTTCCAGGCGCACCCGGTGACGCCAGCGTGCATGACGCCAAAAGCGTTTGACGGTGACCTCGTCATCCAGCCGCGCCACCACGATCTGGCCGTTCGATGCTTCGCGCACGCTGTGCACCGCCAGCAGATCACCGTCCAGAATGCCGATATCGCGCATGCTCATCCCCTGCACCCGCAACAGATAGTCCGCGCGGGGATGGAAGGCGTCAGGGTCGATCGCGTAGCGTTCCTCCACATGCGCCTCCGCCAGAATCGGCGACCCGGCGGCGACCCGGCCGATGACGGGCACGCCTTCCGTCTCCGGCCCCCCTGGCTCCTCCGGCTCGATCAGCCGAATGCCACGGGAGGTGTTCTTCAATAGCTCAATGGCCCCCTTCCGCGCCAGCGCACGCAAGTGCTCCTCCGCCGCATTGGAAGAACGAAAACCCAGCGCCCGCGCAATCTCCACCCGTGTGGGCGGAAGACCGGTGGTCCTCAGTTCCCTGCGAATCAGCTTCAGGACCTCTTTCTGGCGTGGTGTCAGTTTCATCTCTCCCCCTTAACAGGATACAAGTCCACTCTGGCACCCGTCGGATTCAACACTGTTCGGCTGCAAATCCCGGGAGAGTGATCAACCCAGCTTATCGAATCCGTTAGATAGACCCACTATTCGCCTCATCCGATAAACGGGCTCGATTCTCTCCCAGTGATTTTCGCTTCGATCGGTCAAACCCGACGGGACCCCAACCCGGATTATTCATGAAGTCGCTCGCGCCCTTGCGTGATCCTTGTCCACACAGGGAATTTTCCTTCATCGTCAATAAAAATGGCGCCGCACCTCTGCACCGCACATATACTGTTATTATATACAGTCATATGAGCATGGCAAAGGGTGGCACGAAGGACTACTGACGGGAGGTCCTCTCTGTCACCGGCGAATCTCAAAGAATCCATCTGCCTGAAGCCCCTAACCCTATGATATTCAAAGACAGGCCGCGGCTGAATACGATATATAGTGTTGCCGGGTTTAATGGTAGGCCAGAAACAAGTAAAACACTGTGAAGCGCTGCCAGGAACGGCATGAAGGGGAAACTGGCCACGACGGCCAAACAACGACTGGATGGAAACTACTTGCCCGGCCGCACCAGCCCGCCCAGACCTTTGTTCTCCAACGCATCGCCCAGCAGTTTGCGCACATCCGCGGCGTCTTCGCAGGCAAGCGCCTCGGCAAGCAGATCCCGGGCCTCATGGAGACTGAAACTGCGGATCACCCATTTCACTCGCAACAGACTGCCGGCGTTCATGCTCAGGCTGCTCATGCCCATGCCGAGCAATAGCGGCGCCGCCAGCGGTTTGCCCGCCAGTTCGCCACATACCCCCACCTCTTTGTCCAGCTTGTGTGCTTGTTCCGCCACATGGTTCAACGCGCGCAGCACGGAGGGATGGAGGTCGTCATAGATCTCGGCCACATTGGAATTGTTACGGTCCACCGCCAGCAAGTACTGGGTCAAGTCGTTGGTGCCAATGGAGAGGAAATCGACACGGCGGGCCAGCGCCTCCACCTGAAACACCGCCGCCGGTACTTCGACCATCGCCCCGACACGCGGCATCTTCACCGTATAGCCCTCTTCCTGCAGTTCGTCATGGGCCCGCCGGATGAGCGTCAGGGCATCATCCACTTCAGAGACCCTGCTGATCATCGGTAACAGCATCTGCAAGTTGTCGAATCCCACTGCGGCCCGCAGCATCGCGCGAATCTGGGTGATGAAGATCTCCGGGTGGTCAAGGGAGATACGAATCCCGCGCCAGCCGAGGAAGGGGTTGGATTCCGACAGGGGAAAGTACGGCAGCGGTTTATCGCCGCCGATATCCAGGGTGCGCACCGTCACCGGACGAGGGCTGAAAGTCTCCAGCACATGCCGGTAATTGGCCACCTGCACCGCTTCTCCGGGAAAACGGTCCCGGACCATGAAAGGCAGCTCGGTGCGGTAGAGGCCCACACCAGCCGACTCCTCCGTCCCCAGAGCGCTCATCTCCGACACCAGACCGGTATTCAGATAGAGCGGCATCGCTTGACCATCCTGGGTAATCGAAGGCAGCGAGCGCAACGCCTCCAGTTCGGTGGAGAGTATCCGCTCCTCGTCGGCCAGGCGCTGATACTCCCTCCGCACCGATGGGGCCGGCGAGATGTAGACCCGCCCGCGGTAGCCATCCAGCACCGCGTCACGGCCCTCCAGGCGCCCCACCGGCAGGTTGACCACCCCCATCACCGCAGGCACCCCCAGGGCGCGGGCCAGAATGGCCACGTGCGATGAACTGGAACCCGTGGCGGACACCACCCCCACCAGGCGTTCGCGTGGAACCTCGGCAAGCTGCATGGCGCTGATTTCCTCCGCCGCGAGGATGGTATTGTCCGGATACGTCACCTCCCGGCTCAGGCCCTCCTGAAGATGGGTCAGGATGCGCCGGCCCAGATCGCGCACATCGGAGGCGCGTTCACGCAGATAGGCATCATCCATCTGATCGAAGGCCATGGCATGTTCTTCGATGGTCTGCCGCAAGGCCCCTGGCGCCCAGTTGCCGGCACGGATGCGCTTCACCGTCTGTTCCACGAGGCTGTCGCCGTCCAGCATCATCAACCAGGCGTCGAACAAGGCGCGTTCCTCCCGTGGCAGTCGGTCCTCCATGCGTGCGCCCAGCACTTCGAGATCCTGGCGCACCGACTGCACGGCGGAATAAAAGGCCTGCTCCTCGGCCGCGGAGTCCTCACTTGAGCGGTCGGGGATCGCCTCCAGATCGGCCGGGGGATAGGCCACCACCACCGTCCCCAGGGCCACGCCATCGGAACCGCCGCGTCCTTCCAGAAACCGGGTCGGAGTACGGGGCCGGTCCTGAATCGCAGCCAGCTCCCCGCTGGCGCGGGCGTGGGTGATGGCTCCGGCGAGCTGGGCGGCCAGGGTGAACAGAAACGTGACCTCGTTGTCGTCGAACCGACGCGGCTCCTTCTGGCGGACCACCAACACACCTAGCACGCGGCGATTCTGGATGATTGGCACACCGAGGAAGCCGTGGAAACGCCGCTCGCCGGTCTCGTGGGTGAACAGGTAACGCGGATGCGCCGGGGCCTCGTCGATATTGATGGGTTCCGCCCGCTCGTAGACCAACCCCACCAGTCCCTGGTTGAAGGCCACCCGGACCCGGCCCACGGCGCTCTGCCGCAGCCCCTCGGTGGCTTGCAGAATCAGCCGCCCCTTGTCGAAATCGCTCAGATAGACGGAACAGACGTCCGTATGGATGGCCTCCTTGACGCGGCGCACAATCACGTTCAACGCCTGATCGAGATCGGGCGCCGTATTGACCTCCTGAATGATCCTGTGCAGGATTTCGAGCATCACGTTACGACAGAAAAACGCCTGGCCTCAGCCCACGGCGCCCGCCTTCAGCGGCGATGATAGTGTGGACGGGACGAGGGGTGACCGAAATGGCGCGCCGGAACCCCTTCGGGATAGAGCAAGGGCGCAAGCTCCTCCAGCGCACGAAAATAGACCTTCCTCTTGAAATAGACCACCTCGCGCACCGGCTGCCAATACTTCACCCAGCGCCAGTCATCGAACTCTGGCTTGGCAGTGCGGTTGAGGCAGAAATCCGTCTCTTCGCATTTTGCCCGCAGCAGAAACCAAACCTGCTTCTGGCCGATACACAGGGGCTGACTGTGCTTGCGCACGAAGCGCTTGGGCAGTCGGTAACGCAGCCAGCCATGGGTGCTGCCAATGATCTCCACATGATGAGGCTTCAGACCGATCTCTTCCTCCAGTTCGCGGAACATCGCCTCTTCGGGGGTCTCGTGGGACTTGATCCCCCCCTGGGGGAACTGCCAGGCGTTCTGACCGGTCCGGCGCGCCCAGAAAAGACGGCGCTGGCCGTTACTGAGGATGATCCCGACGTTGGGCCGGAAACCGTCGGCATCGATCACCTTTCCGCCCCCCCGCGGCCGCTCCCTGCTGCAACGCGGTACGGGAGCGGCCGACCCGATTGACTTCCGGCGCCGCCCCGCTGGCCGTCAAAACAACGATTGTTGTATAAACCACGCATCATCCTGTCCGTTCCGGCGTTGAGCAGACCCTGGGTCCCGTATTTGATTCTTTCATACTTTGCCGTCGATGGGCAAGCCGAAAACAACCATAAGCTATTGCTAATAAAGATAATTCTGTATAGTAACGACGTCCAATCCCCAGCGAGACAATGAGGAATACATCACCGTGGCCCTGGCAATCTTCGACCTCGACAATACCCTCCTGGCGGGCGATTCCGACTATCTGTGGGGGGTGTTTCTGAGCGAACAGGGAGTGGTCGACCGCGATCACTACGAACGGGAGAATCAACGCTTCTATGCGGCCTACGAGGCCGGAACGCTCGACATCCATGAATGGCTGCGTTTCTCCCTGCGACCGTTGCGCGACACCGAACCCGAGCGCCTCTACCGCCTGCGCGAGCGTTTCATGCGTGAAAAGATCGAGCCGCTGATCCCCGCGGCCTCTGTCGACCTGATCCGGCGGCATCGCGACGCTGGCGACATTGCCATGATCATCACCGCCACCAACAGCTTCATCACCCGCCCCATCGCCGAACGGCTGGGGGTGGAGCACCTGCTGGCCACCGAGCCGGAGATGGCCGGAGGCCGCTTCACCGGCGAGGTGGTGGGCACACCCACCTTCCGCGAGGGGAAGGTGGAGCGGCTGGAGGCATGGTTGCGGGAGACGGGACACGACCTGCGCGACAGCACCTTCTACAGCGACTCTCACAACGACCTGCCCTTGCTCGAACGGGTGGCGCATCCGGTGGCCGTGGACCCCGATGAGACGCTGGCCCGCATCGCCCGGGAACGTGGCTGGCCGCTTCTGCGCCTGCACCCATGAAACGCGGCGTGCTCGTGCTCACCGGGCTGCTGCTGTTCTCCCTCTTCAGCCTCGGCCTGGCCCTCGTTCTCGGCAGCGGCCACCCCATCGACCCCGCCTTGCTCCACCAGATCGTGCTGGACCTGCGACTGCCGCGGGCCCTCAGCGCCTTCGCGGTGGGCGGGTTGCTGGCCCTGGCCGGGGCCCTGATGCAGGTGCTGTTGCGCAACCCGCTGGGCGATCCCTACGTCCTGGGGGTCTCGGGCGGGGCGGCCAGCGCTGCGCTACTCGGGATGCTGGCGGGCCTGCAGGGTGCCCTGCTCTCACTGGGCGCCTTCGGCGGCGCACTCCTCGCCATGCTGCTGGTATTCGTCCTGGCGCGCGGCGGCGGGGCCTGGTCCGCCACGCGCCTGCTGCTTACCGGGGTGGTGCTGGCGGCCGGTTGGGGGGCCTTGATCAGTTTCCTGCTGGCGATTGGCCCTGCTGCCCGGCTGCCCGGCATGCTGTTCTGGCTGATGGGCGACCTCGGCGATGCCGACACGCCCCTGATTCCCCTCCTCACTCTGCTGGCGGGCGGGACGGCCGCCTTTCTGCTCGCCCGTCCCCTCAACCTGCTGTTGCAAGGCCCGGATCAGGCTGCCCTGCTGGGGGTGGAGACGGAGCGGTTGCATTGGACCCTGTTTCTGCTCGCCTCCCTGCTCACCGCGGTCGCCGTGACCACCGGCGGCGCCATCGGCTTCATCGGGCTGGTGGCGCCCCACCTCTACCGGCTGCTCGACGGCAGCGACCACCGGCGGCTGATCCCCGGCGCCATCCTGCTCGGCGGAGGATTACTGGTGCTCACCGACACCCTGGCCCGCACCCTGATTGCCCCGCGTCAACTGCCAGTGGGGGTGGTGACCGCGCTGGTGGGGGTGCCGCTGTTTCTCTACCTGTTGCGGCGGCAGGCACCGGCATGACCCTTCTGGAGACCCACAATCTCACGGTGTCCATCGGCGACTGCCTGGTCTGCCGGGATGCGGCGCTGCATATAGAAGCCGGGCAGTGCTGGGGCCTGCTCGGCCGCAATGGCAGCGGCAAGACCACCCTGCTGCGCGCCTTGGCCGGGCTGCATCGTCCCGATGGCGGCGCGGTGGAGCTGTTGGGCCAACCCCTTCGCATGCTCTCCCGGCGTGTCATCGCCCAACGCCTCGGCCTGTTGTTGCAGGACGAGGCATTGCCCTTCCCGGTCACGGTGGAGGCGGCAGTACTGGCAGGCCGGCACGCTCATCTCCCCCCCTTCGGCTGGGAGCGGGCCGAGGATCGCCGCCTCGCACATGAGGCCCTGGAGGCGGTGGGCATGGCCCCCTTCGCCCACCGCCTCACCTCCAGCCTCTCCGGCGGCGAGCGCCGCCGCGTGGCCATCGCCACCCTTCTGGCGCAGGCGCCGGCGGTAATGTTGCTGGATGAGCCCACCAACCACCTGGATCTCGACCAGCAGATCCGTATCCTGCGGCTGCTCCACCAGCGCATGGGCAGGATGCGGGCGCTGGTGATGAGCCTGCACGACATCAACATGGCATTGCGTTTTTGTGACCGGCTGATATTGTTGGACGACGAGGGATTGCACACGGGACCCGCGGCACAGCTCGGCACCGCCGAACGCCTGTCCACCCTCTACGGCCATCCACTGACTGTGTTGGAGGGGCCGACAGGTCCGGTGCTGATCCCGCAATAGAGAGGCCCATCCATGAACCGCATCATCCTGTTCCTGTTCCTCATCGTGCTGGCGGCGGGCATCGTCTATATCTATCGCGGCGCCGGTCTCCAGCCGGAGAAAGGCGCCACCCTGACACCCAAGGCGTACATCAAGCGGGTGGAGGAGAAGAAGGCAGCCCGCCTGCAGGCGGAAAGAAAGGCCGCGTCCACCCCCGGACGCTGACGGCTCAATCCTCCCGCCGCCCCACCAACCCGCCGAGCCGCTCCAGCGATCCACTCTCCAGCCCCCGCAGGGCGGCGGTCACCGTCTCGAGACGCGCCATCTGCCGGTCGCGTCCGGCCCGCACCTCCGCCCACACTTGGGCATGATCGTCGATCAGCCGCTCCCCACCGATCGCCGCCCCCCGCCGCAGGCCCCGGCGCAGACTGGCCGCCACCGAGGGTCTCAGTTTGGCATGGACGATCCAGGGAATCAGCCATGCGAGGCCGATCAACAGGGCGCTGTGGATGGCGAAATCGAAGCCCAGGAACCCCCGTTCGCCCTGAGTGGCGCCGTAGAATGCGGTGACCACGTAGAACACTGCCCAGCCCGCAGCCCCCAGGGGCAGCAGCCAGCTCAATATGCCGCTGGTCCGGTAGAGTGCGCGCTGGAACGGCGTCCCCGGCTGCGCCAGGGCGCCCACCGCCTCGTCCTCGAGGGCCTGTCTCAGCGCCTGTTGCTGTGCGGGACGGTGGCTCGTCAGCGCATCGCTGAAGCCTTTGACCGGCAGGCCATCTGCCTGCATGCGGTTGAGCAGGTCGGTGTGCAGATCCTCGAAGCGGTCGTCGATGCGCGCGCCCCACACCTCCTCCACCACACCGGCGGGGTCTATGGTGGGCGCCTCCGGTCCCGCCCGCCCCGGCAGCAGGGCACGCCATCCCCGCCCGCCCTCCTTCACCTCGAGCCGCACGGTTGCAGCGCCAATCTGCAGGTCCAGTTGTTGTTCCAGCCGTTCAACACCGCCCTTGACCGCCGGGATCCATTGCGCCTCGGCATCCAGCCAGCGCGCCTCCGGCCCGATCTCGTCGGCGAAGCCGGCGCAGCGCTGGCGCAGATCATCGATGCGCGCCTGCACGCCGAGTTGCTGCAACAGGTCGAGACCGTAAGTCTCGATGGCATCGGCGATGGTCTGTTCCAGTTCCGCGAAATCGTCCTCCTCCCCTTCAAGGCAACTGGTGCGTAACACCACCGGTTCTTTGAAACCTTCCGCCTCCAGCCGCTGCCGGAAGTCGTCGATTTGCTCGGGCAGGCCCTGGTCCCAGTGATTCATGACAAACAGCCAGGCATGGCGATGGCGGCGGCTCTGCAGGAAACGCCAACCCACATCGTCATGATAGCGATCGGGGCTGACCACATAGATCAGCCAGTCCACATAGGGCAGCCAGGACTCCACCAATTGCCGGTTGTGTTGCTCGGTGCTGTCGATGTCGGGCATGTCGAGCCAGGCGATGAGCCGCCGTTCCGGGTTGTGGTGATAGAGGATACGTGTACCCTCGGTGGGCAGATCATCGGGCAGATCCTGCAGGCGGAAGGCGTCGTGGAGATAGAGCGTCACCTCGTGGGAGGTGGGCCTCTCCACCCCTACGCGGGCGATCGCCTCGCCGGCAAGACGGTTGAGAAGGCTGCTTTTGCCGACCCCGGTGCCGCCGAAAAAACCGACGATGAGCGGTCGGTGGGTCTGCTGTTCACTGAACAACGCCTCCACCTGCTGACGCTCCACCGCCTCCAGCGCCCGCACGCCCGCGGGATCGATCCAACCGTCGGCGGCGGCCTGTCCGGCCCATTGGTGCACCTGATGATAGAGCGCGCCGAAATCCACTACTCCTCCAAGGCGGCCAGGGCCTGTTCCGCCCCGGCCAGCCGCTGTTCATTGATGCCGTAGAGATGGACGCTGTCGATGGCCTCCACCAGCGCCTCCAGGTGGCCGCGCAACGGCGCGAGCAGTTCCTGCTCCACGGAGGCGAGCTGCTGCGCCTTGAGGCGCTGCTCCACGGTCTGCATATAGCGCCCCATGGCACTCTCGGTGAGCATGGAGGTGACAGAGAGCATTGCCGGGGTCAGGATCAGATCGTTGGCGCCGATACCACCCGTCTTCAGCGCCAGCACCACCGCTGCCGCGTCCACCGTCACCCGCGCCGCGCGCAGGCTGTTGAGGGTGGCCGGATGCTCCTGCAGATGCGCATAAAGCGCCTCTCCCGCCTCTTTCATGCGCGGTTCGAAGGCCTGCTGGTGGCGCTGCGCCAGGATCCGTCCCTCGCCTTCGATTTCCGCCAGATGCTCGCCCAACACCTGCCACAACTGCCGCCACCATTCGCGCGCCTCTCCGGCCTCCGACATCCGCTGCCCCACCTGGCGCTGGAGACCCAGCAACATATGATCAAGGGCGGCGCCCAAGACCTCGGTTTCGTGATCGCCGCCCTCCGGCCGCGCCGCGTCGTCCTGACGAAACATGCCGATCAGGGTGCGCGCCGGCCAGGTGAGCAGGTTCCGGGTGCGCATCAGCACCGCCGCGGCGCCGGGGATCTCCAGCAGTTCCAACAACCGCACCACCGCCCGCTGCATGGTATCACCGTAGTCGGGGTTACGCAGATAGTCGCGCTGATAGACGGACAGCATCTCCTCCACCGCCGTATCCAGCATCTCCCGCCACGCCCGCGCCGCCGCGTGTTCATGCCGCAAAGGGGCCACCCAGTCCGGCCAGTGCCGGTGCAGATAGGCCGCGAGAGGCGCTATGGGGTCGCCCCGCCGGTCCACCCCTTCGACCAGCGCCGTCACGCTGCCGCGAAGTCGTCTGGCGCCGCCACTGGCGAGCAGGCGGCCGAAATCGGCGTTCTTCTGAAAGCCGATCGGGATAATGCCCGCCTGCGGTATCTGCTCGTGTAAAAATTTCTTCCTCACCGCTTCCACCAGGGCCTGTTCCGTCTGCGCCGTCGTCTTGTTCAGACACACCAGCAACGGCCGCTCCACCTGGCCGATCAACTTGAGCAGTTCCCACACCGACTGGTCGGCATATTTCTCGGCGCTGACCACGAGTACCACCAGATCCGCCAGGGCGCACAACCGCGGCACCGCCGAACGGTAGCTTCGCGAGCTGACCGAATCGAAATCAGGGGTGTCCCACACCACGCACCGCACCCCGCAGCCGTCCCCTGCCGGCTCCACCTGTTGAATCGAAAAGGCCTCCAGCACCTCCGGCCGCAAGCGCCCGGCCGGCTGGTATTCGAGGCCGTCGAGCAACCGGCTCACCTTGCCGGTCAGATCCTCGTCCACAACGCCGCCGGTATATCCCTGTGGATGGCGGGTGAAACCGGCCAGCGAGCTGGCTTGTGCCTGTTCACTGCCGAGCAGCAGATTGACCACCGTACTCTTGCCAGACTGGGTGGGACCGATCACCACCACCTGCAATGGCAGCGCCTCCAGCACCGGGCGCAACACCGCCCGCCGGAGCAGCGCGTCGCCATAGACCAGTGACTGATCTTCGCCATCGCTGCTCACCTGCTGGTGCCGGCGCAACAACTCCGCCACAAAATTCAATAATGTTTCCAGGGAATCCAACAGCATCCATCCACAATAACCGGGGCCGGGATAGCATACAATCGGCCGATCATGTTCTAATTTGATCCGTTTTTCAAAGTCTCATCACCCATCATGTTTCCAATCCACGACGACAACCCTACCCAAACACCGCCAATCGTGACGGTCGGACTGATCGTGGTCTGCACGCTCGCGTTTCTGTGGGAGGTGATGCTGGGCAGCCAGGGTCAGAAAGCCGTCATCTACGCCCTCGGTGTGATTCCCGCTACCCTGTTCGGGGACAAGACGTTGTCTCCGGAATTGGCAATGGTGCCGCCCGCCACCACCCTCTTGACCTCCATGTTCCTGCACGGCGGCTGGATGCACCTGTTTGGCAACATGCTCTACCTGTGGATCTTCGGCAATAATGTGGAAGAGGCGATGGGGCATATCAAATTCATCGTCTTCTATGTGATATGCGGTATCACGGCAGCCCTCGCCCAGGCGCTGCCCAACCCCGGTTCGGAGATCCCCATGGTCGGAGCCAGCGGCGCCATCGCCGGCGTGCTGGGCGCCTATCTGCTGCTCTACCCCCATGCGCGCGTGCTGGTCGTCATCCCCATCGGATTCATCCTTCAGACCATGCGTCTGCCGGCCTCCATCGTGCTCGGCTTCTGGTTTCTGCTCCAGTTCATCAGCAACCTGTTGGCCCCGGAGTCGGGCGGCGGCGTGGCCTTTAGCGCCCATATTGGCGGGTTCGTCGCTGGCGTGGTGTTGGTCAGCTTTTTCAAACGGCCGGGGGTGCCCCTGTTCGCCCCGGCGCACGAAGGGGCGGAAAGCGGTTTCGGCGTGGAACGGCGCCGGTAAAGGAAAAGCGCCGACAACCGATACATACTCAAGCCCGCACTGACCCCTCGAACCACGTATTTTGGGTGATCACGCGTCTCAATCAACTGGATAACGGATACGACATGTCACGGAAAAAACTGCTCTTCATCGTGCATTCCCTGCGTCGGGCGGGCGCCCAGACCCAGTTGGTGGACCTGGTGAACAACCTGTCGAACGAACGCTACGAGAAACATCTGTTCACTATCGAACCCCAGATGGATCTGCTGGACCGGCTGGATCAGGACAACGTCCGGCTGTACAATAAACAACGCCGGTTCAAATACGACCTCCTCTCCGTGGCCCGGGAGATCGCCCGGGTCATCGACGAACAGGAGATCGACCTCGTCCACTGCACCCTTCAGTTTCCGATGCTGCTCGGCTGGATCGGGACGAAGATGGCGACGCGCATACCCCGTTTCGTTACCGTGGTTCATACCACCCACAACCGCTCGACCAAAACCGAGCTCCAGGACCGGCTTCTCTATCAACACCTGCTGCGCCGCTGCGACCGGGTATTTTTCGTCTGCGAAAAACAACGAGACGTCTGGCTCCGTAAATACCCCCGGCTGAAGGCAAACTCTGTTGTGGTCCACAACGGCATTGACGCCGATTTCTTCGCCGTGCAGAACAGCCCAAAGACGCTGCAACCTCAGCGGCAGGATCTTGCAATCGCAGACGACGACGATGTTCTCTGCTGCATCGCCCGTTTCCGCCCCGAGAAGGGTCACAAACATCTGCTCGACGCGGTCGCCGGCCTCGAACCGTCTCCTCACCTCCTGCTCGCCGGTGACGGCGAACTGCAAGCGGAGATCGAGAACCATGCCGATACCCTCGGCATCCGCGAGCGGGTCCATTTCCTCGGCAGCCTGCCGGACGTGCGCGGCGTCCTGATGGCCTCCGACCTGTCTGTCCTCGCTTCCACCGCAGTGGAGACCTTTTCGATGACCATGCTGGAATCCATGTCGATGGGCGTCCCTGTGGTTGCCACCGATATCGGCGGGATGTCGGAAGCCATTGTCCCCGGCGAAACGGGAGATCTGGTTCCCCCAGGCGATGCGGACGCGCTGCGCGAGGCGCTGGCACGCTTGCTCGATGACAAAGAGAAACTGGCCGTCATCGGACAGCGGTGCCGTGAACTCGTCCTCGAACGCTTCACCACCGACAAGATGGTGTCCGCGACCGACGCGGTCATCGACGCAGTACTGTCTGGCCGGGAAGACACGGCGGACACTTCGAATTACATCAACCGAGCATCACACGGAACTGAACAATGAAACCACTCCTCTCCATCTTCATCGACGGACTGAAACCGGAAAGCCTGGAACATATGCCATTTCTGAACAGTTTCCAGAGCAAACGCCGGATCAAGGGCGAGCATGGCTACAGCATCGCCTGTCATGGCAGCATGTATTCCGGCGTCCATACCGATATCCACAAACTCTGGTTCGTATGGCAGTACGCCCCGACCAGCAGCCCTTTCCGCCGGGTGAAATATCTCTTCAAAATCCCTTTCATGGGCACTCTTCCCGGCAAGCTGTTCCTGCACAAGACGGCCAAGCTGTTCGAGCAACCCAACACTTCATTCTTTGGCATCCCCCGCGTCATCCATGTGCCATTGCGGCTGCTCAAATACCTGGATGTCTCGGAAAAGCGCAACTACGACGAACCGGGATATCTCACCGAGGTGCCCAGTCTGTTCGACATCATGCGCGAGAAGGGGATCGCGTTCGAGGTGATTGGCATGGACAAATCCGAGCGCGAAGAGAGCAAGATCGTCGAACGCCACACGGATCATAAGAAACTGCCCTTCATCTACTGGTTCATCGGCGACGTGGACCATTTCTCACACAAGTTCGGCCAGGAGTCGGATGAGGCCAAAAAGCGGCTGGCCGAACTGGATGCCCTGCTGGGGCGCAAATACGAAGAGCTGACCTCTGCCATCGGCGAAGTGGATGTTCTGGTGTGGAGCGATCACGGCCACATCGACGTGGCGCACAAGATCGATCTCTACGATACCTTCGAACAGGCCGGGGCCGATCTCAACGACTACCTGCATGTGATCGACGGCACCTACGCCCGCTTCTGGTTCGACAAGGACGGCCAGGAGGCCAAAGTACGTCAGGTATTGGAATCCTTGAAAGAGTATGGAGACGTGATGGAGATCGAGGACCAGAAGGCCCACCGGGTCTACCCAGGGGACCGGCGTTATGGTGACCTCATCTTCGCCCTGCGCCCCGGCGCTATCTTCAGCAAGACGATCTGGGGGTGGTCCCGCACCATGAAGTCGATGCATGGCTACAGCCCGGAGTACCGCGAAAGTGACGGCGTCCTCATCAGCAATCTGCCAGTAACGGACGACCGTACCCTGGAGCTGATCGACATCACCCCCTCGATCATGGAACGGTTGGAACTCACGCCGTTGGAACATATGGAAGGGAAGAGCTTTTGGTCGCACTAGCCCTGCAGGAAGCACCCCGGCTGGACCCCATATTCCTTGACCGGCTTGTAGAGACAATCAAGAGCCATGACGTCCAGGGCGTCTGCCTTGCCGGAAGCGCGGCGAATGACGAGCTTCTCTGGGCCAGGACGCCGGAGGGCTTCCGCCTGCTCAGCGATGTTGAAGTGGGCGTGATTGCCCCAGGCTTCCGGGAGAGAACCGCCATCAAGGTGGGCGCAAAAGCGGTTGGCGAACCGTACGGCTACGACGTGGAGGTGTTTCTTGTCACCCCCGGCCGACTAAAACGGGGCAGTCCCAAAAACCTCTCCTTCCGGCCACACGCCCCAAACCTGTTTATGTATGATTTCATCAACAGCGCCAAGTGGTTGTACCGGACCGGTGACCTGGAGATTCCCGAGCTGACCCCGGAGCGGATCCCTCCCTGGGAGGGCATCCGTCTGATCCTGAACCGGCTGGGAGAAGGTGCTCCCTTCCTGCTGCCCTGGTTCGCAGGGGACCCTCCCCCGGCGGACGAGGACGAGCTGCAGCGCTGGATCCTGAAACTGTTGATGGCACTTGGAGACGCGGCATTGGCAGCACGGGGCGACTATCGTACCGGCTACCTCAACCGCGCCGCCGTGCTGGAGAAACGCGTGGCCTCGGGCACCATTGATCTGGACGGAGATATGGTAGAAACCATTCAGGGCGCCTACCGGACCCGGCGGGGCGAGGACTTCGATGCAACGGCCATCGACCGGACACGCCTGCGGACAGAGACCCGGCGCCTGTTGGGTCGCTTGCTGTCACGCCATAGCGGAAACCGGCTGGCGCCCGACGACACCCAATGGCTAACCGCCCAGCGGGCATGGGCAGGGATCTTCCAGCAGACGCCAATCCCGGTCCGCTACCAAGCCCCGGTTGCTGCACTGGACGCGCTCTACGATTCGTTGTTCACGCTTTCGAAAACCCTGCGTAGAGGCATCCGGCCTTCCATCGCTGGCGCGGCGCTCGCGCACCGCGTGCCGGTACAAGTAATCGGCTACGGAGTCATCGCGTCCTGTCTGGCGGGCACACCCGAGGAAGGCGCTGCGAACTGCAATGCGCAGCTCAGTCGCTATCTGCCCGCAAAGAACGAAGAATCCCTTGGTGAATCGCTCAAGCGATGGTGGAGTGCGGCATGTGTATAGCCGGCATAGCATATAAGAACATCACGCCATGACCCGAAAAATCCTCATACTCTCGACCCATCAACGTGGCGGTATCCGCTCCGTCGTGGAGGCCTACGGGGACACCGGATTCTACCGCCAATGGAATGCGGAGATCCTGTGGACCAACGACGAGACATCGCTGGCGCGCAAGCTCATCATGGCCGGCCAGGCTTTTGCCATACTGCTCTGGAACCTGATCCGGCGCCGGGTGCGGCTCGTCCATGTGCATCTATCCATGCGCGGAAGCGCTTGGCGCAAGGGCATCTACATCGCCCTCACCCGTTTGTTCCGGGTGCCGGTGGTCCTGCATCTACACGGTTCCGAATTCAAGGAGTACTACCAGGCCGCCTCGCCCGCGAAGCAACGCTTCGTCCGTCGAATGTTCGACAGGGCCTGTGTGGTGGTGGTGCTTTCACGCGCTTGGCGCGACTTCGTCTCGACCATCACCACCGCCGAGATCAGGATCGTACCCAACTTTGTCACCTGCAGCGAACCGCGCAAGGCCCCGCCCAATGATGGCGTGCACCTCCTCTTTCTAGGCGCCTTTGGGCGCAGAAAGGGCATCTATGACCTGATCGAGGTTGTCAGCAGAATCAAGGCCAAGGGCGGCGCCCTTTCGCTGGTGTGCGCGGGCAATGGGGAGGTCGACGAGGTCAGACGCAAAGTGACCGAACTCGGGGTCCAGGACCAGGTGCATGTCGCCGGCTGGGTCGCGGGAGAAGAGAAGGAACGCCTGTGGGACGAGGCCAACGTCTTCATCCTCCCCTCATACAACGAAGGGCTGCCGATGGCTATCCTCGAGGCCATGTGCAAGGGCAAGGCCGTGATCTCCACCCGGGTCGGCGGCATCCCTGAGGCCGTCATCGAAGGGCGCAATGGCTCGCTTGTCACGCCGGGTGACTTGCAAGCGTTGGAACGTGTCCTGACTGCGCTGATCGAACATCCGGAAAACATCACAACCCTTGGCAGCAACAGTCGGACCCTCTATGAGACACAGTATTCGCCAGACGCCGCGCTCGGCATCATGAGTGAAATATACCGTCATTGCAGCGGGTTATCGAAATGAACGAACGCCCTCCCAAGATCCTTGCCATCGCCTCCGGAGGCGGCCACTGGATTCAGCTGATGCGGTTGACCAGGGCCTTCGACGGTGGCCGGCTCTATCTCTCGTCGACCTATGACCGCGTCACCGGCGTACCCGAACATGAGGGCTATTTCAGCGTCCCGGACGCCAACGCCAACGAGAAGGGACGCATGATCCTGCTCGGCCTCAAGGTGCTCTTCGTCACCTTGCGTCTCCGTCCCGATGTCGTTGTCACCACCGGTGCCGCACCTGGATTCTATGCCGTCCTGTTCGGCAAACTGCTAGGCGCCAAAACCATCTGGATCGACAGCATCGCCAATGCCGAACAATTCTCTCTGGCAGGGCTGAAGGCCAGACGATGGGCGGACCACTGGTGCAGTCAATGGCCAGAGGTCGCGGAGGCCGCCGGCGCAGAGTATATCGGGAGCGTCATATGATTCTTGTCACCGTGGGCACTCAGTTTCCCTTCGACCGCCTGGTGAAAGCCATGGATGCATGGGCCGGGGATCACGAGGACGAAATCTTCGCCCAGATTGGCCCGGCCCGGTACCGACCCGAGCATTTTCCTTACGTGGAATTCACCAGTCCGGAAGCCCTGCAAAAGAAAACCGAGGAAGCCGACATTGTCGTCGCCCACGCAGGGATGGGCACCATCATCTCTGCCCTCGTCCTGGGCAAACCGGTGATCGTCATGCCGCGCATCGCCAGCCTCGGCGAACACAGAAACGACCACCAGCTGGCGACTGTCAGAAAACTGAGCCAGAGATTCGATATCGAAGTGGTCAATGATGCACAGGAACTTCATGCCGCGCTGGAGACCCTGCGCGCCACCAACGGCGACGCGGCCCCGCTGGCCAGCACCGCCCCCGATGAGACCATCACCCATCTTCGTCGACTGGTCTTCAACCAAGGAACTGCCGGGTAAGCTGTCACGCGGGTTATTAACCCGGCAACCAAATATTGATATAATATTGTCTCCTTGAGCGAGGAGGCATTGATGGAAAAGAGTGATGCACGCAAGCTTCCACTGGAG
>Ga0256841_1000421_pt1 | contig 44006 bp, 43 predicted proteins | sample 356308metaG_FD_185971 | JGI IMG/M metagenome (GOLD analysis project Ga0256841, IMG submission 185971) | Hydrothermal vent microbial communities from Mid Atlantic Ridge, Atlantic Ocean - 356-308 | ecosystem: Environmental > Aquatic > Marine > Hydrothermal vents | place: Atlantic Ocean: Mid...
GCGAGGTCTTAAAGCGCTACTTCCCCGCCGACGAGCAGGGGGTCGAGGTCCGGGTCGAGGAGCGGGGCGAGCACATGGTCCTGATCGCTGAGATCCCGGTCAAGCCGTGACCCTGGGCCGGATCCGCGCCGACTACGACTGGGGCCTTTGGACGCTGGTCCTCGTCCTCTCGGCCTTCGGGCTCTTCGTCCTGGGAAGCGCCGCCCCCAGCCCGGCCTTCGTCTTCCGCCAGGGGCTCTGGCTCTTGGCGGGGGTGGCGGCCGCCCTGACCCTGCAGCTCCTCCCCAAGGCGGCCCTCTACCGGGCGGCCTTTTGGCTCTACCTCCTGAGCCTCCTCCTGCTCGCCGGGGTGCTGGTCGCCGGCCGCGAGGTCAACGGCGCCCGGGCCTGGTTCGAGCTCGGGCCGCTCCGCTTCCAGCCCTCGGAGTTCGCCAAGCTGGCCCTCATCCCGATGCTCGCCCGGGTGCTCGAGCGCCGGTCGCTGGACCGGCTCTCCGGCTACGCGGTGCCCCTGCTGGTGGCCCTGCCCCCAATCGCCCTCACCCTGGTCGAGCCCGACCTCGGCGGGGCGGCGGTGATGGCCGCGCTGGCGGCCGGGATGTTCTTTGCCCGGGGCCTGCCCTGGCGCCACCTCCTCTTCGCCGGACTGGCCGCCCTCCTGCTTGTGCCCACCGCGGTCTGGCCCCACCTCCGCCCCCACCAGAAGGAGCGCATCCTCACCGTCCTAAACCCCACCCGCGACCCCCTGGGCAGCGGCTTTCAGGTCCTCCAGTCGATGATCGCGATCGGCTCCGGCGGCGTCCTGGGCAAGGGCTACGGCCAGGGCACCCAGACCCAGCTCGGCTTCGTGCCCTTCCGCCACACCGACTTCATCTTCTCGGTGGTCGCCGAGGAGATGGGGCTGGTGGGGGCCCTCGGGCTGCTCCTCGCCTACGCCGCCCTGTTCTGGCGCTTTCTCGCCCTGGCCCTCGACCTCCCCTTCCTGGCCGACCGGCTGGCGGTCGCCGGGGTCTTCGCCTGGATCGGCTTCCAGGTCCTGATCAACGTCGGGGTCACGCTGGGGGTGGCGCCGGTGACCGGGATCACCCTGCCCTTCGTGAGCTACGGCGGCACCAGCCTGGTCACCCTGTGGCTGGCGGTGGGCCTCGTGCAGCTCCTCTACCGCGACCGTCTGCAACGGGTCCTTTAGACTCGGGGCATGGCGCCCTTTCTCATCGGCTTCGCCGCCGGCGGTTTCGGGGCCCTTCTGGGGCTCGGCGGCGGGGTGATCATCGTTCCCGCCCTGACCGCGATCCTCAAGCTCCCCCAGCACCAGGCCCACGGCACCAGCCTGGTGGCGGTCTCGCTCACCGCCGTGGTCGGCTCGCTCTCCTACGCCCTCGGCGGCTCGGTGGACTGGCTGGCCGCCGGCCTGCTCACGGTCACCGCCATGGGGGCGGCCCGTTGGGGGGCGGGCTACACCCGCCGGCTGAACGCCCGGGCGCTCCGGCGCTTCTTCGGGGCCTTCCTGCTCCTGGTGGCGGTGGTCCTCCCCTTCAAGCACCAGCTCCCCCACGTGCGGGCCGGGGGGGCGGGGGCGCTGAGCTGGGCGATCCTCCTCTTCGCCGGGGCCTTCGCCGGCTTCCTCTCCGGGTTGCTCGGGGTCGGCGGGGGGACGGTGATGGTGCCGGCCCTGGTCCTCGGCGGCGGGCTCGACCAACACCTGGCCCAGGGCACCAGCCTGGCGGCGATGGTGCTCCCCAGTTTGATCGGGGCCTACACCCACTATTCGCTCGGCCACGTGCGGCGCGACGTGGTCCCCGGGCTCCTGCTCGGGGTGGTGACCGGGGCCTTCCTCGGGGGACGGGTGGCCCTCTCCCTCCCCGAGCTGGGGCTTAGGCTCCTTTTTGCCGGTATCCTGGTCTGGATGGGCGTGCGGTACCTGCGCCGTTAGGAGGGCGAGATGAACCTGGGAATCTGGGAAATCCTGGTCCTTTTGCTGCTGGTCCTTTTGCTTTTTGGCGGCAAGAAGCTGCCGGAGCTGGCCCGGGGCATCGGCAAGTCGGCCAAGGAGTTCAAAAAGGGGCTTCAGGAGGGGGAATCGGAGGAGTCCGAGGGCGCCTCCTCCGGCGAGAAGAGCTGAAGGTAGCGGGGTTTCAGCACCACCCGCCGGGTCTCGCCGGCCACCAGGTCCAACCGGTCCTGGACGTGGCGGGGCAGGAGGACCCGGAGGGTGAGCCCGGAAAGCGCCACCCGCACCGCGACCTGGGCCCCTCGAGGCCGCACCGAGAGGAGGCGGCCGGTGCGTACGTTGGGGGCCAGGGCGGGGGCCAGGGGGCGGTCCTCCCGGACGAAGAGGACCTCCTCCGGCCGGATCCCGAGCACCACCGGGGTCCCGGGCGGGCGCGGCGGCGCCTCCAGCCAAAACCGCCCCGCCGCCGTCGCCACCCACAGGCCGCCTTGGTCGATCCCCTCCACCCGTCCGGGGAAGAGGTTTTCGAACCCGGTGAGGCGGGCGACGGTGAGGCTCCGGGGGCGGGTGTAGACGGTACGGGGGTCGCCCTCCTCGAGGACCCGCCCCCGGTAGAGCACCACCACGCGATCGGCGGCCTGGGCCAGCTCGGGGTCGTGGGTCGCCACCAGGGCCCGGACCCCGAGCTCGGCGACGACCTCCAGGAGGGCCTCGAGGACCCCCCGGCGGGCGGGGGCGTCGAGGCTGGCGGTGGGTTCGTCCAGGAGGAGGAGCTCGGGGTCCCGGGCCAGGGCCCGGGCCAGCGCCACCCGCTGGCGCTCCCCCCCCGAGAGCCGGTGGGGCCGCCGGTCGGCCTTGTCGGCCAGGCCGAAGCGTTCCAGCAGGGCCAGCGCCCGCCGCCGCCCCGCCTCGCCCGGGGTCCCCAGGCCGAACCGAACGTTTTCCAAAGCGGTGAGGTGGGGAAAGAGCAGGTGCCCCTGGGGCAGGTAGCCGATCGGCCGGCGCTCGGGCGGGAGGCCGGCGAAGGGGGTTCCCTCGGCCGGCACCAGCCCGGCCAGGGCCTTGAGCACGGTGGTCTTCCCTGCCCCCGAGGGGCCCAGCAACGCGGTGAACCCCCGGATGGAAAACCCCACCGTCAGGGCGACCGGTCGTCGGATGCGGTAGCGAACCTCCACCGTTCCTCCAGGCTTCGTACCAGCAGGACCAGCCCGAACGCCACCGCCAGCAGGATCAGCGAGGCCCGGTTGGCGGCGGCGAAGTCGAGGCTCTCCACCAGGTCGTAGAGGTAGGTCGAGGCGACCTGGGTCTTGCCCGGGATGTTCCCCCCGACCATCAGCACCACCCCGAACTCGCCGAGGGCGTGGGCGAACCCGAGCAGGGTGCCGGAGACCAGCCCCGGCCACACCAGGGGCAGCACCACCCGGAAAAACCGTTTCGCCGGTCCCGCCCCCAGGGTGCGGGCGGTGGCCAGGAGCTCGGGGTCGAGGGCCCGGAAGGCCTCCCGGTAGGCGGTAAAGGCGAAGGGGAAGCTGAAGAGCGTGGCCCCGATCACCATCCCCGGAAAGGTGAAGGCGAGCGGCGCCGCCCCCAGCCGGGCCAGCGGCCCCTCGGGCCCGAGGGCGAGCAGGAGGTAGAAGCCGAGGACCGTGGGGGGCAGGGCCAGGGGCAGGAGCAGGACGCTTTCGACCAGGGCCCGGCCGGGGAAGGGGCGGCGAAGGAGGTAGGCGAGGGGGGTGCCGAGGAGGAGCAGGAGCCCCGCGCTGGCGAGCGCGAGCTTGAGGCTGAGGAGGAAGGCCGGGATCACGGGCGTTCCAGACCGAAGGCGGCCAGCGTCCGCTGGGCCGGTTCGCTGAGAAGATAGGCGAAGAAGGTCCGGGCCTCGGGGCGGTCCTTAAGGAGCAGTGCGGGGTAGACGATCGGGGGGTCGCGCCCGGGGGGGAGCCGGCGGTGGCTGCCGGCAAGGCGGAGGGCCGAACCCAGGTCGATGAGCCCGGCGTCGGCGGCGAAGGCGGCGATACGGGCGGCCTGGGCCACGCTCTCGCCGTAGACCAGCTTGGCCTTTACCCGGGACCACACCCCCGCCGCCTTGAGGGCCGCCACCGCCGCCGCCCCGTAGGGGGCGGAGCGGGGGTTGGCGATCGCCACCCGCCGCACCCGGGGGTCGGCGAGTTGCTCGAGCCTGACGGCGGTGAGGCCGGTGTGGGGCGGGAAGTAAAGCGCCAGCACGCCCCGGGCCAAGGGGGCCTCGGCCTCGGGCTCGAGGCCCCGCCGGTAGCGGGGGGAGGCCGGGAGGTAGAGGTCGTAGGGGGCCCCCGCGCGGATCTGGCCGTAGAGCTTCCCCGAGGAGGCCAGGACCAGCCGTACGGGAGCGCCCCCCTCCTCCTGGAACCGGGCGGCCAGGGCCTTGAGGGCGGGGCCCAGGCTGGAGGCCGCCGCCACCGTCACCGGCTGGGCCAGGGCGCTTCCTAGCAGGAAGAGGAGGAGGAAAAGCCGCGCCACCCCCCCAGCATACGAAAGGGCGGCGCCCAGAGGGCGCCGCCCGGGTTCCCTGGGTTCTACTTGCCGGCCTCGAGGGCCTTCCAAAGCTGGTAGACCTGCTGCGGGGTGAGCTGCTTGCCCCGCTCCTTGGCGACCTCGTCCTGGGTGAAGTCCTTGAAGCCCTTGGGGAGCTTCTTGTCGTTCCCCCAGGCCTTGGCCACGTAGGTGAGCACGGCGGCGACGTCGGCGTCCTTAAGCGAGCCGCCGAGGCCGGGCATCATCCCGTTAAAGGTGCCGCCGCCGGCGGTGATCTGGCCCTGGAGGCCGAAGAGCACCACATCGATCAGGAAGGCCCGGCCCTTGTCCCCCTTCCCGATCAGTTCGGGCACCTCCTCGACCAGGGGCGGGAAGGCCCCGGTGATGCCCTTGCCGTTGGCCTGGTGGCAGCTCATGCAGTAGGTCTGGTAGACCTGCTCCCCGCTGGCCGCGAAGGCCAGCGCGGCGAGCGCCAGGAAGCTCGCCAGGATCAGCGCTTTCTTCATACCCATCACCTCCCGGACGATTATACCCTAGCGCGATTTCAGCTCGGTCCAGATCCGGTCGTAGAGCCGGATCGCGTCGCCGATGTCGTGGATGTACTCGAGTTTTTGCCGCACCGCCTTGGGGGGGAAGACCGCCGGGTTGTCCTTGAGGGCGGGGTCGAGGTAGGGGAGGGCGGCGGCCACCGGGGTGGCGTAGCTGTTGTAGTTGGAGATCGCCGCCGCGATCCTGGGCTCCAGGATAAAGTTCAGGAAAGCGTAGGCCAGCTCGGGGTGGGGTGCCCGGCGGGTGATCGCCACCGCGTCGGTCCAGATCGTTCCCCCCTCCTTGGGGACCCGGTAGCGGACCTGGGGGGCCTCCCCCTGTATCTGGACGATGTCGCCGGAGTAGGCGTGGACCACCGCGGCGTCGCCGGAGAGCAGCCGGCTGCGGGCCTCGACCCCGCCGGCAAACCCCAGGCACCGCTTCTTGGCCCCCAGCAGGACCTTTTTGGCCTCGGCCAGGTGGCCGGGGTCGGTGTCGTTCAGGGAGTAGCCGAGGTACTTGAGGGCGGCGCCGATCGTCTCCCGCATCTCGTCGAGCAGAAAGCAGGGCCCGGCGTACCGCTTGGGGTCGAAGAAGACCCCCCAGGAGTCCACCGGCCTGGTCACCGCCTGGGCGTCGTAGGCGATCCCGGTGGTGCCCCACTGGTAGGGGATCGAGTGGCGGTTTTGGGGGTCGTAGGCGGGGTCCTTGAACTCCGGGGCGAGGTTTTTAAGGTTGGGGAGCTTGGCCGGGTCGAGGGACCGGATCAGCCCGGTCCGGGCCATCTCCAGCACGTAGTAGTCGGGCGGCACCACCACGTCGTACTCGGCGTCGCCACCGGCCTGCAGCTTGGCCAGCATCGCCTCGGGGGCCTCGAAGGTGTCGATGATCACCCGGGCCTGGTAGCGCCGCTCGAACTCGGCGACCACCTCCTCGGGGATGTAGTCGGCCCAGTTGAACAGCCGGAGCTCGCCGCGGGCCAGCGAGAGCCCGGCGAGCACGGCCAGGAGCGAGATCAGGGTCCTTTTCATCTCACCTCCTCCGCAGCAACGCCCGGCCGAGCACCAGTCCGACCGTCGTCGCCGCGATCAGTATAGAGGAGAGGGCGTGGATCTCGGGGGTGACCCCCCGCTTGACGCTGCCGAAGATGTAGAGCGGCAGGGTGGTCGAGCCGGGGCCGGCGGTGAAGAAGGTGATCACGAAGTCGTCGAGGGAGAGGGTGAAGGCGAGCAGGGCGCCGGCCAGGACCCCGGGGAGGATCAGGGGCAGGGTGACGTGGCGAAAGGTGGCGTAGCTGCCGGCCCCCAGGTCCTGGGCGGCCTCCTCGAGGGCGGGGTCGAGGCCGGCCAGGCGGCTCCGCACCACCAGGGCGACGTAGGCGATCTGGAAGGTCACGTGGCCGAGGACGATGGTGGTCAGCGAGAGGCGGAGCCAGCCGGTGTGGACCCGGACCCAGGCGAAAAAGAGCAGGAGCGCCACCCCCATCACGATGTCGGGGATCACCACCGGCACGTAGATCAGGAACCGGATCGCCCCTTTGAGCCGGAAGGAATAGCGGTAGAGCCCCAGCGCCAGCAGGGTCCCCAGGACGGTGGCGATCAGGGTGCTGGCCACCGCCACGATCAGGGTGTTCTCGGCGTAGACCGCCACCCGGTGGTGGTGGAAGAGGCGGAGGTACCACTGCCAGGTGAAGCCGGTCCAGCGCACCCCGAAGCGGCTTTGGTTGAAGGAGAGGGCGACGATCACCGCGATCGGCAGGTACAGGAAGGCGAGGACCAGGTAGGTGTGGAGCTTGAGCAGCCTGGGCATGGCGTCAGACCAAGCGGTCGAGCCCCTCCTCTCCGGCCACCCGGGCGTAGCCCCAAAGCCCCAGCAGGACCAGGGCCATGAGCACGTAGGCGGCGGCGCTCCCGAAGGCCCAGTCGCGCACCACCCCGAACTGCTGCTGGATCACGTTGCCGATCAGGATCACCCGTCCGGCCCCCAGGAGGTCGGAGATCACGAAGGTGCCGAGGGCGGGGACGAACACCAAAAGCACCCCCGCCACCACCCCGGGCAGGGTCTGGGGCAGGACCGCGTGCAAAAAGCCCCGCACCCGCCCGGCCCCGAGGTCCTGGGCGGCCTCGAGGAGCGTCCAGTCGATCCGCTCCACCGCGGTGTAGACCGGCAGGACCAGAAACGGCAGGTAGGTGTAGACGGTGGCGACGTAGACCGCGAACCAGGAGGGGTAGAGCGGAAGGGGACCGAGCCCCAGCGCCCCCAGCGCCGCGTTCACCACCCCGTGCCGCTGGAAGATCACGATCCAGGCGTAGATCCGGATCAGGAAGTTGGTCCAGAAGGGGAGCACCACCAAAAGCAACAGGGTCTCCTTGCGGCGGCTGGTGGCGATGGCGAAGGCGAGGGGGTAGCCGAGCAGCAGGGTGATCGCGGTCACCCCGGCGGCGAAGACCGCGCTCCGCCAGAGGATCCCGAGGTAGAGGGGGTCGAAGCCCTCGGGGGTGAGGCCGAAAAACCGCAGGTAGTTGGCCAGGGTGAAGGGCCCCACCAGCCGGCCGTAGGGCCCCCGCTGGAGGAAGGAGGCCTCCAGCATGAGCAGGGCGGGGATCAGCATGAAGATCAGGAGCCAAAGGGCCCCCGGCCCCACCGTGAGGAGGAGCTCAAGGAGCCGGCGGGCGCGGCTCGTCGCCGATCGGTTCATCGATCACCACCAGGTTCTCGGGGGGGAGGTGGACGTGGACGGTCTCGCCGTAGTCGTACTCCTCGTACCCGGGCTCGGAGATGTCGGCGTTCAGGGTGTAGGCGACCAGCTCGCCCCCCCGGGCCTCGAGGATGTACTGGTTCTCCGCCCCGGTGTAGACGATCTCCTTGACCCGGGCGGTCACCGTGTTGGCCCGGTTCCAGGGCTCCCGCGCCAGCCGGAGCTTCTCCGGACGGATGCCGAGCAGGTAGCGCCGGCCCGGGGTCAGCCCGCCGCTCACCCGGAGGGGGCCGAAGGGGGTCTCGGCCCGGTCGGGGGCCACCGCGTGGGCCTCGATCAGGTTCGAACGCCCCAGGAACCGGGCTACGAAGGCGGTCTTGGGCCGCTCGTAGAGCTCCTCGGGGAGGCCCACCTGCTCCAGCCGGCCGTTTTGCATCACCGCCATGCGGTCGCTCATCACCAGCGCCTCCTCCTGGTCGTGGGTGACGTAGACGAAGGTGGTGCCCAGCTCCATCTGGAGCCGCATCAGCTCGATCTGGAGCTGCTTCCTTAGCTTCAGGTCGAGCGCCCCCAGGGGTTCGTCGAGGAGCAGGACCCGGGGCTCGTTGACCAGGGCCCGGGCCAGCGCCACCCGCTGCTTCTGACCGCCGGAGAGCTCGTGGGGCCGCCGGGCCGAGAGTCCCTCGATCTGCACCAGCTCCATCGCCCAGCCGACCTTGCGCCGGACCTCGGCGGGGGGCCGCCGCCGCATCCGGAGGCCGAAGGCGATGTTGTCGAAGACGGTCATGTGGGGGAAGAGGGCGTAGTTTTGAAAGACGGTGTTGACCGGGCGGCGGTAGGGCGGGACCTCGCGCACGTCGACCCCGGCGATCCGCACGGTGCCGGCGTCGGGGACCTCAAAGCCGCCGAGGATCCGGAGGAGGGTGGTCTTGCCGCAGCCCGAGGGTCCGAGCAGACTGAAGAACTCGCCCTCGTAGACGGTGAGGGTGACCCCGTCGAGGGCCACCGTGCCCCCGTCGAAGACCTTCCGGACCCCCTCGAGCTCGACCACCGGGGTCGGGTTCATGGGCCGCCTGGGTGCCTTCAGCAACCGCCCCTCCCGCGCGAGTCTACGGCGCGGGAGGGGCCCCCGGCAAGCGCTCAGAGCCCCTGGGCCAACCGCCCCAGCGGCTCGCTGGTGAGCCGGAGGGTGAAGCCGGCGAGGCGGAAGTGGAACTTCTGCCCGCTCCCCTCAAGCCGAAGCCCCACCCGGAAGCTCCCGTGGCCGTTCTTGATGGTGGCGAACCCGGGATCGCCGTTTTGGAGCTTGAGCTTTAGGGTCAGGGATCCGCTCGCCCCGGCGGCGAGGGGGCGCGGCTCCAGGCTCGCCTCGCCCGCCTTGTACTGGGGCTGGTAAATATTGCTCTCGTCCTCGGGGGCGAGGTAGAGGGCGGCGGTGAGGGTGAGGTCGCCGGCCGCCTGGTTCTCGATGGCGGCCTCGAGGTCGACCGCGACCGCATCCAACGCGTCGGTCAGCCGCCCCGGCACGCGAGCCAGGTAGCCCTGGAGGTCGGGGGTGGTGTAGTCCTGATCCTGGTCCGGGAGGTAGACCTGAAAGGCCGTGGGGGCTCCGAAGTCGACGGTGTCCTCGGCCTGGCTCCCGAGCAGGCTGGCGACGTTTACCTCGACGGCGTAGCGGGTGTGGGCGCTGCAGCCGACGAGCAGGGCGGCGAGCGCCAAGAACGTCCAGGTCCTCCGCATGGTTCCCTCCTAAAACCCCACCGCGGCGGCCACCCCGAAGACCTGGCCGCCGACCAGGGGGGCGGTGTGGCTGGTAAGGGCGAGGTCGAGCCGCAGGGCGGCGAGGTCCACCCCCAGCCCGAGCCCCAGCCGTAGGCCGCGCTCGTAGCCGATCCCGGCCCGGAGGGCGAAGGTTCCCAGGGGGTACTCGGCCCCCAGGTGGGCGGCGATCGCCCCGTCGTAGCCGAGGTCGGCGGCGAGGAGGAGGCGCCCCCCCTCCTCAAGGGCGAGGTCGCCGGCCCCGCTCAGGTAGAGGGCCGGGGCCACCCCGGCGAAGGTCTCGGTCTTCGGCTGGGCGTGGGTGCCCCCGCCGTCCCGGACCTCCTCGGTCCCCTGCCACCGGGCGTAGCTCACCAGGTTCCGCACCCCCACCCCGAAGACCCCGACCTTGTTGGCGTAGGCCAGCCCGAGGTCGAGCCGGAGGCCGTAACCCAGCCCCTGGCCGATCGCGCTGGTAAAGATCCGGGTGGTGGTGGTGCTTCCCGAGGGCTGACCGCCGGCGTCGGTGGTGAAGGCGGTGGTGACCTCGGCCTCGGCCCGCGCGAGGCCAAGGAAGGCCTGGCCCCGGACCCCGGCGTAGAGGGTGCCCTCAACCTCCGGCAGGGGCGGCAGCGCCTGGGCGAGGGCGAACCCCAGGCTGAGCCCGGCGCTCGCCGCCCCCCGGGCGACCAGGCGGTAGGTCCGGTTGGGCGCCAGGCTCCCCCCGGCGAGCAGGGCGGCGAGCTCGGGGTCGGGCTCGGCCGAGAGGCCCTCGACCCCGGCGAAGAGCCCCACCTCGCCGTAAAAGCCCCGACCGAGGGCGAAGGGGTAGCTCAAAAGCGGCGGCGGGGTGAGCCCGGGGGGCGGGCTGGGCGCCAGGTCCCGGGCGGCCGAGAGCCTCAAGGGGCGTCCCTGGCCGTCCTCCAGCCGAAACCGCGGGTTCCCGTCGCCGTCCCCCTCGATCTTGAGGACCACCTGGTCGGGGCTGCGGGCGGGGTTGAGGAGGAGGGCCCCGGGGTGGGCGAGCTGGTCGTAGAAGCTGAGGAGGTCGAAGCTGGAATAGAAGGTCCCGGGGTCGGCGAGGTAGTAAAGCGGGCTCCGGTCCGGCAGCAACAGGCCCAAAAGCCCCACCGGCAGCGACCAGGTGCCCCGCTGCCAGCGGGGTTCGATCGCCGCGTAGGCGGGGTTTTGCCAGGAGGCGCCCGGCCCCGGCAGGGCGACCCCGCCCATCCCCACCTCGCGCACGCTCTGGGCCAGCGCGAGGGATAGGAGGAGCAACCCAAGCGCACCGATACGGGTTTTCATACCCCTTAGGCTACCCGGGCTACATCCGGAAGTCCCCCCGCGTTTGGGGGGGTTGGGCCAGGTGGGTGAGGGCCACCGCGATGGCGTCGGTGGCGTGGTTGGACTCGGGGAGCGGCCCTCCGAGCAGGGCCCGCAGCATGTAGGCGACCTGGGCCTTCTCGGCCCGGCCGGCTCCCACCAGCGCCTTCTTGATCTGCATGGGTCCGTAGGCGAAGACCGGCAGGCCGGCCAGGCTGGCGGCGGCGAGCACCGCCCCCATCCCCCAGCCGACCTGGAAGGCCCGTTCGTTCTGGCGGTAGAAGTACTGGGCCTCGACCGCCACCGCCTCCGGCCGGTGGTCGCCGATCGCCGCCCGCACCCCCTGGAAGAGCCGGCCCACCCGGACCTCGGCGGGCTCGCCGGCGGCGGTGGCGACCACCCCGGCGTAGACCAGCCGGGCCCGGCGGGCGTCGCCCTCGACCACCGCCAGTCCCAGGTTGGCGATGCCGGGGTCGACCCCCAGGACCCTCATCCGGGGACCGCGACCGAGTCGGGATCGAGGTTGGTGTAGACCGCCTGGACGTCGTCGAGGTCCTCCAGGGCCTCGACCAGCCGCATCACCTTGGCGGCGGCCTCGGGTTCCAGCCGCACGGTGTTCTGGGGGATCATGGTGACCTCGGCGCTCTCGGGTTTCCGGCCCCGTTCCTCGAAGGCCCGGGCCACCGCGTAGACCTCGTTGGGGGCGACGTAGACCTCGAGGACCCCGTCGGACTCCACCAGGTCCTCGGCCCCCAGCTCGATGGCGAGCTCCTGGGTGGCCTCGCTGGTGTCGGAGAGCACCACCAGGCCCTTTTTCTCGAACTGCCAGGCGACGCTCCCCGAGGTTCCCAGGGAGCCCCCGTGCTTGGCGAAGACGTGGCGCACCTCGCCGGCGGTGCGGTTGCGGTTGTCGGTGAGTCCCAGCACCAGCACCGCCACCCCGCCGGGGGCGTAGCCCTCGTAGCTCACCTCCTCGAACCGGGCGGCGCCCTCGCCCTGGCCCCGGAGGCGGGCGAGCAGGCGCTCGATGTTCTCCATCGGCACGTCGTCGCGCCGGGCCGCCTCGATCGCGTTCCTGAGCGCGACGTTGGCGGCGGGGTCGGGGCTGCCGCCGCTGCGGGCGGCGGCCTGGATCGCCCGCAGGTGCTTGGTGATCAGCTTGCCGCGCTTGGCGTCGTTGGCGGCTTTTTTGCGTTTGATCTGGGCCCACTTGCTGTGACCGGCCATACGGAATCATTATAGTCGAGACAAATGCCCTGGCTGGAGGCCTTTTTGGGGCGGCGCTGCCCGGTTTGCGGCGGCCCCCTGGACGCGGTGGGGGTCTGCCGGGCCTGCCGCGAGGCGCTGGTCCCCGAGCGGGTCGGGGGGGCGGTGTACCTGGCCCGCTACCCCCGGGTGCGGGGGCTGGTGCGGGCGGCCAAGTACCGCGCCCACCGCCGGGCGGCCCTCTGGGCGGGGGAGCGGCTGGCCGACCGGGTGGCCCAGACCGGCTGGCCGATCGAGGCGGTGGCCTGCGTGCCCACCCTCCCCTGGCGGGCGGCGCTGAGGGGGGGTCACCTGCCGGCGGTTTTGGCCGGGGGCCTGGCCCGGCGGCTGGGCCGGCCCCTCTACCGGGGCCTGGTGCGAACCGCGTACACCCCGAGCCAGACCCGGCGGGCCCAGAGGCGGCGGCTCCCCCAGGTCTTCGCCGCCCGCGGCCGCCCGCCGGCCGGGGTCCTTCTGGTCGACGACGTCCTCACCACCGGGGCCACCTTCGCCCGGGCCGCCGAGGCCCTCCTCGAGGCGGGGGCGAGTACGGTCTGGGGCGCCTTTCTGGCGGTGGCCGAGCCCGATCGGCTGCGGCGCTTGCCCTACCGAAAGGTATAATCGTCCCGGAGGCGGGAATGAAGCTCCGGCGTCTTGGCGACCTCGTGCCCTACCTGCGCGAGGGCCGCTACCGGCTTGGGCCCCACGTGGCCCGGCACATGCGGGCCGAGGGGTTCACCGAGCTCGACGTGGTGCGGGCCGTCGAGTACGGCCGGGAGCTCGCCGTCTACCCCGAGGACGCCCGGATGCTGGTGCTCGGCTACATCGTGGTCAGCCCCCGGCTCAAGCTCCCGCTCCACGTGGTGCTGGAGTACCGCAAGCCCCGCTTCGTGGACATCGTGACCGCCTTCATCCCCCGGGAGCCCCACCGGGTCTACTCCCGGGCCCGGCTCGCTTTGTTGCTCCGCTTCGACGGGGCCCGCACCGAGGTCGAGTGGTCGGGCCCCCGACCCCGCCGTGGCTAGCCGTAGAGCAGCCGGCGGGCGGCGTCGGCGTCGGCGGCGATCTGGGCCTTGAGGGCCTCGAGGCTGGGAAACCTCCGTTCCCCTCGCAGCCGGTGGACGAACTCCACCACCAGCTCCTCGCCGTAGAGGGGGCCGCTGGGCCGGAGGAGGTGGACCTCCAGGCGGGCCTCGCCGTCCTCCCCCAGGGTGGGGCGGCGGCCGACGTTGGCCACCCCCCCGACCCGCCGGCCCAGGACCTCGACCCAGACCGCGAAAACCCCGGGGGGCAGGGCCTTCTGCCGGGGCACCGCCAGGTTGGCGGTGGGGAAGCCGAGCCGGCGGCCGAGCCGCTCGCCGGGGACCACCACCCCCCGCACCCGGTAGGGGCGGCCGAGCAAGAGCCGGGCGGCCTCCACGTCGCCGGCCAGGAGCGCCTCGCGGATGCGGGAGGACTTCACCGGCGCCCCCCCGAGCGCCAGCAGCGGCACCGCCTCCACCGCGGCCACCGCCGCCAGGTCCTCGGGCCCGCCGGTGCGGCCGCGGCCGAAGCGGAAGTCCTCGCCGACCACCAGGAGGGCGGGCTCCAGGGCGCGGAGGTCCTCCAGGAAGGCCTCCTTGCTGCGGGCGGCGAACTCGGCGTCGAAGGGGACCGCCAGGACGATCTCGGCCCCGGCCTCGGCCAGGAGCTCGGCCTTTTCCGAAAGCGTCGAGAGCACCGGCACCCCCCGGGTGAAGACCTTGGTCGGGGGGTCGAAGGTGTAGACGAGCAGCGGCAGCGTCCGCTCGCGGGCCCGGGCCAGCGCCCGGGCGAGCAGGCTGCGGTGGCCGAGGTGCACGCCGTCGAAGCTGCCGATGGCGACGACCTTTCGGCCGGGCGGGGCGTCGGCGGGGTCGTTGATCAGGATCATCGCCTGGAGGCCAGCCAAAGCAGCCCGGCGACGGTGGGGCTGCTGGTTCTTAAGCGGCCGGCGTGGAGGTCGGCGAGCAGCCGCTCCGTCTCGACCCAGCGGACGGTGAGGGCCTCGTCGGGGTCGGGCGGGCGCCGGCGTTCGGTGAGGTCTTCGGCGTAAAAGAGCGTGATCCGCTCGTCGGTGAAGCCGGGGCTGGTGTAGAAGCTGAGAACCTCCCGGAGCCGGGCGTCGAACCCGGCCTCCTCCATGAGCTCGCGGCGGGCGGCCTGGCGGGGCGCCTCGCCGGGCTCGATCAGGCCGGCGGGGAGCTCGAGGGTGCGCGCCCCGATCGCCACCCGGTACTGCTCGACCACCAGCACCCGGCCGTCCCTCTCGGCCAGCACCGCCACCGCGTCCTTGTGCTCGACGATCTCCCAGCGTTCGTCCTCGAGGGCGAGGGCGAGGATCCTGCCGCGGTAGAGGTAGCGTCGCCGGGCCAAGGCGCTCTCAGTATAGGCTTTGGGCGTGGCGATCTGCGGCCGGGCCCCCGGCTTTTCCGAGGCGGTGGCGGTCCGCCTGGGCGGAGGGCGGATCCTCGAGGTCCTCCCCGCCGCGCGCTTCCGGGGCCGCTGCCGGCGCTTCGAGGCGGTGACCCCGGGCCTCGCCGACGCCCACGCCCACCCCCTCTACTGGGGGCGGGCCCGGCGCGTCCTCGACCTCTCCGGGCTCACCGACCCCCGTCGGGTCGCGGAACGGGTCGCCGCCCACCCCGAAGGCGGCTGGGTGCTGGGCCAGGGCTTTCTCTTCGACGCCCCGCCCCCGCCGGGGCTGTTGGCGGCGGCCGCCCGGGGCCGTCCGGTCTTCCTCAAAAGCCGCGACCTCCACGCCGCCTGGGCGAGCCCCGAGGCCCTCCGCCGGGCCGGACTGGCGGCGGGGAACCCCTGGCTCGACGCCGAACGGGGCTGGGTCTGGGAGCGGGGGCTCGCCGCCCTCGAGGCGGCGGCCCCTCCGCCGGGCCCCGACGACCTCATCGCCGGCCTTCGGGACTTCGCCGCCCGGGGGTACACCGCCGTCCACGCCCTGGCCTACGAGCCCCGGGAGGCGCTGGCCTGGGCCGAGGCGGTCGCCGATGAGCTGCCGGTCCGGCTCTGGTGGGCCCTCCCCCGGGGAGGCTGGCGGGGGGTCGCGCCGGGCTGGCGGGGGCCCCGGCTCTTCGTCGGCGGGGTCAAGTTCTTCGCCGACGGCGCCCTGGGGAGCCGCACCGCCTGGATGAAGGCGCCCTACCCGGACGGGGGGCGGGGGATGGCCCTCGACCCTCTGGAGGCGATCCTCACCGAGGGCCGGGCCGCCGCCCGGGCGGGGTTCCAGGTGGCGGTGCACGCGATCGGCACCCGGGCGGTGGCCGGGGTCCTCGGGGTCCTCGCCCGGCTTCCCCGGCTTCCCGGCCGCCCCCACCGGGTCGAGCACCTCCAGCACCTGGAGGACACCGACCTCCCGCTCCTTTCGGGCTCCGGCCTGGTGGCCTCGATGCAGCCGGTGCACCTGGCGGGCGACGCCCCCCTGGTGCGGCGGCTCCTCCCCGGCCGCGAGCGGGAGGCCTTCCGCTTCGCCTCGATCGCCGCCCGGGTGCCGCTGGCCTTCGGCTCCGACGCCCCGGTGGCCGCCCCCGACCCGGCGGCCTCGCTGGCCGAGGCCACCCGCCACCGACTCACCCCCGCCGAGGCGGTGCCCCCCTCCCTGGCCCTTTGGGCCCACACCCGGGGGGCCGCGGTGGCCGCCGGCTGGCCGGGCTACGGGCTGCTGGCGGCGGGGGCCCCCGCCGACCTCACCCTCTGGGAGGGGGGGCGGCCGGTGGCCCGGGTCTTCGACGGCCGGTTGGAGGAACTCGGTGGATCCCCGGGCGCGGGCGCTTGAGGCGGCGGCGGCGGGGCTCGGCCTCGAGGCCGCCTGGACCCCTTTGGAGGTGGACGCCGCCGAGCGCCGGGCCTACCGCGCCTGGCTCGCGGCCGGCCGTCACGCCGGCATGGCCTACCTGGCCCGCACCCAGGACGCCCGGCTCGCCCCCCGCCGGGCCTTTCCCTGGGCGAGGAGCGCCCTGGTGGTGGCGGCCTCCTACGCCTACCCCGACCCCGGCCCGCCCCCCGGCGGGCTCCGTGTGGGCCGGGTGGCCCGCTACGCCTGGACCCGCGACTACCACCTCGCCCTCGGGGCGGCGGTCGGGGCCCTGGTGCGGCGGGCCCACGCGCTCGGCCTCGAGGCCCGGGGCTACGTCGACCACGGGCCGGTGGCGGAGACCCTGTTCGCCCGCCGGGCCGGGCTGGGCTGGATCGGCCGGAACACCCTGCTCCTCGCCGAGGGGCGGGGGAGCTACCGCCTGCTCGGGGTGGTGCTCACCCCCCTCGAGGTCGCGCCCGGACCCCGGGCCCCCGAGCGCTGCGGGCGTTGCACCGCCTGCCTGGCCGCCTGCCCCACCGGGGCCCTCGACGCCCTGGGACTCGACGCCCGGCGCTGCCTCAGCTACTGGACGATCGAACACCGCGGACCCTGGCCGCTGGAGCTCTGGCGGGAAAACGCCGGCTGGCTGTTCGGTTGCGACCTCTGCCAGACCGCCTGCCCCTGGAACCGCTTCGCGGAGGAGCGGCCGCCCTGGCCGGGCTTTTCCCCCGAGCCGGAGCTGGCCCACCCCGACCTCTGGGACTTCCTCCGCCTCTCGGGGCGGGCCTTCGCCCGGGCCTACGCCGGCACCGCCTTCCTGCGGCCGGGGCGGCCCGGCCTGGTGCGGAACGCCCTCGGCGTGCTCTATTCCCAGCGGCACGGAGCCTTCGAGGCCTACCTCGAGGCCGCCGCCGCCGACCCCAGCCCCCGGGTGCGCCGGGCCGCCGCCCAGGGGTTCTTCCTCCTCGGCCGCCGCCGCCTGCTCGACGACCCCGACCCGGCGGTGGCCGCCTTTGCCCGCCGGCTCTGGGAGGGCGGGGGGCCCTAGCCCAGGGGTTTGCCGGTGCGCACCACCTCGGCGATCCCGCGGGGCAGGCCCCAGGCCTCGATGTCGAAGGCGGTCTGGGCGAAGTCGTAGGGCACCTTGTAGATCCGGGGGTGCACCCCGTCGGGCTTGATGGTGAGGATCGCCACGTCGGCCCCCGGCTCCCCGCCCAGGGTCAACCCCACCGAGCCGGGGTCGAGCACGAAGCGGCGCCCCACCTGGCGGAAAAAGGGCACATGGTGGCCCCCGGTCAGCACCACCGTGGCCAGGGTGCGGGCGAGGTGGCGGTCGAGCTCGGGCTCGGGGTCGTAGAGGGGGAACTTGGCCTCGGGGTCGTCGGGCCGGCCGTGGAAGCCGCGGGCCTTGCCGTAGGGGGTCATGAACTTGATCGCCGGCGGCAGCGCGCCGAGAAAGCGGCGGGCCTCGGGGGAGAGCTGGTCTCGGGTCCAGGCCATGGCGGCCTCGTTCTCGGGGCTTTTCAGGCCGGTGGGGGTGGGGAAGAGGACGCGGATCTCGGCGCCCCCCAGGGTGCAGGCGACCCCCGCCTCCCGCAGGCGGGCGACGACCTCGTTGGGGTGGGGGCCGTAGCCCACCAGGTCGCCGAGGCAGACCACCCGGTCGACCCGGGCCTCCTCGAGGAACCCGAGGGCGGCCTCGAGGGCCGGCAGGTTGGCGTGCACGTCCGAGATCACCCCGAGCCGCATTGGCCCCATTGTGGCACAACCCCGCCCATTCTCATGTCCGATGGGCCTACCTCTAGGGCGTGGCGGCGGTCTTGCTGGGCGGGCTCCTGGCCCTGGCGCTCCCCCCCTTTCCCCTGGGGGTCCTCCTGCCCCTGGGGCTCGCCTGGGTGCTCGCCCGGCCCCGGGGTTTTCGCTTTGGCTTCCTCCTCGGGCTTGGGTTTTGGGGGGTGCACATCGGCTGGCTCCCGGCCAGCTTCGCGGCCTGGTTCGGGCCTTGGGGGGTGGTGCCGTTCGCCCTTTTGGTGGCCTTTTTGGCATCCCTTTGGGGCGGGCTCTTCGCCCTCTTTGGCCGGGTTCCCCTGGCCCTGGCCGGGGCCTGGGTGGGGCTTGAGTGGCTTTTGGCCCAGGGGCCGCTCAGCTTCCCCTGGGGCTACCTCGGCTACGCCCTGGTGCCGGCCGGGGGGCGGGTGCTGGCGGCTTGGGTCGGGGTCTGGGGGCTCAGCCTGCTGGTGCTCCTTATCGCGGCGCTCCTCGCCCGGCGGCGGTACTGGGCGTTGGCGCCCTGGCTCCTGCTCTGGGTCTGGCCGCTCCCCCCGGCCCGGCCCGGGGCCCAGGCCCTGGTGGTGCAGGCGGCGATCAACCCCCTCGCCAAGTTCCAGGGCGCCGAGGCCTCCCGGCGCTACCTCGAGCTGACCCGCGCCGGCCTCGCCGCCCACCCCGAGGTCCGGTTGGTGGTCTGGCCGGAGACCGCGGTGGCCCGCCTCCCCCAAGGGACGGCGGCGGTGCTGGGGGACCGGACCCTGATCTACGGCACCTGGGGACCGGGACCCCGGAACGAGGTGCGGCTTTGGCGCCGGGGCCGCGACCGGGCGGTCTACGCCAAGCGGCGGCTGGTCCCCTTCGGCGAGTTCTTCCCCGGCCGGGCGGTTTTCGCCCCGGTCTACGGCTTCTTCTTCCGGGCCTTCGGGCTCGCCCCCCTCGCCGACCTCCGGCCGGGGCGGGCCCCCGCCCTCCTGGGCCGGGCCGCCGCCTTCGTCTGCTACGAGGCCGACTACCCCGACCTGGTGCGCGGCCTGGCGAACCGGGGGGCCCGGTGGCTCGTCAACGTCTCCAACGACGCCTGGTTCGGGGTCGGCTACGGCCGGGCCCAGCACCTGGCGATGGCCCGGATGCGGGCGGTGGAGGAGGGGCGCTGGCTCCTCCGGGCGGCCAACGACGGCATCAGCGCCAGCATCGACCCCTACGGACGGGTGGCGGCCCGCTCCCGGGTGGGCCGGCCCCAGGCCCTGCTCGCCCCCTACCGCGAGCTCGAGGGGCGCACCTTCTACGCCCGTTTCGGCGAGCTCCCGGTGTTGGGGGCGGCCTGGCTGGTGCTGCTCACCGGCCTTCTAGAAAACGCTTCCAGAAGGAGCCGATGACCTCGGGATCGAGCCGGGCGGTCCGCTCGGTGGGGGGCAGCGGCTCCCGGTAGAAGAAGGCCGGCAGGGCCTCGACCTCGGGGAGGCCGAGCTCGCGGTTGAAGGCGAGCTCCAGCCGCAGCACGTCCTTGCCGAGCTCGGCGAAGTACCCTTCTGGGGGCCGGACCCCGTGGCGGTCTTCGATCGCCTCGGCGACCAGCTCCACCGCCTCCTCGGCGATCGCCGAGGACATGTAGCAAAGCCCCAGGGCGTCGAGGGCGGCGCTCTTCACCTGGTAATCGAAGGAGAGCCGCATGACCTCCTCCAGCGGCATCTCGAAGGTCTCGACCCGGGCGGGGTTTCCGGCGGTGTGGTCGGCCCCCTGCTGGCTGGTCATGTAGGTGACCCCGGTGCCCTCGACCACCCGGGGGTCGTAGGCGCTCATCGCCTGGCCCCGCACGGTGGGGTCGCGGGGGTGGCCGAGCTCCCGGGCCAGCCGGTGGGCCCCCTGGGCGATGCGCCGGCCCTCGGGGGTGCCGTGCCGGAGTTCCTCGGCCATCCCGAGCATCCACTCGAGGTCCCCCCACTCGGCGAGGCCGGCGTCCATGGCCACCGCCAGGGTGGCCCCGAACTCGATGGTGTCGATCCCCAGGTCGTTGGCCTCGCGGTTGACCCGGGCGATCGCGTCGAGGTCGGCGAGGCCGCAGTTCGACCCCACCAGCCCGATGGTCTCGTACTCCAGGGGGCTCACCACCAGCCGCCCCTCGGGGTCGGGGAAGCGGTTCGAGCAGCGGATGATGCAGCCGGGCATGCAGGCGTGGGTGGGGGTGCCCTGGCCGTCGCGCTTTAGGATCCGTTCCCGGAGGGCCTCGCCGCCGATCGGGTTGGGGCCGTCGGTGAGCCGCCCGAGACGGAAGTTCTTGACCGGCAGCCCGCCGGCGACGTTCTGGTAGTCGGCCATGCCGGCGGTGCCGATCTCGGGGTAGTAGCGCCCGGTCACCGGGTTGGCCCGGAGCTTCTGACCGTAGGCCTTGAGCTCGTCGAAGAACTTCCTCTTCTCCTTGGGCGGCCGGTCGGCCCCCTCGACCACGATCGCCTTGACGCGCTTCTTCCCCAGCACCGCGCCCAGCCCGCCCCGGCCGGCGATCCGCCCGGGGAGGCCGTCGGTGTCGGTGATGCTGATCCCGGCCAGGAGCCCTTGGTACTCGCCGACCGGACCGAGGGCGGCCACCGCGCTCTTGGGGTAGCGGCGGCGGAGCTCGGCGACGGTGGCGTAGGTCCCCTGGCCCAGGAACTCGCGGCCGTCCTCGAACCGGACCCCCCCGGGCCCGATCACCAGCACCGTCCAGTCGGGGGCGGCGCCGAGCAGGGTCAGACCGGCGATCCCCAGCCGGCCCAGGGCGAAGGCCACCGTTCCCCCCGCGTTCGACTCCTTGACGCCCCCGGTGAGCGGGCTCCGCGCCCCCACCGAAAGGCGGTTGGCGTTGGAGAAGGTGGTCCCCGCCAGGGGGCCGGCGACCAGGACCAGGGGGTTTTCCTCCGAGAGGGGTTCGGCCCGGTAGGCCTTATAGGCGAGGAGCCGCTCGACGGTGCGGTAGCGGCCGGCCCGCCAGACTTCCTCGGCGGGCCAGGGGCGTTCCTCGACCTTGCGGTCGTTAAGGCGTACCGTCAACCAGCGAGGCATGCCCCTATTGTAGACGGACGGATTCGGCCGCGACCTCCGGCGCCGGCTCAGGGCCCGGCTTCTTTGAGGTAGCGGCGGAGAAAGGCCTCCCGGCGGGCGTAGACCAGCTTGACCCCGGGGCTCCTCTTCTTGGGGTAGCGGGGGTCGCGGTAGAGCCACTCGAAGAACCGGAGGGCGGCGGTGGCCACCGCTCGGTCGAGGGGCGGGAGCTCGGCGACCTCGAACCCGAGCAGCTCGCGGGCCCCCTCGACCAGCCCGGTGCGGGCGAAGACCAAGGCGATCTCGGGATCGTCGGCGACCCGCCGGGCGGCGGCCTCGAGGTCGGCCCGGAGGGCCCGGAGGATGGCCAGGGGCGGAAGCGCCGCGACCTTCCGGCTGTCGAAGTGGAGCTCAAGCCCCACGCTCCCCGGCGCCACCCCCGGCAGGGCCGGGCCCCGGTAGGGGGCCTTGGCGCAGCGGAAAAGGCCGGTGCGGTGCCGGCGGCAGTGGCGGATTCCGTGGGCCCGGTCGTAGCGCTCGTCCATCCCCTGGAGCGCCCGGATCAGCCCCTCCTTGAAGCCGAGCGGCCGGAGGGTTTGATCCCCCATCGGGACCAGGCGGTAGCCGGCCGAGGCGAGCCCCTCGATCAACCGGGGGAGCATCGCCAAGGTGGCCTCGCGGCCGTCGTGGAGAAGGATCACCGAGCCGGGGGCGGCGTACTCCAGCACCCGATCGGCCAGGGCCGCCGGGTCCTCGTCGGTCCAGTCGCGCGACTCCAGGTCCCAAAGCGCCACCCGCCGCCCGAGTCGCCGGGCGAACACCCGGGTGAAGGGGGTGTGGAGCCCGTGGGGCGGGCGGTAGAGGGGGAGGCCGCCGGGATCGTAGGCCACCTGCCGCCACTCCAGGGGTGGGAAGAGGAGCCAGCCAAGCCGGTGGCTCCGGCCGTGGGAGGCGACCTCGTGGCCCGCTTGGCGGATCGCCTGGACGAGTTCGGGGTGGCGCTCGGCCCGCTCTCCGAGTACGAAGAAGGTGGCCCGGACCCGGCGGTCCCCAAGCAGCTTGAGCAGCCGGGGGGTGGTCGCGGGGTCGGGGCCGTCGTCGAAGGTGAGCGAGACCAGGGGGGCGTTCCTCGGGCCGTGGGCCAGGGCCCCCACCCCCATCCAGCGGAAGAGGAGGTCGCTGGCCAGGTAGGCGAGGGCTAGCCCGCCGAGTCCGATCGCCCAAGCTGCCACAGGTAGTACCCTCCGACCAGCGCCATCAGCGCCCCGCCGGTGACGAAGGGCCCGGCGGGGCCGAAGGCGTCCCAGGTGAACCCGCCGAGGGCGGGGCCGACCGCGAAGCCCAGCGCCTCCAGCGTCATGATCACCCCCCAGGCGGCGGCCCGGTCGGCATCGGGTAGCGAGCGCACCACCAGGCCGTTCCAGCCGGGGAAGAAGAGCCCGTACCCCACCCCGATGAGGAGCCCGCTGGCCAGCAGGACCCCCCAGGTGGGGCCGTAGGCCAGGCTTAAAACCCCCACCCCGGCCAGCCCCAGCCCGGCCAAGAAGAGCCCCGGCACCAACAGCCGCCGGGGCTCGCCGCGGTCGGCCCGGTGGCCGGCCAGGGCCAGGACCAGGAGGGCCGCCCCGCCCCCCACCGCGATCAGAAACGCGAGCCGGGGGACGCCGAGGTCGACCCGGGCGATGAAGAGGAAGAGCACCGGCGAGAGCACCCCGGTCGACAGCGTCTGGACGAAGGCCGCCGGCATCAGCCGGATCAGCCGGCGCCAGTCGTAGGCCTCGCGGCCCTGGTGGGCGGCGGGGGCCTTGAGCCCGGCCAGGCTGAGGGCGAGCAGGGCTAAAAGGGCCGCTCCCAAGAGGAGGTAGCGGTAGGCCTCCTCGGGGCGCTGGCGGGCGAGGTAGCCGGTGGCCAGCATGGCGAGGCCGAGGAGGGGGGCGATCAGGGCGGTGGCCAGGGTCACCCCCCGGGCCTCGTAGCCGCGGTGGCTGTCGCGGCTGATAAAGGTGAGGACGGCCGGCCACAGGGGGCTGACCAGCGCCCCCCAGGCGGCCGCCACCAGGAGCATCCAGGCCAGCGGGCCGTGGGGGAGGGTGGCCACCGCCAGCAGGCCGAAGAGGCCGGAGCCGGCCAGGACCGCGCCCAGCCGCACCCGTTCGGCCAGCCAGCCGCCGCCGCTTTTGGCCAGGGCGTCGGTGAGGTAGTGGACCGAGGTCACCAGCCCCACCAGCGACGCCCCCAGCCCCAGGTGCCGCCCGGCGTAGAGGGGGAAAAACCCCACGAAGAAGGCGCTTCGAAGCATCTCGGTGAGGGCCAGGAGGCCCACCAGGCGCACCACCAAAAGGGGCCGGCGCCAGGGGAGCCGCCTAGCGGTTTCTCTCGGCAAAGTAGTCCTCCCCGTAGTCCTCCGGCAGGCCCCGAAGGCGCCGCCAGACGTTCCGCGCGTGGACCCCGTAGAGCTTGAGCCGCCCGCCCCGGAGCCGCCGACCCGAGGTCATCACCCGCTGGCGCGGCTGGTAACGGACCTCCCCCAGGGCCTTGAGCTTGAGGCCGAGGTGGACGTCCTCGGCGAAGGGCCGGTCGTAGCCGCCCACCGCCAGCGCCGCCTCCCTTCGCACCGCGTGGTTGGCCCCCGAGAGGTTGGGCTGGCCCAGGGCGTGGGTGAGGCGCAGGAAGAGGGGGAAGCCGTAGCGGGCCAGCCAGCGATCGAGGGCCGGGGCCTCGAAGAGCTCGAGGGGGCCGTAGCTGGCCACCACCCGGGGGTCCTCGAACGCCTCCAGGATCGCCGCCGTCCACCCCGGCAGCACCCGCCCGTCGGCGTCGGTCTGGGCCACGATCGCCCCGCTGGCGGCCTCGAGGCCGGCCTGGCGGGCCCGGTGCACCCCCGCTTCCTCCACCCGGATCACCCGGGCTCCGGCCTGGGCGGCGATCGCGGCGGTGGCGTCCACCGAGCCGTTGTCCACCACGATCACCTCGTCGGGCGGGGGGTCCTGGGCCAGGATCGACTCCAGCGCGGCCCCGATGTAGGCCTCCTCGTTTCTTGCCGGGACGACGACGGAGAGCCGGGGCATGTCGCCCGGATTATACGCGGCTGGAGCCGTTTTTCAGGGTGGGAAAGCCGAAGTAAAGCTTTCGGGGTTCGCTCTGGAAGATCGCCTCGGCTTCCTCGTAGGCCGCCACCATGGCCTCGGCCACCCGGGGGGCGCTGCGGGCGGCGGCAAAGCGGCGGGCCTCCTCGGCGAAGCGGCGGCGACGGGCCTCGTCGGCGAGCAGACCGGCCGCCGCCCGGGCCAGGGCGGGGGCGTCGCCGGGGGGGACCAGGTACCCGGTGCGCCCGTCCTGGACGCTGTCGATCGCTCCGCCGGCGGCCACCGCCACCACCGGCAGCCCCATCGCCTGGGCCTCCCAGAGCACCAGCCCCTGGGTCTCGGTCTCGCTGGCGAAGAGGAAGAGCTCGGCGGCGCGGTAGTAGCCGCCGATCGCGGGGTAGGGAAGGGCGCCGGCGAAGGTCACCCGGTCGGCCACCCCGAGCTCCTCCGCCAGGGCCTCGAGGGCCTCGCGCTCGGGGCCCTCGCCGACGATCACCCAGTGGGCGTTGGCGTCGTGAGCCAGGCGGGCGAAGGCCCGCACTGCCACGTCGAGGCTCTTTTCCTTGCCCAGCCGGCTCACGGTGAGGAGCCGCCGCCGCCCGGCCGGCCAGGGGTCGGGCTCGGGCCGGGGGGCGGCCTCGAGGAGCTCGGTGTCGATGCCGGTGGGGATCACCCGCACCGGTCGCTCGATGCGGTAGCGCTGGACCAGCTGCTTGACCGGGTGGGTGGGGGCGATCACCAGCTCGACCCGGTTGTAAAAGGCCCGGGCCAACCGGGGGATGATGTGGGTGTGCCGGTCGAGGAAGGCGAGGCCGGGGACGTAGTGGGCGTACTTCTCGTAGTGGGTGTGGAAGGTCGAGAGGTGGGGCACCCGCCACTTCTGGGCCAGCGAGAGGGCCCAAAGCCCCAGGGTGAAGGGCACGTGGGAGTGAACGATCTCGAACCGCTTGGGCAGGGCCTTGCTGCTCGGGAGCCCCAGCCGGTAGTCCTCGAAGAAGGGGTAGGGCACGCTCTTGACCCGCACCACCCCCTCCTCGGGCTCGGCCCCGGGGAGCTCGGGGGCGATGATCCAGGCGTCGTGGCCCTGCCGCCGGAGCTCCCGCCAGAGCAGGTAGACGCTGGTCGAGACCCCGTTCTTGCTGGGGAAGTAGACGTCGGTAAAAAGCCCCACCCGGAAGAGCCGCACGGAGCCATCTTACCGCGTGGGGGTAGGGCCCAGCCCGTCCCTCACCGCCCGGACCACCTCGGCGACGCTTTGCCGGCTCGGGTGGAGGGCCAAAAAGCCCAGCACCCCGAGGGCCATCTGGGCGAACAGGAAGGTTTTCCCGAGCGGGCCGAAGGCCGGTCCCCGGAGGACCCACAGCCGGTTTCGGACCCCGTAGTAGACGCGGTTTTCCCCGGTGGTCGCGGAGACGTAGGGCTTGGAGGCCGACTGGTGGACGACCCGGCTGGCGGCGACCTGGTACCCGTAGCCCCTTCGCAGGATCCGGCCGGTGTACTCCAGGTCGTCCTCCCAGATGAAGAACGCCTTGTGGGGGAGCCCCTCGGCCTCGATCACCGAGCGGTGCAGCAAGGCCGAGGTGAAGAGCGCCCAGCGGATCGGGCGGTAGCGGGGCCGGTAGCGGAGCCAGAGCGAAAGCCGCCGGAAGTCGGTGGGGGTGACGAAGGCGGCGGTGGGGTGGGGCCGTCCGTCGGGGAGGAGCTGGGTGCTGGCCAGCACCGCCGGCGGGGGCTTGAGCTCCTCGGCGGCCCGGAGCAGGGCCTCGAGGGCCCCGGGCTCGGGGAAGGTGTCGTCGTCCATCAGCCAAAGCCAGTCGGCCCCTGCCTGGTAGGCCCGTCGCATCCCCTCGTGGAAGCCCCCGGCGCCGCCCTGGTTTTCCGGCAGGGAGAGGACCTGGACCTCGGGGAACTCGGCGGCGAGCATGGCGGCGGTCCCGTCGGTGGACGCGTTGTCGACCACCAGCACGGCGTCGGGGGGGCGGGTTTGGCCCCTCAGGGCCTCGAGGTTCTTCCGCAAAAGCGACTTGCGGTTGTAGGTCACCACCACCGCCCAGACCCGTCGGTTCACGGCAGCTCCCGGAAAAGCTTGAGGGCCCGGGCCACCGCCTGGTCCATGTTGTAGTAGCGGTAGTCGGCGAGCCGCCCGGCGAAGAAGACGTGCTTGAGCTTTTGGGCCTCTTTCTGGTAGGCGCGGTAGCGAAGGCGGTTTTCCTCCCGGGGGATCGGGTAGTAGGGCTCGTTCCTGCCCGGTTCGTGGGCCTCGGGGTACTCGTAGGAGATCGCGGTGAAGGGGCTCTCCTGGCCGGTCAGGTGCTTGTACTCGGTGGTGCGGGTGAAGGGGTGCTCGTTGGGGTAGTTGATCACCGCCACCGGTTGGACCGCCGGGGTTCGGTGGGTGGCCCAGACGAAGCGCAGGCTGCGGTAGGGGAGGGGACCGTGGAGGTAGTCGAAGAAGGCGTCGATGGGGCCGGTGTAGATCAGCCGATCGAAGCGGAGCTCGCCCTCGATCTCCTTGAAATCGGCCCCCAGGAGGAGGTGGATCCTCGGGTGGGCGAGCATGCGCTCGACCATGCGGGTGTAGCCCTCGGCCGGGAGGGCCTGGTAGGGGTCGGCGAAGTAGCGGTCGTCGCGGGCCACCACCACCGGCACCCGGCCGGTCACGGCGGGGTCGAGCTCCTCGGGGGCGAGGCCCCACTGCTTTCGGGTGTACCCCAGAAAGACGTTTTGGTAGACGAACGCGGCGAGCTCGGCGAGCTCGGGGTCGTCGGCGGTCTTGAGCTTCAGGATCGGCACCCGGGCGCCGTGGCCGAAGCGGGCCACCAGCTTCTCCTCGACCCGCTCGGCGAGCCGGCGGGGGTAGAGGGCGTGGAGGGTGTTGAGGTTGAAGGGCAGCGGCACCCGGCGACCCTGGATCTCGGCCAGGACCCGGTGGACGTAGGGACGCCAGGCGGTAAACCGGGAGAGGTAGTCGAACACCTCCCGGCTTTGGGTGTGGAAGATGTGGGGGCCGTAGCGGTGGACGAGGAGCCCCTCGGGGTTGGGGTGGTCGTAGGCGTTGCCGGCCAGGTGCCGGCGGCGCTCGACGACCAGCACCCGGGCGCCCCGTTGGCTGGCCAGCCGTTCCGCCAGGGTGGCGCCGGTGAGACCGGCCCCCACGATGACCCAGTCGTACTTCACGTCCCCTCCTTCAAGAGCGCGGCCAGACGCCGCGCGGTGTGCCTAAGTGTATGCGAGGCGAGGACCCTTTGGCGGGCCCGGCGCCCCATCGTCCGCGCCCCCTCGGGGTCGGCGAGGAGCTCCCTTAGCGCCCGGCGGAGGGCGGCCGGGGTGGGCGGCACCAGCCGGCCCTCGAGGCCGTCGGACACCAGCTCGGCCTGGGCCGGGATCGGGCTGGTGATCACCGGCAGCCCCGAGGCCATGGCCTCGAGGGTGGCCAGCGACTGGTTCTCCCCCAGGGTGGGAAAGAGGAAGAAATCGGCCGCGCGGTAGAGCTCGGGCATCGCCTCGACCCGCCCGAGGAAGCGGGCGTTTCGGATCCCGAGCACCGCCGCCAGCCGTCGCAGGGGGCCAAGCAGGGGCCCCTCGCCGGCCAGGGCCAGGGTGAGGCCGGTCAGCGGCCGCACCGCCAGGAGGGCGGCGGGCTGGTTCTTCTCCAGGCTCACCGCGAAGCGGGCGGGCAGCAGGGCGACCGGGCCGGCGAGCCCGAAGCGGGCCTTCTGGGCGGCCCGCTCCCCCTCGTCCCCCGGGGGGCGGAAGCGCTCGGGGTCGACCCCGTTCAGGAGGTAGCGGACCCGGGGGACCCGGTGCACCTCGCCGAGGAAGCGGGCGGCCCAGCGGGAGACGGTGATCACCCCGTCGGCCCGCCGGAGCAAGGGGGCCTGGAGCAGCCGGTAGCCGAGGCGGTAGCCGTAGCGGAGGCCCAGCGGGTAGTGGATCTCGACCTGGTCGTGGACCAGCGCCAGGACCGGCCGGGGGAGCTCGTTTAGAAACCGGGCCAGGTTCCTCGGGTACCAGGTGGAGGCGACCCAGAGGTCCACCCGGGGGAGGTCGGACGGACGCCGGTAGGGGAGGACCGGGACCCCGCTTTCGGCGAGCCGCCGGCGGAGGGCCCGGGTCGCCGGGGCCTCGGGAAAGGCGGCGAGCGGGGCCACGCCCTCCTGGGCCAGCCGGGGCAGGACCTCGGCCAGCCAGACCTCGCTGCCCCCCACCTGCCGGGCGTCGGTGATGAAGCCCACCCGCACGGCGGGTATTGTATCGCCGGCGGTTTCCCCCTAGGATGCGGGCGGATGCCCACCCAGGTCCAAGTCCGCGCCTACCCCGGCCTGCCGCAGGTGGCCCGGGCCCGGCTCTTTTCCCGCGCCCCGGCGCCGGCGGTGCTCCTCGTGCCCGACGAGCGCCTGCCGCTCTACCGCGGCCTCGAGGCCTTCGGGGTGCGGGCCTACCCCGAGCCGAGCCCCTACGCCGCCAAGGAGGCCGCCCACCTGGTCATCGGCCACCGGGCCGCCCTGGCTCCGGTGCCGGCCGACCCCTGGGCCGAGGGGCTGGTCCTGACCGCCGGCAAGAGCTACCCGCGCTCGGCCCTGCTCGCCGCCCTGGAGGCCCTCGGCCACACCCGCGAGACCGACGTGCGGGTCCTCGGCGAGGTCGTCGAGGTTGGCGAGCTCAGGTTGGAGTTCTTCGGCGAGACCCTGGAGCGGATCGAGCGGGCCGGCGAGGAGGTGCCGGCGTTCCGGATCGAGCCCCGCTCCGGCCGGGCGGCGGGTCCGACCGTACCCCTCCTCGCCCTGACCCGGGGGCCGGTCTGGGTCGAGCAGCCGGGGCGCCTCTCCGAGGCGGCCTGGGGGCTCGTCGGCGACCGGTTGGCGGCGGTCTTCGCCCCCTGGGACGGGGCCGAGCCGGTCCCCCCCGGCGTTCGGCCGCTGGCCCCCTACCGCGCCGAGCTCCGGCGGTTCCGGAAGGACCTAACGAACTGGCTCGCCCAGGGCCTCCGGGTGGTGCTCTTTTACAAGCATGAGAAGGGCCGGGCCTACCTGACCCAACGGCTCCTCGCCGACCTTCCCACCCGGGTGCGGCCGGCGGTCGAGCCCTTCCCGGGGGTCCTCTTGGTCCCGGCCGGCTTCGAGGGGGGCTTTCTGGACCCCGAGGAGGGGGTCGTCTACCTCTCCGAGGCCCTGCTCTTCGGATTCGCCGGGGCCAGCGCGGTGCGCCGCACCTTCCTCCGGGGCGAGGGGGTGGCCGATCCCGAGCTCCTCTCGGTCGGCGACTACCTGATCCACCCCGAGCACGGCATCGGCCGCTACCTGGGCCTGGAGACCCGCGAGGTGCTGGGGGTCCGGCGCGACTACCTGGTCCTCCAGTACCGCGACGCCGGCCGCCTCTACGTCCCGGTCGAGGACCTCCCCACCCTCCGCCGCCACCCGGCGACCTCCGACGAGCCCCCCGAGCTCTCCAGCCTGGCCAAGAAGGACTGGAAGCGGGCCAAGGAGAAGGCCCGCCGCTCGGCCGAGGCGCTCGCCCAGCGGCTGCTCGTCCTCTACGCCCGGCGCCGCCAGGAGAAGGGCACCGCCTTCCCGCCCCTGCCCGATTGGGATCCCCTGATCGAGCAAAACTTCCCCTTCGAACTCACCGCCGACCAGAAGCAGGCCCTGGAGGACGTCTTCCGGGACCTCGAGGCCGAGCGCCCCATGGACCGGTTGATCTCCGGCGACGTCGGTTTCGGCAAGACCGAGGTCGCCCTCCGGGCCGCCCACCGGGTGGTGGGCCACGGCCACCAGGTCGCCTTCCTGGTCCCCACCACCCTGCTCGCCGAGCAGCACCACCGCACCTTCGCCGAGCGCTACCGCGACCTGCCGGTTCGGGTGGCGATGCTCTCCCGCTTCACCCCCGAGCGGGAGGCCCGGCGGGTCCTTGAGGACCTCGCCGCCGGCCGGGTCGACATCGTGATCGGGACCCACCGCCTGCTGGAGCCCGGGGTCCGGTTCCGCCGCCTGGGCCTTTTGATCGTCGACGAGGAGCACCGCTTCGGGGTGGGGCAGAAGGAGCGGCTCAAGGAGCTCAGGGCGGGGGTGGACGTCCTGATGCTCTCGGCCACCCCCATCCCCCGCACCCTCTACCAGGCGCTGGTGGGGCTTAAGGACATCAGCGCGATCCAGACCCCGCCCCCGGGCCGGAAGCCGATCCGCACCGTCGTCGCCCCCTTCGACCCCCTCTTGGTGCGGGAGGCGGTGCTCCGGGAGATGGACCGGGGGGGCCGGGTCTTCTTCGTTCACGACCGGGTGGCCAGCATCGAGCGGCGGGCCCGCTGGCTGGAGCGGCTGGTCCCCGAGGCCCGGATCGGGGTGGTGCACGGCCAGATGAGCGCGGCCGGCATCGAGGAGGTGATGCTGGCCTTCGCCCACGGCGCCTACGACGTTCTGGTGGCCACCACCATCATCGAGTCGGGGCTCGACGTCCCCCTCGCCGACACCATCGTGATCGAGCGGGCCGACCGGCTGGGCCTGGCCCAGCTCTACCAGCTTCGGGGTCGGGTGGGTCGGCGGCGGCGGGCGGCCTGGGCCTACCTGCTCCACCCGCCCCGGCTCACCGAGGCGGCCGAGAAACGGCTCGCCGCCATCGCCGACCTCTCCGACCTGGGCAGCGGCCACCTCCTGGCCGAGCGCGACATGGAGATCCGCGGGGTCGGCAACCTCCTCGGCCCCGAGCAGCACGGCCACGTGCGGGCGGTCTCCCTGGAGGTCTACGCCGAGATGGTGGCCGAGGCGGTGCGAAGGCTCAGGGGGGAGGAGGCGCCCGCCCGGCCCCGCCTGACCCTCGACCTCAAGGTCTCGGCCCGGATCCCTCCCGACTACCTCCCCGACCTCGCCGAGCGGAGTCGGGTCTACGCCGCCCTGGCCAGGGCCCGGGGGCTGGCCGAGGTCGGCCGGGTGCGGCGCCGCCTGGCGACCGAGCGGGGTCCCCTGCCGGAGGAGGCCGAGAACTTCTTCCGGCTCACCAAGATCCGGCTGCTCGCCGAGCGGCGGGGCCTGCTCTCGATCACCGAGGACCTCGCCCAGATCCAGCTGGTGGCGCCCGCCTACCCTCCGGCCCACGACCCCCACCGGCTCGCCGAGCTCCCCTTCCCGGTGGAACTCACCCGCTACCCGCCGGGCTTCCGGATCCCCAAGGCCCGGCTCGGTCAGCCGGTGATCGAGGCGGTGGAGCGGCTGCTTTCCGCCCTCTAGGAGAGCCGTGCGGGTCGTCGTCGGCCACGAGAACCTCGACCTCGACGCCCTGGGGGGCATGGTGCTGGCCCGCTACCTCCACCCCGGGGCGGTGCTGGTCCAGGTCGGGGGGCTGGAGGGGCGGATGCGGGAGGCGGTCCACCTCTACGGCGACCGGGTGGTGCTGCTCCCCGCCGCCCAGCTCCCCCTCGAGGCGGTCACCGAGGTGGCGGTGGTGGACACCCAGAGCCGCCGGCGGATCGGTCCCTTGGCCGAGCTGGTCGGGCGGGTGCCCTTCTTCCTCTACGACCACCACCCCCCCGAGGACGACGCGATCCCCGCCGCCGGCGGGGTGGTGCGCCCGGTGGGGGCGGCGACCACCCTGATCGTTCAGCTCCTGGCCGACCGCGGCTTCGAGCCGGGCCCGGCCGAGGCCGACCTGGGCTACGCCGGCATCCTCGAGGACACCGGCCGCTTCACCTACCCCGGCACCACCCCCGACGACCTCGAGGCCGCCGCCTGGCTGCTCCGCCGGGGCGCCGACCCCGGGCGGGTGCGGGGATTCGTCGAGGGCAAGCTGGCCCCCGAGGCCAAGGAGGTCCTGGAGGAGCTCCTGGCCACCGCCCAGGTGGTCCGGGCCGGCCCCTACCGGGCGGTGGTCGCCGAGGCCCGCAAGGAGGGCTACGTTCCCGCCCTCGCCCCCCTGGCCCACACCGTCGCCGACCTGTTCGACGCCGACGCGGTGTTCCTGCTCTTTCGCCTGGGCGACCAGCGGTTGGTGATCGCCCGCAGCCGTCGGGGCATCGCGGTGGACCGGGTGCTAAGGGAGCTGACCGGGCGGGGCGGGGGCCACCCCCGGGCCGCCTTCGCCCGGGTCGACGAACCCCTGGAGCGGGTTCGCGAGCGCCTCCTCTTGGCCCTCCCGGCCTACGCCGGCGGCGAGCCCCGGCTCGGCGACCGCATGACCCGGGGGGTCGAGGGCATCCACGACAGCCCCACCGTCGCCGAGGCCCTGGACCGGATGAAGCGGCGCGGCTACGGCGGCATGCCGGTCTTCGAGGGGGAGCGGGCGGTCGGGGTCCTGAGGCGGCGGGACCTCGAGCGGGCCGCCCTCCTCGGCCTCGGCGACGAGCCCGCCCGCGGCTTCATGCACCCCCCGGTGGTGCTCCCCGCCGACGCCCCCCTCTCGGCCGCCGAGCGGGCCCTCAAGGAGGGGGCCGGCCGGGTGCTGGTCGCCGACGGCGGCCGGGTGGTGGGGATCTTCACCCGGACCGACCTCTACCAAAAGCACGAGGCCGAGCCCGACCTCGCCGAGGAGGTCGACCGCCGGCTGCCCCCGGCCGCCCGGCGGGCGGTGGCGGTCCTGGCCGAGCGCTTCCCCGAGGCCACCCTCTACCTCGTCGGCGGGGCGGTCCGCGACGCCCTGCTCGGCGAGGTCGGCCCCGATATCGACCTGGTGGTCGAGGGGGTGCCCGCCGAGGAGGCCGCCCGTGCCCTGGTCGCCGCCCTGGGGGGGCGGTTCGAGCCCCACCCGGCCTTCGCCACCGCCCGGGCCGAGCTCGCCAGCGGTCTCAAGGTCGACCTCGCCAACCCCCGGGAGGAGCGCTACCCCCACCCCGGCGCCCTGCCCCAGGTGGTCCCGAGCACCCTGGAGCGCGACCTCCGCCGCCGCGATTACACGGTGAACGCGATGGCGGTCCGGCTTCACCCCGAGCCCCGGCGCCTCTTTGACCCCTTCGGGGGGCTGGCGGACCTCAAGGCCCGGCGGCTCCGGCCGCTCTCGCCGGTCGCCTTCGTCGAGGACCCCAGCCGGATCCTCCGGGGGCTTCGCCTCGCCGCCCGGCTGGGCTTCGCGTTCACCCCCGAGGCCGAGGCCCTGGCCCGGGCCGCCCTCGAGCCGCGGATCCTCCGGCAGGCCTCGAGGAGCCGGTTCAAGGACGAGCTCCTCCTGGCCCTCGCCGAGCCCGACCCCCTCAAGGTGCTGCGGCTCTTCGAGGCCTACGGGGTCCTCGAGCGGGTCTTCGGATTGCGGCCCGGCCCCGAGGTCTGGCGGGCGATGGAACGGCTGGGCCGGCTCCGCCCCGAGGTGGCGGTGGCCCCAGAGGCCTACCTCTACCTGCTCCTGCTAGGGGCCTCCGACCCCGAGGGCTTCGTCCGCCGCTTCGGTCTGCCCAAGCTCTACGCCGAGGGGGCCCAAAGGATCCGTCGCCCGCCCGAGGACCCGGCGGCGGTGCGGGCCCTGGGCCCCGCCTTCGAGCAGGCCTTCCTGGCCTACCACCCCGAGCGGGCGGGCTGGCTCAAGGAGGAGCGGCGGGTGCTCCGGGGCCGCGACCTGCTGGCCCTCGGCATGCGCCCCGGGCCGGAGGTGGGCCGGGTCCTGCGGGCGGTGGCCGAGGCCCGCCGCCGCGGCGAGGTGGCGAGCTTCGAGGAGGAGCTCGCCCTGGCCCGTAAACTGATAAGCCGTGATGGGTCTTCTTAGCCTCCTTACCAACCCCTTCGTCTTCCTGGTGGTGGGGGTCGCCGCCACCTTCGGCCTGGTGGTCCACAACCTGGCCCAGGCCTGGCTCGCCGACCGCTACGGCGACGCCACCCCCCGCCGCCTGGGGTTCCTCACCCTGGAGCCGCGGGTCCACCTCGACCCGCTCGGGCTTTTGCTCCTCTTCCTCCTCGGCTTCGGCTGGCCGCGGTTCGTCCCCTACCGGCTCTACGGCCGCCGGGAGGCGGCGGTGGCGATGATGGGCCCGCTCGGTTTTCTGGCAGCGGCCTTCGTCTACCTCCTGCTCTCCCGGGTGCTCCCCGGCGGCTTCGGCCTCGGCTACGGTCTGGAGTACGCCAGCATGGTGATGATCGGCCACGCCGCCGTCTACCTCTTCCCGATCCCGCCCCTCGACGGGGCCCGGGCGGTGCGGGCGCTGGGGGGGCCGGAGGTGCGGCGGTTCCTCGCCCAGCTCGAGGCCTACGGTCCCATCGGCTTTCTCCTCATCTTCCTCGTGCTCAGCTACACCGGGGTGCTGGGGGCGGTGGAGCGCGGGCTCTTGGGCCTTCTGTTAAGCCTTCTTAGGGCCATCGGACTGTAGGGTGGGCCGATGCTGATCTCCCTCTTGCGCGAGGACCCGCTGGCCTTTTTCCTGATCGCGGTCGCCCTGGTCTTCGCCCTGGTGCTCCACGAGCTGGCCCACGGGCTGGCGGCGCGGGCCTTCGGGGACGACACCGCCGAGCGGGCCGGTCGGCTCTCCCTGAACCCCCTCGCCCACCTCGACCCCCTGGGGACCCTCCTGCTCCTCACCGTGGGGTTCGGGTGGGCCCGGCCGGTGCCGATCAACCCCTACCGCTTCCGGAACTACCGGGCGGGACTCTTCGTGGTCTCGATCGCCGGGATCCTGGTGAACCTGGGGCTCGCGGTGGCCGGGGCGCTGGCCCTCAAAGGGCTGGCGACCCTCGACCCCCAGGCGGTTTACCTCGCCTACCGGGGCGGGCACAGCCCGGTCGGGACCCTCGCGTTGGCCCTATACTTTTTCGTCTCGATCAACCTGGTGCTGGCGGTCTTCAACCTGATCCCGATCCCGCCCCTCGACGGCTCCAAGATCCTCCAGTCGCTCCTGCCCCTCCGCTACCACCGGGTCTTCTGGCAGCTCGAGCGCTACGGCTGGGTCACCTTCCTGCTGATCCTCACCGTCCTCCGGGGTCCGATCGAGGCGGTGATCGGCTGGAGCCAGCGGGCCTTCCTCGGCCTCTTTTTCTAGGTAGAATCGCCGGGATGGACGCGCTCCGCATCGCCGAGGCGGTGAATGCCGGCGCCCTCGACCCGGTGGAGGTGGTCGCCGAGCACCGCGCCCGGATCGAGGCCCAAGACCGCCGCATCCACGCCTTCCTGACCCTGAACCCCGCCGCCGAGGAGGAGGCCCGGGCGGTGGCCGGCCGGGTGGCCGCCGGCGAGCGGCCGCCGCTGGCCGGGGTGCCGTTCGCCGTCAAGGACAACCTGGTCACCCGGGGGCTCCGCACCACCGCCGGTTCCCGGGTGCTGGAGAACTTCGTGCCCCCCTACACCGCCACCGCGGTGGACCGGTTGCGGGCGGCGGGGGCGGTGCTTTTGGGCAAGACCAACCTCGACGAGTTCGCCATGGGCTCCTCCACCGAGCACTCCGCCTTCGGCCCCACCCGCAACCCCTGGGACCTCAAGCGGGTCCCCGGCGGCTCCTCGGGGGGCTCGGCGGCGGCGGTGGCGGCCGGGATGGTGCCGCTCGCGCTGGGCTCCGACACCGGCGGGAGCATCCGCCAGCCGGCCGCCTACACCGGGGTGTTGGGGTTCAAGCCGACCTACGGTCGGGTCTCCCGCTACGGCCTGATCGCCTACGCCTCCAGCCTCGACGTGGTGGGCCCCTTCGCCCGCTCGGTGGGGGACCTGGCGGCGGCGATGGAGGCGATCGCCGGTCGCGACCCCAAGGACGCCACCAGCCTCGAGGCCGCCCCCGCCTTTACGGAGGCCCTCGACCGCCCGGTCCAAGGCCTCCGGGTCGCCTGGGTGCGGGAGACCCTGGGGCCGGGCACCGACCCCGGGGTGCGGGAGGCCCTCGAGCGGTTCGCGGGGGTCCTGGAGGACCTCGGACTCACCGTCGGCGAGGTGGGCCTCCCCGAGCTCGAGTACGCCCTCGCCGCCTACTACCTGGTGGCCACCAGCGAGGCCAGCTCGAACCTCGCCCGCTACGACGGCACCCTCTACGGGGCCCGGGCGCCGGGCGAGGAGCTGGTCGCCGCCATGAAGGCCACCCGCGCCCGCTACTTCGGGGCCGAGGTCAAGCGGCGGATCTTCATGGGCACCTTCGCCCTCTCCTCGGGCTACTACCAGGCCTACTACGGCCGGGCGCTCCGGGCCCGGGCGGCGATCGCCCGGGCCTTCGAGCGGGCCTTCGCCGACTACGACCTCCTGCTCACCCCCACCGCCCCCACCCCCGCCTTCCGGTTGGGGGAGAAGCTCGCCGACCCCCTGAGCATGTACCTCACCGACGTCAACACGGTGGCCGCCAACCTCGCCGGCCTCCCCGCCCTCAGCCTGCCGGCGGGGTTCTCCCGGGGGCTCCCGGTGGGGGTGCAGCTGTTGGGGCCGCCGCTCGCCGACGAGCGGCTGCTGGCGGTGGCCCGGGCCTACGAGCGGGCCGCCGGGGGGGTATTCCGGCGCCCCCCGCCCCCGCCCCAGGGGTAAGTTAGGGGGGTGGAGCGCCGCACCCGCGAGGCCTCGAGGCTGGCCCAGTTCCTGCGCAAGCGGGGCCGCCCCCTGCCCTGGCCCGGGGCCGAGCCCCCGGACGGGCGGTTCTTCCTCGAGGCCGGCGAGCTCGGGCTCTGGGAGTGGCGGCGTCCCTTCCCCCCCGGGGGCCGGCCCTGGGTTGCCCTCGACCTCGAGACCACCGGACTCTCGCCCGCCCGCGACGCGATCACCGAGATCGCGGTGGTGCGGCTGGAGGGCGGGGAGCCCCGGGCCTTCGCCACCCTGGTCCGCCCCCACCGGCCGATCCCGCCCCGGGTCGAGCGGCTCACCGGGATCACCAACGAACTGGTGCGGGACGCGCCCCCTTTGGAGGAGGCCCTGGAGGCCGCCCTGCCGATGCTAAAGGACGCCGTCTGGGTGATCCAGAACGCCGGCTTCGACCTGGGGTTTCTGGCCCCCGCCCTGGCCCGGCTCGGGGTTAGAATGGAACCCGACGTGGTCGACACCCTGGTCCTCGCCCGCCGGGGCCTCCCGGGGCTTCGAAGCTACCGCCTCGCCCGCCTGGCCGAGGTGCTGGGCTGGGAGGGCGAGGGCCGCCACCACCGGGCCCGGGCGGACGCCGAGGCGGCGCTCTGGGTGGCCCGCGAGCTCTACTATCTCCTCGGCCGAGGCCGGCCGCTAGCCCTGGAGGCGCTATGCAGGAAGCCAAGTATACCCTGACCAGCTATTGTCTGGAATCCGGAACCCTGAGGCTCACCCCCTCGCTCCGCCAGGTTTTTGGGGAGGACCGCGAGGCCACCGTGGTCGCCCCCGACGGCACCCCCTACCCGGTCGAGATCGACCCCGAGCGGGGCGAGCTCCGGGGACTGGGGGCCTGGCTGCGGGCCCAGGACCTCGCCCCCAACGACCGGCTCCGCTTCGTCCGCGAGGGCGACCGGGTGAGCCTCGACTGGTTGGGCCGCCGCCTGAAACCGAGGAAGGCCCCGGCCCCGTCCGAGCCCGCTCCCAAGCCCTCGCCGGCGCCCCGCCGGGTCACCCCCTACCCCAAGGAGGTGATCTACCCCAGCACCGGCGGCCGACCCGGGTTCGTCGAGGCGCTGGCGGCCCTGGGCCTGGAGGCCTTTCCCGAAGGTAAGTACTGGCTGCTCCGCTCCCGCATGGGCCGGCGGGGCTACGCCTTGGTGCTGGCCCCCAAGGGCGCGCTTTCGGCCGAGGCGCTCCTCGAGGCCAAGGCCAAGCACGCCGCCCGCTACGCCGCCTGGCTGGTCCCCGAAGCCGAGCCCGAGGCCAAGGGGGCGATCGCGGCGGTGGCCGAGCCCGCCCTTCTCGCGCTAAAGGAGCTCCACCAGAGCTTCCCCCTGGGGGCCCAGGAGCTCGAGCGGTTCCTGGCCCGGGGCCGGCTCGGCATGCGCGAGGTCGAGGAGCTCCGCCGCGAGGTCGCCGGGGTCCTCGGCGAGCGGGCCCAGTTCTCCACCGTGCTCTCGGCGATCGCGGGGTTTAGGAAGGACCAGGTGTTCCTGCTCGAGGACCTCCTGGCCGAGCTCGGCGAGGGGATCTCCGGCGACGTGGCGGTGCGGATGCTCGAGGTCCTGGCGGGGCCGCCGTTCTTCGCGGTGGCCCGGCTCGCCCCCGGCGAGTACCGGCTGCGGGAGGAGGTCCCCGAGGTCCTGGACACCCTGGCGGCCTACGCCGCCCAGCTCAAGCGCCGTTTGCAGGTGCCGGGGTAGGGAAGATCGCCCCGAAGCTGGCCCGGGCCCGATCCTTGAGCCGCGCGACCCGGTCCCAGTCGGGCTCCAGGCCGTAGGTCACGGTCTGCACCAGGTCGGCGGCGCGGGCGTCGGTGGCCAGCAGGGGGGCGCCGGCCTCCTCGGCGAAGCCCGCCACCTTGGGGTCGTAGTCGACGCCGGCGAAGGGGGTGCCGGCCGCCGCCGCCAGCACCATCCCGTGGAGACGGGCGCTGATCACGAAGCTGGCGCTGGCCAGGAGGTAGTGCGCCCGCTTGGGGTCGCCGGTCACCTCCTTGGGTAGCCCCCGGAAGGCCTCCAGGGTCTCCTCGTCCATCCCCGGCTGGAGCGCGAGCACCAATACGTCGTAGCCCAGCTTGAGCAGGCGGTAGCTGGCCGAGACCATCTCCCCGGGCTCGACCCCGTAGCGGGGGACGATGGCCACCAGCCCGGGTTCCCGGGCCACCTTGGGTTTGGGCAGGAGGAGGGCGGGGTCGGCCCCCAGCCGGGGCGTGAGGCCGAGCCGGTGGGCGTACTCCAGGCTCTTCCGGTCCCGCACCACCAGCGGCACCCCCTTGAGCGCCCGGGCCACCCGCCGCTCCCCCTCCGGGCTGAGCGGCCCCAGGGAGACGTTGAAGACGGTGGCCGGTCGGCCGGTCCGCCGGGCCAGGCTCAAAAGGCCGAGGTAGTAAGCGAGGCTTCGCCGCGAGGTTCGGTCCTGCAACAGGCCGCCGCCCCCCAGCAGGAACCGGTCCATCCGCCGGAAGGCGCGCCAAAGGGCCCAGGGGAGGTAGCGGTGGGCGGCGTCGACGGCGTAGCGCTCGAAGGTCTCCCGGGGACGCGCCGAGAGCACCAGGGGGCTTTCCCCCCGGGCCTTGAGCTCGCCGACCATGGCCAGGAGGATCGCCTCGTCGCCGGCGTTCTTGTACCCGTAGTAGCCGCCTACGCCCACCACCATCGCCGGAACCCCCGGTAGAGCAGCACCCCGATCCCCCCCAGGATAAACCCCAGCACCGCCCCGTTGAAGCCTCGCACCAGACTGATCCAAAACGGCGTGTGGTAGTGGGCGAAGGAGTCGAGCATCGAGGCCTCGGCCAGGGTGGCCCCGGCGAGCAGGACGTTCCGGAGCCAGGCGGGCCCGGGGGCGAGGAGGGCGAAGACCGCCAGGCCATGGCCGAAGAGCTCCTTGAACCGCGGCCGGATCATCACCGCCTGGAGCTTCTCCCGCAGCAAAAGCTCCAACCCCGGAACGAAGGGGGCGTCGTTGCCGCGGCGGAGCAGGGCCACCGCCAGGGCGAGGAGCAGGACCCCGGCGAGGGCCGCCTCCCCCAGCCGGAGGCGGTGGCGGTAGAGGGCAGCCAGGGCCTGCCTCCAGCGTTCCCGGGGCAGCCGGGCGAGGAGGAAGAGGAGGGGCGGCAGGACGAGCAGGAGGGCGACCCCCCGGAAGGCCTGCAGCCCCACCAAGGTGGCCCACCGGCTCCCCAGCTCGGCGATCAGGGCGCCGCCGGCGAAGGCGTAGGCCAGCGCCCAGAGCCAGGGGGCGAGCCCCCGCCCCCCCCGCAAGAACCCCAGCACCGGGAAGACCAGCCCCACCAGGAGGGGCCCGGCCTGGCTCCCGCCGTAGCCGAAGGCGAGGAGGAGGAGGAAGAGCCCGGTGGCCACCGCCAGCGCCGGCGGGAGCCGGAGGAGGTAGAGGGCCAGGCCCATAAGCGCCGCCCCCCAGGCGAAGACCCGGGGCCAGCGGGGGCGGAAGCTCTTGGGCTTGGGGGGGCCGAGGAGGATCCCCGAGCGCTTGAGCCCGGCCTCGACCCGGGCGAGGAAGCGGCGGGTCGCCTCGGGGGTCGGGAAGGGGCGGAAGTAGAGGAGCTGGTGGCCCCGCTCCCGGGCGGCGAGGAGGTACTTCTCGGCGGCCCGGTCGGGGCCGAGCTTTTGCTGGTACTCCGCCCGGAGGCCAAAGAGCCGCAGGACCCCCCGGGCCCTGGCCAGGACCGCCAGCCCCTTTTGGGGGGTGTTCTCGATGAGGACGACCGGGGCGTTAAGGAGGCGGGCGGCCTCGGCGAGCCGGTCGGGCCAGCCGAGCGCCTGGTCGCCGACGAAGAGGTAGGCCCCCACCCCCGGGGGGCGTGGCGGCGGCCAGGGCCGGGGCCAGCGGTTTTCCGGCCGGTAGACGATGAAAAACCCCATGCGGTAGGCGGCGGCGACCTCGGGCGGGGGGCCAAGGGGCAGCTTGCCGACGTCGCCGGAGAATCCCACCCAGGTGCGGTTTCGCCAGACCACCCGGTGCTGGGGGAGGGGCAGGGCCTCCGCCCCTGGCACGGTGGTGTAGCGCCAGCCCGGCTGGAAGCCGGCGTCGGGGGCCAGGGTGGCGAGCAGGCCGCCCTCGAGGATCGCCCCCGCCCCCCGGGCGGCGCGGTCCTCGAGGCGCTCCTCGTAGAACGCCACCCCCCCGACCCCGAGCGCCCGGTAGCGGGCCAGCAGGTCGAGGACGCCGGTCCCGGAGAGCCGGGCCTCCTCCCGGAGGGCGCGGCCGTCGATCACCAGGGTCACCGGTCCCCGGCGGTCGTAGGCCAGCCGCTCGAACAGCCCGGGCAGGGCCAGGATCCAAAGGACGAGCAGGGCGGTTTCCAGGTAGCGGCGCACCTACACGGTCTCCAGCGCGTGCGACAGCCGGGAGGCCAGGACCTCGAGGGCGGGGGTGTTCTGCCCCCCCACCGGTACGATGAGGTCGGCGTAGCGCTTGGTGGGCTCGACGAAGGCGAGGTGCATCGGCCGCACCGAGGCGAGGTACTGCTCGATCACCGACTCGGTCGTCCGCCCCCGCTCCCGGAGGTCGCGGAGCAGCCGCCGGATGAAGCGGACGTCGGGATCGGCGTCGACGTAGACCTTGAGGTCCATCCGTTCCCGGAGCCGGGGGTCGTAGAGGGCCAGGATCCCCTCGACCACGATGACCGGGGCCGGGCGGAGGGTCTCGGTCTCGGGCCGCCGGGCGTGCTCGACGAAGGAGTAGAGCGGCATCGCCACCGGTTGACCCTCGATCAGGGCCTCGAGGTGCTCGACCAGCAGGTCGAGGTCGAAGGCGTCGGGGTGGTCGTAGTTGGTCTTGACCCGCTCCTCGAACGGGAGGTCGCCGAGGTCCCGGTAGTAGTTGTCCATGGGAAGGAGCGCCAGGTGCCCCGGCCCCACGATGGCCCGGATCCGCTCGACCACCGTGGTCTTGCCGCTGCCGGAGCCCCCGGCGACGCCGAGCACGAAGGGCATGGGCTACGACTTTTGCTCGGACGGGCAGGTGCTGACCCCAAACAGGGTGTAGAGCGGGCAGAACTTGATCCAGGCGGTGACCAGGAGCACCAGCCCCACGATCCCCACGACCCAGGCCCAACCGCCCTGGAGGCCCACGAAGGCCCAGATGAGCAGCACGATCCCCAGGATGAAGCGCACGATCCGATCGGTGTTGCCGACGTTGCAGTTCATTTCCCCACCTCCTCGGGTACAAATATACGCCGTCGGGGGTGAGCATGCTTGCGCCCCGGGTCGTTTTCTGCTAAGCTCCTCGCCAAGCGCGCTAGGCGCTCCATAACCGAGAGGACGCGTACCCGTTCTCTTATCCAGAGCGGTGGAGGGAACCGGCCCTAGGAAGCCGCGGCAACCGGTGGGCGATCGCCCACGTCCGGTGCCAACGCCGGCCCGCCTGCGGGCGGGAGCGATAAGGGAAGGGGGGAGGCAGGCCCCCTTCTCTTCGCGAGAAAGGGGGTTAAAACGTGCACCCGGAGACCATCAGCGTACAGCTCGGCCTGGCCCAGGAGGACCCCAGCGGGGCCTTGCTCACCCCGATCCACGCCAACACCAGCTACCTCTTCAAGGACGCCGAGCAGGCCCGAAGGCGCTTCGCCCTGGAGGAGTCCGGCTACATCTACACCCGGATCGGCAACCCCACGGTGGCCGCCTTCGAGGCCCGGCTGGCCGGGCTGGAGGGGGCCCTGGGGGCGGTGGCGGCCGCCAGCGGCCACGCCGCCCAGCTCCTGCTCATCCTCTCGCTGGCCCGCGCCGGCGACAACCTGGTGGCGAGCCCCAACCTCTACGGCGGCACCGCCAACCAGTTCCAGGTCACCCTGAGGCGGCTCGGCATCGAGGTCCGCTTCACCTCCCGCGAGGAGCGGCCGGAGGAGTTTCTGGCCCTCACCGACGACCGCACCCGGCTTTGGTGGGTGGAGGCGATCGGCAACCCCGCCCTCTCGATCCCCGACTTCGACCTCCTCGGCGAGGCCGCCCGCGGCAAGGGGGTGGCGCTCGCGGTCGACAACACCTTTGGGATGGGCGGGGTGCTCTTCCGGCCGCTGGCGCACGGGGCGGCGGCGGTCACCCACTCGGCCACCAAGTGGATCGGCGGCCACGGAGCCGCCCTCGGGGGGGCGGTGCTCTCCGGTTCCTTCCCCTGGGATAACGGCCGCTACCCCGAGCTCTCCGAGCCCAACCCGAGCTACCACGGCCGCCGCTTCACCGAGGCCTTCGGCGAGGGGGCCCTCCTGGCCAAGCTCCGGGCCGACCTCCTGAGGGACCTGGGGCCGGCGCTGGGGCCGTTCGAGGCGTTCCTCTTCCTCCTCGGGATCGAGACCCTGCCGCTTAGGGCCGAGCGGATCACCGCCAACGCCCAGGGGCTGGCGGCCTGGCTGGCCGAGCACCCGGCGGTGGCCTGGGTCAACTACCCCGGCCTCCCCGACCACCCGAGCCACCACCGGGCCCTTCGCTACTTCGGAGGGCGGCCCGGGGGCGTGCTGACCTTCGGGCCCAGGGGGGGCTACCCCGCCGCCCGCCGGTTCATCGAGCGGGTGCGGCTGGCCAAGCACCTGGCCAACGTCGGCGACGCCCGCACCCTGGTCATCCACCCCGCCTCGACCACCCACAGCCAGCTCGACCGGGAGGGCCTGGCGGCCGCCGGGGTTCGCCCCGAGATGGTGCGGGTCTCGGTGGGGCTGGAGCACCTCGAGGACCTCAAGGCCGACTTCGACCAGGCGCTGGAGGGATAGGGTGGGGACCCTGCTCTACGAGGAATGGGGCGAGCACGAGGCCCTGCTGGTGGTCCCAGAGCCCCCCGGCCCCGAGGTGCCGCCGCCCCAGCCCCGCACCGCCCGGCTCTTTCCCGAGGGGTTCCGCCTCGCCCTCGGAGGGCGGCTACCCCACCTCGACCTCCGCTACGAGACCTACGGCCGCCCGGCGGCGAGCGCCGTGCTCGTCTTCCACGCCCTCTCGGGATCGGCCCACGTGGCCGGGCACTACGACGACGCCGTCTTCCACCGGCTCTCGCCCCGGGAGCGGGCCTTCGGCCGGCGGGGCTGGTGGAACCCGGTGGTGGGCCCGGGCAAGGCGATCGACACCGAGCGCACCTTCGTGGTGGCGGCCAACGTCCCCGGTTCCTGCTACGGGAGCACCGGCCCCCTCTCCCCGGCCGAGGACGGCCGACCCTACGGCCCCCGCTTCCCCGAGCTCACGATCCGCGACATGGTCCGGGCCCAGGCCGCCCTCCTCGACCTCCTGGGGATCGGTAGGGTCGACGTGATCGGGGGGAGCATGGGGGGGATGCAGGCGCTGGAGTTCGCCCTCAGCTACCCCGAGCGGACCCGCAGCCTGGTGGTGCTGGCCGCCCCCGGCCGGCACGGCCCCTGGGCCCGGGCCCTCTCCCAGCTGGGGCGGCGGGCGATCCTCGCCGACCCCGCCTTCCAGGGCGGGCGCTACCGCGAACAGCCGCCCGGCCTGGCCCTGGCCCGGGCGATCGCGATGGCCGGCTACCGCCACCCGAGGAGCTTCGAAAACCGCTTCGGCGACCGCCCCGAGGAGGGCGAACGCTACCTCGATTACCACGGCGAGCGCTTCCTAAAGCGCTTCGACGCCAACGCCTACCTGCGGTTGCTGGCCGCCATGGACCGCCACGACGTGGGGCGGGGTCGGGGCGGGCTGGCCCGGGCCCTGGCCCGGCTCAAGGGGATCCCCTCGCTCTTCGTGGGCATCGACACTGACCTCCTCTACCCCGCCGAGGCGGTGCGCACCCTGGCCCGCCTCGCCGGCGGGGAGTACGCCGAGATCAAAAGCCCCCACGGTCACGACGCCTTCCTCATCGAGCACGCCCAGGTGAGCGCGCTGCTCGCCGCCTTCGGGTTCGGTAGAG